>Ga0187774_10000708_pt1 | contig 11563 bp, 12 predicted proteins | sample 0216_BV02_MP05_2_FD_133152 | JGI IMG/M metagenome (GOLD analysis project Ga0187774, IMG submission 133152) | Tropical peat soil microbial communities from peatlands in Department of Meta, Colombia - 0216_BV02_MP05_20_MG | ecosystem: Environmental > Terrestrial > Soil > Wetlands > Peat | place... | reverse complement strand
TGCTTCGATTATCGGGCAGACTTTGGCGTTCAAGTGCTTTTTGCCCCGATTGGTCAAAGAAACCATTGGAACTCGGGTTGACTTGATGCGAGTAGCGTTAATATACTTGCCTATGTCCAGTCGCTAACCAAAGTAAAGTGAGGTCGTCACTACACGTCTAAAGCCATGAAAAATCCAGTTCAACCGCTGTCCCAGCGCCTATTCGATACAACCCACACTCAGGTGGGAAATCGAATCAAGGTTCTGGGGTTTGCGGGCAGTCTGAGAAAGAATTCATACAACAAGCTGCTGCTGAGAGCTGCTTCCAGGCTGCTGCCAGAGTCAGCGCAGTTAGAGTTGTTCGATATTCGAGGGATACCTCTCTATGATCAGGATGTGCAAGAGCATGGTATCCCGGAAATCGTACAGAGATTCAAAGAGAAGATCGAAAGCGCTGACGCGATACTGATCACGACGCCCGAATACAATCATTCCTACTCAGGCGTATTGAAGAATGCGATCGATTGGGCATCAAGACCGTACGGACACAACTCGTTCAATGGCAAGCCCGTGGCCGTTATGAGTGCGGCACCTGGCATCTTCGGTGGAGTCGCTGCGCAAGACCAACTGAAGCAAGTTCTCCTTGCTTTGAACATGCATATAGTTGCTCAACCGGCAGTGATCGTAGCATCGGCTGACCGAAAGTTCGATGTGAACGGTGAACTGACTGATGTTGACGCTAAACAATTCATGCGACGGCTCCTCGCGAATCTAGTAGATTTCACAATAAGGCTCACTAGATTAGATGAGCCTCTGCGAGTATTCCCTATCTCAACTTAATGTAAGGTGCAGGATTCTGAAAGACCAAGTTGGTTCGACACTAATTCAAGGCCTCCATCACATTACGCTCGTAACATCCAATCAGGAAGTGAACCGTAGATTCTACACGGAGATTCTCGGCCTTAGACGCGTAAAGCTAACAGTGAATCAAGACGACATCTTCCATCGCCATTTGTTCTACGCTAATGAGAATGGCACAACCGGCAGCGCAATAACCTTCTTCGAATGGCCGGGGCTGCCGGAGGGAGTAGTAGGCCTCAGCTCGCCTCATCATCTCGCTTACACAGTCTCAACTCTGGAGGCGCTACCTAAATGGCGGGCTTGGCTTTTGTCCAACAATGTTCCAGTAATCGGTCCTCTGGTTCGAAACGAACGAATCTCCCTATACTTGAAAGACCCAGACGGGGTAACTATCGAAGTCACAAAGCCAAACACTGAAAACGTAACTTCAGAATACATCCAAGAGCTCAACCACGACATCCCCGTGTTCAATGAAATATCCGACGGTATGAGACTCACAGCGTTCAATCACGCCACTCCCGTCACAAAAAACCCCGAACTCACAGTTCGCTTCTTCAGCACACTGTTGGGACTGAAGAACTCCTTCAAACGAACGAACCCAGATCAAAACGAGACTGCTATAGTAGGAATCGGAAATGATGATCAACCCGATTTTCTCAGATATCTTGCAGCTGCAAATGCGCCGCTAGGCGATGTGGGAACCGGTAGCGTGCATCACATAGCCATGGCTGTCGAAGACGAAGAAGATCAGTTGATGATTCAGAGGCGACTTGACGCGTCCGGTATAGGTAACTCGGGCATAATTGACCGCTTCTGGTTCAAATCACTCTACTTCCGTGACCCAGATGGAAACCTTCTGGAAATTGCAACAAAGGGTCCAGGCTACACTGCTGACGAGCCTCTGGAGAAGCTTGGCTCGCGGCTAGTGCTTGCGCCTTGGTTGGAATCTAAGAGATCCGAGATCGAGAGCGCGCTGAATGAACTGGACCGGAAGAACGGCCACACTTGGCCTCCAACGTATCCGCAGGTTCCCTCTCGACCGGAAAGTCTACCTAATTGATAACTACGCTACCAATCCAGCTTCCGTGGAGAAAGGTCTGAAGCCTATTCACTGGGGTCCGTACACGGTGTAATGCCAAGATTTTCTAGCGTCGTTGGTTAGATCGATGTAAACGTGTTTGACGTCCGTATAATCATCGAAGGTGTACATGCTCATGTCTTTGCCGAATCCGCTCTGCTTGTAACCGCCATGGGGCATTTCACTCACGAGTGGGCCGTGGTCGTTAACCCAAACGCACCCGAACCTGAGTGCAGCCGCCACTTTCATGGCTTTGAAGATGTCTGTTGTCCAAACAGAGCTCGCCAAACCGTAAATGATATCGTTTGATTTCTCAATGGCTTCATCCATTGTTTTGAATGTCAACGCTGTCAAGACTGGTCCGAAGATTTCTTCTTGGACTATGCGCATGTCTTGTTTGGCGTCGCCGAAGACTGTTGGTTCATAGTAGAATCCTCCGTTGAATGGACTTGGAAGAGTAGGCCGTCTGCCGCCGACGAGGAGTTTGGCGCCCTCCTTAATTCCACTTGCAACCATCTCTTCCACCTTCTGCCTTTGGGCTTGCGTAATCAGAGGGCCCATGTCCGTTTCACGTTTCTCGGTATCACCGAGTCTGATCTTTTTGACCCGCTCAACTACCATCTGCATGAATTTGTCGTAAACGCTCTCTTGTACGTACAAACGCGTTGCCGCTGTGCAATCTTGTCCGCAGTTCACGTATCCGTACACGATCGCGCCTTCCGCGGCTGCTTCAAGGTTTGCGTCTTCGAACACTATGAAAGGCGCTTTTCCCCCTAACTCAAGTTGAACTCTCTTAACAGTCCCTGATGCCAACTCCATTATGCGGCGCCCTGTCACTGTGTCGCCGGTCAAACCTACAATGTCCACTCCAGGATGTTTCACCAGTGCTTCGCCCAGCGTTGATCCTGGTCCGGTAACAACGTTGACAACGCCTTTCGGGAATCCTGCTTGCTCAGTCAGCTTGCCGAACTCGATTGTTGTCAATGGTGTTACACTGGCGGGTTTTATGACGACTGTATTTCCCGCGGCAAGTGGGGGAACAGCCTTCCAAGCTAGCATCATGAACGGATAATTCCAAGGAGTAACCGTGGCGACGACGCCGACAGGTTCACGTCGAATGATGCTCGTGGCTACTCCGTTGTATTCAGTGCTGGCTCTTCCCTCAAGACATCTAGCTGCTCCCGCGAAGAAGCGAATATTGTCAATGGCAAAAGGAAAATCGCTGTCACGGCTCAGCTTAATCGGTTTTCCTTGATGCAGAGTTTCCAAATGCGCCAAACGATCGATATGTCGTTCAATCAAGTCCGCCAGTTTCCAAATCAGGCCGGCACGCTCCGCAGGGGACATCCGTGGCCAGCGACCCTTGTCGAATGCATTACGCGCGGCATCCACGGCTTTCTTCGCGTCTTCCGGTCCACCCTTCGGAACCTTTGCTATGACCTGGGAAGTGGCCGGATTAACGACAGCCGTGGTCTCTCCCGCTTGGGCAGGAACCCATTCGCCATCAATCAGCATCTGGTAAGTTTGAATTGTAGTTTGCAAACTGTTTGACCTCAGCACTATGGCGGCTTTGGTGTTTATATCAGACTTTCTGTTGACATGTGCGTCTGTACGCCTCAGATTCATGTGCAAGTGTACGTCGATTGATAGGATTCCTGGCGAAGGAAATAAGAGGAAGCAGTACTTTTTTCCACTAGGTAGAATTTATGCCTCGGTCATTTACTTCCAACAGGAAGAGACGTCTTAATCGCAGTATCAAGGTTAGCACCGAGGTTTATGAGAGGTTAATGAGCCTCCAAGGCTTTCTTCAGTTGAAGGAGAGACGAAAGCGTAGCATGGATGAGTTGATCGAGTTTGTTCTGTCGTTTGTTCCAAACTTGGAAATCGATGCTGATGAGAATTATTATGTTCTGAAAAGCAAATCTGGAAAACGTGGAACCTAGTTCAAACGTCCGCGGTTCCCTTCGGCGTTACTATAATCTTTGAATTAAACTGAGGAAGCAACTGTGGGCGATGAGCATGATTCTTAGAGACGTTTTCCGTTTCGCTCAGGCATTTCCGTACTGTTCTGATCAACGTGCTTGCTCGATTGAATTTGATTCAGCATGGTCCGAATGTACTCTATCGCTTCCTTGAATGAAGCTGGTAGATATGCCTGATCACGTGTTGGTCCGTGAAGAATGTAGCCTTTCCGCGCACCAAATGCAAAGAGAACAACTGCTATCGATATAGGAAGAATCCAAAGGTTCGCAAAGATTCGCAGTAAAGTCGGTTCGGCTTGAGGTAGCAGGGAGATTGCAAAAGTGACAACTCTAGATGTTAGTGTTCTTGACACGACTGGAAAAACGAAATGTTGAACGAACATTATGAAGGAGATCGCCGCACCAATTAGAAGGGCCTTCCAACTGTATCTTCTAACGTGCTCAATCGAATTGAGGCTCGAGTATGGTATCTCAAGTGTACTTCTTGATATCCTGCCTCGCTGTATGAACACTCTACGATCGGTGACTGCCAGCTTCTGTGAACCGTGAGTCCACGTACGAAGAAGCATTTCCGGTTCTGCTAGAGTAGCTTTGACTTCGGACGGGAGTTCCGCTAATCCACTCTCGCGTTCAAGCTCCTTGGTTATTGCTTCATCCAACCTCATAATTAGCTTGGTAAGAGTGAATTCAATTGCTCTTTCCTTTGCGTTAACGGACAGTTTCTCCCGCTTTGTACAGTCATCCGCAAGTTCCACTATGGCGTTTACCGCTCCTTCAACGTCGTCTGGGCCGTCAACGTGAATACCCTCTTGGTGGTTTCTGACAATCCATGACTGTCCTCCCACGCCAGAAGTAATGACGGGGACTCCTCTGAACATGAACTCAAGCTGAGCTATTCCTAACGCTTCTAGCCTGCTGAGTAGAATATTGAGGTATGAGATTTCGATCAGTTGCACTTTTTCTTTTTCATCGATTTCGCCGAGATAAGAGGCGTTTGGGAGTTGCTCGGCTCTCTGCTTAACCGTCTCAGAATATTCTGATTCTCCTCTACCCGCAATTACGAAGTGGATGTCTTTTCTGTTCCTCAGCTTGTCTGCCACTTCGAGAACAGCTTTAGGATTTTTTCGCTCCTCAATGGTTCCGATGAACGTAATTATCTTCCTTTCGCTGGTGACGTTGATGCGTTGAAGGACTTCGTTTTGATTCGATGTTGCAAAACTCATGAAAGTGTTATCATCAATACCTCCGGGAAAGAGCACGAACTTCTCTTTACGAACACCCATCTTCGTTTTCGTTTCTTCCTCGTGTGGAGTCACGACCAAGATCAAATTTGCTACTCGAAGTATAATGTCAAGTGAGAGCTTATTCCAGGCTATTCTAAATGATCGCTCAACCAGTGAGTATCTTCGTGACGTGGGTTCTTGGTAGTGAGACATGTGACAAAAGACTAACGGGTATTGGAAGCCGCCAAGAGACTTGATGTTACGTCTCCACTCAACGAATTTCGCAACTTCCTCTGGGCCGTTCCAAAGGGTGCTATGTGTAATCAACACGTTAAGTCCGAATTCGTTCACAATTCTCTCCAAGACGTGAATCTGATCTTTGAACACGATCCGGCGAGGAGGCCATTGGGTCGTGAAACTGGACACTCTTATGATCGGGATCCCTAATTCCACGTCATTAATGAGCACGTAACCTTTGGCTCGGACCAGTTCATCGGCAACAATTTCCTTGCCATCATGATAGATGCTGGTAATCAGGAAGGCCTCGTGTCCCATCTTCCTGAAATAGGTCACCATTCTTTGGGCGACGAGTTCTTGGCCCTTGCTTTTGCTCGTCTCGTACATGATGACGCCGATTCGCTTCTTCAAGGGCCCGGCCGCATCATAATCATGACTTGCGTCATAGTTATAACGACATGTTTGAGTGTGAGGATGTTCGAAATGGTGAAAATAGAGGCAGTCTTCTCAGACTATGACGGGACACTCTGTCCGTTAGAGCTCCGACGTGAAGAAGCCTTCATCTCTCCAAGGCTACGTCGTCTGCTGACCAAAGCCAGCAAACAGGTTAAGCTGGGAATTATTACAACAAAGGACCTGTCATTTATCAAAGACCGGGTTCCCTTCGCCCACGGCATTGCAGCTACCTGCGGGTTAGAGATGCAAGTGAATGATAGAATCATTCTTGATGATCGCATTCGAGAACCTGACAGGAAAGTGGAGAAAGCCTACCGCACAGTCCTCGCGAGAATCATCCAAATTCGCGACAACATAATGATTGAACGAAAAGAGACCGAAGACGGCAATCTGGTCGCTTTCTGCATCGATTGGAGGCTTTCACGTAACTGGGATGAAGCCAGAAGAAGCTCAATGCCCCTTTTGACCTACTGTAAGGAAGAAGGATTGTATGTTATTGAATCCGATATCAGTCCCTTCGCAAACGTATTTCCCATGGAAGTCAGCAAAGGTGAAGCGTTCACCAAATTGCGGGCCGAGATGAATGTAACTGGTCCCTCAATGTACTGGGGCGATTCTGAAGTCGACAACCCTGCTTTCGAGCTAGCAGACGTCTCAATAGGCATCAAGCATCGACGGATCATGCCTGAGTTATCATGCAAATATCGATTGGAGTTTTTCGAACTTGAGAACTTTCTCATGAGGTTGATAGAATCAGATTTCGAATTCGACGAAGGAATGGTTGAGAAGAACACACGAGACTAGGTAGAGTCCAGAAGGATTCTACCAAGGCGGCTCAACTTCTACTCAGTGTAATCATGCTTAACTCTTGTCTAGCCGTTGGAGAGATTAAGGTGCAGTCACAGAAATGAATGGATCATCGCCCCTGAAGCATGGTTTAGTCGACTTTGCTGCTGTTCTCTTCGTTATCGGCGGCGTTGTTAGCCTCGTGATGAGCATTTTAACGATTCCCATAGTGAGTGTCTACCCACTAATCATTCCAACAAATTTCAGTCTAGCATTTCTGGTTGTGTTAGGCATAAGTCTAGTCTGTTCTTTAGGAGCCGTTCATTGCTACTCATTGACAACTAGGCGCCTGTTGTCTGAAGCGGGAATCAGAGGAGTAATCTTCGGAGCCTTACTGCTATTTTTCAGCATCGGCCTTATTGGAAGCTTTAGAGGCCCCGGCACATTTTCACTCCTCACTACCGCAAGCGCCACGCTCATTCTTATTGGGGGTATGATCTGTTTCGCGCTACGGCACACGAACGTCTCTGCTTCTGCAATCGCTCATCAACACATTATCTCTCAACCGTCGTATCAAACTTAGACTTCAAGCCAGTTTTCACTAGGTGCAGTTCTCTTCTCGATTTCTACATCCCCTATGCACTTTCCACCAAGTGGAATTACGTTTAACTGGTAACTCATCGACCACAAAAGCTTGAGGAAAGAAGATGAACAAAGGATCACTAATGAAAATCAGCCTCGTTGATCTTGCTGGAGTACTTTTCGTGGTAGGTGGCGTCGCAAGTCTAGTCCTAAGCCTTCTAACTATTCCCTTCGTAAGTATCGCGCTACCAGTCGCTTTCAGCACAATCTTTGTTATCGTTCTGGCAATCAGTGTCGTCTGTTCTCTGGGTGCAATGCACTGTTATCTGTTAGTGGCAAAACGGATGTTGTCCGAGGCAGGAGTGAGGGGAATGATCTGTGGAGGGCTGCTGCTCTTCTTCGGCATCGGTTTTATTGGAAGTTTCAATGTAGCAACGACAGCAACCTACCTGTCAGAGATAAGCGCAATTCTAGTTCTCATCGGAGGCGTTGTCTGCTTTATCCTCCGACACGCGACTCTACCCTCATCTCCCATTGTGCGCCAGCAACAAATACGACAGCGGATTTAGGTTGGAATTGATATGGGGCCATCAATAGGATGTAAACACAATCAAGTATGTGAGATTGGACAAGACATCGACGTAGACGGCAGACGTATACTATTCGAAAGATGCCAACGGTGTGGTCTTCTGATGCGCGCGGATATTCCAATGCCGTCGAGACTCCGGGCTAAACAAATGCATACGAATCAGCGAAATCATCAGTGGGATGTTGGACGATGAGTCAACCTACTCACGGCAGTTCTGTTCCTTCATCGATCAGCGTGGGGCTTATCCTCATAACGCTAGCTAGCCTAATCTTAGTAGGATATACTTCACTTAATCCTCACTTATCGACAGTGACTCAACAACAGTTCCTCACGAATACTCAGAGCATCTACAGTACACAAACGCAAACACAGACGCAATCGGTAACGAGCATTGGAACCCAGACACTGACGGTTACCGTAACTACGACAAGCACCACAGGTATTGGCTACGGCTATTATCAGGGCTGCGGATATTACGGCTGCCCTTCCCCAGGATATACTAGCTACTATGGATGCCAATCATTATCGAGCAGCCGTGACACGGTTCAATGCTACGGATACTTGTACAAAGACTCGGCTGGCTGCATTGAGCTTGCAGTTCCGGTTAACAACGGCTACTACTTTGAGACTCAAGTCTACCAGTACTACACGTTGCGTAACTTGCCTTCGGCTTATCCATCTCTAGGATCTTGGGTAACGGTGACAGGACAATTATACACCGGCTACAACGTAGGCCCATACGGAGCTGCGTGCCCAGGTAACTATATTGTCGTGGCGTCGATATCAACATGAGTAGCATCAAGACGCACGATTTCGTTTAGACAACGGAGAAATTCAGTCTTTGCTCCGGCGTCAAGAACGGTGGGAGTAATCTGTTAAATTAGATGTGCTGTAACGACCAGTAGGAGAACCACGAACAAGTACGAAATCGACATTTTGAAAACGCGCCACGCGCTCAATGCTCCTGGACTCTTAATCATTCTTATGTTGGCAATCACGAATCTTAGGTTGAAAGCAATCAACACTGCCGCGAGGCCAGTAAGTACGAAAATGTTTCCCTGCTTAGCGGTTAACGCGAAGAGTCCGAGTGTGAATGGGAAGAGTGCAATGTTGGAAAAACCCGTGTAGATGGCGCTTCTTTTCACTCCATCAATCACGGGGAGCATCGGGATCTGAGCATTTGCATACTCATCTGTTTTAGCTATGGCTAAACCCCAGAAATGGCCCGGTGTCCAAAGAAAGATCAGAAACGCAACAAGTAAGGCGACGGAACCCACAGAGCCGGTTACTGCTGCCCATCCGGCAAGAGCAGAGAAGGAGCCGGCAGCTCCTCCAATCACTATGTTCCATTTTGTCCTAGGTTTCAACCATAATGTGTAAACAAAAACGTACCAGAACACTCCGAGTCCAATCAAGGAAGCAGTCAACGCATTCAGGAAGAGAGCCGCAAGCGCGACACCCAATACGGAAAAACCTACACCAAGAGAGATCGCGACATTGGGAGATATTCGATGGGACGGGAGAGGTCGATATCGAGTACGCTTCATTCTCGAGTCGAGACTTCTCTCAACGTAGCAGTTTAGAGCACCCGCACCGCCAGCTGCAAGGAACCCAGCTACGCAGAGTAGAATCAGTGGAATAGCGGTCTCAATGTTCAGGCTTGCTGCTAACAGCATGGTTGCCGCGCCAACGAACACGTTAAGTGAAGCTATGGCAGGTTTCGTGATGCTAAGATACTCGGTGAAAGCATGCAGATGCAAACTACCGTAACTGGATGACCTCATATACTCACGTTTGCCGGATGATTTAAGACACTTTAAAAACTATCTTTTAAGATACCTCAAATCAAATCTATCGCTGCGTGCCGTAACGTCAGACTACCTTCAACTACGCATGCGATAGTCTTTTTCAAGTGCTGCCACGTACTTGTCCCATAATGCGTTGACGTTCTTCTGAAACTTCGATTTGTTCGACTTTCTGGTTGCTCTTGGCTTGACTTTGAACACGGCGCCAAGTTTGGTTCTGCGATTGTCTAACCGCCTCAACCTATAATCGCCAGTTTCATTCTCTTCGTCTCCGATCCAATCTAAATGCCATGCATCCGGCGGCTCGAGAGTCACGATTCTAGCTGCGGTCCGTGGTCTTCCGCTTCTTGAATATCGGACTGACATAATGACTCTTCGGCCTGTGCGTTCCAGGATCGAGACTCTTCTCTTTTGACCACTTATTTTCACATCGTCTTCACGAAAATCCGTCCACCATGAATAAACAAATGATAGCGGCGCCTCAATTATCCTTGAGATTTCAACTTTGAACGATCGAACCTTAATCATTGGCAGACGCCTTCTAAAGACCGCCTGACGACAGTAATAGCACTTTAGGCATATATTTTCGGGGCGAAGAATATTATTGAGTACCGTATAACGAACGTTAAATAGAATCGAAGTTCGACTGGAGTGTGCCACGACGGAAAGTAATAACTCTGAGCATCAGATCCTTCAGGCTGCTAGGGAGCTCTTCACTCGGCGTGGCTTTGCGAATGTTTCGATGCGTGATATTTGTCGAGAAGCAAGCGTGACAGCTCCCACGGTATACTACTATTTCAAAAACAAAGAAGCACTGTTTGAGGCAGTTCAACGCGAAACCATCACGATGAGCGGTTTCATTGCTCGCCTGAGCGAGGAGTGCGCGAAAGCGAAAGGGCCAAAGGCACAGCTTCACGCCTTCACACGAACATACCTCTCATATTTTCCAAAAGACCGATTGAATGTCGGGTTATACGTTCGTCATTCAACTGAGCTTGATTCAGTGGGAAGAAAGAGCCTGCAGACAGAGCTTATTCGACTACAGACAATGCTGACGAAGCTCGTTCGAAGAGGCGTTGACTCGGGAGACTTCAGGAAAACAGATCCTGCGATGGCTGCCGAATGTCTTCTAGGCATGATGAACCGTTTTGTCTTTCAACAGATACACTTCCGTAGAAGTTACAAACCTGCGGAAGCAGCGACATACCTTTCAGATTTCTTCTTTCAAGCCATGAAACCAGCAAACAAGAAGAAGCGGTGAGACGAGCACTGGTAAATTCCATTAATCCTCAGATTTTCCTTAAGGGAACAAGTCTAGAGCACATATCCATTGACGTTCGCAAGAAACTGCTAGAAACCGACAAGCGATACCATATGGAATCCTTTTGCGACTAATCCAGAGGCCGAGTAATGCGTAACCATATTCGGGTTGGTACGAGGGGCAGCCAACTTGCACTAATCCAGGCCGAATTGGTTGTTGGAATGCTCAAGAGAACTACTGAGGAAATACGTTGTGAGGTTGTACCCATCCGCACTAGCGGTGACCGACCACGTGAATCTGAATCTACAACGATTAGGGACAAGAGTGTATTCACTAAGGAGATCGAGGATGCTCTCTTAGCGGAGAAGATTGACTTGGCAGTTCACAGCATGAAGGATATGACAACTGAACAACCGCAGGGACTGCTGATCGGCGCCATTCCACTCCGCGAGAATCCGAGAGACGTTCTGATTTCTCGAACGAAGAAAAAACTTCAAGCACTCCAAGGCGGAGCGAAGATTGGGACAAGTAGTAGTAGGAGAATAGCGCAACTCCTAGCCGCTAGAAACGATTTTGAGATTATCGAAATGCATGGCAACGTCGACACGCGACTAAAGAAACTGGAGAAGGGCGATTGTGACGCAATCGTGCTTGCTGCTGCAGGACTAATCAGGCTGGGGCTTGAGAAACACGCCACCGAGTTTCTCTCAACCGAGATCATGCT
>Ga0187774_10000707_pt1 | contig 11572 bp, 9 predicted proteins | sample 0216_BV02_MP05_2_FD_133152 | JGI IMG/M metagenome (GOLD analysis project Ga0187774, IMG submission 133152) | Tropical peat soil microbial communities from peatlands in Department of Meta, Colombia - 0216_BV02_MP05_20_MG | ecosystem: Environmental > Terrestrial > Soil > Wetlands > Peat | place... | reverse complement strand
GCGTTTGCGCCGCGTGAGGCGTTATCCGGGGATTTTCTAGACGGTTTGAGCCGAGAAGCTTTCCGTACCGCGCATGATGTGAGTTCCTACAGCTTCGCTGCGCTGGCTAAAGCTGGATTACCGCTCATGCAGGGAAGAAAGGCAGCGCTGCTTACCCTGACTTACCTGGGCGCGACGCGCACCGTGCCGAACTACAATGTGATGGGTCTTGCCAAGGCAAGCCTCGAAGCCAATGTGCGCTATCTGGCACAAAGCCTGGGACACAAAGGAATACGCGTAAATGCGATTTCCGCAGGTCCGATCAAAACGCTGGCGGCAGCCGGGATAAGCGGGTTTGGAAAAATTCTCAGCTTTGTTGCAGAAAATGCGCCGCTAAGGCGCAATGTGACAATTGATGATGTAGGGAATGCCGCTGCCTTTCTGATGAGCGATCTGGCCAATGGCATTACCGGGGAAATCACTCACGTCGACGCAGGCTTTAACATCACGGTGGGTGGAATCTCGGCGGCTCCCTGATCGCGCACCCCCTATTCTGTGGGCACCGTTATTTTTTCTCCAATAATTCCTGGTTGATTTTAACGTCGCCTTTTTGCCTGAGGCTGGCAAGATAAGCGTTAAACTGCTCCTGTGCAACAAGCCGGCGAAGTTGTTCAGTTAATTCCTTGCGTTTCGCTTCGTCCGTCTCGTCGGATTCTTGGATACGGGTTATCTTGAGCAGCGTAATGCCCCCTTCCAGATCTACTGTGCCGGCATATGCCGGGAGCTTGCTCACGTCCGCAGCGAACACCGCGCGTATCACGCCCGGATCTGCCCCCTTCGATGCGCTCTCACGACTTATTAATACCGGTGGGCTCCATGGTAATTTCAGATCTTTGCCTTGGCGCAGCATTTCGAGCTTTTCCTTCCCATCCTTTACCGCAAGTTCGGAGGCTTGCGTCAAAAGCAGGATCTTATTAATTTGTCCTCTGGCTTCCTCGAAAGGCTTAAGACTTGCGACCTTGTGCTCAACCACATGCGCCGCGAGCAGTGTATTGGGCGCAACTTCAATTGCGTCTGTGTTGCGATTGTTCTTAATTGCATCATCGGAAAACAGCGCTTGCAGCACCTTGTCGCTGCTTAACAGTCCGGCGTCTTTGCTGTCGCGTGTCAGCCACGGACTTTGCTGGATTGTCAGCTTGAAGGCCTGGGCGGCCGGTTTCAGAGACTCCGACTGTTCGTACACCATATTGCTGAAATTTTCGGCGAGCTCATTGAATTTTTTAATCGCCATCTGTTCTTTGAGCTCGCTTTCAATCCGACCTTTCGCCTCCTCGAACGGCGTCGGCTTGATGGCATCGAGTTTGATAATGTGATAGCCAAATTGAGTTTCCACCGGCCCGGCGATTTCTCCGACCGTCATCTGGAAAACTGCATCTTCAAACGGCTTCACCATGGCACCCCGGGAAATGAACCCGAGATCTCCGCCCTTGGCCGCCGAGCCCGGGTCCTGCGAATTCTTTTTCGCCAGTTCGGCGAACTCCGACGGATTCTTTACCGCCTGCTGGTAGATCTCGTCTGCCTTGGCTCTGGCCTGCGCCTTGGATTCTGAACTTGCATTAGCAGGCACCGAAATCAGAATATGACTTACTTGCCGCGACTGAAACCGGGTGGGGTGCTCATCGTAATATTTCCTGATCTCCCCCGCGCTCAACTTTATCTGCGCGGCCAGGCTTTCGGCGGACAACACCAGGTAATCGGCGCGCACCTGGTCAGGTGTCTCGAACTCGTTGTGATGTTCCTCATAATAACGCTCGGCGTCATCATTGCTGACCTTTACTTTCAGCACATACTGGTCGATCGAATCAGTATACTGACTGACTTCGCGCTCCTGCTGACTCAAACGAATCAATTGGTCAGCGACCAATTGCGGAATGATTTCGCTTTCGAAAGCGCTGGTAAGTTGTCCCACCACCAGTTCCTGTCGTAGTTTGGTTTCAAAAGTCCGGGGGCTCAGCCCTTGATTGCGTAACAGGGTTTCGTAGCGGGTCTTGGAAAATTTACCGTTTTCCTGGAAAGCCGCATATTCGCTGATGATTTTTTGCAACTCCTCGTCGCTCACGGTCAGTCCGGAGCGCGACGCCTGTGCCACAAGCAGATGTTGCTTGATCAAATTATCCAGAACCGAAGCTCGCGTCTCAGGGTCTTCCATGATTGCCGGATTGAACTTTTCGCCCATCTGGCCGCGCAATCTGTCTTGCTCCTCGCGCATCGCTTGAATAAACTCTTGCTGAGTTATCCGGTAACTGCCGACCTTCGCCACATAATCCCCGCCGCCAATGCTGCTGAAATATCGTTCCACCCCAAACAACGCAAACGGCAAAAAAATCAGTGCAAGAATAACTTGGGCGATTCTCTTATTTCGGTAGATTAGATCAAACATAATGTGGGCAACAAAAAAGGCGAACACGTGTTCGCCTGGGTATTCTCCAACAAATGGCGGAGTGGACGGGACTCGAACCCGCGACCCCCGGCGTGACAGGCCGGTATTCTAACCGACTGAACTACCACTCCGAATAAATGAGCATTCACTTGGTGGGTGCTGAGAGGGTCGAACTCCCGACATTCGCCTTGTAAGGGCGACGCTCTACCGACTGAGCTAAGCACCCTGAACTCGCCCAAGGTGGTGCCTGGGCCAGAGCAAATTAGCGGGGGCCGTGAGCATTGCCCCGACTAAAAGAGGCGCTAGTTTAATGTATCTTTGAGCGCTTTGCCAGCACGGAATTTTGGGACTTTGGCTGCCTTGATTTTAATCGCTGCTCCGGTGCGGGGGTTGCGACCATTGCGTGCGGCACGTTTTCCTACATAAAAAGTGCCAAAGCCCGCCATAGTTACCATCCCTCCCCTCTTCAACGCTGCTGTGATCGCCCCAACCGCACCATCCAGGGCGCGGCCCGCCGCGGCTTTTGAAATGTCCGCCGTCTTGGCGATATGATCAATGATCTCAGATTTGTTCACAAAAAAACCCCCTTTGGATGATTGCAGGAATTCGGTTGGCTCAATGCGGGGACAGGCTTGAGGTCACGCCGAAACTAAAACCTTGCAATGACTTTATAGCAAGCGCCAAAAGCTTGTGTCAAGCAGTAGATGAAAAAAATTATTTTTAGTTGCGACGCGATCAAAATCGGTGCGCGCATGATCGCGCGTGACGCCATCCGGCGACAGAATTAAGGAACCTCTGATTAAGTCCTCCGCGGATTGCGTTGCTGACAAAATGCGGATGGATGCAAGGCCCGCGACGAAGGTCGTAGTGCGGCTGCGACCCGTTAGCCGAAGCCCCGCTTGCGGGAGCAGCCGCACAAGCTCCGCTCCATGTTATCAAACGCAGTCTTCTGCGCCCCCGCCCGCACCACGCTGCGCGAGACCGAGTCCGGGGCGCACTACGAAGCCGAGGAGCGCAACGACGCAGACGCTGCATTTTGCCGCAACCGGGAGGGACGGGGCTTGTCCGGGCGGTCTGCGTTGTCGCTCGGCTTGCCAAGGGGGATGACCATTGGCTGCGCCTCGCTTCGCGTGTGCGCTCGCGGACCGTCGCGCCTCGGAACGTGCGCAGGGGAGCGAGCGCAGCGCCGCCTCCGGGTCGCACTGCCGAGGCTCCGCCTGCGGCGGCGCTATCCCGGAAAGCTTCCGTCGCAACCGCGTGGGACTTAATCAGAGGTTCCCTAATGTTTGATCACTGCTGCAGACGTTTTATCTTCAACTACCGCAGGCAGTGGCGCTTCTACTTCTTCCTTGTCACGGGGCGCCGGCACGCGTTCCAGCGCCAGCTCCAACACCTGATCTATCCATTTCACTGGATGAATATCCAGCCGATTCTTAATGTTGTCAGGAATTTCCGCCAGATCCTTGGTATTTTCTTCCGGAATGAGAACCGTTTTTATGCCGCCGCGGTGCGCCGCGAGCAACTTTTCCTTCAGGCCGCCAATTGTCAGCACTTCTCCGCGCAGTGTGATTTCCCCAGTCATTGCAACGTCTGCGCGCACCGGAATACCAGTCAGCACTGAAATCAAAGCCGTGCAAATGCCAATCCCTGCACTCGGCCCATCCTTGGGCGTCGCGCCCTCGGGCAGGTGGATATGCACGTCGTTTTTCTGGTAAAAATCTTCGGCGATGCCGAGCGCGCGCGAGCGACTGCGCGCGACCGACAGCGCAGCTTGCACTGATTCCTGCATCACTTCACCGAGTTTGCCGGTCGTGATGGTCTTGCCCTTTCCGGGCAGCACGACTGCTTCAATAGTAAGCAATTCTCCGCCCACCTCGGTCCAGGCAAGTCCGGTGACTTGGCCGACCTGGTTGTTCTTCTCGGCTATGCCGTAGGTGAAGCGCCGCACCCCAAGGAATTTGTTGAGGTTGCGCGAGGAAACGGTGATCGTTCGTTCGAGCTTCTTGAGCACCATGGTTTTAACGGCCTTACGGCAAATCTTGGAAATTTCCCGCTCCAATCCGCGCACACCGGCTTCACGTGTGTAATAGCGGGTGATATCGCGCATGGCACTCTCAGTGATGACAAGTTCGTCTTCCTTTAGGCCGTGATTCTTCATCTGTTTCGGCAGCAGGTAGCGCATGGCGATATTAATTTTCTCGTCTTCCGTATATCCCGAAAGCCTGATTACCTCCATGCGATCCAACAACGCAGGTGGGATATTCAGAGTATTTGCTGTCGCAACAAACATGACATCGGAAAGGTCATATTCAACCTCGATGTAATGGTCGGTGAACGTGTGGTTCTGCTCAGGATCCAGCACTTCAAGAAGCGCCGAAGACGGATCACCGCGGAAATCCATTCCCATCTTGTCCACTTCGTCGAGCAGAAACAATGGATTTCGGACGCCGATCTTGGTCATGTTCTGCAGAATTTTCCCGGGCATCGAGCCAATGTAAGTGCGACGATGACCACGGATTTCCGCTTCGTCGCGTACGCCGCCCAGCGACATACGCACGAACTTGCGGTTAGTTGCACGCGCAATCGATTGACCGAGCGAGGTCTTGCCAACGCCGGGCGCACCCACCAGACACAGAATCGGGGCCTTCAATTTATCCACTCGCTGCTGTACGGCCAGATATTCGACGATGCGTTCCTTGACTTTTTCCAGCCCGTAATGGTCTCTTTCCAAGATCGCCTCGGCCGCCTTGAGATCCTTGCTGATCTTGCTTTTCTTTTTCCACGGCAGACCTACTAGCGCCTCGATGTAATTACGCACAACGGTAGCCTCCGCCGACATGGGTGACATCAGCTTGAGTTTCTTGAGTTCAGATTCAGCCTTGTTGCGTGCTTCCTTGGGCATATGCGCGCTCTTGATTTTCTTTTCCATTTCGTCAAGGTCGCCACCTTCTTCAAGTTCTCCCAGCTCTTTTTGAATCGCCTTTACCTGCTCGTTCAAATAGTACTCACGCTGGCTTTTTTCCATCTGGCGCTTGACGCGTCCGCGGATGCGCTTTTCTACCTGCAAAATATCGAGTTCAGTTTCAAGCAAGCCCAAGAGATGTTCGATGCGCTGTTTCACGTCGAACATCTCAAGCACTTCCTGCTTCTGCTCAAGCTTGAGCGGTAAGTGCGCCGCAATGGTATCGGCAAGCCGCCCCGGTTCGTCTATTCCAGCAAGCGAAGTCAGGATTTCCGGCGGGATTTTTTTGTTCAACTTGACGTACTGGTCGAATTGGCTCAGGGTCGCACGGCGCAATGCCTCCACCTCGTGGCTTTCCACTTGGTCGTGGGGCACTGGCTCAACTTGCACCATATAATGTGTTTTGGCATCTACGATCTGCCTGATTTTAGAGCGCTGGCTGCCTTCCACTAGCACTTTGACGGTTCCATCCGGCAACTTGAGCATTTGCAGAATGTTCGCAACGCTACCCACGCTGTACAAGTCTTCCGGGGATGGGTCGTCCTTGGCAGCGGATTTTTGCGCCACCAAAAGAATGTTCTTGCCCGACTCCATCGCGATTTCCAAAGCCTTAATAGATTTGGGGCGCCCCACAAAAAGAGGAATAACCATATGTGGGAATACCACCACATCACGGAGCGGTAACAGCGCCAGCAATTGTTCGGCAACCGGATCTTGTTGATTCATGTCGTTTTACCCGAAAAGTGAAGATAAAGCAGATATGAGGGCAGCCCGCCGGAAATCAAGAAGCGCAAGATTTTTTGCTTGGCCATCCAGGTCGCGGCGTCAGGGCTGCTCACGCCGAGCCGGCAACCTTGGATTGGTCGGAATAAATAAGCAACGGCTTTGCATCGCCGTGGATCACGCCTTCATCGATGACTACCTTTACCACATTCTCCATCGAAGGCAGGTCGAACATGGTATCGAGCAAGGTTAACTCGAGGATGGACCGCAAGCCGCGCGCGCCGGTCTTGCGGGCGAGCGCCTTCTTGGCGATTGCCTTCAGCGCCTGATCGCGAACTTCCAGTTCGACCGCTTCCATGCCGAACATTTTTTGATACTGCTTGAGCAACGCATTCTTAGGCTCGGTGAGGATCTGAATCAGCGCCAATTCATCAAGCTCTTCAAGAGTCGCGACCACAGGCAGACGCCCGACAAATTCAGGTATCAGCCCATATTTAATAAGATCCTCCGGCTCCACATCCCGCAATACTTCGCCGATGTCCTTGCGATTATCCTTGCTTTTCACATCTGCGCCAAAGCCGATGCCCCCTTTCTGCGAGCGATTGCGGATGACCTTGTCCAATCCGTCGAATGCTCCACCGCAAATAAACAAGATATTCGTGGTGTCCACTTGGACAAACTCCTGGTTGGGATGCTTGCGGCCGCCCTGCGGTGGCACCGAAGCGATGGTGCCTTCGACGAGCTTTAGCAACGCCTGCTGCACGCCTTCTCCCGAGACGTCGCGGGTAATCGACGGATTGTCGGACTTGCGGGAAATCTTGTCGATTTCATCAATATATACGATGCCGCGCTGCGCCTTTTCAACTTCATAATCGCATTTTTGCAACAGCTTCTGGATGATGTTCTCGACATCCTCGCCCACATAGCCTGCTTCGGTAAGCGTGGTAGCATCCGCCATCACAAACGGCACGTTGAGAAGCCGCGCCAGTGTTTGCGCCAGCAGCGTCTTGCCCGACCCCGTAGGGCCGATCAACAAAATATTGCTTTTGGCGAGTTCAATGTCATCGTTTTTGCTGAGGCTCTTCAGGCGCTTATAGTGGTTGTACACCGCCACCGAGAGGATTTTTTTTGCTTGCTCTTGGCCGATCACGTACTGATCGAGAATCTTGCGGATTTCACGCGGTACCGGCAAATCCGATTTGCCAGGCTTACCGCCGGTCTCCCCGTGTGTTTCTTCGCGGATGATGTCGTTGCAAAGTTCGATACACTCGTCGCAAATGAACACCGACGGTCCGGCAATGAGCTTGCGAACCTCGTGCTGGCTTTTGCCACAAAAAGAGCAATAAAGCAGTTTTTCGCCGCCGATTTTATCCGACATCAATAGTCTCCCTGTTGCTCCTCAACCTATACGACATCAGGTAACGTTTTCGGTTCTGCTCACCAGAACCTTGTCGGCGATTCCATAGCGCACCGCTTCCTCGCCGCTCAGGAATGTGTCGCGGTCGGTATCTTTCTCGATGGTCTTGATGCTTTGTCCGGTATGCTTGGCCATGATCTCGTTCAAGCGCTGGCGCAGATAGAGAATTTCCTTGGCGTGGATTTCCACGTCCGAGGCCTGCCCTTGAAATCCGCCCATCGGCTGATGAATCAGCACCCGCGAATTGGGTAGGCAGAAGCGTTTGCCCTTGGCTCCCGCTGCGAGCAACAACGCACCCATGCTTGCCGCCTGGCCGACACAAAGGGTGCTTACGTCCGGCTTGATAAACTGCATGGTGTCATAGATCGCCAGTCCCGCCGACACGGAGCCGCCCGGGGAATTGATATAAAAATAAACTTCCTTATCCGGGTTTTCGGATTCAAGGAACAGCAGTTGCGCCACGATCAGGTTGGCGGTAACTTCGTCCACCGGCCCAACCAAAAATACCACGCGCTCTTTCAATAACCGCGAATAAATATCGTACGCGCGTTCCCCGCGCCCGCTCTGCTCGATCACCATCGGGACCAAGCCCAACCCGCGCGGTTCCCAATCTCTGTTCTGCATCATTTAAGCATTTCCCATCAGTTCGTCAAAGTTCATCGGCCTGTCTTCCGCCTTTGCCTGTTTCATTACCCATTCTACAACGTTATCTTCAAGAATCATCGCTTCGATGCCGCTCAGGTGTTCAGCAGCCGAATAATACCACTTCACCACCTGTTCCGGGTGTGGGTGGCTTTGCGCATGCGCTTCGACGACGGCGCGCACCTGTTCCGGTTTGGGTCGAAGATCGTGGGTTTTGACCAGCTCGGCGATGATCAGGCCAAGGGTTACGCGGCGTTTGGCCCGTTCTTCAAACACCTCGCGCGGCGCTGGTAATTCCTTGGTTTTGATGCCGCGTGATTCGAGGTCCTTGCGCGCGCTTCCGATCAAGCGTTGGGTTTCCATATCCAACAGGGATTGGGGAAGATCAACATGCGTGGCTTTAAGCAGCGCCTGCATCGCCTGATCCTTGATTCCGGCTTGCACGCGGCTCTTTACTTCCCTTAGTAGACTGCTCTTGATCTCGCGTTTCAGTTTCTCCATGTCCCCGTCATGCACGCCGAAGTTGCCAGCAAACTCCGCATCGATTTCAGGTAGCTTGGGTTCCGCCACCCGTTTCAGCGTGATTTCGAAAGAGGCGGTTTTTCCCGCCAGTTCCTTGTCATGATAATCCTCCGGGAAAGTTAATTCAAATGTCTTAGTCTCATTCGCGCGCATGCCGGCAATCTGTTTCTCGAATCCCGGCAGCAATCGCGCTTCGCCTAACACGAAAGGCAAATCTTTGCCGTGGCCACCGGCGAAGTCCTGCCCGGATATGGTGCCGTGGAAATCGAGTGTTACCTGATCGCGCTCCCTGGCTTCGCGTTCCACAGCATGATACGAAGTACGCTGCTTTCGCAGCAATTCCAACGTCTTCGCCACTTGCTCTTCCCCCACCTCCACCACTGGACGGGTGATTTTTACTCCCGAAATATCGCCGAGTTTCACTTCCGGGTATATTTCAAAAGTGGCGCTACATTCGAATTGTTGGCTTCCGGCTTGCTGTGGCTTGGCTTCAAACTTGGGTTGCCCCGCAACTCTTAATTTTTGCTCGCGCACTGCGTCGCTGAAACTTTTTTGCAAAGCGTCTCCCAGCACTTCTTGGCGTACTTGCGCTCCGTATTGCTGGGCAATGACCTTGAGCGGCACTTTTCCAGGACGGAAACCGTGCATTTTTGCGGTGCGAGCCAAGTGCTTCAATCTGCTTTCCACCTCATCGTCGATTTTATCGAGTGGCAGCATTATGTTAATGCGCCTTTGCAACTGGCCCAAATTTTCCACGCTTGATTGCATTTCGTTTGCCTAAGAGAGCCGCACATTAAAATTAAGTTGCCGCGTCACGGCAACGCGGCCTGGTGCGAAAGGAGGGACTCGAACCCACAAGCCTTGCGGCGCTGGAACCTAAATCCAGTGCGTCTACCAATTCCGCCACTTTCGCCGTGGCATAAGTTTAATATATCAGGTCTCGAAATTCCATCTTTAACTTTAACTATATCGTGTAACCTGCTGAGATATCGAGTTATTAACTACCCGTCTTTTCCTCGGAACTTGTTTCCATTTTCAGACAGGCACATGACCCCCGAAGACTATTGCCGGAACCTAGCGGCGCCAAGCGGATCTAGTTTCCATTACAGCGTTCTCTTCTTGCCCGCGGGAAAACGCAGCGCACTTACTTGCCTTTTCGCTTTCTGGCGCGAAATCAAGGAAGGCGCCGAAGATTGTTCTGATCCCGCACTGGGGCAGATCAAGCTCGACTGGTGGCGGCAAGAACTGGCAGCAGCGTTTAGTGGTCGCGGCCAGCATCCGGTGACGCGGGCGCTGTTTCCTGTTGCAGCTCGTTTCGACCTGCCGCGAGAACTTCTCTTGGAGCTGATTGACGGCGTGGAAAGCGGTTTATTCAAAAACCGTCACGCCGATTTCCGGTCCCTGCAGGACTATTGTGGCCGCACCAGCGGGCTTGCAGAGCAGCTTGCGGCGCGGATTCTCGGATTAAACGATCCAAACAGCCTGCAGCACGCTCAAGAGCTGGGAATAGCTTTTGGGCTTACCCATGTCATTCTCAATCTGCGCAGCGATGCAAAGCGTAACCGAATTCTGCTTCCGCAGGACCAATTCGTCCGTTCAGGCGTCGCCGAGGAGGATATCCTCAACCTGCGCGAAACCGAGAACTTGAAAAAGTTGATCGAATTTGCTATTGACAAAGCAGAAAATTGTTATAATCGCGCAACTTCCAAATTTTCTGCGGCTGAACGAAAGGCGCAGCGAGCGAGGTTGGCGCTGGCGGCAATCTACCGCAGTCAGCTACGGGAAATCAGGGAAGACGGGTGCGGTATCTTGCGGCGCAGAGTCGAACTGACGCCTGTCCGCAAGCTGTGGTTGGCGTGGACAACTTGGTTAGGAGGTTAGCAAAGATTGTACGGTTTTTCGGCTGACAGCCTTTATTTTTAAGGAGAGGGGGCGAAAAAAATGACCAGCATGATAGTCAGCACACTAAGCGGACTCCATATCATCGGAGATCTTTACCAGTGCGACCCGACTCATCTTTCTGACTCAGCCGAACTAAAAAAGCGCTGTATGCAGCTGTGTACCGACGCCGGGCTTACGGTGCTCGGTGATTTTTTTTACCAGTTTGGAGACGCCGGCGTGACGGGCACCGTGGTTCTCGCGGAGTCTCATATCGCCATTCACACCTGGCCCGAAACCTGTACCGTGGCTCTCGATGTTTTTGTGTGCAATCACAGCCGTGATAATAGCGACAAGGCGCACAAGCTGTTCGATGCCGTGCTGGAGTTTCTGCAACCCACGGAAGTCATCCGCAAAGCCGTTGAACGCGGACGGCTATGAGCGATAAACTGCTCACCGAGTGGCTTAATGCCAATAGCGGCTATTTTTTCCGCGCCGGCGAACGACTCGAAGAATTCGATACACCGTACCAGCATCTGGAGGTTTACGAAACGCCTGAATTCGGACGTTTGTTCCGCCTGGACGGGTGTTTCATGACTTCGGAAAAAGAAGAATACTTTTACCATGAAAACATGGTTCATCCTGCGGCCGTATCCCACCCGGAGCCGAAACGGGCTTTGGTGATTGGCGGCGGTGACGGCGGTTCGAGCGAAGAGCTGCTCAAGCATCCCAGCATTCAAAGCGTCACGCTGGTTGAACTTGACCAGGCAGTGGTAGATATCGCCAAAAAATATTTTGGCGAGGTACACAAAAAGATTTTCGACGACCCCCGTCTCAAGCTATTGATCGCCGACGGTTATGCGTTTATCCGTGAGACCGCAGAGCGTTTTGATCTGATCATCCTGGATTTGCCCGACCCCGTCGGTCCCGCTACCGAGCTTTACACGGAGGATTTTTTCAGCCAGTGCCGGCGCGTGCTCAAGCCGGGCGGTGCGCTTACGCTGCACAT
>Ga0187774_10000706_pt1 | contig 11579 bp, 9 predicted proteins | sample 0216_BV02_MP05_2_FD_133152 | JGI IMG/M metagenome (GOLD analysis project Ga0187774, IMG submission 133152) | Tropical peat soil microbial communities from peatlands in Department of Meta, Colombia - 0216_BV02_MP05_20_MG | ecosystem: Environmental > Terrestrial > Soil > Wetlands > Peat | place... | reverse complement strand
CAACAATTCCAGCATACCCGACCGCGGCAAGAATCCGCCCGAGGTTGGGATCGGACGCGAAAAATGCGGTTTTGACCAGAGGTGAATGCGCGATGGCAAATGCCACTTTGGCGCATTCTTCTTCGCGCTTTCCACCTTCGACGCTGATGGTTATGAACTTGGTCGCCCCCTCCCCATCGCGCACCACGGCCTGCGCCAGCCATTGCGCCATATCAGTGACCGCGTCACGGTAGACATCCGATTCGCGGCTTTTGACACGCGCGATTTCCGGCATCTGCACCCGCCCGCTGGCGATTAGCATAAAGGCATCGTTGGTCGAGGTGTCGCCGTCGACGGTAACGCAATGAAACGAATTCTCGACCGCGTGGCTTGACACGCTTTGTAGCACTCGCCGGCTGACGCGCGCGTCGCTCGCGATGAATCCCAGCATAGTAGCCATGTTGGGGCGTATCATTCCCGCGCCTTTCGCGATGCCCGTGATGGTCACAGTTGCCCCGTTTATTGCCACCTGCTTTGATAGCGCTTTGGGCACGGTATCGGTAGTCATTATGGCCTGCGCCGCGTTGAGCCAGTTATCCTCACGCAGACCGGCGACGCATTGCGGCAGGCTGGCGACAATGCGCTCCACAGGCAGTGGTTCCATGATTACTCCAGTGGAAAAAGGGAGAATAGAATGCGGTTCGCAGCCCAGCAATTTTGCCAGCGCAGCGCAGCTTTGACGGGCGTGGTTGATGCCCTCGTCGCCGGTGCCGGCATTGGCGTTGCCGGTGTTGACAAGCAGCGCACGTACCGCTGATTTGGCCTGCAGGTGTTCCCGCGAAACCAACACCGGGGCGGCGCAAAAACGGTTCTGGGTAAACACTCCCGCGATTTTCGATCCCCGCGCAAGCGAAATTACTAGCAGGTCTTTGCGACCCGGTTTTTTATCCCGGCTTCGGCAACACCCAGCGCGACCCCTTTTACGGGCAACAATTGTTCAGCTTTCGGCGGAGTCAAGTTAACTGGCATGGATGTTTCTGGTATGCGGTGCGGGCGCGAAACTTATTTGCCAAAAAACACAACTTTGGATTTCCCTCCGCCCTGTATTTTTGCCTGATACATGGCACGGTCCGCTTGCCGCACCAGCGTTTCGACAGACATGCCGCGCTGATACACAGCTACCCCGATGCTCACGCTGAGACCGAGGGTCAGGTTTTGGCGAACCTGGCAAGGCTTGGATTCGAGTTCCGTCAGCACCCGATTAAATACCAGGTCGGTTTCAATGTCCGGCTGATACACGGCGAGCACGAACTCGTCCCCGCCCCAGCGTGCGCACCAGTCGCCCTTGCGCACGCTATCCGCCAAGAGCGATGCGAAATGGATGAGACAGGCATCCCCCGCGTCGTGGCCATGCTGGTCATTGATCTGCTTCAGGAAATTGAGGTCGATGAACGCCAGAAGGAAACGCTTGTTCTCCCGTTCCGCCCGCGCGATTTCCTCCGAAAGTCGGTGTTCCCCGGCACGCCGGTTGTACATGCCGGTCAAATGGTCGGTAAGCGAGATATTTTCCAGTTCGCGCAGTGTATTATCCAGACGCGAAATGACATATTGGGCATCGGCCATGAGCTGTCCCGCCTCATCCGCATAATCGGTGGGCAGGCTCGGCAAGCTACGCTCGGACAGGTATTTTTTGAGGCTGTCCGAAGTCTGGCGAACTGGTTTTAGCAAGCCTCCCAGAAACAAGATTGTAATGACGGTTCCGACGACGATTACCAGCAAAACGGCGATAAGGATGGGCAGCGCATTCGCCAATCCACGAGGCTGGGACAATACAAGATAGATCACGAGTGCGATAAGCGGCAAGTAGGCGCCGATAAAAACTACCAGCATGAATTTGAGCAAGTAGCTGGTGCGCAATAAGCCTAAGTGGTTCATGAATCGGTATACGCGCAAATTTTGTAAAGACATTACCAGCCTCCCTTGCCGGTATTTGTCAGTTCAGAATCGGTAAGCTTTTATGCCAGCTTACCATGACAATGCTTATATTTCTTTCCCGAGCCGCACGGGCAGGGATCATTGCGTCCGATTTTCTGCGAGCCGCGCACAAAAGGCCGCGTCCTGGATTCGTTATTCGACTGCGCAAGAGCCTCGTCATAATCGGCATGGTGGTATTGCACGTTTGCCGGTGTTGACGGCGTTTCTGCGGCTTCCGCATCTTGCTGGCTTTTGATCTGAACCGTCATCACGGTTTTGGTGACTTCAGTCTTAATAAGTTCGAGCATGTAGGCGAAAAGCTCGAATGCCTCGCGCTTGTATTCCTGCTTGGGATTTTTTGCCGCATAACCCCGCAAGTGTATCCCCTGGCGCAAATGGTCGAGCGCGGCTAAATGTTCGCGCCAGTGTGTATCCAAGCTTTGCAGCATCACTGCGCTCTCGTACTGGTGCATTACTTCGGCTCCGACCAACTCGACCTTGCCCTGGTATTGCGCTTGAGCCGCTTCAATGATGCGGCTGCGCAAGGTTTCCTCATGCAGCTCGGGTTCCCGCTCCAGCCAGTCTTGTAACAAAAGCTGCAGGTGCAGTTCAGAAGCAAGTGTCTTTTCGAGCCGCGCCACATCCCATTCTTCTTCCATGCTTTCCGGCACTATGTGCTGGCTGACTAATTCGTTCAGCACGTCCTCGCGCATGGCGCGTATGGTGTCTGAAATGTCCTTGGTTTCTAGCAATTCGCTGCGCTGCTGGTAAATCACCCGGCGCTGGTCGTTGGCAACATCGTCGTATTCCAACAACTGCTTACGGATGTCAAAGTTTCGCGCTTCCACCTTGCGCTGCGCATTCTCAATGGCGCGGGTCACCCACGGATGCTCGATCGCCTCGCCTTCCGGCATGTTGAGCCGCTGCATAATGGCGGCTACCCGGTCGGATGCGAAAATTCGGAGCAACGGGTCCTCTAGCGAGAGGTAAAAACGGCTGGAACCCGGATCACCCTGGCGGCCTGAGCGCCCACGCAACTGATTGTCGACGCGCCGCGATTCATGCCGCTCGGTACCGATGATATGCAAGCCCCCTGCGTCGACCACCTGTTTATGCAGCTTTTGCCACTGTTCGCGGATCAGCGATATGCGAGAATCTTTTGCCAGCGCATCAATACTGGCGTCGCCGCGCGTGCGATTGATTTCCGGTTCAGGATTGCCGCCCAGCACGATGTCCGTGCCCCGTCCTGCCATGTTGGTGGCGATGGTGACGGCTTTCGGCGCCCCCGCCTGTGCCACGATTTCCGCTTCGCGCGCGTGCTGTTTGGCATTCAATACTTGGTGCGGCAGCTTTTCCTTGGCCAACAGGCCGGACAACAGCTCAGAGTTTTCAATTGACGTGGTGCCGACTAAGGCGGGCTGACCGCGCGCATAACAATCTTTGATATCGTTGATCACTGCGCGATATTTTTCCGCTGCGGTACGGTAAACCTGATCCTGGCGGTCCTCCCGGATCATCGGCATATGCGTAGGGATCACCACGGTTTCCAGTCCGTAAATCTGCTGAAATTCATAGGCCTCAGTATCGGCTGTCCCGGTCATGCCGGCGAGCTTTCGGTACATGCGGAAATAATTCTGGAAGGTGATCGATGCGAGCGTCTGGTTTTCGCGCTGGATTTTTACACCTTCCTTGGCTTCGACCGCCTGGTGCAAGCCATCCGACCAACGCCGCCCCACCATCAAGCGCCCGGTAAATTCATCCACAATAACCACTTCGTCGTTCTGCACTACGTAGTGCTGGTCCCTGTGAAATAGGGCGTGAGCTTTTAGCGCGGCGTATAAATGGTGTACTAGATTGATGTGCGAAGCATCGTAGAGGCTGCCGCTCGGCGGCAGCAACCCGGCGCGAGCCAGCAAGCCCTCGGCACGCTCATGACCCGATTCCGTGAGCAATATCTGATTGTTCTTTTCATCAACGCTGTAATCGCCCGGGCCGTTCTCCTGCTGCTGGCGAGTGAGCTTCGGCACCAGGTCGTTGATCCGGTAATAGAGCTCGGTGGTGTCGTCCGCCTGACCGGAAATGATGAGTGGAGTGCGCGCCTCATCAATCAGAATCGAATCCACTTCGTCCACGATGCCGTAATGCAAGCCTCGCTGCACGCGTTCCGACGGGTGGTACACCATATTGTCTCGCAGGTAGTCAAAGCCGAACTCGTTGTTGGTACCGTAGGTGATGTCCGCCGCATAGGCCTTCTGCTTGGCCTCATGGGGCATTTGCGAGAGATTAACGCCCACGCTTAGGCCCAAAAAGCCGTATATCTTCCCCATCCAATCTGCGTCGCGCTGCGCCAAGTAGTCGTTGACAGTCACCACGTGCACGCCGCGTCCGGTGAGCGCATTGAGATAGGCCGGCAGAGTGGCAGCTAAGGTCTTGCCCTCCCCAGTTCGCATTTCAGCAATCTTGCCGTGGTGGAGCACCATGCCGCCGATCAGCTGCACATCGAAATGCCGCATGGCAAGCGTTCGCTTACTCGCCTCGCGCACCACAGCGAACGCCTCAGGCAGCAATTCATCCAGAATTACCGCCTGCTCGCGGCTGTGGTCGGCCTCAAGCACCGGTCCCTTCCCGCCATCACCATTAGCTTTGTTTTGGATTTGCTTAAGACGCTGCTGCAGACGGCCGCGGAATACCTCTGTTTTGGCACGCAACTCGTTATCCGAGAGCTTTTCAATTCCCGGCTCCAGCGCGTTGATTGCACGCACCGTGTGGCCATACTGTTTGAGCAGCCGCTCGTTGCGGCTGCCGAATATTTTTCTAAGCAGGCCGGATAGCATGAAGTTGGTAATTGTTCAATCTTAGAAAACACAAGGGGCGAGGAGTTTTCCGCCCCGCCCCTCACGTCACGCAAAAAAAAAACAGAGTTCAGCCGGCCTTTTGCAGAAACCGCACCGGGTTTTGCGGAACCCCCTTGTAACGCACCTCAAAATGCAAATGCGGGCCGGTGGAGCGGCCGGTGTTCCCCACCTCGCCGATTTTCAATCCCCGCAGCACCACATCCCCAACCTTGACTAAGCGCTTGGATAAGTGCGCGTAACGCGTGGTTAATCCGTTGCCATGGTCAATTTCGATCATATTACCATACTCGGGGTGATTGTCCGAGTAGACCACTACTCCGCCGGCGGCAGAAACTACCGGACGTCCCGTTTCCGACATGAAGTCCACGCCTTCATGGAAAGCATTCTGTCCTGTAAATGGGTCAATGCGCCAACCAAAATTGGAAGAAAACCAGCCGGTATTAACTGGCGGTACCGACGGTACTAGTTTCTTTTTCAAGCGGTCCTGCATGAGCGCCGATTCAAGAATTGCCAACTGATCGGTGCGGTCGTTGAGGTCCCTGGCCAACTTGTCCATCTGGTCGCCGAACTCATTCAGTGAAAGCTCGCGTTGCGGGAGACCGGACAGAGCACCGCCTCGGCCAGGAGGTTGATCGAAACCGAATTCCTGGGGCTTAAAGCCCGCCTGTTTAGTCAGGCGATCGCCTAAAGCCTCAAGACGCAGCAACTGTGCCTGCATCTGCCCAAGTTTGATCGCCATAGCGCTCAAGTTTTCGCGCAGGTAGGCTTCGCGCTTGCGGTTTTCCTGCTCTTGCACGGACAGCAACAACGTTTTGAGATAGGGGCTCTTGATCGCGGCGGCATGGCGCAAAGTCAAATAATGCAAGACCACCGCAAATACCAAGATTCCCACTACCATGAGGACTGTAAAAAATACAACCTGCGCATGGCTCAGAGTCAGCGTCCTAGACTTCCCTAAGCTGCCCGAAACGAGAATAATGTTCACTTATCCGTCTCTCCCTGTTAAGCCTCCTCCGATGCCAACACGTAAAGTCGGTTCTTATTTCGATTCCACACCTGCCATCCAATCACTTATCAAGCAAGTTCAATGCCTGATCGACATGCAGCAGGTATTTACTGAGATTGCGCCGAAGCCTTTGGCGCAATCCGGAAGGGTAGGCCGGTTCGCGCACAGTTCGCTGTTATTGTTTGCGGACAACGGGGCCATGGCCGCGAAACTGAAACAGCTAACCCCAAGTTTATTAATTAATTTTCAGAAACGGGGATACAAGGTTACTGCAATTCGCGTGGAAGTGCAACCCCCACACCCGCGGACTCCACTTCCTAGAAAAACTGGCTTAAGCGGCAAGGCTTTAAACCATGTGCACGAACTCGCGGCGAGACTTCCTGACTCGCCTTTGCGCACCGCGGTGCAGAACATGCTTGCGCGCGCATCAAATAACGAGGATCAGCCTCTCGAGCACAAACAACACCATGGCCACCAAGAAAAAAATGACGAAAAATTTGAATAACTGCCGAACAAAGTTCAGGTAACGGGGGTTTCGGGTAAATAGCCACATCGCTAGGGAAAGCCCGACGGCGATCAACCCCACAAACGCCATGAATCTGATGATGACCAGACTGCACCCGTTTCGCCGAACCTAGTTACCGACCGATTCGGTTTGCCCGCTGTCGAAAAGTCAGTGTAGGAAAATCAGGCGAGTTGCGCCTGCAATCTGAGAAATGCCGGCGCTTCCTCGCTGCGCTCAAAACTTACAAATTCCCAAGCCTGGGAGTCTGCGAGCAGGCGACGCAGTAACGCATTGTTCTGGGTATGCCCGGACTTGTGGCCGCTGAATGAGCCGATCAATGGGTGCCCAAGCAGGTACAGATCGCCGATGGCATCCAGCACTTTGTGTTTGACGAATTCGTTTTCATAGCGCAAGCCGTCGCTGTTGAGGACCCGGAATTCGTCTATGACAACGGCGTTATCCAAGCTTCCGCCCAGTGCGAGCCCCATCGAGCGCAGGTTTTCCACGTCCTGCATAAACCCGAATGTGCGGGCGCGGCTGATTTCTTTTACGTAAGACGTGGTTGCGAAATCCACGGTGACTGACTGGTTTGCCCCGTCAAAAACCGGGTGATCGAAATCAATGCTGAAATTGACGCGGAAACCGTTATACGGCTCGAAGCGCACCCATTTATCGCCGTCTATAAATTCCACGCACTTCTTAATGCGGATAAACTTTTTGGGTACGTTTTGCTCTTCGATTCCGGCCGATTGCAACAGAAACACGAATGGCCCGGCGCTACCATCCATGATCGGCACTTCCGGTGCGGAGAGGTCCACATAAGCATTATCAATCCCCAGCCCGGCAAAAGCCGACATCAAATGTTCAACCGTAAACACCTTGACACCGTTTTTCTCAAGACACGATGACAGGTGCGTATCTCCCACCTGATGTGGATCCGCCTTGATTTCCACCGGTTGTGAAAGATCGACGCGGCGAAATACGATTCCCGTGTTGGGCGCGGCGGGACGCAAAGTTAAATAGACTTTCTCTCCAGTGTGCAGACCGACACCCGTTGCACGTATGATGTTTTTGAGCGTGCGTTGATTTATCATCTGTCAAGAACGCTTTCGAAATAAACAGTTAATCATATAGCGGGATACATAATGCTATCATGATGCGCTGCGATATGCCAACCCCGCCAGCCTCGACTTTATTGCGTTTTTCCGACTTAATCCGCCTGCTTGCGTAAGAACGCCGGGATGTCCAGCATTTCTACACCGGATTGACGCATCGCCTCGATGGTAGCATCGCGGTTGCGCCTTCTTACCACCGCCGGCGTTTCAAGCTCAGCATAATTCACAATTTCCGCCGCATCGGTTCCAGTTTTGACGACGCTCAACGGCTTGTCCTGCTTTTGGTTGACGGGCGCATTGAGGCCAGTGGCGACAATTGTGACCCGAATATCGTCCTTCAGATCATTATCATAAACGGCCCCGACAATCACAGTGGCGCTCTCAGCCGTAAAAGCTTTGATGGCATCCATCACATCATACAGCTCCTGCAACTCAAAGCTTGCTTTGCTCGCGGAGATGTTAACCAACACCCCCCGCGCGTCGGAAATATTTACTCCTTCGAGCAGCGGGCAAGCAATCGCCTGTTCCGCGGCGAGCTCAGCGCGGTCCGCGCCTGAAGCCTTTGCACTACCCATCATTGCCATTCCCATTTCTGCCATTACCGTCCTCACGTCGGAGAAGTCCACGTTGATCATGCCCGGACAACTTATGATTTCCGAAATCCCAGCGACTGCTCCATGTAGCACATCATTGGCTGCCTGGAAAGCGGCATCCAGCGTGACTTTGTTGCCCAGCACTTGCATCAGCTTGTCGTTCGGAATCACGATCAGCGAATCCACGTATTGCGCCAGCGCTTCAATACCCTGCTGCGCGACGCGCATGCGCTTGCCCTCAAATGCAAACGGTTTGGTCACCACCGCCACGGTGAGGATGCCCAAATCTTTGGCGATTTCCGCAACTACCGGCGCGGCGCCGGTACCAGTGCCCCCGCCCATGCCGGCGGTCAGGAACAGCATGTCGGTGCCTTCTATCAGCTCGGCGATTCGCTCGCGATCTTCTAGCGCGGCCTCGCGCCCGACGTCCGGATTGGCTCCCGCGCCGAGGCCCTTGGTGACCGAAGCACCCATCTGCAGCTGGATTTTCGCTTGGTTGCGCTTCAATGCCTGCACATCGGTGTTGGCGCTGACAAATTCCACGCCTTTTACTCCCTGATTGATCATATGATCAACGGCGTTGCCTCCGCAGCCACCGACCCCTATTACCTTGATTACTGCTTCATGCGACTGTGTATCAACGAACTCAATCATGCGCATCTCCTTTATAACGACAATTTGAATTGCAGTAAGACTACCCTTGAATTCCGATTTCCCCCCGTAATTTCCTCCATTTTTTCCGTGACTTCGATCATCAGAAATTCCCCTGGAACCAATGCTTCATGCGGTCGAATACCGGCCGCAACGAGCCGCTTTGCAGCTTGACCAGCTCTTGGTGCTGACGCTGCTGCATGCCAATGAGCAGCAAGCCCACTCCTGTGGAAAAACGCGGATGCCGCACCACTTCCGCAAGGCCGCCGACATAGTGCGGCATGCCAAGCCGTACCGGCATGTGGAATACTTCTTCGCCCAGCTCCACCATGCCCTGCATTGCGCTGCTGCCACCGGTAATCACAATTCCGGATGACAGAAGTTCCTCAAAGCCGCTTCTGCGCAGCTCCGCCTGCACCAGTGAATAAAGTTCCTCAACGCGAGGCTCGATGACCTCAGCAAGTGTTTGCCGTGATAATTGGCGTGGGCCGCGGTCACCCACACCGGGGACCTCCACCATTTCATGCGGATCAGCGAGCTGCCGCAGCGCGCAGCCAAAGCGCCGCTTGATATCCTCGGCGTCTTTGGTTGGCGTTCTCAAAGCCATTGCGATATCGTTGGTGATTTGATCGCCCGCGATCGGGATTACCGAGGTATGGCGGATCGCGCCATGAGTAAACACCGCGATATCCGCAGTGCCGCCGCCAATATCCGCTAGACATACGCCCAAATCCTTTTCATCTTCGGACAGCACCGCTGTGGCGGACGCTAGCGGCTGCAATACCAAATCGCGCACCGAAAGTCCGCAGCGCCGTATGCACTTCATAATGTTTTGCGCTGCCGAAACAGCTCCGGTCACGATGTGCACCTTCACTTCCAGGCGCACTCCGCTCATGCCCAATGGTTCGCGCACGTCCTCCTGTCCGTCAATAATGAATTCCTGATTGAGAATGTGCAGAATTTGCTGATCGGTCGGTATGTTCACTGCCTTAGCTGTTTCCACAACGCGCTGCACATCGATCTGCGCAACCTCCTTGTCCTTGATTCCCACCATGCCGTGCGAATTGAAGCTCTTGATGTGGCTGCCGGCGATGCCGGTATACACCTCACGAATCTTGCAGTCGGCCATGAGCTCCGCCTCCTCCAGCGCGCGCTGGATCGCGTTCACCGTAGATTCGATATTTACCACCACACCTTTCTTCAGGCCGCGCGAGGGTGCGCTGCCCATACCAATGATCTCCAGCCCGCCCTCGGGCCGAACTTCTGCGACAATTGCGGCGATTTTCGTGGTCCCGATATCAAGGGCCACTATGAGGTTCTTGTTTTCCTTCCCCCGGCTCATTGGCATCCTCTATAACTCCCCTTGCTCCGACCTGCGTTTTTCTTGTTTGCTGGGTTCATTGCTCTGTCGCACCGCCTGAGGCGCTCGCAGCGCGAAACCGTTGTCGTAGCGCAAATCCACGTAGGAAGGCTGCCATGGAAGCCGGCCTATGGTGTCGTGGTATACGGCGACAAATCTCTCCAGCCGAGCCTCACTGCGCTCTCTGCCGAGCACCAGCAGCAAGCCGTTGTCCAGCCAAAGCTGCCAGGCACGTCGCTGCGACATTTGCACCACTACCGCCCGCAGGTTAATTGGCGCCAGATCGCGGCTGAACAACAGATATTGCCTCGTAATATCTGGCGCGCTTCCCTCGGGACCGGAAAACAGCGGCAGATTCAGGCCTGTCTCGCCCGGAAAAACCTCGCCATACGTATTGACCAGCCCGCCGCCATCCCAGCGCGCCAGCGGTACCTGCTCTTGCAATACCACCTCCAAACGGTCCGGCCAACGGCGGCGCAAATTGACGCTTCTCACCCATGGCAGTTTTTCGAACCCGCTCATCGCCTGATTCAAGTCCAGTGTGAAAAAATTTCCTTTCAGCTGTCGTACCGCCTGCTGCAATTGCTCGCGCGTGACGTGGTCAAGCTCCCCGCTCACGACCACCTCTCGCAGTTCAAACCACGGAAGACGGATTGCCGCGTTAAACCCCGCGGAAAGCGCCAGTGCCCCAGCAAACGCATAGAGCAGATTGGCAGTCCACAGCATTAAGTAGGGTCTATTCCACATGCGCCGAGTCCAAAATCCTCATCACCAGTTCTTCGAAGCTTATGCCAGCTGCGCGCGCCGCCATCGGTACTAGGCTGTGGTCAGTCATACCTGGCACCGTATTCACCTCTATAAAATAGGGCACCCGCCCCGTGTCCAGCATCAGGTCGACTCTGCCCCAGCCACTGCAGCCCAATATCCGGAATGCCTGAAGGGCTTTTTCCTGAACTTTTTTTTCCTGTTTGGCGCTGAGCCCAGATGGGCAAATATAGCGTGTGCTGCTGGCAAAATATTTCGCCCGGTAATCGTAAAAAGCCCGCGGCGTTTCTACGCGTATCAGCGGCAGCGCCCGGCCGTCAAGAATGGAGGCAGTCAATTCGATGCCTTTGATGAATTTTTCCGCGATCACCACGTCGTCAAGCTTTGCGGCGCGTCGATACGCCGCGCGCAATCGTTCCGCCCTCAATACCTTGCTCATGCCGATACTTGAACCCTCTCGTGACGGCTTTACCATCAAGGGAAGCCCTAGTCTTTGGGCCTTTTTTTTAAAATCGCCGTCTGCATTCAGCAGTTCCCAGCGCGGCGTCCTGATTCCCGCCGCTCGCCATACCAGCTTAGTGCGCCATTTATCCATCGCCAGCGCGCTCGCCATTACCCCGCTTCCGGTATAAGCAATCCCCATCATTTGCAGCGCTCCCTGAATCGTGCCGTCTTCACCAAGCCGACCGTGCAGCGCGATAAATGCGCGGTCGAAACCCTCGCTTCGCAGTTGCTCCAATGGCCGCTCTTTCGGATCAAACGCGTGCGCGTCAACT
>Ga0187774_10000705_pt1 | contig 11584 bp, 13 predicted proteins | sample 0216_BV02_MP05_2_FD_133152 | JGI IMG/M metagenome (GOLD analysis project Ga0187774, IMG submission 133152) | Tropical peat soil microbial communities from peatlands in Department of Meta, Colombia - 0216_BV02_MP05_20_MG | ecosystem: Environmental > Terrestrial > Soil > Wetlands > Peat | place... | reverse complement strand
TGCCGTTCACCCAGTCGGGGGTGGAGGGCGCGCTCGCGCAGCCGGTCAGGGACAAGCCTGCAGCAACGATCCATAGCCATCGCATCATGGTCTCACCTCGAGATTGTTTGGAACCCAGTGCCGCGACACGTACTTCTTTTCGCCCCTGCGCAGGGCGACCTGGAGCTCGCTTGAGTCGAGCAGGCTTTCGCCGCGCCCGTAGAGATCGATCCGCAGCTTGTATTCGCCGGGCGGAAGCGACAGCCGTGCGAGATGGATCTCCCCGGGCAGCGTGAACCAGCTGCGGGTGTCCGCGCGCTCGGCGAGCGTGGCGGCAATGTTGATCGCCAGCCCGGCGATGGGCCCGCCCAGCGAGCGATTGTCGCTGCTGCTGGCCGCCCTGGCGGCAGCGTCCTTGATCGCCATGCGGGCGATCGCCCGCGCCGTGATCGCGGGCATCTCCGATTCGAGACTCTTCACCGCGATCGCGTCGATGTTCTCCACCCGGGACGTGGTCGTAGCCTGTGGCCCGGCGCTCACGCGCGCGTACGCGAACGGCTGCCCGCGCGGGCGGTACTGCGGCAGCGCGAGCCTCAGGAAGCGCCCGGTCGCCGGATTGAGCACCGTGATCGCTTGCTCGCGCTTGATCGGGGCGAGCCCCGCGTGCACCGTCAGGATGATCTCGCCGCGCTCCAGCAATGCCTCCTCGCTCGGCGTCTCGCCGATGCCGAAGGCCTTGCGGTACCCCGCGGCCTCCTCGGCGAGGCCCATGCGGTCGGCGAGGCGGACGAGATCGCGCTTCAGCGTTTCGGGGATCGCGACCCCGAAACGCTCGAGCTGCTTCTGATAGGCCTCGTAGGCCTTGCGGTAGGCGATCATCGCATCGCTCCACTCGCGCTGGTCCTCGTAGATGATACCCGTGAGGTAACGGGCGAAGGCATCTTCGACGTACGGGCTGTCGGGTGCGCGCTGTGCCTTCTCGCGCAGCAGCAAATCGATCTGCAGGGCTTCGACGCGGGCGGGGTCGAGCTGCCCCTGCTCCAGATAGTTGAGAGCGATATAGGTATGGACCATCACCTGCTCGAAGTCCTCGCCGATGAAGCTCTTGCTGGCGTCGTTGATGGCGAACGAGAGGCTTTGCTCGCGCAGGCTCAGGGCCCGCAACTCATCGGTGAGGCCCTTGGCTTCCTCCAGCGTGCGCGTGCTCTTGTCGAAATCCCCGACCATGCGTTGCAGCATTCCCTTGTTCATCAGGTCGAGCACGCGGTCTGCGCTCGCCGACGAGCGCTTCTCGTACGCGGCGAGAGCGGCTGCCGGCTGGTGCCGCGCCAGGCTGGCCTCGGTGGATTGGATGGTTTCGCTGAAAGTGGCGCAGCCTGCGAGCCCTGCGAGGCAGGCCACCGCGCCCAGCACCGGGACTCTTCTTGCCGCCACGGCGCGAAGAGTTCCAGTCTAGAACCGCAGCTTGCTGCGCGTTACCAGCTTCCTGATGTCCTTCTGGCCGACCCAGACCTTGCGGTTGTCCGCGAGGCTGATGAGAGTCATGTTGACCTGATAGAAGCGGACCTGCGTGTCGCCCGACGGATCGACGATGGTGTTGATGGTGCCGGTCAGCATGAAATCCGCACCCAGCTCCCGGCCCATGGGATTGCGCGTGTCCCCGCGCGCGTTGAGGTCCTGGTCCTTGCGCTCCTCGCGGATTCCCTTGCGCTCGTCCCTGGTGGCGACGAAGTCCACCTTCCCGGAATTGATGAGCGCGCGCTCCATTTCCAGCGTGAAGGTGGCGACGTTGATGTGCTCGTGACTCATGTTGCGCACTTCGCCGACGATGACGGTGGGCCGCGTCTGGCCCGGGCGCCCCCTAAACTCCTGCAGCCACGCCCGCGACAGCGAGTCCTGGATCATTTCCTGGGAAACCAGCCGGGAGTCGGTGTCGTTCCAGGCTCCGCTCAGATCCACCGCTTTCGATTCGTCCAGGCGCTCGACCTTGGTCGCGCAGCCGGCTGCCGCGACCAGCGCGAGCAGCGCAAGGCCGGTGCGCAACGGGAGCAGGCGGATCATTTGCCTTTCTCCTTGGACACCTTGTCGAAGATGTTTTCGGCGTTGCGGCCGATGTAGCGCCGCAGGTCCTCGTTCATGCTGTTGGCGTTCTCTAGCGTGGTCTTGACCTGCTTCAGGTCGAGCTCGGCGATCGAGTAGACCATGTTGGTCTTGCTGTCCTTCCAGCGGCCGATGATCTTCGACCCGGCGAGATTCACCTTGGTGACCGCCTTGATCTCGCGCGATACCGCCTGTTCGGCGCTGGCGTTGCTGCCCGTGCCCGTGGCGGCGACGTAGTCGTTGCCGACCACGTCGAGGTAGGTCGAGAGCACGCGCGCGACTTCGGCGCGCGCGCGGTCGTCGGCCGTCGAGCGCTGCAGCGCCTCGTCTCCCAGGACGGGAGCGGACCCCACGCCGTGGAAGAGCCTGCCGTCCTTGTCGTTAAGCACGGCGGTGCCCTTGTTGACCCAGTCGGGAGCGCCACTGATGCCGAGATCGCTCTCGACGACGGTCTTGCCGCCGCCGCACGCGGCGAGGACGAGCGTGAAGGCCGCTACGGCGAGAATCGTGCGGGACGGGCGACATGAGCCGGTGATCCTCATGTTCATTCTCCTGGATGAAGCACCGCAGAGATGCTGAATGGTGCGAATAGAATACCACGCCTCGATGGGGCCGGGCGCTAACGCGCGCGGACCGTCTCGCGACGGACCATTCGAGACGCCGCCGACAGACCGGCGGTCAGGGCAGGACCAAAGTCGGGCGGACGACCTGATAGGAGCCGATGAGAATGGCCGCCAGCGCAGCAACGAAAAAGGTCACAAGGAAGAAATCCTGCCAGGGGAACTTGTATTTCTTTTCGAAGTACACGGCCAGAATTGCGCCGTAGATGATCACCCCGACGACCAGGCTCCAATCCAATAAAGTCAGCTTGCTCATCGACCCTCCCTCGGTTTCACGGCATTCCGCGGATACCGGCACATTATTGTATGCCTAAGGCGGAAAGACAAAGGCCCGGATTCTGGCAGCGCCGGCTTCTAGGGATGGAGCACCGCGCTCGCGTCGGCCTGTGCGACCCAGAGCGTCGGCGCCTTCCTGAAGAAGGAAATCCTTTGGCGACGGCGTTCAACGCCGCGGCGCAGCAAAGAGCGGCAGTCCCGAATCCTGCGGAATGAGAGACTGTGGAACTCCGGCCGCGGCGACGGTGGCTATAATACCCGCAGCCAGCGTACGAGGAGGCACGATGGGCCAGGTTCGGTTCGCTCCGGAGCACGAAACGGGATCGGTGGTCAAGCCGATGCTCCTCTCCCACGGCACGCTGATGTGCAGGGACCTCGCCAAGTCGAGGCGCTTCTACGAGGAATTTCTCGGCCTCGAAGTCGTGCGCCACGCGCGGCCCGCCATGATGCTGCGCCTGAACACGGGCATGTACGTCGTCGCGGTTTGCATCGGGGAAAATGTCCCTAAGCAGCACGTCCTCACGCACTGGGGCCTGAACGTTTCCTCGCGCGAGGAGGTAGACCGGGCGCACGCGGAGGCGCACCGGCTGAAGGATCAGTACGGCATCCTGAAAATCAACAAAGTGCTCGAGCGCCACGGCGCCTATGGCTTCTACTTCCAGGACCTCGACAACAACTGGTGGGAGATCCAGCACGAGCCGCGCGCGATCGACGATTTCTTCGGCCGCGGAGACATCGTCGACATGAGCGTGGTCGCGACCGACTCGGCGGAGTCGCACGAATAGAGGTGGCCGGCGGCGCGTCTGCGGGCGCCGCGCGGGTCAGTGGGGACGCCAGCGGAGCCAGTCGATCGCCGCGCGGACGTCCCGAAAACTGCGCACGTTGACGCCGAGGTTTTCTGCGACGAGATCGATCATGTCGTTCGCCTCGCAGTGTCCCGGCGTCTCGTGAACGAGCGCGATCCTGTGCGCTCGCGTGCATCCGAGCTGCGGCAGCCTCTCGACGAGCATGTATTGGCTCGTCGCCGAAAGCGGCCGCTTCTGCCGGAGCTCGACGAGGATGCGCTTCAGCCCGAGTTTCCGGCTTTCCTCGAGGATGAGCTTGCACACCTCGGAAGGCGGGTCGTCCGTTTCCCGGTCCCACATGTAGGCATGAAGCAGGTCCCCGTCCGGGCGGATCAAGTAGTTCATGGCAGGCCGGAGCTCACGCGATGGCCGCGATCCTCTCGACGAGCGCCTTGTAGTCGATCGGCTTCGTGACGTAGTCTCGCGCGCCCTGGCGCATGCCCCAGACGCGGTCGGTTTCCTGATTCCGCCCGGTGCAAATGATCACGGGGATGTCGCGGGTCGACGGGTCCCGCGAGATCGCTCGGGTAGCCTCGTACCCGTTGATTCCGGGCATGACGACATCCATGAGAATGAGGTCCGGCTGCTCGCTCTTCGACTTCGCGATGCCTTCATCGCCGTTGTCGGCGGTGATGCACCGGTAGCCGTGCTTCGAAAGCCTCTCCACCAGGGCCTGGCGGTCCGTGGATGAATCGTCGACGATCAGGATTTTCTTCACAGGCATGGGGTCCTCGCTAGTCTGAATGCCGGAGTCGGTCGCCCGGGCAGGTCGAACTCACGGTTTCCTCCGCTTGTTCGTCCCTTGGACCGCCGGAGTTGCTCTCGTACCGGGGCTCCCCGCGCGCGACGGAAGCAGGCCCGAAATGGCCGGCTCGAGCTCGGTGTCCATATCGCGTTTCGCGACGTATCTTGCGGCGCCGGCGTTTGCCGCCGCGACACGGTGGTAAGGAGTGTCGTGGGTGGATAGCGCAACAACGGCTATGTCCGGCGCCAGCGCCTTTATCCGATAGGTCGCCTCGATCCCGTCCATGCCGCGCAGGTTGATGTCCATGAGCACGACGTCCGGGCGGGCGGTGCGCACGCGCTCGAGCGCTTTCTCCCCGGATTCGACCCCGAGGACGGTGCACGCGGGAAACCGGTGCTCCAGCCAGGTCACGATACTGAACTGCAGCAGTGAGTGGTCTTCGACGACCAGAATCGAGCAGTCCTTCTGACGATCTTGGGAAGCCACGTTTATCGCCTTGATGAGCGCGGCAAATGGATGGTGACGCGGAGTCGGCGCGGTCGGCGGTCTGCCGGGGGAACGTGATTGACGCGAGGCCCGGCGCATGGTTTGCATCATTCGACCGTCGTCAGGCCGCAAATCAAGGGGCGAGCGTAGGCAATGAACAGACTCGTACGCATGGCGTGCTCCTCCGGTACTCGATCATCACGACGGCATTGTCCCGTAGCGCGTCGAAGAGAAAAATCGGCGCATGCCTACTTGCGTGTGCGAAGCGGCGGAAAGCCCTGTAGGGGAATTCCTACAAGTCGCCGTCGCTCGGGCGGGACATCTCGGATTGCGGAAAAGCCGCCCGGGGACTCCCGCTCCCCGGAAACCGGTTCGGGGCTACTTCACCAGCCGGTGCGCGAGGGCGTAGCGGACGAGCTCCGCGTCGCTATCCAGCTTGAGCTTTTGCATGACTCTTGTCTTGTAGGTGCTCGTGGTCTTGGGACTGAGGTGGAGTTCCTTCGCGATGGCCTTGAGGCTCTTTCCGGAGGCGAGCCGGACGAGCACCTGGCTCTCCCGGTCGGACAGCAACTCGTGCAGGGGCTTGCCGGCCACGTTGCCGAACGCGAGCTGCTCGGCGAGCTCCGCGCCGATGTACCTGCTGCCGGCGGCGACCTTCCGCAGCGCCGCGACCAGCTGCTCGGGCTCGCTGTCCTTGGTGATGTAGCCCGACGCCCCCGCCCTGAGCATTCTCGAGGCTACCGAGCCTTCCGCATGCATGCTGTGTACAAGCACCGCAATCGGGGGGTGCTCCGCCCTGACGCGCGTCACGAGATCGACTGCGTCGGTGTCCGGCATGCTGACATCCATCAGCAGGACGTCGACCGCAGTCGTCCGCAGCCGCTCGAGCACCTCCTTGCCGTTGACCGCCTCCGCCGCGATCACGATGTCGGGCGACAAGGCGAAGATATGCCTCAGGCCGCGCCGCACGACGGCGTGATCGTCCGCCACGAGTATCTTGATCGGCTTCATCGCCCGTCAGATGGGTATCGATACCGACACACGGGTCCCCTCGCCCGGCGCGCTCGTGATGCTCAGCTCCCCGTGGAGCATGATGACGCGCTCGCGGATACCCAGCAAGCCGAAGGTCTTCTTCTTCTGCGCGGCCGCGAGCTCGAACCCCCGGCCGTCATCCAGGACGTCCAGCCGGACATGGGTGGCATTGCGCTCGAGCGAAATCTCCACGTTGCGGGCGCCCGCGTGGCGCGAGATGTTCGTCAGCGACTCCTGGAGGATGCGAAAAAGGACGATGCTCCTGTCTTCGGCGAGAGCGATTTCTCCGCCGGCGACGTTCACGCGGCAATGGATGCCGTTCCGCTTCTGGAACTCATCCACCAGCCACTCGATTCCCGGGAGAATGCCGAGGTCGAGCGCGGCGGGCCTCAGGGCCGTCGCGACGTCCCGGACCAGTTGAATGATGCCGTCCACACGCCCTTTCAGCTCACGGATCTGCCTCGCCACCCGGGGGGCGGTCTTGCCGGACAGGCCGATGACCGAGAGGTCCATCCTGAGCGCCGTGAGGGCTTGCCCCATTTCGTCGTGGATCTCGCGCGCGATGCGGGCCCGCTCCTCCTCCCGCACCGAGTCATGGTGGGCGGACAGCTCGCGCAGCAGCTCCTGGTGCTCGCGAAGCGCTTTCTCGGCTCGCTTTCTCTCGGTGATGTCTATGCCCTGGAACAGCATGAGCTTCCGGCCACCGGATTCGATCACGGCGGCCGACGCGAGGATGTCGCGTACTTCCCCGTCCTTGCGCCGCAGGCGGATTTCGCGGCCGTGCACCACTTCGTCCCGCTTCAGGTCCGCGACGATGCGTCGCCGCTCTTCCGGATCGGGCCAGAACCCCAGCTCCAACGAGCTCCGGCCTATCATCTCCTCGCGGGCATAGCCGCCGAGGCGCTCTCCGGCCGGATTCACCGCGATGAATGTGCCGTCCTCGATGTTCGCTATCGTGATGGCTTCCGGGCTTGCCTCGATCATCTTTGCGAGGCGTCGCTCCGACTCTTGGAGCAGCCGCTCTGCGCGCCGGCGTTCGCTGACGTCCTGAAACATGGAGAGCAGCACCACCTCGCCCTGCAGCTCTATGCGCGCTGCGCTCACCAGCACGTCCTTTTCCTCGCCGGCAGGCGTGCGAAGGGTCCGCTCGTACTGGCTGACAGCCCCTTGCGCGATCGCGGGGAGATCCAGCGCCGCTGCGCGCTCTCGCGCGTCGCGCCAGAAGCCGAGCTCGGCGGTCGTGCGGCCGATCGCCTCCTCGCGCGTGCGCCCCACGACGCGCAGAAAGGCGTCGTTCGCGTCCAGGAGGCGTCCGTCCGCGGGCGACGTTGCCGCTATGGCGTTCGGCGACAACCGGAACATCTGGCCGAAGCGCTCCTCGCTTTCCTTGAGCGCGAGAATCGCCTGGTTCCATTCGGTGACGTCGTATAGCGTCCCGCGGCTCATGAGGTAACGCCCGTCCTGATCGCGGATCAGGGACGCAGACATCAGCGCGGACATCCGCGTTCCGCCCTTGCGGATCAGCTCGTATTCCAGATCTCGCGTGGAGCCCTGCTCCTTGAACCGCTCGAAGTTCTCGCGAAACCTCTCTCTTCCCTCGTCGGTAAGCAAGTCGGCGAACTTGAGCTTCCCTACTACCTCATCGCGGGAATAGCCGAGCCACTTCAGCTCGGTATCGTTGATCTCTACGAAGACCCCGTCCTTGTCCAGGGAATGGTAGCCGCAGGGCGCATTGTCGTAGAGGTCCCGGACCTTGTCGGATTGCCGCCGTAGCGAATCCAGAGCCGTGCGCAGTTCGGCGGTCTTTGCCGATACCCGCAGGCTCAGCGCGCGATTCCACACGATCAGGACGGCTGACAGGCCGAGAACGGCCGCCGCGAGGAGGGCCAAGTAGTACCCGTATCGGCCCCCAAGCGGAAGACGCAATGGGTTTCCCAGCCAGCGGGCGTCGATCTCCTGAAGCTCCTCGTCGGTGATGCGCTCGAAGCCGCTCTGTATGAAATCGCGAAGCTCGGTTCGACCCTTTTTCACCGCCCAGTGAAACTGCGTCGAATAGAGCGGGTCGGTCTGGCGGAACTCGTCGGCAAGGTTCAGCTTGAACAGGAAATACTGTGCGGTCGGCGCATCCATGCAGAAGAGGCGCACCTCTCCCGCGCCCGCAGCCTTCACAAGAGCCTCGGAGCTCGGATACGTCGATACCGTGTGGATGCCCCGCTCCTCGAGCCAGCTGCCGCAGGCACTGCTTTCCTTGGCACCGATCGAGAAGCCGCGCATGCTGGCGACGTCGTGGATACCCGTGATAGAGCGGTGGAAGTAGACGCGCGCTTCGATCGGAGCGTACGCGGGGGAATACTCGTAGAGTCCGGTGCGCGCAGCGGTGTAAGCCAGGACGTCGATGACGTCGGCACGGCCGCTCTGCACGCTCTCCTGGGCCTTGGCCCACTCGGTGCCCTCCAGGTCCACGGGGATGGCCGTGTTCCGAGACCACAGCTCCCACTTGTCCTTGACGATTCCCTGCAACCGTCCTTCGTCCGATCGGAAGAGGTAGGGCGGATAGCTGTCGTCGGTGACCACGATCAGCCGAGTCGGGGGCGAGAACGCGGGCGAGCTCCCGCTCACGGCGGCGGCCGACAGGAATGCGATGAGTTGCAGCGGGAGCGGCGGCTTCAATCTCGCACCATGGGAACCGGGCGACTGTCCCATCGGAATGATTCGGGTCAAGACCTGTAGTATCCTGCCGCGCGCTTCTGCGCGCGCTTCGCGGCCTCCCTGGGTGCCCGCTGCCCCGAGGCCGCCTCGGCGACCATGCCGACGACGACGAAGTCTGCCATGCACTGCGCCGATGCGTAACCCGGATTCCCCGAATAGCTGTTTGGCAGCATGATCTCCATGCAATCGCGATACGGTGCGAGCTTCGGATCCCCGGCCCAGACCGCGTTCGATTCGTATCCGCGGAGCGGTGCCGCCACGCAGCCCAAGGACGCCCGTTGCCAGGACGCATACTGCTCCCTCTCCATCATGAAGCGCAGGTACTCCTTCGCCGCGTTCGGGTACTTCGTGTGCTTGAAGATCATCTGGTTGAGAAACACCTGCAGCTCGGTCGGGCGCCCGACCGGCCCGGTCGGAAACCTGGCATGGCCGATGTCGGCAGCCAGCGCCCTCAGCCTCGGGTCGGGGGAGTTCTTCGCCGTGGCGTAGATCGAGACGCCGTTCGCGGTGAGGCTGATCCGCTCCTCGAGGAACGCCGCGTCATTCGCCGCGTCTTGCCAGGCAAGCGTCCCCGGGATGAACGCCTGATAGAGCTCCCTCGCGTACTCAAGCGCTCGCAGCGTTTGCGCGCTGTCGATGACGACCTTGTTCCGGTCGTCCACGAGCTTTCCGCCGAAGGACCATACGAGCCAGTGCGCCCAGGTGTTGGCGTCGCCGGTCGAATAGCCGAGCGCAAAGCCGACCGCGTGGCCGTTCGCCTTGAGCGCCCGGCAGAGCGCGAGGAAGCCCGCGGTGTCGCGCGGAAAGTCTGCGAACCCGGCCCGCCTGACGTGGCTGACGCGGTAGACGATAGCGCTTCCCGCGCAGCCGAGGGGCACGCCGATCCAGCGCCTGCCGTCCGGTCGCAGATAGCCCCGGCATACGTCGACCCAGCCGCCGTACTTTCTGCCCAGGTACTCGGCGAGGTCGGTGACGTCGAGGAGCTTTTCCGGATAGAGGCTCGCGTCATCGAAAGTCGAAAGAACGATGTCGGGGCCCGAACCCGCGCCCGCCGCCACCGCGGCCCTGGGACGCACCTCCTCCCAGCTGACGCTCTCGACATCCACCTCGATGCCGCTGCGCCTCGAGAACTCGGCGGTGTTCTTCGTCCAGGCGTCCTCGTCGCCCTGAACCTGGGCCTTCCAGCGCAGCACGCGCAGCTTCGCGCCTTGCTCGGGCCGCCAGGTCATCGCGGGCGCCGCGCCGCCCTGCGCGCCGGCGAGGCCCGGTGTGCCCGCGGCAAGCCCGACCGAGATCTTGAGGAAGTCCCTGCGGTCCACTTCGTTTCCGCGCCTCGCGAGGATGGGCGGGGGAGCGAAGCAGGTTAGCCGTCCGGTCCGGGCCGGTCAAGCCGTGCGCGGCGTTGGACTTCGCGCGCCGCTCTTTGTAAGCTTCGCCGGAGTCGATCGATGGCCGAAACCGCACTCATTGTCGGCGCAGGCAGCGGTCTTTCCGCCTCGCTTGCGCGCCTGTTCGCCAAGGAAGGCATGCGCGTGGCGCTTGCCGCGCGCGAAACCGGGAAGCTCGCCGCGCTGGTTAAGGATACCGGCGCGCTTTCGATCGCCTGCGACGCGAGCGACGCCGCGCAGATCGAGCCGATGTTCGGCGCGGTCGAGAAGAAATGGGGCGTGCCCGACCTGGTCGTCTACAACGCCGGCTACCGGGTGCGCGGGCCTTTGGTCTCGCTCGATCCGAAGGAAGTCGAACGCACGATCAGGATCACCGGCTACGCGGGGTTCCTGGTCGCTCAGGGCGCGGCGAAACGGATGCTCGCACGTGGAACCGGTGCGATCTTCTTCACCGGGGCGTCGGCGAGCATAAAGGGCTACGCCGAATCGGCTCCGTTCGCCATGGGCAAGTTCGCGCTGCGCGGTCTCGCGCAGAGCATGGCGCGCGAGCTTGCGCCCAGGGGAATTCACGTCGCGCACTTCGTCATCGACGGCGGGATCGCGACAGGCGCGAACGATCCGCGGGCTCAGGAGCGGGGCGCGGACGGAATGCTCCTGCCCGACGAAATTGCCCGGAACTATCTGCACGTCTACCGCCAGCACCGGAGCGCCTGGACTTGGGAAGTGGAGCTGCGGCCCTGGGTCGAGCGTTTCTGAGAGGGGCGAGAGCGGACCGAAGATCCTCGAGTGGGCCGCAAAAACCGTGGAGCTCGCAGCAGGGGTCGCGTATAATTCTGCCACCGGCTGCAACCGCGGCTGGAATCATTCTATTAAATAGGTAATTCAAGGGACATGAACACTACAAAATCTCTGTTGTTGTCCGCTGCAGTGGCCCTAGCGTTCGCCGCCTGCAGCAAGGCCCCAGCTCCGGCTCCCAAGCCGGCAGAAGCCCCGAAGGCCGCCGCTCCGGCGCCCGAAGCGCCGAAGGCGGAGGCCGCCGCGCCCGCGCCGGGGGCAGCCCCGGCCGCTGCACCCGCTCAGGGTGCGACACCGGCACCCGCCGCTCCTGCCGAGCCCAAGAAGGAAGAAGCCAAGAAGTAGTACGGCGCGAGTCCAGAAAAGAACGGCGTGGCCCGCAAGGGCCCGCCGTTTTTTTTCGGGTGAAGCGCGTCAGTCTCCCGCGGCGGTCTCTGGCGTGGGCCGCGCGCGCCACTGCAGAAAAAGCGCAAGGCTTGAGGCCGCCACGGCGATCGCGCACGCCGCGATCCATCCGAAGTGCGCGAGCGCCATGCTCGCGAGGAATGCGCCAGCGGCGTTTCCGCCCCAGACGTGCGCGCCGAAGATGGTGTTGAAGCGGCTGCGTGC
>Ga0187774_10000702_pt1 | contig 11595 bp, 14 predicted proteins | sample 0216_BV02_MP05_2_FD_133152 | JGI IMG/M metagenome (GOLD analysis project Ga0187774, IMG submission 133152) | Tropical peat soil microbial communities from peatlands in Department of Meta, Colombia - 0216_BV02_MP05_20_MG | ecosystem: Environmental > Terrestrial > Soil > Wetlands > Peat | place... | reverse complement strand
CCTGCGTTAAAGGTTATTCCAAAACTTCATGGACCCTTTGGCATGCTCTTCCTGGACGCTGAAAAGGACGAGTATTACAAATACCTGAAAGCTTCCGAACCTAAATTAGATGAGCATGCAATTGTGATTGCCGACAACGTCAAGATCTTTGAGGAACAACTTCACGATTTTCTTGATTATGTTCGGAACAGTGGCAAGTATAGAAGCAGGACAATCGATTTCGGATTCGACGCCGTAGAAGTTTCCAAGAGGACATGAATAGATAACCGTCTGCTACAAAACAATTGTCGCGTTCGCTCATGCGCCTTGAGATGACGCGACGCGTGCAGAAATGTGATTAGCTTCGATTGAGATATCTCTCAGTAGGCGTCGGCTTTGGAATCGTCTTTGATTATTCGCAACTTCGAAAGCCATGACTTGAAGGAATGCCGGGACTTATGGAGAGAACTGACAGAATGGCATCGCGAGATCTACCAGGACCCAACTATTGGCGGAGAGCACCCAGAGAATTACTTTGACAGACATCTTGCGGCTGTAGGGCCCAGTCAACTGTGGGTTGCCGTTCACCGTTCCAGAGTCATAGGACTTGTAGGGCTAATTCTCAAAGAGAACGAGGCTGAAGTTGAACCTCTGATCGTAAGCAAGGAATTTCGCGGCAAAGGCATTGGAAAACGATTAATCGAGAAAGTCATCATCGAAGCACGAGCACGAGGAGTACGCCTCCTGAACGTCAAACCGGTCGCAAGAAACACGAATACGATCCAATTTCTCCACAAACAGGGTTTCACGAATATTGGGTTCGTCGAATTATTCATGGACCTTTCCGAACATTCCTGGAAACCAGGACCTAGTATGTTCGGATGCGACTTCAGCGTGTGACCGTTTTGTTTGTATCACACTCGCGCGAGCAGCCAAATTGCACGGTACAAGGGTGCAGCATGTCATGGCTACGTTAGGTGCTGGAAACGTTTACGAAATCTAGTTGCTCTTTGGCTTTGAGGCCAAATATTATCTAGTTGCTCTTAGGCCCAATATCATCTCGACGAGATGAAAAGCTGGACACAATAGAACAGGTCCATGTAAACTACCTGTTCTACGGTGGCACTTAGCTGGCTCTGTCAGTTTCACTAAAAAGCAGGGAGCTTAGAGGTCTTCAGGCCTCAGTGTCTTCCTACCATTTGCTTTGGCTCGAGCAATTGCCTTTGATAATTCATCAGCAACGTGCTTGTCCAAAGCTTTGAAGAAGTCACCAGAAGCTCTCATTCCTTTCAAACGGCTGCGAACTGCTGATTTAACGACTAACGCCATTTCATTTCACATCCTTATTTCATGAATGTGGAATAGATGGCATATAAAGGCTGTTTGGACTGAATCAGAGAATTTCAGAAGAGGCATGGAATTGAACGACCATCATAAGCATCAAGAGAACCGTTTCCAGGGGAATATCTCGATCATATCATCCGTACACCAAAACAGTAACTCAAATTCGGTCGATAGTTATTACGCAAACTGAGAGGCATGAAATTGACATTGCTTATTACGAGATCGCGGACAGCAACGCGATCCCGAGGATGATTGTGACTATACCTATCTTCTGATGAAGGTGGACACGCTCTCTAAGGAAAATTTGAGCAAGGATTATCGTAATCGCAGGCGACGAGTTAGATATTGGAGTAACTATCGAGACCAATCCTTGTCGAAGCCCCAAAAACCAGGCAAAAAATGCGGTCACATCAAGCACTCCCAAGATTCCCAAGATCGCGTATACCTTTGTGGATCTCGGCATGGATATCTCCTTGCCGAGCAATGGTACAAGCGAGAATAGGAATCCAACCATGACCAGACGAGCCAAAGAGAAGCCAAGCAAATAATGGCCACTTGCCGAAATCCATTTCTGAACGATTGTGTTCGCGCCCCCCAGAAAAACCACGACTAGAGCGTAGAGGATGCTCATATTCGACGAAGCTGATCTTGTAGCTGATGTCTCAAAGGCAACAAGCAACATCCCCAAAAACACCGAAGCGACCACAGCGCTTTGCAGCAGCGTCAATGTCTCTCCTAGAATGAAAAATGAAAGTACAACGGCGACAATGGTGAGGCATGAGCTGACAGGTGATACAAGACTCGCTTTGCCTAAGCTGAGCGCCTTATAGAAGGAGAACAATACGACCGCAGACAGGCTTCCGGAAAGAAGAGCCAAGAGAAACAGCCTTGGATCTGGCAGTGCCAAATCGTAGAAGACCATCAGAACCAGATACAAAACCGAACCGATTGACTGGGATATCAACACGGTTCGAAAGGCACTTACCTTGTTCAAAATCGCCTTAGCCATGAAATCCGATATACCGAAGCCAAGCATGGATGATATTGCAAACAGTATTGAAAATTGAATGCTCATCTGAGGCACTGCGCTGGATTTCAATCGTTCCGATGGAGATTCCTCCTGCAATTAAGCCTGCGCAGTGGAATTTGCTTTTGACAAACTCCATTCGTTGATACAGAATCGCAAAAACGCAGGAAATGTCTTAGAGATGCAGTGCTTTCAACGACTGATGATTGTTAATCTTGTCGAGAGAATAGACGAAAGCTGCTAACTCAACTAAAAATCGAGGTTAAGAATAGCACCTTGATGGCTAATGGCATCTAACCTTACGATCTCTGCCTCTAGGTATCGCCTTCGCATGGCTTTCTCGCACATCACGCAAGCATACAATACACGATAGTGAGGTAGAGTGAGCTTGATGATTGCGGTTCTTCCGCATTTGGGCGTTGAACATTGGAACTGCATGAAATCATCCAGCATGGACATGGTGCCTTAACCATTAGAATCGAGTCTAGGATTCAATGTGTTGCTGTTAGTCCTCGGCCATTACCCGAGTTCTCCCATTTTCTACCGCATTCCTCACAAACGTAGGAGAGAATTGTTACGTAGCCCTGCCCCTCCCACATTTCGCTTCTGGCAGAACAAGGCATCCACTCATGACAATACGGGCAATCCATCTACAGCTTCACAACTGAACAAATCTGAATTTGCAGCTCTTAACGAGCCGATCTTGCCCTGTGAAGTGGGAGAGTTGAGTGAATTAGGAGTTCTCAGTCGGAGCGCAAAACAGCTACGAATTTGGCTGGGTCAGCTAGTACTCGGGCGTTTGGTTATCAATGATCAGCGTTGCATACGTAGGAAACCACCAAAACCCACAATTTACAGGTCAGATGACAAATGTGACTATTCCGAGAAGGGGATCAATATGCCTTTGAAAGATTCAGTCTGGGTCTCACCTATCGTCTGGCTGTTTGTGGGGCTTCTAATTGGAACCTCGATAGGTTACACGTTTTATCAAACAGACATTGCAGCATACCTTCCTCATCCGTCAGCGGTGACACAGACAATTACCACGTCCGCTGGCCCTCCTACAGGGCCGGTCGTCAACCTGATTGTGATCGCTGACTGGGGAGGTGCTACCTACGACGCTTTCATTGTTCCAGCTAACGCCAATGGCACAATACCGAAGGCTGCTACGGAGTCTGTGGGTCCTGGACCGAACAATAACAACGTGACTGTGCCTGTCAATGTGCCCGTCACATTCGTAATAACGGATCTCGACACCGCTCTCAATCTCAACTTCACAGGGAACGCGACACTTCCTTTCACCATCTACAATGATACTGCAAGTGGGCAAGTGCCGGTCCAGTTTAGTACAGGTCAGTCGATGAATTTGCCAGTATCGCACACTTTCGTAGTGACAGGAACAAACGTGAGTATTCCACTTCCGCCTGATACGATCGTAACGTTCACTACAACATTTACAACACCTGGCGAATATCTGTACCTCTGCACTGCACCGTGCGGCCCAGGCATGAGCCTCGTTGGATACATGGAAGGCTACATCAATGTCACATGACTCACATGTAACACAAATCATTCAGTCCACGAAAGACTGGAAGAGAAATACTCCGAAATCTTGAGCTCTAGATCCTATAATAAAATAGGGCATTACGAGTTCTCAACGAGCTCCTACCCTGCGAAGAGTTGAGTCAATCAGAGGCTCTCACCCGGAACGATCTACGCACTTCTGGTTGGGAAGACTTTTCAAATGGTTCTTGCAAGGCCATTTAGATTACTTTGGCACGGGATATTATCCCTGATTTTTTGGACACAATCAATTATGCTGTCTGTCAGGCAGCGAATGAATACTTAGGCGGAAAGACGCCTGAATTCTTCAAAAAAGTTGGAGAGTACCACCTAGAAGAGGCATTGAGACGTGGCTTCATAAAACTTGATTCCGGCGACAAGCCTTTGAACAACCTGATAAGGATCGCAAAATACCTTGAGTCCACTGGTTACATGGAAAAGATACGAATTGACACAATCAGCGAAAGCGAAGCCATCGTTGATATGTTCGGTGTCTCAGTAACGAAATCCTCGGTGGATCTACTCAAAGCGGGTAAGCACCCCTCTCATTATATGACGAACATCATGATTGCAGCATTGCGAAAGCTGGGAATAGTTGCCGAATTGCGCGATGTAGAATATGATGAGAAAGAACGTCGTTTTAAGGAGCATTGGAAGATTCTGTGATTACATTTTATCGGCAGATCATTAGTCAGTTGCACAAGCGGTGTCCACATCCGCCATTGGGTGAAAACCCTAGATGGAAAAGTTATACGTAGAGGAACCAATTTCCGCCGGCATAATTCTCTCCTACAAGTGTAGCAGTGAATGCAGGCATTGCATGTACGCGTGTTCTCCTCGTTGGAAAGCTGACTGGATCCCAGAGAATGACTTGCGGATAATCCTGACTCAGCTTTCTGAAAGGATTCGACCAAGCCCATTTGGAGAAAATAGAGTTGGAATAAACTATGGTCTCCATTTTACTGGTGGAGAACCCTTTCTTAATTTTGAGCTTCTCATTAGGGCTACCGAGATAGCTGAAGAGCTAGGAATTCCATCAACATTCGTCGAAACCAATTCTTTCTGGTGTATCGATGACGAAACGGTAGGTGAGAAGTTTACCCGGCTAAGAGATTCAGGGTTAGATGGAGTACTCATCAGCGTGAACCCGTTCATACTAGATCAAGTTCCTTTCGAGCGAACGCGGAGAGCTATCAGGATAGGTAGAGAAATCTTTGGCCAGAACGCCATGGTATACCAAGAGGTTTTTCACAGTCAGTTCGAAAGACTCAAGATCAAAGGTATTTTGCCTTTTGACACTTTTTTGAAAGCAGATCCTAGCAGCTTGACTAGTGCAGAGCTACTACCGATGGGTAGAGCTGTTTGCAGGCTCGGACATCTATATGGGAAGCGTCCAGCCCGGGAATTCTTCAATGAATCATGTGCAGGAGAATTGACGAGGGGGTGGCATGTCCACGTTGATAATTACTCCAACTACATGACAGGCTATTGTGGAGGAATCTCCCTCGGAGATGGAAGAGACATCCACTCAATACTTCAAGGCATAGATCTCAGCAAGCGACCGATTCTCAACGCTCTAGTAACTGATCTAAAGAAGCTTCTTGACCTTGGCATCCAACAGTTTGATTATGAAGAACAGGATGGATACGTGTCCAAATGTCATCTATGCTTAGATGTAAGAAAGCATATCGCCCAGAAAACAGATGAATTCAAGGAGCTTAGACCAAGAGAGCTCTATTATCACCTATGACCTGAAGGCGCATGCAAGGCGCTTTTTAATTTCTAATCCTCGCACTATGAATCCCACGAGAACTTGGAATACCAAGGCCTTTATTCGAAATGGCTGGCATGTCGCTTTGGTGTCGTTGTCTATGGACGTCTTTGGCAAAGGGTTCATGGCGTACATGTTGGGTGACGATCGGAACTTCAAAATTATCAGAGACGACGGTTTGGAAGAAGAGGATAGTTTAGCTGGTTACTTCACTGGTTTCGAAAGAGTCCAACACGAAAGACAGGCGATGGACTACGTGAAGGGCCGGGTTCTAGACATAGGCTGTGGTGCTGGTCGCGTAGCGCTCTGGCTTCAGCTAAGAGGGTTCGAAGTCATGGGGATCGACGTCAGCGCGACTGCCATCGAGGTCTGCCGCCTTCGAGGATTGAGAAATTGTCTTGTCATGCCAGTTGAGAAGTTGAATTTCCCAGCCGCCAGCTTCGATACAGTTCTCGCGATGGGCAATAACCTGGGTTTGGCTGGAACCGTGCCAGGCACGATCGAGCTTTTGCGAAAGTTGCACGTGATGACGACGCGCGAGGGGCGAATAATTGGTTCTGGACGCGACCCGTCAAAAACCGATAATCCAGCACACTTGGCCTATCACGAACTAAACCGAAAGGCGGGGAAGCCTATCGGCCAGGTCAGGCTTCAAGTTCGATTTGGAGAGGAAGCGAGTGACTGGTTCAATCTCTTGCTGGTCAGTATTCCAGAAGTGGATGAGATTGCGAAGAACGCAGGATGGAAACTCGAGAGAAACTTCGAAGGAGAAAACGGCACCTACGCTGTGGTTCTTACGAAAATGTCCTGAGGATTCGTAGTTTTTCTCATCATTATTCTCTAATGGTGCACATAAACGTCAGTAGGTCAGGATGAACGGTTTTTCTTTTCGTCCCGCTACCGTTACTTCATTCTAAGTGCGCCATCGGACTCAATCTTAACCCTGATAGCAGCGATGAGGTGATGTCCCCGAATCGATCCCTTGCGTCTGGCTCGCAGTAAAGCAAGAATTGAGTCGGCATTCATTTTCACTTTGACTCGCAGTACGTCTGCTTTGCGTAGAATCATTGATGTGGCTTCGAAGATGCTCGTTCCGCTTGGTATAACGAGTTGCTTTGATCCCGATAATTCGTCGACCGCCGACAGCGTTGCCTTGGCGGCCTTCAAGTTCTCATGGGCTCTATGCTCAAGTATAGTCACATTTTCTCTCGTTGTTCTGAGCTTCTTTGCAACTTGCGCTTGAGTCAGTCCCTCAGAACGAAGTCGCATGACACGCCATTGTCTTTGAGTCAGGGTCGTGCCTGGAGGCTTAAACTTAGTCAACTACTACCTTGACACCAGTACAGATTGATCCGGGTTGGTAGTTGATATGCGTTCTCGTGGAAGCGTGTTTTGAGCTGGAATGTAATCGATTTCGCTTACGTAGCCTTATTACGCTCTCCCTCAAAGGGACGTCTAAAGAGCGTTAGTAAATGAAACGAAAGCTAATTGCAGCTTTAGTAATCTTAGTAGCATTAATCATCGCCGGAGGCGTCTACGCCGAGTACTACACGACGCAACAGCAACAACCGCCGGTTGAACTGCGTGTTTTCGCTGCAGCCAGTCTAACTCATGCAATACAAGATAACAGTACACTGCAAGCATTTGAGGAGCAAAACAATGTGAAGATACTCTTCAACATAGGAGGCTCGGACACCCTTTACCAGCAGATCTATTCCGGTTCACCAGCCGATATCTACATGGCAGCAGATTCAGCCTGGCTGCAGAAGCTAAACAAGAATGGCCTTCTCTACAATAACCAATACTGGAATTTCACAAGTAACATACTCGTCGTAATACTTCCACAAGACAATCCAGCAAACATTACCTCACTCTTGGACTTGACTAAACCCGGCGTGAAGATCGCTATCACCGCCTGGACTGTCCCGGTCGGAAAATACACAAACATCACTCTAACGAAGGTAGACAAAACTTGGGGAAATCCTAACAGCACTGCATACAAGGGACCACAGTGGGAGAAGTACCGGGAGCGATTCATCGCGAACGTGATTACCTATGAAACAAACGTGGAACAAGTCGTAGGCAAAGTCCTAACGGATACAGTGGACGCTGGAGTAGCTTACGCATCCGACGCATCCTTTCTCGGACAATCAAAACTGAAGTATTTGGCGGTCCCGCCAGATGTGAACGTGCAAGCCAAATACGGAATTGGCGTACTGAACGAATCGGCACATTTCGATCTCGCCATTAAGTATGTCAACTTCTGGCTCTCGCAAGAAGGACAGGCACTGCTAGCCAAGTATGGATTTGGCAGCACCCTTCCAAACACGTCAGAAATTGGAATTCCATTCCTACAAGAACAGATCGTTACAACGGAGGAACCTACAAGGTCCTGAGTCAAACGGTATCAGATTCAGAACATGGGTCAATATGCTTCAGATGGGTACAGTGGAAATTTGAAATCAAATCGTCGCTCCAACTCGTTCATTGGCCGGCGCACTTCAGACTTGCTTATTTGGGTACCTTCAGTTCTCTTTCTGCTCTTCATTGGCATACCATTGATAGCAGTTTTCTACAATCTGGACGCAACCAAAATTGCAGTCGAATTGAGAAACCCTGAGATCATTAGTGCGCTCGATCTCGGACTTGTCACATCATTACTCGCAACGTTCGTATCATTCATTTTCGGCGTACCGACGGCTTATCTGTTGGCTACTCGGAAGTTCATAGGCAAACCGGTATTTGATGCGATATTGGATGTGCCAATCGTGCTTCCTCCAGCCGTCGCTGGCCTGGCACTTTTGTTAGCTTTTGCTCCTAGAGGACTTCTTGGACCCGAACTTCGTCAAATTGGGATTATTCTCCCTGGAAGCACACTTGCTGTCGTTCTGTCCCAGTTCTTTGTGGCATCACCGTTTATCTTGCGATCATCAAAAGCAGCCTTCGAGAGCTTGGACAAGAAGATCATTGATAGCGCCAGGCTATTGAATCCCTCAAGACTCGGCGTATTCTTTACGATAACTCTGCCGTTGGCCGCAAATGGGGTTTTGGCTGGACTGGTTATGACGTGGGCCCGAGCGATGGGCGAGTTTGGAGCGACTCTGATGTTCGCAGGAAACCTGCCAGGTGTGACGCAGACGATGCCTCTGGCAATATACATGCTAATGGCTGAGGATCCTCTGGCTTCAAACGTGCTATCCGCCATTTTGGTGATCACGTCGTTTTCGATCCTCATTATCTTCAGGTTACTCGGCCGTGGAAAGAGCGTGCAGTACTATGATCAAGCTTAGCATGATCAAGAAATCGTATGGCAGTAAAGAAGTTCTCAAAGGCGTCTCACTAGAAGTGAGAAAACGTGAGCTGCTTTGCCTGGTTGGCCCAAATGGCGCAGGCAAAACCACAATATTGAATGTTATTGCTGGCCTATGTCGACCTGACGAAGGAACAGTCTTCATTAACGATGTGCTGATGGACGGAATGAACGGAAATCATTCTGTGCACGTTTACCCATCAGATCGGAAGATCGGCTACGTCTTCCAAGATTACGCTCTTTTTCCACACATGACTGTCAGTCAGAACATCGCGTATGGGATGAAGGCAAGACACGTACCGCGGAATGATGCTGCCGAACGAACTAGAAAGCTTCTTGACTTGTTGGGGCTTCTTGATCACTCTGAGCATTATCCTCACCAACTCAGTGGAGGTCAGAAGCAAAAAACAGCATTAGCGCGTGCTCTTGCCGTCGAACCTGAGATTCTTCTTCTTGATGAGCCATTGTCTGCGCTGGACCCGAGAGCTAGAGAGTCGATACGAGTTGAATTGAAGAGAATCTTAGGGACTCTGGAAGTAACCTCAATCTATGTAACTCATGACGTGGCGGAGGCTTACGACGTTTCGGATAGAATTGCCGTTATGGGGCCAGGGCGAATTGAACAAACCGGGTCTCGAGAGGAAGTATTCTCAAAGCCACGGCCCTACGTGGCCCAATTCCTTGGAGACGGCCTCCAATGGAAACGATCTCATCTTAACGGCAATCATGAAATCTACTCATAGAATATAGTAGATTAGCTGCTTCTGGAGTGTTCCAAGGTGAAATTGCGTGCGAGAGCGCCGTCCCAGCAATACTGCGTTTCGTGCCGCAATATTACGCGCTGTTCACCAGCTCATCGATGAGGAACCGAAGATTCTCAACGACCCTATTGTCGTTCGCCTTCTCGACCCATCCACCATTGACTATATTCGTTTGAATCCAGATAAGTTTCGGACACCCAGGATGAGAGCGCTACGTTCACATCTCCTAATGCGTAGCCGGTACGCGGAGGATTGCTTGTCTGAAGCCGTCCAGAATGGCGTTAGACAGTATCTGATATTGGGTGCTGGGCTCGATACGTTCCCCTATCGACAACCTCATTGGGCAGGAGCACTGCGCATTTTTGAAATAGATCACTCAGCAAGCCAACGGTCTAAGCGCGAACGGTTGACTCTGGCTCGAATTGAAGCTCCATCCAACCTCGAGTTAATGCCGCTTGATTTCGAGACCGGTTCTCTTCGTGATTGTCTGCGCAAAAGCAACTTCGATTTTGGGAGGCCCGCATTTCTTTCATGGCTCGGTGTTACAATGTATCTAAGCACAGACGCAATCGATGCAGTGTTCAGGTTTGTAAGTTTGCAGCCGAAATCAACTGAGATTGTCTTCACATTTGCTTCTCCCGCTTCCTCAGTGGACGAAAACGGCAGTGAATCATTGATTGCTCCATTCACGCTATACGCCGAAGCACACGGCGAACCATGGCGCACACGTTTCGAGCCCAAAGATTTAGCTCGCAAGTTGTATGAGTTGGGTTTCTCGGCAGTATCGTTTCTTTCGAGTTCGGAGGCTGATAGGCTGTATTTCACAGATCGTCATGATGGTCTTCAAGCACCGCGAAGAGTTGGAATCGTAACAGCCACCGTCTAATAACGAGCAATATCATGGGAATGATACAGCAACTTCGTGGCGTGTGCCTCTAATGCGTCCACACACGATCAAGGTTCAATTTCACCTGCGCACCATATGACCCACACACGAAAGGAATTGTAAGAACTGAACAAAAGAAAAGATGGGAGAAGGATGGTTTGCTAAAGGCGATCAGTCTGTATGTGTCAGCGCCAGTGAGGGTACGTCACGTAGAAACCTCGGCCTCTGCTCGGTGAGGACCATTCAACCTTCAACCCCGTCTTTTTTGGTATATACACAACATCTCCAGGTTGAACCTCAGTCTCGGTCTTGCCTTCTTTCAGCAGGAACGAACCATCAGTACAGTAAATGACCGCACAGTCATTGTCATAGTCGAATTCGCACGGTTCGGATTTCCCGATTTCTATTATGCCCGCTGTAACCGGTGCGTCCTGCTTCCTATCGATCACATCGACAAGTTTCAGATCCGTCTTTCCAGCCTCAAACTTTTCAGGAACGATACTCGATTTCTTCACGAGAACAACAGACAATATTCATCCCCGCATGAAGCAATCGCGCGGATGTATTTAGCACTTAACTAGGATACGGAACGGGCTCGTCTAGAATGAGGTGGAGAATACTGGGGTCACGACATTTCTGAAGAAGATGAGCTTCGTGCGGTTCTACATTATGACCAGCAAACAGGTTCGCTGACATACGGTTGCGACCGCATCTCTTTTTAGTAATATGCACCGAATTGCTCTGAGGTCTCAGAGTGACTGACTCCACTTTTGCCTGCTTAGCATTACTGGAAGATGAGGCATGTCAACTGTATGAATTCATGATGACAAAATCAGAGAATGCGGGTGCTTCTCTTCTGCTTAACGAAATATCACAGGAATCCCGCACTCATAGAGAATTGTTCAGGCAAGCAGGCAACATTGTGGGGAATACAGTTTCTTCCATGAGTGATTG
>Ga0187774_10000701_pt1 | contig 11595 bp, 15 predicted proteins | sample 0216_BV02_MP05_2_FD_133152 | JGI IMG/M metagenome (GOLD analysis project Ga0187774, IMG submission 133152) | Tropical peat soil microbial communities from peatlands in Department of Meta, Colombia - 0216_BV02_MP05_20_MG | ecosystem: Environmental > Terrestrial > Soil > Wetlands > Peat | place... | reverse complement strand
GAATCTTTCTGGGAAGAATGATTTCGGACAAGTCGAAATGACAGAAAAAATGTAAAGGTATTCTCAAGTGAAAACTATACTCCTGCTCCTTAGCCCGAAGATAAAGTCTATCAAGAATACTATTAACCTTAATACCCTTGCGAGAAGACTTCCTTTTATATTAATCGGCATTGTCTTCTATCTGGTTTTTTATATAGGTTCTCATAAAATCCTAAGCTTCATCCGAAGTATAGAATTCATAGGAGAGATCCTTTCTAAAAAGCTCCTTTCCATGACCTTTTTCAGCCTCGGTATCTTTCTTCTTCTCAGTAATATCATCACAGCCCTTTCTTCATTCTATATGTCAAAGGATATACCATTTCTTATGTCAAAGCCGATAGAGATAAAAGAAATTCTGAGGCTAAAAAGCATAGAAACAATATTAACTTCTTCCTGGATGGTTATATCCTTCATACCACCTTTTTTTGTTGCCTATGGTATAAATTATGATGCCCCCATCTTGTTTTATATTTTTCTCACTTTGACCTTTATACCTTTTATCCTTATCTCAGGCGGTATAGGAATTTTAATAGCCCATCTCCTTACAAGGGTCTTCCCTGTAAAAAAAATAAGGTTAGCACTCCTTACCATAGGGCTCCTCCTTTTTCTCCTAATATATCTTTTTGTCAAGTCACAATTGCCTGTTGATCTTGAAAGTCCTGAGAGATTTATCCATTCCTTTCTTGCAACAAAGATTGATCTACCACTCATGCCAAATTTCTGGATGACAGAGATAGCCATGGCATCCCTTAAAAAACAGATACCGGATATTCTATATCTCTTATTACTCCTGAGTAACAGTTTGTTCGTGCTCATGCTATCAGATAGAGTCGGTCAGAGACTATACATCAATAACCTCGAGAGGATTCAGCCTTCTACACGTAACGCCTCACGTGTTAAACGTTACAGAAACTTTTACCCAAGTCGAAATTTAGCAGTTTTATGGAAGGACACAAAAATCTTTTTTAGGGATACAAGCCAATGGTCTCAGGTCTTTATCATAGGTGCACTCATATTTATCTATGTCTATAATTTCAGAACTATCCCTCTTAAGTTGCTCTCAGAATTTACTCCTTTTATCAAAGAGATAATGGTCCTCATCAATATGGTCATGGCAGGTCTTGTCCTCTCAGCAGTATCTGCAAGATTTCTTTATTCTTCATTAAGTCTGGAAGGCATGGCCATTTGGATTATAAAAATATCTCCTCTGACTGTGAAAAAATTAATCTGGTCGAAATTCTTTCATGGTTTTATACCTGTGACGGTTATTATGTTAGCCATAGTATTTATTACAAATATGATAATAGGTGCTGACACCCTCTTGATGTTTTTCGCTCTGGTAACTGTAGTTATACTTTGTATTTCTATAAGCGGTCTTGGTGTTGGAATGGGTGCCATGTATCCAAGATTCAGATACGAAAATATAGCCTCCGCCTCGATGAGCCCCACCGGAATGCTCTTTATGCTTATTGCCTTTTCAGTAGTACTCCTCACCCTTTCTATAGAGGCTTGGTCTTTTTATTTCTATAAGATGGTAGGGACATCGGGACCATCTTTAAATTTAAGGGAAAAGACCCAGTTAACTCTGGCATGTCTGTTCATTATTGTTCTTAACATTCTTACTATTTATATACCGATGAAAAAAGGAGAGAAGCGTCTCTCGGGCGATATAAGTATCTAAATTATTTCTGAAATTATTCTGACATTCTGAAATTATTTCTTGACATTAGAAAATTTTTATTGTATTTTTAACTGAAAATAGTACTTCCGATAAACTAAAAGAGGAAGGAAAACGAAAGGCCATTTAAGTAGAAGGAGAAGAGTGCCGAGCTGCCAAAGAATGATTCCTTTGGTGAGGTCGGCATTTTTTTTGGATGAGAGGAGGTGAGAAAAGTGTTGAGTACGAATAATGATAATTTATACGAGGAAACCATCAAAATAGCGTCCACACTGTATGAGAAGAGTGGTCGAGCAGAAGGCCGTGACCTTGATAATTGGGTAGAGGCAGAAAGAATTGTGAAAGCAGGAGAGGAATTTTGTGCGAGATTTATGCAAATGCTGGTGCAGAACCCATTATCTGCTTGCAAACTTATGGAAGCAGTAAAGCTATTGACTGAGCTTGAACAGAAAGAGGAACTGGAAAGGCTGGTTCACTCTTCTTAATTCAAAATATCTCCAACGTACATACCATATAGATAGTTTATGCCTGTTAAAGTCTAATCCTCCATGAAAGGGAGGTGGGTATCATACTATCTCCTGATGGTGTTTTTTTATTTTTAAACGACAAAAAGATTAATATCGTTGTACCCATACCAATTAAAGTGCTAGCAAGAGCACCAGATATCGAAATTCCCTTTTTAACAATCTTTTTTACCCTTTTCTTGTAGTCCATACCAAAACAATAATATCATTTGACCAAAATAAAAAGAAAGTTTATAAACTGATCTTAAAGTCATTGAAGTGACTATTTGATCAGAAAGATAAATGTCTTATGGGTTCAACAAGTACCCCTATGAACTACTTTTTCATAAAGATCATGATTCTTTTCAAAATACTCCTCAAGACTCTTCAGAATGGAAATAAGAACACCCTTAAAAATAGGCATAATCGAGGGGTCAGTGAAATAAGAAAAGATATTATAATCCCTCGTTGGAGTAAAACCAATCAGTGTCCACTCAATATATCCATATTTTGCCACTATCTCACTAATTGCATCGAGGTCAGCCTTTTCCATTACGATCACCTCCTTACCACTAATAAAGCACATTTAATGCCATTTTTAGTCTTTTAGAAGCTCTTGATTATAAGGCAAAAATATAACTAAGGCCTAATTTGATAGTGGAATAATGACAACCTTTGTCAATATTTATTGCATTCGTAGATTGCACAGGAGAGTATGTCACGGGGGATGATTTCCAAGAAATTTAGAGTTTACCTTACTCGGTGGGATATGGGAGAAAAGTTATTCTTGTATCCCTAACTCTTTTTTAAGCCAGCTTTCAATTTTCTTATTAATGGGATACATACCAAAGTATTCTTTAATTTTATTTTCTTCGATCGCCTCTGCTATGAGATCATCGGGAATTTCATCAATCTTTGCAACGGTCTCTCCATAGCCCATAGCTGTATGGCGCATTAAAAAAAGGGTTGGTTTTTCCCCCATTTTATCTATATAAAACAGATATCCGCTGATTGTTTTCCGTTCTTCCTTGCCTTCCTTCGTTATCCTGCATCTCGGTTCCATAAGTTGTTTTGGTTCTATGTCCCATATAATATACTTATGAGCCCATTTATCTCTTTTAAGATCAGCCAATGATGTGACATCAAAAAACATAATTTTTCCAGTCTCCTTCTATGACTCTTGAATCTTTCTCCTCTCAGGCACTTTAACTTGTTTTATCTTTCCTTCATTCCACTCCCTTGAGACATAGAGCTTACAGTAACAGCTTCCATAATCTTTTGTGTCAGGATCTCTATAAACACAGGGGCATATAATGTCCGCGTCTTTTTCTTTCACTCCCGCTGCAAGCCTGCAGGGGCACGAACGATAACCATACCTTGATTCATTCCTGAGAAGTCCTTCAAGTATTTCCAAGACATATTCTTTATCTTTGTTGAGATAGATACCCTGCGATTCTGCATATTTACTCAGGATTTCATAAAGCCTTTCAGGAGTCATTTTATGCCCAAAGCTATTTCTATAGCCTCTTTGTTAAGCCCTAATATAACTTCTTCTATTACCAGTGTTGGATAAGTCACTGCTGGATTATATCTCTTAATTTCCTTTGTTGTAACCCATTGTTCACCGCTATCAAGCAAATCAACTTCTATGAGTTCATATTTGATATTGTGTTCATCAAGATATAGCTTCAGTCTCTTGCATTCAGGACATGTACTCAGCGTATAAAGTCTTAGTTTCTTTTTCTGTTCTTCCACATTTTTCTCCTGTATGTTAAATATCTAAAAAAGTTTTTTATTTAATGCGCACCTAAGTAACAAGCTGCAGGGATTTATAAATTTAAACTTTACCATACGACATAAAGTCTTATCTATGTATGATACTATATACGTGAAGTCATTACACTATATCCAGAAAAATGACTTTTGCCCAGAAAAGGTACCATGGACCCCCTCGGTAAAAAAGAACTTCTGAATTTCTACAACAGACACTTAAAAGACTTCGGTGATGCATCTCGGGCTGTCAGATGGACACATGAGGGTCAGATCCATAGATATGAAACCCTTATGGGGATAGCAGGTAATATCCACAGCAAAAAAGTCCTCGATTTTGGATGTGGAAAAGGAGATTTCTATGGATATATAAGAGAAAAAAGTATTTTTGTGAATTATTGTGGTATTGATATAAACGAGAACCTTATCGACCTTGCCAGAAGTAAATATCCTGAGGCAGAGTTTATTGCTATGGATATCGATGAGACTGAGTTAAATCGGGATTTTGATATCATCTTTGTCTGTGGTGTATTTAACCTTCGAATTGCAGGGATTGAGGAGTCTATGAAAAATTTGCTGAAAAAACTTTTCAGGCTATGCAAAGAAGCTCTTTATATAAACCTCCTGACGTATTATATTCCGCAAAGAAATGTAGAACTCTTTTATGTAAAGCCAGAGGAGATACTACAATTTGCTATTACCGAACTTTCCAGGCAGGTAACTTTAATACATACAAAAGAGGACATTTATTTATCTATTTACAAATAAGTATTACACCGAGTCCGCCTAAGGCGGAGAGCGAAAATACTATATCCTTCCTGCATCTAAAACCTATTGATTAACCCAAAAAATGCATTTACATAATGCAGATGTTGTGAAAAAATTTATTTTTCGATACCTTAGTGTACCTTTAACTGATGGTTATTGGAATATTTTTATTGATATAACCAATAAAGATATTCCCAATAATTCATCGAGTTAAATAAATTTTTGAACAGTATCTGCATTATTTGGGTTAATAGGGTTAAACTTTATCTTCTTTTTAATATATTCCTCGATGATGAAGAGGGTATTAAGTTCTTCCCCTGTGATTTCTTGCAGACGAATAAGCTTATCATGCTGAATGTTTTTACGTAGCCGCTGGCAGATAAAATTGACACAGATTACATGCCGGGCATTCAGGCTGCATCCCTCCTTTGTCAGAAAATAACATAAATGAGGGTCCTGTGCCTTAATTGGCAGGGATTTCCCTAAAAGGAGGTTAATAAATAAAAGTATGCTGTCATATTTATAACCTGTGCGTCTACCGCAACAAGTCCCATCACCCTTAACTGCACAGTCAGCACACTCCCTTACGATCCCAGCAGAAACCATCTCCCTTTGGGCAGCCTCAATGTTTTGATTCAGCCGAAGCAACAATGCCTGGAATTTATTGTCCTTAAGCAAAGTTTGACCGAATACCTTGTGAAGATGATGGGCCAGAACGACTTGATGGCCAATACCATCTTCCTGTTTAATCTCAAACTCGTGGATATTCACCCTGCCTACCTTCTATCAAATTCATCCATCTTATCAGATAGGCTCTCCCAGTTGCAGGTCTGCATGAGCTTGACTAACTTGTGCATAGCACCGCTCTGAATGACTTTCCTCCGCTCGGATTCATCTTTCACACCATAGAAGGGAAGCATAATGAAAAAGGCATTATCTACATACTTCTTTACTGGTGGGAGCACGTCCTTCAGCCTCGTGTAATAGGGGTCTTCGTTCTCCTCACAGGGCTTACTAAAAACAATAAATTGTCTGCATGAGATAGGTCGCATGGGGTGTATCATACAAGAGCCATTCAGTAAAAATGGACACGGATCTTTTTCTTTATAGAACCTCAATTGATTCTTAATGACTTCTCGCTCTGGACCTGATACTTTTTCTGTGACATACCAGGATATTCCCACAAGTTCCAGAGGATAAACAGGTATGGTCTGATGAGTCTTACAGCAACTTGAACAACCCTTGCTACAGGCTACCCTTCGATGTTTTTTTCTCTCTTTTTTAATAGCCTCAGCGATTCCTTTATCCACAATATAATATGCATCCAGAAGCGGAGAAAGCCAATCATAGACCTTCTCATCATCCGGGAAGGTAAATCTCGAAGCTTTTAAATAACCAGTGTTTTTTACTTTAATTCGTCCCATTTCTTCAACTCGGAAAAGTTGTTCTTAGCTTAATCTCTATGTAGATTCATTATACTATTTCAGAGAGATGAAATTAACTCTCAGCCCTATAGGATATGTAATCACCTTGAAAATTCTGTTGACATGACAGAAATTTCAAGGTAGGGAGCAAACGTTTCTGTCGGGTAAAAATGTGTGAGCAGTTGCGTTAACACAATTACTCGCTAAAGCAACTGAATTTATGGCGAGGGAAGGGGGCTCTTCTAAGCCCCCTTCAAACACTATTGGCTACTTTTTTGTACGTTTAGCCTTCTTTTTTACAGGTGTGATAGTAACACTTTTAGCAATGTTCTTGCCTTCAACCTCTGTATATTTAATAGCCACTTTCTCACCACTCTTCAAATCTTCAAGACTCTTCTTCTGCTTACCCATCATGATGCTGGTCTTGTCATCCATCGTAACAGTGGTCTCCTTAGCTTTCCCCTTTACTTTCTGTACCACCGTGAGGGTTTGAGCTACTGTATCTACCGCCTTGATTGTGCCTGAAACAACCTTTACTACCTCAGCGGGTTTCGCGGACTCAACCTTCTTCGCCCCTACTGCAAACGAGACTGAAGTGATAGCAAAAGCAAAGAGCATAACAGCGATAATTGCTATGACCTTTTTCATTTATTTCACCTCCTTTCATATAATAAGTTACTACCCCCCTAAACAATAAATATGCCAAAGGCCAAATTGTCCATAAATCGGCCTTTTATAAAAAACATATAGTGACCTTTTAGGAAAGATATCCTTTATTGGGGAATATGGTTAAATTTTTCAGTATCCATAACATATCCGGCACCAAATATAACTCGTTAAGATTATTTCTTATTTTCTGATGGCAGCCATTTTTGAAACAGTCCTTCAAGCTTATCTCTGGATACTATTGAAACTATTAAAATAACGATTGCAGCTCCTAAAATGGCAAAGAATTTATAATACTGCTGATGACGGAAAAAGGTGCCTCCAAGGGTCAGTAAAACCGTTCCGGAGAACCTGCCCATGGTACTTATAAAAAGAAATTCCTTAGTGCTTATAGGCCCAAGACCTAAAATGTAGCAAAGATAATCCTTTGGAAAACCAGGTATGAGGAACAGCAAGAATATAAGGAAGGCCACTCTACGGTGCTTCAGTAAATACTCATAATGTTCAATCGTCTCTTTCCTAACGAATTTTTCAACAAAGGGTCTGCCTAAAGTCTTTGAAAATATAAAGGCCAAAAAAGAACCCAATGTTAATCCCACAGTTGAAAGAATAATCCCTAACAGAGGACCATAGATATACCCTCCGATAAAACCAGTTACTTCACCTGGGATAGGTGCAACCACAACTTGCAATGCTTGAAAAATAATGAAACCAATAAAAGAAAAGGGGCCTAAGTTATCAAGGAAGGATTTAAGTTGATTCCTGTCGAGAAAAAAATGAAATATTCCGCTCTCATATAGAACTAAAATAAGTACTAAGAAAATAATAAGAAAAAATACCTTAATCCAAGCTCTGTTTTTCAATCTCTTCCTTTATAAGGTTTTGCTTTCTATTATGTTCTTAAAGACTTAGTGCTTGAATGCCCTCTGGCCTGTAAAGACCATGGTCACCTTTGGATTTGCTTCATTACAGGCAATGATGGATTCGAAATCTCTCTCTGAGCCACCGGGCTGAACGATTGCTGAGATACCCTCTTTTATGCCAACATCAACACCATCCCTGAAGGGAAAGAAGGCATCAGAGACCATTACAGAACCGATAAGACCACCCTTATTCTTTTTTGTTTCTTCATCTATTTCAAGGAGGGTATTTTTATCCCGTTTCCCATTCTTAACATCAAGCTCAAATGTCTTATAGGGCATGCCATATTTCTTGAAACATAAGGCATCAGCATATTTGGTATATGCCTTAAAGACTGCAATCTCAGCCACGCCTACCCTGTCCTGCTCACCCGTGCCGATCCCGACTGTTACGCCATCTTTAACATAGATCACGGAGTTAGATGTAATACCCTGTTCCACATTCCATCCAAAGAGCATATCATCATATTCTCTTCCTGTAGGCACTCTTTCTATGACATATTCTTTCCCCTGATACGTAGCCTTTGCAAGTAGTAAGTCTTCCTTTGATTTTATTTTATTGATTGGAGATTGTTGAACGATGATGCCACCGTCAATTAGTGATTTAAAGTCAACAAAGCGAAGAGTTCTGTATTTCTCTAACTCTTTAATCTTGCTTATCCGGATAATTCTCAGATTTTTTCTTTTTGACAAGATATCTATTGTTCCATCTTCAAACTCAGGGGCGGCCACAACCTCAAGGTAGTTGTTACTGACCATTTCAGCTGTTTTTTTGTCCATTGCCTTACTCACAACAAGGCATCCTCCGAATGCTGCTATGCGGTCTGCCATGTTAGCCTTATCATAGGCATCAGATAGTGTCATACTATATGCAGCACCACATGGGTTATTATGTTTCAAGATTACCGCTGCGGGACGATCCATTAAATATTTGATTACATTCAGTCCATTATCAAGATCTGTGAGATTCGTCTTTCCAGGATGTTTACCTGCCTGAATCATATCTTCTTCTGTAATGCTACTCACGAGGCCATTCCCTGGTTGTATAAACTGGCAACCTCCAAGGGTCAGATTCCCGTTAATCAATTCATAGAGCGCCGCTTCCTGTCCGGGATTTTCGCCATAACGAAGACCTTTCTCGATTAGCTCCCCTGTTTTAACATCAGGTATCTTCCATGCCCTTTTCCTGTATATCAAAGTCTGATCCCCAAATTTGATGACCATCTCGGAAGGAAAATGATCAGCCATAATAGTCCGATACATCTTCTTTATGTCTGACATGAAAGAACCTCCTTATCGAAATAAACTATTATGCCGATTTATCGGCATAAATGAATATGAAAATTAGTAATCCCCCTTCCCCCCCTTTAGAAAAGGGGGGTGAGGGGGGATTTGAAATGTTATTTTCGAAGCAAATATCCAATGATCAAATTGAAAATAAACTCATAAATAATGCTTCTATATGTCATGCCAGCTTGTCCGCCTGAGGCGGGCTTGTCTGGTCTACAACTCATAGAGGATCTTTCTAAAAAAGAAGGATTCCGAGCAAGTCGGAATGACAAAAATTGATACAAAAAGACGTTTTTACTTTTAAACTTTTTAGTAAATACCCCATGATAATTTTGAATTGTTAATTGCTCATTTCTTCTTTATATACTCTTTCTTTACCTTTAAGGCATCTTCGAGCATTAAGAGAAATTTTATATATTTAAACCCAAATTTCATCAATGCGGCCTCGTCGATCTTTATCCTCTCGATCTCTTCGCTGTCAATATCAAAAACCTCAAGAAACCTGCTCTCGAACACATATCTTCTGAACCTATCCATATCATAGCTTGCTGTATAGATCTGAGCCTGTTTATTACTGTCAAGTTCTTTCAAGAGAGGATTTCTCCTTAATTGAATTTCTTTCCACTCCTTATTCATTTCATCATACATGTCAACACCCTGATCAATCCTCCAGGATTCTATAGTCCACTCCTTGTCTTCCTGATAGCCGAGGCAATGTGGTTCTCTAATAAAAAAATAAAACTCTTCATTGACCGGCCCTTCATCTGTTCCTTTTCTTAAAGTACCCTGACCAATAGGATAATATCGGCAGTTTGCAGGGCGGTCCGTGTAAATTGTACAGCCTTCAGGTGTAACAAAGGGACATTTCTTTTCGTTATCACCCAGCATTTTCAGTCTTACGAGAGGTTGTTTAGACTTATCATCAATTTCCATATGAGTATATTTCTCGAGGAATTCTTCAGAGGGCATCCCGAGTCTTTTTTTCATCCTCACAATGTCATACGGTGTGAGCAGAATATTAATATTACTACAGCACTTCGTGAAACATTTAATTCCCTTATAGCACTTGAATTTAAATCCGGATTTTAGGCTCAGTTTCGTAGATTCTACGTCTTTCATGCTTGGTAGTGGCATCTTAATTCAATCCTTTCTGCCTTATTTTTAAAAGTTCTTGAAAGGCAAAGTCATCAGCGAATTTTTCAGACCTTTTATGAATATTTTTCAGCTCACGCCTCCTGCGCGCGGCCCGTCTTCCACCAGATAATGAATGATTTACCATCGCGGTAATGTAACACTCATTGCCTGCCTTTCTTGTATGTTCTATTTCATGTAGAAAAAGAAAGGTATAAAGTTCTTCAGGATTGTAGTCATTAGCATAGTCCAGCATCATATGAGAATCCATAAAACCATGAAAGAACTTCATTTTATCTAATGCTTATGAAACATCCTTCACGAAGATACATCGATATCCACTTGGTTCCTCAGCCTCTATGGTACCTAAGAGAGGCAATCTGAGTAAGAGGGTTTTTTCATCTAATTTATTTAACCTTATCCTTTTCAATCGGAGTATATAATAAACAAGCCCAATCCCGATAATCAAACCAATGATAAGGAATAAAGGAAGAGGGATCCCTGAACCCATAACCATTACCTCTTATTATGATTTCAACTTTAATATTTTAGCATAAACCCTTCTACCCTATCCTTGTCATAATTGGCTTTGTGAGCCAAAAAATAAAAAAGGCCGACAGATTTATCTGTCGGCCTTTTTGGGAACTATCTTCTACTTGATAAGAGGAACAATCAGCAACGCAACGATGTTAACAACCTTAATCATAGGGTTAATTGCTGGACCTGCTGTGTCCTTATATGGGTCGCCAACTGTATCACCCGTAACAGCAGCCTTATGAGCATCAGATTTTTTCCCGCCATACATACCATCTTCTATGAACTTTTTGGCATTGTCCCATGCACCACCACCACTTGTCATGGCTATTGCCTGAAAGAGTCCTGTGATAATACTTCCGATAAGTATACCACCGAGGGCCTCTTTACCAATAAAAACTCCCACGAGAACAGGAACCACTACAGGGATAAGCGCAGGAACCATCATCTGTCTTATTGCGCCTTTTGTGACGATATCAACACAGGTTCCATATTGAGGCTTTGCCTTAAATTCCATGATTCCCGGTATTTCCCTGAACTGTCTTCTGACCTCATCCACAACACCACCGGCAGCCTTTCCAACCGCCTCCATGAGGAGAGAGCCGTAGTAATAAGGAAGCAGTCCCCCAATAAATAAACCTGCCAGAACCATCGGGTTTGAAAGGTCAAATGCCAGGGTCTGTCCAAAAGACCTCGAATACTCTGCAAAGAGCACGAGTGCAGCAAGACCTGCCGAGCCGATAGCGTAGCCCTTTGTAACTGCCTTTGTTGTATTCCCAACTGCATCGAGCGGGTCTGTTATTGCGCGAATTTCCTTGGGTAATTCTGCCATCTCAGCGCAACCTCCAGCGTTATCAGTAATCGGGCCGTAT
>Ga0187774_10000700_pt1 | contig 11609 bp, 9 predicted proteins | sample 0216_BV02_MP05_2_FD_133152 | JGI IMG/M metagenome (GOLD analysis project Ga0187774, IMG submission 133152) | Tropical peat soil microbial communities from peatlands in Department of Meta, Colombia - 0216_BV02_MP05_20_MG | ecosystem: Environmental > Terrestrial > Soil > Wetlands > Peat | place... | reverse complement strand
GGAATCGCGCATACACGCTGGGCGACTCACGGCGCACCCACTGAGAAAAACGCACATCCTCATGTGAGCGGCGATTCATTGGCAGTGGTGCATAACGGCATCATAGAGAATCACGAAGCGCTGCGGGATAAACTCACAAAGCTCGGCTACGAATTTTTATCGGACACCGACACCGAGGTGATCGCGCATTTGATCCACTTTCATCGTCGCAAAAGGAAGGATTTGCTGGACGCAACGCGTCAAGCGTTGGCTGAACTCAGGGGCGCGTATGCTATAGGCGTGGTGGATTCCGGCGAACCGCAACGCCTGGTGTGCGCACGCAAAGGCAGCCCACTTCTTCTGGGTTTGGGCAGAGGCGAAAACTTCATCGCTTCGGACGTATCGGCGCTTCTGCCGGTAACGCAAAAGATCATTTATCTCGAAGAAGGCGATATCGCCGACCTCGGCATATCCGCATACCGCGTGATTGACGCCAAGGGCAATACTGCGAAGCGCGCGGTGCACGTGAGCGAGCTGAACCCGCAGGCCGCGGAACTCGGTAATTATCGCCACTTCATGGAAAAGGAGATCCACGAACAGCCGCGCGCGATTTCCGACACTTTGGAGGGGGTAGGCGTGATGCTCACTCCCGAAATATTCGGTCCCGGAGCGGGAAAAACTCTTGGGCGGGTTAAGAGCGTACTGATCATCGCATGTGGCACGAGCTATCATGCCGGGCTCGTCGCCCGTTATTGGCTCGAGGGACTAGCGGGAATTCCTTGCAATGTCGAAGTGGCCAGCGAATACCGTTACCGCGACACTGTACCGAACTCCGACACGCTGGTAATTGCGATATCGCAATCCGGCGAGACCGCGGACACGCTGGCGGCGCTTAAGCATGCTAAAACGCTTGGCCACAAGCATACGCTTTGCATATGTAATGTTCCCGAATCCGCCTTGGTGCGCGAGTCCGGGATGAGGTATATGACGCGCGCAGGTCCCGAAATCGGTGTCGCCTCAACCAAAGCCTTCATCACTCAGCTCGTGGCGCTGTTTACGCTGGCACTGGTGTTGGCAAAGCAGCATGGGCGCTTAGATAAAAAACGCGAAGCAGCATGGGCCACAGCCTTACGCCACCTACCGAGCGCGGTGCAAAACGTGCTGAGACTGGAAAATCAGGTTTCGGCGTGGGCGGAAAAATTCGCGGCGAAGGAGCACGCCTTGTTCCTGGGACGCGGCATCCACTATCCCATCGCCATGGAAGGTGCCCTGAAACTGAAAGAAATTTCCTACATTCATGCGGAAGCGTACCCGGCGGGCGAGCTCAAGCACGGGCCTCTAGCACTTGTGGATAGCGAAATGCCGGTAGTGGCGGTCGCACCGAACGACGCATTGCTGGAAAAACTCAAATCGAATTTGCAGGAAGTGCGCGCGCGCGGCGGCGAGCTTTATGTCTTCGCCGACGCCGATTCCCACGTCCAGGAAGGCGAGGCGATACACGTCATTCGCATGCAGGAGCACGCGGGCTATTTAAGCCCGATACTCCATGTCGTGCCGCTGCAACTGCTCGCGTATCATGCGGCGCTGCGTAGAGGCACCGATGTGGACAAGCCGCGAAACCTTGCGAAGTCGGTGACAGTCGAATAGAAGGTCCCTTGCGCCCTGGGGAATTGCCATTTTTGCGGTCGTGGTGCGGAAAGCCGGTACTATGCCGCCGCCTAGTTTAGCCGAAGCGGATTGATCTCGGCCTCGTCACTCGCCATCGCATTGCACGGATTGTTTAGTTTAGAGAAGGGTACTAAAACCTGGTGCTGTTTAGATCGAATTTCAAATTGGCGAATGTTATTTATATCGGTCGGGAAATTCCTATCCGATGTTCAAGCCCAGGATACGCGAAACTAATTCGGTCAGGGAAAGATTACTTTTTTTGCAAGGTAAAATCGCAAGCGTAAAGAATTGGCATTCTGACCGGGCCAATGCAGATTTAGTCTCCTTCTTCGTTCCGAATGACTTGGTAAGAAATTCCGGATAGGTAAGCGGTTAAGGGTGGACACAACTAGTAATATTCTTCCGCGATATCCTTATTTGTGTAGTCCTTAAGCATCGACGCCGCGATCAGGCTTACTATCGCACAGAACAGAATAAAGCCGGCTATCGCGTACCCAGACTTGTATTGCGCAAACAATGCTGTTGCGATAAGGGGTGCCGGTCCACCGGCGATGACAGACGCGAGCTGGTACCCCAATGACGCTCCGCTGTAGCGCAGGCGGCCGGTGAATGATTCCGCGATCAGCGCCGCTTGCGGTCCGTACATCATGTCGTGCGGGATCAACGAAAGGAAAATCGCCAGAAAGATCCACCCCGGAACCAATGTGTCAAGCAGCGCGAAGTAGATGAAACCGAACACGCCGGTGACTACTGCTCCAAGCAAATACATCAGCCTGCGACCGATGCGATCGGACAAGTATCCCGCGAGCGGAATTGTGAAAAACGAAAGCACAGATGCAGTGAGCACGCCCGTGATCAGCAGGTCGCGTGAAATCTTCAAATTGACCGTCCCGTAGGTAAAGACAAAAGCGGTGAAGATGTAGAACGGTGCTTGCTCTCCCATGCGCGCGAACGCAGAGAGGATAATCTCCCTTGGTTGACGCTTAATCACCTCGAGCATTGGCGCCCGCTCAATCCTTTTTTCGGCCACCAGGCGCCTAAATGTCGGTGTTTCCATAATTCTGAGCCTGATATAGACTCCGATAGCTACGAGAATGATGCTCAAGACGAACGGCGCGCGCCATCCCCATTCCAGGAATTGGTCTCCGGACATCGCGCTGAATGCCAACACAGCCAGGTTCGCCAGGAACAACCCCGCCGGAACACCAAACTGCGGCCAAGACGCGACAAAACCGCGGTGAGCGTTAGTCTTGGCCCACTCCATGGCTAACAACACCGAGCCGCCCCATTCGCCCCCCACTCCGACGCCTTGTATAAAACGTAACAGGGTCAGCAGGATGGCGCCCCAGATCCCGATCTGTTCATAGGACGGAACGAAGGCCACCAGGAAAGTCGCGACGCCCATGAGCAAAAGCGTAGCGATCAGTGTCGACTTACGGCCAATGCGGTCGCCGTAATGGCCAAAGATTGCGGCACCCACCGGTCGCGCCACGAACCCGACCGCATAGATCAAAAATGCCTCTAATGTCCCGACCAGAGGCTCGGATCGCGGAAAGTACAATTTGGCGAAGACCAGCCCTGTCACTATGCTGTACAGAAAGAAGTCGTACCATTCAATTGTGGTGCCGATCGTACTCGCGATGACAGCACGTCGCAACTGCGTGCGGTGCTCAGCGTCTGAAAGTAAAGTTACTTCAGCTGTGGATGTCGCCATGATTCCCCCTCCTTGGATCTGATTTTCCTCGTTTTTGCATCAGCCGCTGCTGGTCAACTGCCTTTTAGACTGTGTCATACGGAACCCGCAGCGGCGGCCGTGATTGCCACCAAATTGCCTTTTTAAATGCTGGTTATGATTATCTGCCTTCGTTGTCACCTCCGCGTTTGCCGATCGAGCCTAGTTCTTGTGTGTTCCCGTGCACCGAATCAAGCGGTCGGTACCCTCAAGTATTCTATTCCGCCGCGGCAAGCGCCACAAGTAACTGTCAGTTTTGCGCGGCACACGCTGCGGCGTTATGTAAGCTTTGAAGTTAATGCCTAAAGGTTCGATCTCGGCGCGGTGATTTGCTTGACATGCCGTGGAAAATGCCGGATATCGCTGCGCAGTCAGCGCTTTCTTCCGGGTTGAATTTAGCGACCCTAAGTCAGTGCCCAGAGCGAGATGGTTGCGAGGCATTCGGCCGATCCTTAAATCCTGGTCCGCTTCTAGTAAAAGCTATGCACACGGTCGCACCATGAGAAATCCGACATTTCGCTAGATGGTAAATTCCGCTAGAATTCCTATTTTGCAATCTATCTGATTTCGAATTTGATTTTCCGCACAAGTTGCTGGTGAAATTCCTGTGGCAATTCAAAAGTTAGGTCGGTACGAAATTCAGTTGAAACTGGGACACGGCACTACAGGTACCGTGTACAAAGCGATCGACCCCGTAATCGAGCGTACCGTAGCGATCAAGGCAATTGATCTGGATTTGCCCAAAGACGAGTTCAAAGATTTTGAGGAGTGCTTCAATCGCGAGGTAAAGTCTGCGGGCCAATTAAATCATCCGAACATTGTCACGATTTATGATGCCGGCGAGACCGATACCACGGCCTACATTGCGATGGAATACCTGGAGGGGCAATCCCTGCGGGAAATTATTAAAGCCGAATCCGGCTTGTCATTTGACCGAATCAGCGAGATCGGGGCACAGATTGCGGATGGTTTGGCCTACGCGCAAGAGCACGGCATCGTGCACCGTGACATCAAACCCGCAAATATCATGATTACAAAAACCGGCCAGGTGAAAATCACCGATTTCGGTATTGCCTACCTTCCTTCCGGCTCAAAGACCGAGACTGGCACGATTCTCGGCTCGCCCAAGTACATGTCGCCCGAGCAAGTCGTAGGAAAAACTGTTGATGGCCGATCCGACATTTTTTCGCTGGGGGTAGTTCTGTACGAAATGGTGACTGGCAAAGCACCGTTCGACGGCGATTCCATCGGCGCCATTATGTATCGCATCCTAAATGAAACGCCAGTTGATATCAGGCAAATCAACAAACACATCCCAGCGGGGTTCGATTTTATAATTTCCAAGGCACTGGCTAAGCTTCCCGAGCAACGCTACCAGAAAGCAAGCGAGCTTGCCCACGATTTGAGGCACTATGAAAACTTGTCACCGCCGTCCTCCCAGCTTGAGCAACTCAAGGGACCTCCACAGAAAACGCTGGAACGAAGGGCGGCCCGCAGAAAGGAGTCTGCAGTAAAAACACTTGAATTGGTGCCTGATACCAGAAAACAACCGGTGTTTCCGCCAGCGACCCAAATGAAAAGCACGGCGAAGCAGACTGATCGCGCATATCCCATTATCGAATTACCCGGCGCGAAAGGTAGCGAAGGCCAGCACAGCTTAAATCCGATGCGCAAAGAACATTCTGGCCGCAAGTCATTCCTCGTGGTCGCTAGCTGGCTCGGGATCGTAGCACTGGGGTCATACTTATTTTTCGGCGAATGGTGGCCCGCTTATGAGAAGCGTTTTGCAGGAAATCCGGTTACATCGCAAAACGCCAAACAAGAGCTGCCTAAAAGTGCAGCCAGCGGTCAGGAGTCCTCGCTTCCTGATGGTAAGAAATCGCCTGGAATGGCGCAAAGCGGCAGGATTAGCAATGCACCGTTAGCGCCTGGGGGTGAAGTTGGATACTTGAATTTCGATGTGACGCCGAGAGGCGAGATTTTTGTAGATGGATACAAGGTCGGCTTTTCGCCACCGCTGAAAAAGCTCTCAGTTACGCGCGGGACACACCGGGTAGTGGTAAAGAGCCGAATGCCCCCCTACACATATGTTTTTAGGGTAGACGTCGAAGAAAACCAGTCCACTTTTGTCAAGGCACACTTTGAGGCTCCTGAAGGCTGAAACTCGGTCCCGTTTTCAGCCGATTTGCTACCGCGAAAGAGGGTGGCAACAGCTCTACGCATTTTTTCGGGTCTTGAATGGCGCACAAGGGAATAAAGGCTAGATGCCGACGAAGGGTCGGTTCGAGTCTGGGAAAATGCAGCTGCGATTAAATTTGGAAATCGCAAGATTCCAGATGGATCCCGTGGATTGAAGTTATCCGTAGCCTGAATCAAAATTTTCGGCTAAATTGTCGATTATTCCATGTCGGCGTTGTGGTGATAAACAACGTAAGTATTTGAATTTAAACACGCGTCATTTACCTTTACGCCCGGGCATTGCTTTTTTAAATAAGAATTATTATCATTTTCTAAAACCCCGGGAGTATTTTCATGCGCACATTACTCGTTGCACTCTTTTTCCTGCCGTTTCTAGCCTTGGCAGAGGACTACGAATACAGGTTGACGATTCAGGACCACCAATTCAAACCCGCTGAACTGCGGGTTCCCGCCGGGAAAAAGCTTAAGCTCATCGTAGAAAATCGGGACTCATCTGCAGAAGAATTCGATAGTCACGCATTGAATCGAGAAAAAGTTATCCCCGCAAAATCTTCGGCGCCGGTCTATATTGGGCCACTTTCGCCCGGCCGATATCCGTTCGTTGGCGAGTTCCACTCGGATACCGCCAACGGCGTGGTCGTTGCCGAGTAAGCGACGCGATGATCGCAGCACTCATTATCGTCTTCCGGGAAATTATTGAGGCCGGCATCGTGGTCGGCATCGTGCTTGCGGCGACGCGCGGTGTTGCGAAGCGAAGCCTCTGGGTCGCATACGGCATAGTCGGCGGTGCTGCTGGTGCATGCCTGGTGGCGGTTTTCGCAGGAGCAATGAGTAATGCCTTTGCCGGCTCAGGACAGGAGCTGTTCAACGCAGCGATCCTGCTGTTCGCGGTTGCCATGCTGGCCTGGCACAATGTTTGGATGTCGCGCCACGGTCGCGAGATTAGCGCGGCGGTAAGGTCCGTTGGCGAGGCCGTTGCTGCGGGTAGCCGAACGATGGCCGCGCTCGCCACCGTTGTCGGCATTGCGGTGCTACGCGAGGGTTCCGAAGTGGTGCTATTCCTGTTCGGGGTCGCGGTGTCGAGCAAGGATTCGGCGCTTGCAATGACAGTGGGAAGTCTTGCAGGCGTACTGCTTGGCGCCGGCGTGTCGTTAATTATGTATTACGGCTTGTTACGTATCCCGGTCCGGTATCTCTTTTCTGTTACGAGTTGGCTGATTGCGCTGCTCGCTGCGGGCATGGCAGCTCAGGCCGTTTCATTCCTCCAGGTTGCCGGTGTCGTGAAATCTTTTGCCAAGACGCTTTGGGATACCTCGAATTACCTTGCTGACGACAGCATTTTCGGCAAGATCCTGCACGCATTGATTGGCTATACTGATCGGCCGACCGCCCTCCAGCTTTTTGCTTATCTCGGTACACTCGCGGCGATCTTGATCCTCATGCGACTGCTGGGAACGGCGACTCGCCGGCCGGCGGTCGCGTGAAAGCTTGGTTAACGGACAGGTATTCGAGAATACTGAAAACTACAGGTCAATGAATACGATTGTTCCGGAAGCACGATGTGCGTCGTCCCTCAGTGGGCGAATTGCGCCCACAATTGCAAGCGAGCAACTGATGCAAGGCAAGCGCGAAATCATCATACGGCACGGTCTCGAGAAATACCGTCTGAGAATCACTGCCGCCGGAAAACTGATACTCACGAAGTAGCCTCTATCCCGCAGCAGCACTTAATTCAGCCAGCCAGCCGCGCCACTTCAGGCGCGGAGTAGCCAGCCATAAACCCGGTCCGCCCAGCGGATCACAGAGAGAGGTTGGCAATGGTCATTCCAGTTGAAGTATTCCGCGGGATTTTCATTTTAGCTTTAGAAACCACGATCCGGCTGAATCCAGCAAACGCAAGCATGCCCCGGTGGTGCGCTTTTTTCTCACGCCCACCAAAATGAGAAAGCCAATGCGGTTTCGCCGAGCTGCGTGCGCAATTTTGCTGGGTATAATTCCGCTTGCCGCAACAGCTGGCGAACCGAACGACTATGTATTTCTGCCCGGTGTTGCATATGGCGAGCGCGAGATCGATCTCAAATTGGGCACCTGGAAGCAGTCCGAAGAAGGCCGGACCAGCGCGGCGTCCATTGGCTTTGGCCTTGGGCTAACTCAAAAATGGTTTACCGAATTTTATGCCGTATTTCAGGACACCAGCGATAACAGCTGGCATTTCGATGCATGGGAATGGGAGAACAAGTTTCAACTTACTGAAACCGGCCAGTATCCAGTAGACGCCGGCTTTATTGTGGAAATAGAAAAACCCAACGATCTCCAAGGCGGATATCAGGTGCTCATTGGCCCACTTTTGCAAAAAGACCTAGGCAAAGTGCAGTTGAACGCTAATTTTCTGCTCACGCAGATCTTTGGAAGTCATTCCTCGCAACGTGCAGAGTACGGCTATCAATGGCAGGCCAAATACCGTTGGCAGCCGAAGTTCGAATTCGGCTTTCAGGGATTCGGCGATTTGAGTAGCTGGAACCATTGGGAGGCCATAGACCAGCCATCGCCGCAGAATCGCATGGGGCCGGCGATATTTGGCAAATTTGCGTTGGGCGGACGTCAAGCAATTCGTTATAACGCTGCTTTCCTGTTTATTAAATCAAACAATGCCCCCAGCCAGAATATCCGGGCTCAGATCGAATACGAGTTCTAATGCCGGTCTGGCTAGCTGGCAACCCGTGAAAATGCCGAGCTGAGCGCGCCTGAAGTTGTTCAACAAACTCTGGCGGACATGCGCGTAAAAACCTTGTGATAGAGTGCTTTTTTCTTTGCGAGCCATGGAGGCAATATGTCCAAGTTGGAGACATTTTATATACAGTGGTCGCCGCGTCTGCTCAGTGTCCTGCGCATGGTGACTGCATTTCTTTTCGTCCAACACGGATCAATGAAAATCCTTGGCTTCCCGCCCTCTGAGGCCTTTGCTGGACTCAAGCTGTTCTCGCTCATTGGATTGGCGGGTGTTCTTGAGCTGGTCGGTGGTCTCCTAGTACTGCTGGGCCTCTTTACCCGCCCGGTGGCGTTTATACTTTCCGGGGAAATGGCCTTTGCCTATTTTATGACGCACGCACCGCACGGAATAGATCCCGTGCTGAATCATGGTGAGCTGGCCGTGCTTTATTGTTTTATTTTTCTTTATCTGTCGGCTTCCGGTAACGGGGTGTGGAGTATTGATCAAGTCCTACACAGGCGTAACTAAGCGCTCGCTTACCAAGGATATCGTTTAGCATGCAGTTTTGCCGCCTGGCAAAAAACGGCACACTAAGTGTGAACATCCAGGTCGCGGTTTGCCCGCAAGCCCGATTCGGATTACCCAAATTGCCTGCACGCGTGTTTGCTTCAGGACGAAGCCCAGCTGACGATATACGCGACGCCGGAAGAAACGACGAGCGCCACGCAGAAGATCAACAGACTGCGTGATATACCTTTCGGCATGCCCATTTCCTCCAAATAACGCCGGAAGTAATAGCCCGCGACAAAGAACGCGATGGTCGAAAGTACAAGGCTTAGCATAATGTTTCTGCGCGAAGCGTAACGCGTTATACGATCGGTTCCTTAACATTTCGGAGACAGATTTGCAGCATGCCCCGCGAAAATCCCGGATTACGTGATACCAACAGTAGATAATACCGACCCCGATAAACCATACGAGTTCGGTCTCAGCGAAAACGAATCGGGGCCGACCCGTACGCATTTTACAGTTTGTACTTCCAGTTGCGTCGCCATGCTGGCTTCGGAGGTTACCATAGTTCAGGGCGGTTGACCGATTTTCAGTGTTGCGGACATGATTCAAAGCGTTGGGGGCTTACGACAAATCGCGACCCGGGATAAACTGTGCGTTTAACTTGGCTTAAATCAATCCTGGGGAAGGCATGAGGCTGCACATACTCAGTAATCTGCATTTGGAGTTGGGTGATTTCGTGCCGCCCAAAACGGACGCGGATGCGGTCATTCTTGCGGGCGACATTCATGTAAAGGAGCACGGCATCGACTGGGCACTAAAACATTTTTCGGTGCCCGTTTACTATGTCGCCGGCAACTACGAGTTCTATGGAGGGCACATCGAGCGCACTGTGCAGCGGCTCAAGCAAAAAGCCGCTGGTACCAACGTGCACGTCCTCGAATGCGATGAGGCTTTTCAGGACAATGTTCGCTTCTTGGGCGGCACCTGTTGGAGCGATTTCTCAACAACCGGTAATCTCAAGCTTGCCATGTCCGAGGCGCGCCGCACGGTGAGCGATTACCGGGAGATCAGGGCGGGGATGGGTTTGCGCAAACTGCGTCCCGAGGACACCCAGAAAAAGCACGCCGAGTTCAAGCTTTGGCTGCGCAAGAAGCTTGACGAGCCCTACGACGGCAAGACAGTAGTAATTACCCATCACGCTCCCTCGATTCAGTCCATCGCGGCCGAGTACCTGGATGACCGCATGCACGCGGATGCCGCGTATTTCAACCGCTTGGAGTACCTGATGGGCAAACCGATTACTCTATGGGTGCACGGCCAGACGCACAGCAAATTCGACTATGAAATAGCAGGCACGCACGTAGTGTGCAATCCGCGCGGGCACCACGGCCTGAGGCTAAATAAGAAATTCAATCCTGCACTCGTAGTGGAAATTTAGTTTTAGTTCCAAAGACTACTCGCCGAGGATTTTCACAAGCACCCGCTTTGGACGGCGTCCGTCGAATTCGCCATAGAAAATCTGTTCCCATGGTCCAAAGTCCAGCTTTCCGCCGGTCACTGCCACTACAACTTCACGGCCGAACAATTGGCGTTTGATGTGCGCATCAGCATTATCCTCGCCGGTATCGTTATGGCGGTATTGCTTGATGGGTTCATGCGGCGCGAGACCCTCAAGAAAGCGCGTAAAGTCACTGTGCAGACCACGCTCATCATCGTTGATAAAGACCGAAGCGGTAATGTGCATGGCATTCACCAATACCAAACCTTCCTTGACCCCGCTTGCCTGTAGGGCTTCCTCGATCTGAGGCGTAATGTTAATGAACGCTTCCTTGGAGGCCGTTTTGAACAGCAATTCCTGGCGATAGGTTTTCATTGAGTGGCTCCTGAGCCGGACATGCCTGGTTTTTGCGTGACGCGCTAAAATGTGCGAAAACCTTAAGGTAACGCTTGCAAGCTGGGGATAGCAATACCCCTAGTATGGCTGCATTACCGTTACAGTGATGAGCACTTCGCGCAATTACCAGGCAGAAATTTGCGGCGCACAACCGGAGTTAGAATGCCAGACGCAGGCACGGAGTACTTCCAAAAAGTAGGCAAAGCACGGCCGGATTTCAAGCCGGCCAACACGGGTTTCGACAAGGACAACGCGTGGTGGCTTGCCGAATGTTCTAGGCTGGCGTATGAAAATAAACGCCGCGTTTACGACGAACTGGCGGATGCGGGATTTGAATTCGTAATTTTTTTTGACACGCTTGCCACGCAAGGCTACTTGGCTTCGCACCCGGGAACTGCCGGCCTGGGGCAGTTCGCAGTGCTCGCGTTTCGCGGCACCGAGAATGACTGGGCGGATATTTTGAGTGACGTGGCAGTCTTCAAGTCGGCGCTGCCGGACGAATTGAATCCGGCGTTGAGCGTTTCGGAGACGACCGGCGCAACTTACCGGGCGCACACCGGATTTATCTACGCACTGAAAGTTGCATGGGGCGTGGCAATCGACGGTTTCGCTCCCAAGGGACATATGAAAGCTCCGAAATGGTACGGGGCAAAAGGAGTAAGCGACGCGCTATTCGACATTCTTGAGGAAAATAACTGGCGCGATATCCCGGTGTTTATGACCGGGCACAGCCTGGGCGGCGCGCTTGCAAGTCTGGCCGCGTGCCCGCGTCCCCCCGCAATGTTATGCACGTTTGGATGCCCGCGGGTGGCGGATTCACTACTTGCGCGCGTGCTTGATCGAAGGAAAGTGCCGGTTTTCAGGGTGGTCAATTCGACCGATATCGTGCCCAGGGTACCGTCGGTAATCTGGGG
>Ga0187774_10000699_pt1 | contig 11617 bp, 6 predicted proteins | sample 0216_BV02_MP05_2_FD_133152 | JGI IMG/M metagenome (GOLD analysis project Ga0187774, IMG submission 133152) | Tropical peat soil microbial communities from peatlands in Department of Meta, Colombia - 0216_BV02_MP05_20_MG | ecosystem: Environmental > Terrestrial > Soil > Wetlands > Peat | place... | reverse complement strand
GGCGTCCATCTCTGGTGGTACGGGCTCAGCTATTCGCTGGGCTTTCTCGAGGTCTTCGTTTTCTCACGGCAAGCGCGAGACCGTCTGGGATTATCCACGCGGGCGGTCTACGTCCTGGCTGTCCTGACATCTGCAGGGGTTCTACTTGGTGGGCGATTCATCGAAGTCATGTTTTATGAATGGCCGTTTTACCGGGAACACCCATACTATATCCCGGCTTACTGGCTCGGGGGAATGGCGACCCACGGCCTCCTGCTCGGAGGTCTGACAGGACTTCTGCTTTTCTGCTGGATCTACCGCAAGCCATTTTTGAGTGTTGCTGATGTATTGGTCGTGGCGGGCGCATTCACGCTGGGGGCCGGGCGGATAGGCAATTTCATCGACGGCCAAATCCTAGGCGCTCCGGCTCACGTATGGTGGGCCGTCAAGTTTCCGGACGCCGAGGGTTTTCGTCATCCCGTTGTCCTCTATGATGGGATTAAGAATCTTCTTCTGATTCCGCTGTTGCTCTGGGTGGGCAAGAAAGAACCGCCCGCTGGCGTTGTCACCGGTGTATTCTTGTTCGCTTATGCTTTTCTCAGGATATTCATCGATCTATTCCGAGAGTACCCGACCACACTGCTTGGCTTGGCTACCGGACAAAGCCTGAACATCCTTATGTCAGTGGTTGGGCTCTTCCTGCTCGTCTGGCGTCTGCGCGCGAATCCTCAGGCTGATACGACGTTCCACGACGGGAGGTTACCCGTTAAGAATGAGCCTGCCCGCAATGGCGGCCTCTTCTGGCCTAGAACTCTTTTCGCCGCGTTTGTCCTCTTCTCCCTGACGATGCCTAGCGACTGGACGCAAGACATCCCCGCCCGCTATGGAAAACGTCATCCCGGTCTGCATCATTCATCCCTGTATCCGAGGATCGACACACGGCCGGAAAAAGAGCGGGACAAAAGCCGCGCAGATTCCCCTGGCCCGGATCAACCCGGCGCCCTACTGGCACAGGAAAGCCTCGGAGTAATAGGGGACACGGGGACGGCCATGAAAAAATAACCTTCTCCCTTCGTGGCCCGCCCCTTGCGCATCCAGTATCCTGGCTCCTCGTACCCCGTGACCAGCCGCGCCAATGACCCAAGGCGATGAACCGTACTCCACGTTGACAGAACTTGAAGCTCAGTCTATGCTCGGCGAAATCTTAGCGACTCGATATGTTCTTCACCAAACGGATACTCTCAGGGCTCTCACCTCACGGGGCGTCTCCGTCCGAATCGTGCCCAAGGTGATAGGGAGCGAGCTCCAATGGGAACGCTGTTAGGAACATTACACGGTAGGATTCCCTTAGGGAAAGGTTTGTCACGACATCTGTTAATCCTATCAGTTGTGATAGTGATACTCTTACCAGTGTATAACGCCGCGTTCATCTATCCTTCGTTAACAAAGTTGTTCGCCGAAACCACAGCAAAGGATGCCACGAGCATAGCGAAGCACTTTATTTCAATGGTTGGAACTAGGACCAATGAATTAACTAAAACGTCATTTGACTCTGAAATGTTGAAAGCAATAAAGGCACTACAAGACGACTTTGGCTTAGCTAAATTGAAGGTCTACTCCAAATCAGGAGAAATATTATTTTCTACCAGTTCGGACGAAATAGGGAACATAAACACTGAACGATATTTCGAGGAAATCGTTGCTCGAGGTGGCGTCTATACCAAGCTCGTTAGAAAGAATACTGAATCGCTAGAGCATCAGAAAATGTCAGTTGATGTCGTTGAAACTTACGTGCCGCTGATGAAAGATGGACTTTTTCTCGGCGCATTTGAAATCTATTACGACATTACAGAGAAGAAACAAAACCTGGAAAGACTCTTACGGATTTCTTTTGTAATTGTAACTGTCTTGGCATTGGCCGTCTTGTTAACGTCTGTTGTGAATTTTGTAAAGGAGAACAGAATGGTGACTGAACGCGGCAGGGCGCAAGAGGAGCGGGAGAAACTAATTGTCGAACTGCAAAACACGCTAGCCGAGGTAAGAACTTTGAGCGGTTTGCTTCCCATCTGCGCATCATGCAAGAAGATACGCGACGATCAAGGTTATTGGAGTCAAATTGAGGATTATGTCTCGAGTCATTCCAAAGCTACCTTCTCGCATGGTATATGCCCTGAGTGCGCCAAGAAGCTATATCCAGAATACTACAAGGGCAAATAGACACTACCAGCTACCTTTCTCTTCCACTCAGCTTGTAGTTCACCTCCCGAATTTCCCACCATGCGCTAGCTCCAGCCTTATCACCAAACGCGTTGTGCCTTATCGTCGAGCAGGGATGACCGCGGCCAGCCGACCTTCCTGAGGCAAAGGTACGGATTCGATCGAACCAGGCGGGAGAAGGTCCCAGCACGAACTGGCTGACTAGACTCACCCTTGAAATGCAACCTTCGCCCCCGAGAAAATACACTGTTCGTCCTGGTCACTCCTGCACGCTCCAGCGGTACGGTGATGATCGGCATATCTGAGGTTACATGCCGAGGCATCACGGGGGAATCGTCTTCGGCGCAAAGGCGCAGGGTCATGAAATGTCGAAACCCACAAAAAAGGCATTTCCGTTTGTTGGCGGGGCTTATTCACGAATCCCCGCGGATTTGCGAATAAGGCAGGCTACCCCATGATCTTCCGGGGGATCGAGACGTGCGGATTGCGGAATAGCAATAGGTCTGTTACTCTCTATCTATGCCCGAGAAAGACGTCAAGAAGAGAAGAGGGCAGCGCGAGCCGAGCGGGACGGCCATGAAATAGTAACTCCCCTGGTTCGTCACTGAAGACGTCATAAATTCATGTCCGTCCCACTTCATGGTCAGGAATGATAGGTCGGCGTAACGCTCGATGGCAACCGTGGAATAAGGGGAAAGAGCAGCGTGAGAACGTATCTGCTTCCGAGAAATCGACGTTTCTTGCCGAGGAGAAGCCGATCGTAGGTGAACTTGGTTCGTTAGCCGGCGCAACACTTTCAAACTCTAGAGAGAATCCAAGCGAAAGCAGAGACCGCCATGTACAGACTTCTCAGAGTTTTTTTGTGCTGCCTGCTCTTGGGGGGCTGCTCGCAACAAATCACGAGGGAGCCTTCCGGTCCCCGCAGAGCAACTACCTACAGAGCAACATATAGTTTTTCGTTATCGGTCAAACGCCCGGAGAAGGCATCCCAACGGTACGGTCCTCAGAAGATTGAGACCGTCTCGTCAAACCAGGACGATTATCGCTACTATTTCGAAGATGAGATGGTCAAGATACTGTGGGCTTTCAGGAGCACCCAGATGGCTTTTTCGCTCGAAAACAAGACTGAGCAGTCAATCAAGATCCCTTGGGACGAAGCGGCCTTTATTGACGAATCTGGCCGCAGCCACCGAGTCATGCACGCGGGCGTGAAGTTCGACGATCGAGAAAAACCGCAGGCGGCCTCTGTTGTCGTCCCCAAGGGGGTGCTGAAGGATATTGTTGCTCCGACTGACTACGTCCACTGGCGTGAGGGGACCAAACAGACGGCGGGCAGATGGGAAGAGAAATGCCTCCTGCCCGACTTCGTTTTTCATGGCTCGTCCCTCAAGGGAGAATATGCAACATTCGCGGACTTCGAAAACGCGGCTACGTCGAAGGTTGGAAAGACGATCCAGGTCTTACTGCCACTGGAGATCGAAGAGGTAGTCAACGGCTACGTATTTACTTTTCAGATCGATAGCGCTCATCCATTCGAAAAGGCTGGTCAACAGGGAGAGGGAAGGGAAGGATCCAAGGAGCGATCGAAAGGACATTAGGCAGGAGCCTATCGAGTACAGCTTCCAAGAAATGAGGGCAAAGCTTCATTCCCATACATAACGGCAAGAATCTTTGCGCATAAAGGACACAGCACCTCTTCCGTAGGGGCGCGATTAATCCCCTCCCGAGGAACTTCATTGATCCGCCATTGCGGGCGGGAATAAAACCCGCCCCTACATTTCAGGACCACTCATGCCACCAGATCATGCGCATCACGCAACGATGCTCTGTATAATCTGACCGCCATTCTCTTCGGCAATAACATCCCCTCATGGCCCGTCCCTTGCGACATCCTCGCGCCAGCGCAGGGGCGCATCGGCACCTTTGTCAGTCGCACTTTTTCCTTCCCGTCTGCTTTCAAAAAGCAAGACTCCCATGGGCATCTTTGCAGCTTGCAGCCAACTCGATCACCTTCTCTGCACAATCGACTCCAAGGGCCAACAGTTTTCGCACTTGCATCTGAAAAATCTGAGCAGCAAAAAAAGCATCGGCTGAGGCGTTATGGCGGTAATATTGTTTAAGGCCATACCCCTTCATCATGGCTTCAAAACTCAAATCCAGGTCCTCAGCTCCCTGCCTCTCTCCCAACCATTTTTCAATCATAGCTATATCAAGCAAATCCCTTTTCAAATTTGCTCCCCATGACTGAAAATGCCTTCTGAGGAAGTTGTAATCGAATGCCACGGAATAGCCTACCAGGATACCGTCTAAAGCCCATAGTATTCTTTCGGCAACTTGTTCAAACGCCGGAGCGGTCTCTAAATCATCCTTACTTATACCGTGATATTTCATTGCATGAATTTTATATTTCCTAGGCCTTATTAGCGTATAGAAAGAATCGTGCACCAAAATTTTCAGGTTAATAATCGGAATCCGCGCAAAGGCTATTATTTCATCCTTCTTTGGATTGAGCCCGGTAGTTTCGATATCGACAGCACAGAACTTGACATTTTCCAAATGCATGGCCACCCCTCGGTCATCCTATAGCTGACTATATGTAACAATTCGCTGTACTCCATATTTCTTCATTAGGAATTTCTGGAATGAGGCGACAATCTTGAGCGACTCTTTCAGCAGAAGCAAATCGACTTTAGAAAGTTCCTTGGCGCTTACCGTATTGTTTAGCTCGGCGCGGCTCAATACTGCCCGTGAATGATGCCTGAGCCTCAAGTCTTGGAGAAATCCGTACGATTCAGTCAGGTCGTGGCACATTTCGTGACTGATAACCCCAGTCTTATTTAATGTTTCCAGCCTTTCCTTTGTGTTCGTTACCTCCAGTATTCCACTCTGTAGAGCCAGCACCCGCGCGCCATTGACAAGCGGGTAAATCCCATAAGTTTTCAGATCCACGCCTCTATGGAGGCGTACGATTCCGGATATTCCAAGAGGCGGTTCCAGTTCAATTGCATCATAAGCCAGCAACCTTACGACCTCCTCTGTTACCACCAGCCGGATGGACTCCAGCAGGTCATCGTATAACGCCGTGTTTCCGTACACAGGTCTCATGTCCAGGAAAACGGAGAGATACCGGACGTGATCGGGGATGGGATTCTTAAACCACTGCCGGAAGTAGTCCTTCCAAACTGACAGGCTTTGATTCCACTTCTGGTTAGACGCCATATAGTTGCCAGGGCATTCAGGAAAACCTATCCGCGCCAGAGCTTTGTCCACATCGTCTGCCAATGCGCCCGGATCGTTCCCCTTCCAGATTAAGGCGTTGTCCTGGTCGGTTGCGATGATCTCCTCTTTTCTTCCCGAGCTGCCCATGTGGACCCAGGCGAACTGCTCGCTCGAATGCCCGACGTTCACAATTTCGATGGCCTTTGCAACTACGGCGTCGTGAACGGAACAGAGCATCCTGGTGAGATCGTAAAAGCTGGCCCCTGTCATGGCAATCTTTGCGACAGACAGCCTGAGGGCGCCCGAGATGGTCTCCAGCTCTCCGATTGAAGTTGCCCTGACAACCTTCCGGAACAGCTTGACGATTGAAAGGGAGGGCTCCATGTGTACCTGAATGTCTTTTCTGGTAATTACCCCAAAGACCCTATCCTCCTTGGTTACGGCAACGAGGTGGTCGATTCCGGCGTCGATCATTTTGGTGAGAGCATCGAACAGTGTCGCCTTTGGCGTTATAGTCTTTACCGGGGATGACATGAAAGCAGTCACGCGGTCTGACTTCTCGCCTCGAATGAGCACCTTCCTCAAGTCCTTATGGGTTAGTATGCCAAGTGGCTTCTCGTAATCGTCTACAACGACGACCGAGCTTACGTTATTCCCATCCATTTTGGCAGCCGCATCAGCTATCGTTGCATCCAAGGTGCAGACAACGGGCTTCTTATAGATGATTCTCTCCACCTCTACAACAAAGGTTGCCTCTTCCAGCATTTTCTTATCTGAGACTATAGTTCTAAACATCCGGAACCGTCTGTTCAGGAAGGTACTGAAAAAGGCCGAAAATCGCTCATTCTTATCGACAACGATCTGGAAACTGCCCATTGCGATCAAATAGCATACAGTGTCTTCGATAGCCTTAGCGGTGAAGTTTGATGGACAGCCGTGCAGACACATGACACCGAAGATTTCCCCTCTTGAAAGATAATCGACCGCCCCTTCATCGTCGGAAAGTGCGATCAGTCCCGAGAAGATTACATAAACATATTTGGAAATCTGACCTTTATTATAGATTTTCTTGCCTTTTGCGAACAAATTAACCTCTAAACCCGATACGATGATATCCAACTCATCTTCGGACAAGAAAGAAAAGGGCTGGATCTTCCTTATGAACTCTCTTGGCGGGATCATGCACTATCCCTCAGAGCAGCCCCAACCAGAGCACGGGGCCCAAGTCACCCCACCCGAGCTTGTGAAACGGCAGGATCAGGCCGGTCATACCGAATCCTGCCACGCCAACTACGGCCGGATTGCCGATTCTTGCGTCATTCATATTTGTAGTCCTCCTGAGCTAAGAGGCATTCTGGAATAGGTGAACCCTTATCAATCAGGAGGCATATGGATAAATTATACCATCGAAGCGGGTAGGTGGGGGACAGCCACTAGGACGTACGAGGGTCCTATCCTCACGACCAAACCGTCGCGACAGAGAACTTGCAGGGATCGGCGCCGGACCAGGTGGCATCATTCTCGGAGAAGGTGCGAGGTCAGGCGGTGCTCGAGTCCGAGGAATTTGTGAACCGGATTTCGGAGCACTTCCTGAAGGGGGCGGCGGCAAGGAAGGAGCAAAGAGCAAGGATTTAGCGGCTACGGTAAGCTTTCCCCTGCCGTGGAGGTTCGGGTGGTTGCCGAAGCCGTTGCCGAGCGTTTTGGGGTTCTTGCTGACGAGCTCATTGCGAGGCGTTCACGACAATGAAGGCCCGCCGCCCACTGTTTGGAGTGTGCTACGATGGGCAAAGCAGGCCAAGGTTGCTTGCCGAAATCGGGATGGAGCTTGGGCGAGTGGGCGCAGCGGCTTTGGGTCGGAAGATATGGCTTGCCTCTGCAATCCTACGCCGGCGAGCCACATACGCCGTTCCGGGACAACCCCGGCCCCGACGGATCGCGAGCTGCTGGCTCAAGTTCGGTGGAGAGAACGGCCGAGCGTGTTTGGGCAACAGCCTGTCGCGCGCTGACGCCAGTCTTCGCAACCTCTTCCCTGAGAAAATACACTGGTCGTCCTATTCACTCCTGCACTGCCTAGCGGTACGGTAAAGATTGGGAGATCCGAGCCTAGGTGCCGAGGCCTCGCACGAGTACCGCCTTTGGCGCAGAGGCGGACGGCCATGAAATGATAACTCCCTTGGTGCGCCAGAAGGGAAGCCATGAATTCGTGTCCGTCCCCATGCGACCTGCATCGCACTCTGGCCTCATCTTCCTTTACCCCGCGGGGGAAAGAGGGTTATTCTCGCGCTGTTAAAATTCATCGGCAAGGAAATTCCGTCCATGAGTGAGATGAAACGTTCCCTGTGGATGCGGTTTGTAACTATCGCCCAGCCTTATTTTTTCCCGAACATTCCCGGCGGCCGTTGGCTCATGCTTTTGCTCTTGATTATGCTGCTCATCTTTCTTTTCGGTATACTTTTCATGATCGTTGCGGGAATTACCTTGGCGGGAAACTACCTTGCTCCTTCCCTTACCGCCAAGGTAGCCTCGGGGCTGTTATCTCTGATCGAGCAAATCTTGCATTCCCGTGCCTGGCTTATTGTGGCCGGGATCTTAATCATTCCCGCCGCCTGCTTTGCCGTATGCGGCCATCACCTGCGGGTGCGACGGCGGGCCTGGTCACTCCTCGCCATTGTTCTTCTGCTCTCCTTTTCCGTGACGGGAATCAATGTCGCCTTCAGCTATATCGGCAACTACTTTACCAATGCCCTGGTGAAAAAGAATCAGGAGCTGGCGTATCTCTTTGTTGCCGTCTATTTTTGCGGCTTCCTCGTGGGGATTCCGATCGTTGCCTTCTATAGCTACGTGCAGAATTACCTGGGAATGCGCTGGCGGGAGTGGATGACCGGGGAGTTCTTGAACAACTATTTTAAGAACCGTAACTATTATGAGATTGAGACAACCGCGCAGATAGACAACCCCGATCAACGAATCATGGAAGATGTCCGTTCATTCACCCGCATCTCCCTGGCCTTTCTCCTCATTTTGCTCGGTTCCCTGATGGATCTGGTCTCCTTCACCGGGATTCTCTGGTCAAAGTCGGTTCTCCTTGTCGGTGTGGTGCTGGGCTACTCTTTTGCAGGCACGCTGCTTACCGTTTTGATCGGACGGCGTCTTGTCCGCCTCAACTTCAGCCAACTGCGCTACGAGGCGGATTTCCGCTACTCCCTCGTGCATGTGCGGGATAACGCCGAATCGATCGCCTTTTATCAAGGCGAGAAGCCGGAGATTACCCATATCGGGGATCGTTTCCGTAACGTCTTGAGGAACTTCAACCTCCTCATCGGCTGGCAGCGAAACCTATCGTTTTTCACCACGGCTTACAGCTACCTCCCTGTGGTGTTACCTTTCTTGGTTTTGTTTCCCCAGTACTTCCGCGGCGAGATCGAGTACGGCGACATGGTGCAGGCCAATTTCGCCTTCACCCAGGTTTATGCGGCCCTGTCCCTTATCGTTTCTCAAATCGAGCAAATAACCAATTTCGCCGCCGGTGTGCAGCGTCTGTCAACCTTTGCCGATGTCATAGCGCCGGAGCAGGCGGCCGTTCCCGGCATTCAATCCGAGGAAGCGGACCGGTTTGCCCTGGCTAATTTGACGCTCCTTACCCCAAACAGGAATCGCACCCTCATCAATAATTTAACGGTGGATCTGCAGAGCGGGGACAATCTGGTTGTCGTCGGTCAGAGCGGCGTGGGTAAAAGCTCACTGCTCAGGGCGATCGCCGGTTTGTGGACGCAGGGTGAGGGCGTGGTGAAGCGTCCCTCCTTGGGGGAGATATTCTTTCTGCCGCAACGGCCTTACATGCTGCTCGGATCGTTGCGGGATCAATTACTCTATCCCCGCCTTGAGAGAGAAATTTCGCAAGAGGAATTGAGACGTGTTCTGCAGGCGCTCAATCTGGAAGATCTGCCCGAGCGGGTAGGCGGGCTCGACGTTGAACTGGATTGGGCCGATGTCCTCTCTCTAGGCGAACAGCAGAGATTGGCGTTCGCCCGTCTGTTGATCAACCAGCCCAGGTTTGCCGTTCTGGATGAAGCCACAAGCGCCCTGGACATGGAGAATGAGGCCAATCTCTACGGTAAATTGAGGGAATTGGGCATTCATTATATCAGCGTCGGCCATCGCGCCAGCATCCTCGATTATCACCAGCGTGTGCTTGAGTTGAAAGGACAGGACAAGTGGCGATTGCTGCCCGTTAGCGAATATCGGGCGCCGACGAGCATCCCGGCATAAAAGCTGGCGGGATTGTCAACGAGCAAGAAAAAGTAAAAAACAGCATAGTGACGTGGGGACGATCACGAAAGAATAGGTTGCTGTCCGCCATCGAGTCTGGTGGATATGGGCCTATGCCGCGGAAGTCGCGGCCAGATGCGCCTGGAACCTTGCATCATGTGATGGTCCGGGGGATCGAGAAGCGCAAGGTTGGGTCACCCCTGCCATCGCCGAGGCGCTCAAGTGGACCGGGAGCACGTAGGTTAACCTGGTTAGGATGTCCCTGATTTTCGGGGCTACTCCTTGCTCCGTGTCGCACTCTCACCTTCCCTTCCACGCCGGTTTCGCCGGCGCTTTCTGTACGTAGCCTTCTTTCCGCGATCGGGGTGGAGTTCTGATCTCGCCTGCACCGGAGCGCCGGGCATATTGGACCAAAGTCCAATTGCCCGTTCCCTGCATCCCTTGCTACGATCTCAAAATGGTACTGGACGTTGAACCCTTTTGCTCACTCTTTTGGGGCCGCGATCTACCACGGGGCTCCCGAAAACAGGCAGGTAACGGCTGGTATCAGGCTCTCCTTGACACCGAAAGTCGGCGCGGACATTCAAGATCGGATCAACTCGTGCAAGCTGTTCCGCGAAGGGAAATGCCCTTATCAGCCGATGATGGAAAGGGTGTATCTCATCCCTCAAATCCTGGACCCAGAAGAACTTCGGAGATTGGAGAGACTGTGTTGCGCCTGCGGGCGGTACGCAGAGTCTTCTGAGGGTTGACCATCCTGGCTCTTCTTCTTTCGCTCCTGCCCTTCCCTGCCTGGGGCATACGGGCAGGCGCGGATTTGAAAGAGCCGAAGCGCCCAGGTGGACAGGGAGCAAGGAGGTTTACTTAGTCAACAACGCCATTCATCAACTACACAACTTGTGCGCGGTCCAGGGGCGCGTGGTAGGCTGAAATAAGGCTTGGATTCCTTCTTCAGTCAGTGAAAGGCGTCATGCTATCCACCCCCTCTAATCGTTGCCAGCCGATGCTATGAGCTAGGGCTTATGAGTAACGAAGTTGAGAAAGATAAGGACTTCAAGGACGAGATCCTGAGGGAACAAGTCCGCCTTGCGATGAAGCAGGTTCCAACGATGCAAGTAACCTCTTTCATCGTTGCCCTCGTTCTTTCCTATGTGGTGCGCGATATCGTTCCTCATGTCAACATTTTCGCGTGGGTTCTGACAATTCTGACGATTGTCGTCAGCCGGATCGTGCTTTGCTATCGATTTCGCAAATTACGGGAAGGAGCGTTTGCCGGAGCGTACTGGAGAAAGATTTATCTGATCTTGGCCCTTATCTCAGGGATAATCTGGGGACTCTCTGCTTTTGTTGTTTTCCCGGCCCGCAATCCGGCGCTCATATCCCTGTTTGTTCTCGTAATAGCCAGTCTTTCCGCGGCTACGACGGTATCCCATTCTTCCATTAAATGGGGCCCTACCGCATGGGCGGGACCGGCCATGTCGCTCTATGCCATCCGTTGCGTTGTGGAAGGGGGGCAGTTCGGCTATACTGTAGGCTTTCTCAGCATCCTTTACCTCTTTACAATCCTTCGCTATTCCTTCGACCACAATAACTCCATCACCTCTGCCATTGCTTTAGGGTTCGAAAACCTGGAGCTTCTCAAGGAGGTGCAGAAGGTAAACGACATCCTTCGCCAGGAAATCTCTGAGAGAAAACAGGCTGAAGAGAGGCTGCGTCGTAGCGAAGCCAACTTGCAAGTCATTCTCGAAGCCACCGCCGATGGGATCCTGGCCGTCGATGACAAAAGAAAGATCATCAAAGTGAACCGGAGATTTGCGGACCTCTGGAGAATCCCGCAATCCGTCCTGAATACCGGCGAGGACGACGCGATGCTGAATTTCGTCCTGGACCAGTTGGTCGATCCCGACTCGTTTCTCAAGAAGGTCAGGTCGCT
>Ga0187774_10000698_pt1 | contig 11626 bp, 8 predicted proteins | sample 0216_BV02_MP05_2_FD_133152 | JGI IMG/M metagenome (GOLD analysis project Ga0187774, IMG submission 133152) | Tropical peat soil microbial communities from peatlands in Department of Meta, Colombia - 0216_BV02_MP05_20_MG | ecosystem: Environmental > Terrestrial > Soil > Wetlands > Peat | place... | reverse complement strand
CTTAGTAAGGGGGGGGTGGGTAGATAGGGATTCTCTTTTTATTTCGAGGATGTCTCCTTTAAGGGTCTGCCTTCCGCCATTAAGCTCAAGTCCTTTTAGATCAACACCAGAGAGCCTTATTTTAAGGTAGCCTACATCAGGGGATAGTTTGATATTAAAAGGGATTGCAACCTGTGCTATCAAATCCATCGAGGGTTTGCCAGGCTGGGTTGCATCCTCCTTGGTCTCTTTCACAAGTGTAAACCCCAGCGGGCTTTCTTCCCTAAGTACATCGCCATTGTCAGTAAGCCACATAAAGGTTTCAATGCCTTTAAAGACCCCTCTTACTTTATAGGCATCCCGCTTTTTGCCCAAAGACATGATAGAATCTCTCCCAATAACCTCTATTTCCATATACTCCTGGCTAAGGGTTGCAGGCTCGATGATTGGGATGTTTATTTTATCGCCTGTTTTCAGCCCCTTTCTCAGGATCTCTGGAAGGATGGAGAGACTTAGATAGGGAGACTCTTTCAACGGTATTGTCTGTGTGGACGTCATCCCCCCTGCTTCTATTGTTACCAGAAGGTTTTTCCCCTCTACCTTTCCTTTAATCTCCGTAGTTATATCGGATTCCAACCTGAATAGGAAGGATAAAAGTCTGAAGTGTTTATCAACCTCGGCATCTGTGATAGTGTTAATATACTTTTCTACCCCCATCACCTTGAGTCTTAATTTGAGGGTTTCGGAGACCTTATATCCATTGTTTAATTCAGTCATTTTCGTATAGGAATATCCGATCTTTTCACCATTGAGATAGGCTCCCATCCAGTGTTCTTCATATAGATCCTTCGGAAAAACAGCCTCATGGAGTGTCAGCTCGATATTCTCAGGAAAGTAGTGCTTTATGATTAACATGGACATAGTGATGAGCCAGAATGTAGTTATGAGGATATATGGAATCTTTTTAAAAGAGATGTTTAACCCAAATAATGCAGACATTGTTCAAAAATTTATTTAACTCGATATATTATTGAAAATATCTTTATTCGTTTTATTCACAAAAATATTTCAGAAACCATCAGTTAAAGGTACACTAATGTATCGAAAAATAAATTTTTTCACAACATCTGCATTATCTTAATTGTATTTTGGGGGTTAAATGTATCAAATTTAAGTCAGGAATAACAGGAGGGGCAGTTAACTGCCCCTCCTGTTGATTCTTATTGAAGGAGCTTTCCGAAAGGATTCACAAAAAGGATAATTAGGGCAACAACGAGGGCGTATATTGTAAGTGACTCAACCATTGCAAGACCGATGATAAGAGATGTTGTGATCTTACCTGATGCACCTGGATTTCTGGCTATTCCCTCACATGCCTTGCTTGTGGCAACACCCTGACCAAGGCCGCAACCCAAAGCACCGATTCCCACTCCGATACCAGCGGCGAGTGCAGCCATTGCATAGTAAAATACATTTGAACCCTTTGCAGCAGCTTCAGCCTCTGCAGCAAAACACAAAGGCGCTAATACCCATAATAGTATGAGAGTAAGCGAAATCGCAACCACAGTCTTCTTCATTATGTCTCCCTCCTTTCAATAATAATTTTTAATTAATGTGCCTCTTCAACAGCACCAGCAAGATAAAGAGTAGCCAAAAGTGTAAAGACAAATGCCTGCACAACACTTACAAGCACACCGAGTGCCAAGATCGAAGTCGGGATAATCCACGGGGCGAGAATTGCAAGAACGAGAAGTAGTATATGCTTTGCTATCATATTGCCAAATAACCGTACAGTAAGGGTTAGCGGTCTTGCAAGGTGGCCGACAAACTCTACAACAAACATCAGTATCATAAGTGGTAGTGCAAATATGGAACGGACAGGGCCAAGGAAATGGTATATGTATTTAATACCGTGGACCCTGATCCCATAATAATGGGTTGCTAAAAACACAGGTACTGCCATGGCAGCGTTTGTATTTATATTGGCTGTCGGCGCAGTAAATCCTGGTATCAGGCCCATACAATTACCGACGAGTATAAACATGAATATTGTGCAGATAAAAGGAAATAGGGTTTTACCCCAGTGGTGGCCAATATTCTCATCTACTAAATTTAATATTGCCTCTGTTATCACCTCAACAAAATTCTGTGTGCCTTTAGGAACCAAGCGAATAGATTTTCTAATGACCAGGGCAACAAGGATTAAAATTATACATACAAGAAAGGCATGGCTCACATTATGCGGTATTTTCTCAGGATTGATAATAGCATCCATTAAAAGAGTCTCATGTAAGGCTTCCATTAGATACCTCCTCGGGGGAAAAATCAGAGTTATATTACACAGGCCCCCCTGAAAAGTCAAGAGTTTTTATCCACATCAATTTTAATTTCTTGTTTAACCTAAGAAGGACAATTAATATAATGCAGATGTTGTAAAAAAATTTATTTTTCGATACCTTAGTGTACCTTGAACTGATGGTTTTGCGAGTATTTTTATGCATAAAACGAAATGAGATATTTTAATAATCTCATCGAGTTAAATAAATTTTTGAGCAATATCTGCATTATCCGGATTAAGCAGTTTGAATTTAATATTTAGGGCATGATAAGATACCAAATCCTTTTCTACGGAACTTTAAAATGGCTGAAATAATCCCTTTTAGGGGAATCCTTTACAATGTATCCAAAGTTTCTATAGAGGATGTTCTTGCTCCTCCATACGATCTTATAACGCCTATATACAGAGAAGAACTCTATAGAAAGAGTCCTTATAATGTCGTCAGGATAGATTTTGGTAAAGAGCAACCCGGCGACACTGAGGCAGACAATAAGTATACAAGGGCGAGGCGATATCTCGAGGAATGGTTAAATAAGAACATCCTCATTAGGAGCAAAAAACCATTATTTTACGCCTATGAAATGTCTTATAGAATAGATGGGAAAGAAAAAAGGCTTATTGGATTTCTGGGACTTGTAAAACTTGAAGAATTAGGGAAAGGTAAAATCCATCCGCATGAGTGTACCTATTCTAAACCAAAGCAGGATAGATTAGACCTTCTCAGGAAATGCGAGGCAAACACGAGTCCTATATTCTCTTTATATAAGAGCATAGATAAGAAGATTTCAATTCTGCTTTCTAAGTTCACTAAGATAAGACCATACATTGAAGTGGCTGATGCTGACGGTGCTATCCACAGGCTCTGGCCGATTGATGGTGAAAAGGATATAGAGGTCATACAAGAGGAGTTCAGAGATAAAGATATTTTCATTGCTGATGGACATCATCGGTATGAAACAGCCCTGGAATTTCAGAGGGAGATAAAAGGGAGAAGGGGATTTGCTAAAGATAATGAACTTTTTGATTATGTGCTAATGTTTCTTGCAAACATGTTGGAAGAGGGCTTAACAATACTTCCCACCCATAGGCTCGTAAAGGAGATACCAGAAGATATAAACATGAGACTCTCTGAGTACTTTGAGATTGAGCCTATAAATGGAGATTTTGATGTTCCAACAAGAATATCAGGCAGAAGGTATGTCTTCGGTTTTTTCAAGAACAGAGATGAAGTCTGGTATCTTCTCAAATTTAAGGGAGGTAACCTTTCAGATGTACCAGCAGTCCTTAGGGAGGTAGATATAATTGTCCTGCATGACTTGGTACTCAAAAAGGTTCTCAGGGGGGTAGATATAGATTACGAAATGGATGTAATGAAGGCCATTGGTAAAGTAAGAGGCGGAGAGTTCAGCGCAGCATTTTTCCTTAATCCCACCAAGGTCGAGGATGTTGAAAAGGCTGCCTTTTCGTTAATAAGAATGCCTCCTAAATCAACTTATTTTTACCCAAAACTCTTGACAGGTATTGTTATAAATAGTTTTTTAAAATAGTTAACCCCACCTAACCTCCCCTTACTAAGGGGAGGATTAAGGAGGGGTGGAGGAGGTTTTTATGGCAATGCGGGTTGCAATTAATGGCTTTGGAAGAATAGGCAGGGCATTGTTGAGGGCAAGTAAGGGATATAATGAGTTAGCAATAATTGCTATTAATGACCTTACCGATGCAAAGACCCTTGCCCATCTTCTTAAATATGATTCTGTCCATGGCATTTTTGATGCCGATGTAAAAGCAGGTGATGGAAGTATTGCCGTTGATGGAAAGGAGATTAAAATCCTTGCTATCACCGAACCTGAAAAGCTACCGTGGAAGGACCTCGGCGTGGATATTGTAGTCGAGTCAACAGGAAGGTTCACAGACAGACCATCTGCTTCACGGCATTTAAATGCTGGGGCAAGGTGGGTAATAATATCAGCACCGGCTAAGGAACCAGATATAACAGTATGTATAGGTGTTAATGAAGAGACATTAGACCTTGGAAAACATAAGATTATCTCGAATGCCTCATGTACAACAAACTGTCTTGCACCAGTTGCAAAGGTAATACACAACGAGTTCAAAATAACAAGGGGACTCATGACAACAATCCATTCTTATACAAATGACCAGAGGATACTCGACCTTCCCCACAAGGACCTAAGAAGGGCAAGGGCAGCTGCCTTAAGTATGATTCCCACAACAACAGGGGCGGCAAAGGCTGTAGGGCTTGTGCTTCCAGAGCTGAAGGGTAAGCTTAATGGCTTGGCTATAAGGGTCCCCACCCCGAATGTTTCTATTGTAGATCTTGTTGCCGAATTAGCAAAGGATGTTACAGCAGAAGATATCAATGCTGCATTGAAAATGGCAGCTGACGGTCCCATGAAGGGGATCCTTCAGTACTCAGAGGACTTCCTTGTCTCAATTGATCTCAATGGCAATGACCATTCTGCCATCGTAGACGCAAAGCTGACAATGGCCATTGAGGGAAAGATGGCAAAAGTTCTTGCTTGGTATGATAACGAGTGGGGCGATAGTTCACGTCTCAGGGATCTGATACTCCACATAATCAAGAGGGTCTGAAGATGGCAAAGAGGAGTGCAATAAATCCCATTCCGTCCAGAAATTTGTTTAACAAACTAACGATTGAAGATATTGAGCTTAAAGGGAAAAGGGTTTTTATTCGGGCTGATTTTAATGTGCCCCTCGATGACAATCTGATGATTACTGACGACAGGAGAATCCGCTCTACCCTACCAACTATAAATTATGCCATTGATGAGGGGGCGAAGGTTATTCTTTCTTCCCACCTCGGGAGACCAAAGGGCAAGAGAGACCCGAAGCTAAGCCTTGCGCCTGTGGCAAAGAGGCTACATAGGCTCCTTAATAAAGAAGTCGCCTTCGCACCTGATTGCGTAGGCAGTCAGGTAAAAAGTCTTGTTGCGAAGATGCAAGAGGGCGATGTTCTTCTCTTAGAAAATCTTAGATTCCACCCAGAAGAAGAACAAAATAATGAAAAATTTGCACATGCCTTAGCAACTCTTGCAGACATATATATTAATGATGCCTTTGGGACAGCCCACAGGGCACACGCATCGATTGTAGGTGTGCCAAAATTCCTCTTATCAGCAGCCGGATTTCTGTTAAAGAAAGAGATAGAATACCTTAAGGGAGCGATAGTAAATCCGGTGAGACCCTTTGTTGCAATTCTCGGTGGGGCAAAGGTTTCTGGAAAGATAGGGGTACTTGAAAATCTCGTTGATAAGGTTGATAAGGTTCTGATCGGCGGGAGCATGGCTTACACATTTATAAAAGCCATGAGCTATGAAATAGGGGACTCTCTTGTCGAGGAAGATATGCTTGATACAGCCCAGAGAATAAGGAAAAAGCTGAAAGGGATGGGTATAAAGTTTTATCTTCCTGTAGATTGTGTAATCGCCCAGAGCATTGAGCCTGGTGTAGAAACGAAAATAATACCTACCCTTGAAATACCAAAGAGATGGGCTGCGCTCGATATAGGACCTGCTACTGCCAAGCTTTTTTCAGAAGCTATCCAGGATGCGAAAACTATCCTCTGGAATGGGCCGATGGGCGTATTCGAAATAGATGCATTTTCAAGAGGCACCTTTGCTATTGCTCATGCAGTTGCAGACGCATATGCCCTTACTATTGTTGGTGGTGGTGATACAGACCTTGCCGTGCACAAGGCAGGAGTATCTGATGCAATATCATTTATCTCTACAGGTGGAGGGGCAGCCCTTCAGCTTCTCGAAGGGAAAGAACTACCCGGCATCGCAGTCCTCGCAGATAGAAAAGACTAACAGGTGCTAACGAGAAGTGGTTCTGTAAAACTCTTTATTCGCAAAGGGACTGGTAGAGGTTGCAAGTACCTTATGCGGGAGTTTTTCATTTTTGTGAGAGAGTATCCCTCTCTTCATTTCGACTATAGAGGAATTTTCACATTCGAATTCTTGGATGAGGTATAAAACTGCTAATTCTGGTTTTATAATATCACCACAGGTAAAGATATCCACAGCCGCATAACCGTACTCTGGCCATGTATGAATTGACAAATGGGATTCTGCTATAACAACGACACCGCTGATACCGAAGGGATTAAATTCATGGAAGGAGTTTTCTATTATTGTAGCCTTGGCTTTTTTTGCTGCAGAAATCATTATTTTTTTAACCTTTTCAAGGCTCTTCAGAATTTTGGGATTACAGTCCCGCAATTCTATTAATAGATGTTTACCCAGCGCATACAATTCTCTACCCCCCTTCAATTTTTTATTTACTAAAAATATAAAAATACAGCAAAAAATAGAAAGTTGTCAAGAGAAAATTTATGCCATAGCAGCAAAAGCAGGTTCAAGTTGATTGACATTTGTGGTAATATTCTTATTATGAGACACCCTAAGGCAGTGGAGAAAGTAATCGAGGAACTCGTCTAAATATGCGCCCACATTCCGATTATGTCCCATTACATATTCATACAGAGTATAGCCTTCTCGACGGTGCCATCAGGATAAAAGAGCTTGTCGAACAGGCTGATGCCTTCAGGATGCCAGCGGTAGCGATAACCGATCATGGAAATCTCTTCGGTGCAGTAGAATTTTACAGGCGTGCTGTCAAGGCAGGTATTAAACCCATCATTGGCTGTGAGGTTTATATGGCACCCGGTAGCCGCTCCGAGAAAAGGAATACCTCAAATGCCGAAGAGGCATCCTTCCACTTTATATTACTCGCTCGAGATAATGAGGGTTACAGAAACCTTGTATCACTTGTATCAAAAGCATATACAGAGGGATTCTACTACAAACCGAGAATAGACAGAGACCTTCTGACACAACACAGCAAGGGCTTAATAGGGCTGACTTCTTGCCTAAAAGGAGAAATTCCTTATTTTCTGCTGAGGGGTATGGCTGACAAGGCGGAGGAAAAAGCCCTTTTATACAGAGATATCCTTGGCCCGGAAAATTTTTACATAGAGATACAGGATAATGGGCTTCCTGAGCAGGAAGAAGCAAATAAGAGACTAATCGAGCTTGCGAGAAAACTCCATATAGATATAGTAGCCACAAATGACTGCCATTACATGAAGAGAGAAGACTCAAAGGCCCATGATATCTTGCTCTGCATACAAACTGGCACAACAGTAAAAGAAAAAAATCGTCTCCGCTTTAACTCTGAAAGTTTCTATTTCAAATCACCTGAGGAGATGAAGAATGCATTCAAGGATATTCCTGAGGCAATCCTGAATACAAGGGCCATTGCAGAAAGGTGTAATGTAGAATTCAGCCTGGGGTTAAACCTGCTGCCTGTGTATAAACTTGAAGATAGACAGAGACCTGAGGTGTTACTTGAGAAACTTGCCTTTGAAGGACTCATCAATAAATGTGGGCAGGAGCCAGTGGAAATCTATAGAGAAAGGCTCAGAAAAGAAATCGATATCATACAGAAGATGGGTTATTCATCCTACTTTCTTATAGTATGGGACTTCATAAGCTACGCAAAAAGAAAAGGAATTCCTGTTGGCCCCGGAAGGGGCTCAGCAGCAGGAAGCCTTGTATCCTATAGCTTAGGTATCACAGATATAGACCCAGTTAAATATAATCTTCTCTTTGAGCGCTTCCTAAACCCCGAGAGGATAAGTATGCCTGATATAGATGTAGATTTTTGCAAAGATAGAAGGTCAGAGGTAATTCAGTATGTAGCAGAAAAATATGGAAAGGAGCATGTGGCACAGATAATCACTTTCGGCACAATGGCTGCGAGGGCAGCGATACGAGATGTTGGTAGGGCACTCGATTTCCCTTACGCAGAGGTAGACAGGATTGCAAAACTGACGCCGAACATGCTGCACGTTACCATTGAAGATACATTGAAGGCCGAGCCTCAACTAAAGGACCTTTATGATAATAATCCAAAGATAAAGGAACTCATCGATATTGCTACACGCCTTGAGGGACTTTGCAGGCATGCCTCAACACATGCTGCAGGAGTTGTGATCTCTCCAGAGCCCTTAACGAACTATATGCCCCTTTACAAAAATCCCGTGGACGGAACCATTACAACTCAGTTTGACATGAACTCAATCGAAAAGATTGGTCTTTTAAAATTTGACTTCTTAGGACTAAAGACACTCACGGTGATAGAGAAAACACTGAAGTACATAAAAGAAAATGGTAAGGACTTTTCGTTAAAAGATATTTCCTTCGAAGACAAAAAGACATATGAACTCCTGAGCTCAGGACATACAACAGGCATCTTCCAGCTCGAAAGTGCCGGTATGAGAGATCTGCTTGTAAAGATGTCTCCAAATAGGTTTGAAGACCTTATAGCTATCGTTGCCCTTTACAGACCTGGCCCAATGGGAAGCGGCATGATAGATGATTTTATAAAAAGAAAAAAAGGCCAGATACCAGTTAAATATGAACTGCCGCAGCTAAAGGAGAGCTTAAGTGAGACTCACGGCATTATCCTTTACCAAGAACAGGTTATGAGTATCGCAAACAGACTTGCAAACTTCACAATGGGGCAGGCAGATATCTTGAGGAAGGCCATGGGTAAGAAAAAACCAGAAGAGATGGAAAAATTGAAGGAGGCCTTCATACAGGGTGCCCGGAAAAATGGCATCTCTGAAAAAAAGGCTACAAGGCTCTTTGATTTAATGACCTTCTTTGCAGAATACGGCTTTAACAAGTCGCACTCAGCAGCATATGCATATATTTCATTCCAGACAGCTTATCTTAAAGCCCACTATCCAGTTGAGTTCATGGCTGCTACCCTGAGTGCAGATATGGATAATACAGACAAGATAGTAAAATCCATAAATGAATGCCGAGAGATGGGGATCTCCACACTTCCACCTGATATAAACCAGTCTGGACAGGAATTCAAGGTGATAGGTAATTCAATACGTTTTGGCCTCGAGGCAGTGAAAGGGGTCGGGGCATCAGCAATAGAATCCATACTTGAATCAAGAAATTCAGAAGGACCCTTTCCTTCTGTAGTAAATTTCCTACAGAGGGTTGATTCGAGGAAGGTGAATAAAAAGGTCATAGAAAGTCTCATAAAGGCAGGTGCCTTTGACTCCCTCGGTACTACCAGGGCAGGGGCGATGGAGTTAATGGGACAAATGCTTAACGTTAGCAGCAGGGCAACCGCCATAGGCCAACAGAGCATCTTTGAAGGTGCCTTTGAAGGGACCCCAGAGGCTAATCGAGAATTGGATGAGTTCGAACTCCTCAAATATGAGAAGGAGGCTCTCGGCTTTTATATTACCGGTCATCCTCTCACGAAATATAGAAGGCAACTTGTAGAGATTAGAGCGAAAAAGACATCTGAACTCGAGAATTTAGCAGATGGTGAGGAGGTTCAGGTTGGTGGCATATTGAGAAATATAAAGAAGATACAAACGCGATCGAAGGCAGAGATTATGGCCTACTGTATGCTTGAAGATGCAGACGGCAGCATAGAGGTAATTGTCTTTCCACAGCTTTACAGAACCAGCGTTCCCATCCTCCAAAAAGATGCTCTCCTCCTCGTGAAGGGAACTGTTGACAAAACAGAAAAAGGGATAAAGATTGTCTCTACAGATATAACGAGGTTGGATGAGCTTGAGACTGAAAAGGCAAGAGTTGAGATAATGTTCAGGTATCCTCTATCAGACAGTTCGAGTCTCAAACGGCTCAGGTCTGCTTTATCAAACTGCAAGGGTAAATATCCTCTTTATCTCAGAATTTTCCTTAAAGACGCTGAGGCATTGATCTATACAAGTATGAAGATATCACCTGATGATGAAATTATAAGCAGGGTGGAAGAGATTGTAGGTAAAGGGACGGTAGAATTTAAATGATAAGATATTACCTTGAATTCGAAAAACCCTTAGAAGAGCTTGAGCTCAAGATAGATGAGCTAAAACGCTTATCTAACGGAAAGGAAATAGATATTTCAAGCGAGATAAAAAGGCTTGAGAAAAAGATAAAAGAACTACGTTCAGATATCTTTTCAACTCTCACACCCTGGCAAAAGACCCTCGTAGCTCGACATCCTGATAGGCCTTATACCCTCGATTATATAAACTTAATAACAAATGATTTCATGGAATTACACGGAGACAGGAGATTCTCTGATGACCCCTCAATCGTTGGAGGACTGGCAAAGATAAAAGATCTATCTGTAATGATAATAGGCCATCAGAAGGGAAGGGGCACAAAGGAAAGGATATACCGTAATTTTGGGCAGCCTCATCCAGAAGGATACAGAAAGGCTCTAAGGCTGATGAAACTTGCAGAGAGATTTAAAAAACCTGTGATAACCTTTATAGATACACCCGGAGCGTATCCAGGTATCGGCGCTGAGGAAAGAGGTCAGGCAGAAGCCATAGCAGTCAATCTAAGGGAAATGTCGAGGCTTAGGGTGCCAATAGTCTCTATCGTTATAGGTGAAGGAGGAAGCGGAGGAGCACTCGCAATTGGTGTTGCAGATCGAGTATTTATGCTTGAGCATTCAATCTATTCTGTAATTTCACCTGAGGGGTGCGCTGCTATTCTCTGGAAAAAGGTTGGAGAGATAGGAATAGAAGATTTTTCAAGAGCAGCGAATGCACTAAAGCTAACTGCCCAGAATCTCCTGAGTTTCAAGATAATAGACGACATAATCCCTGAACCTCTTGGAGGTGCTCACAGAGACCCTGAAGGAACAGCAGAAAAAATATCAAACCATATTTTGAAGGCTGTCGAAGAACTTAAGGCCAAACCTCCTGGGAAGCTTATAGAAGATAGATACAAACGCCTCAGAAAAATAGGGAGTTTTGAAGAAGTCCTATAAAAGTTGCAAGCTTTAATGTTAATTCTCTGAGGGCAAGATTAAAGATTCTTCTTGAATGGATAGAGAAGGAATCTCCTGACGTACTTTGTCTTCAGGAGACAAAAGTTCTCGATAGTGCCTTCCCGAAAGAGGAGTTCGAGAAGCTTAGTTTCAATGTGGTTTTCAGGGGCGAGAAGACCTTTAACGGCGTCTCTATATTAAGCAAAATCCCCTTCGAAGATACCCACTATGGATTCGAAGATAGTTCAGAGGCAACTCGCCTGATCTCGGCACGGATAAAGGGAATTACAATTGTTAATACTTATGTGCCCCAGGGTTTTCATCCTTTATCAGAAAGGTTCAGAGAGAAACTTGATTGGCTGCAGAGACTTTATTATTACTTTAAGGAGAACTACAAACCACGTATGCCTCTCATTTGGACAGGTGACTTCAACATTGCCCCAGAGT
>Ga0187774_10000697_pt1 | contig 11631 bp, 10 predicted proteins | sample 0216_BV02_MP05_2_FD_133152 | JGI IMG/M metagenome (GOLD analysis project Ga0187774, IMG submission 133152) | Tropical peat soil microbial communities from peatlands in Department of Meta, Colombia - 0216_BV02_MP05_20_MG | ecosystem: Environmental > Terrestrial > Soil > Wetlands > Peat | place... | reverse complement strand
GTCGTGCCAGTACCGGATGGAACTTCCTTGGAATTCCCTGAATATGGTTTTGAATTCTTCGAAATTCGGAAAGTCTTGAATCTTGTAACGGTTCTCGATTCCCCAGCTGATCCCCCGCTTCTCCCCTTCTTTGGCCAGGATTGCCAGACTTTTCAGGGCGGCCTCCAACAGGGGCTTTCCCAGCTTTGCCCGGGTTGTTTTGTGACCTTCAATCAGGGCTCTTCCCTCTTCGGTCCCGGTCATCCCCTGGTCGTACATCTCCATCAGAAATTCCATGGCTCCACTCATGGACGCCTTGCCCATATGAAGGACGATGGCTCGAGCCCCGAATTTTTCGGCCCATTCCATTGTTCCCAGGGTATACCGAAGGGCTGATTTCCGTTCTTTTGCATCCGGCGACGATAAAGAGACAAACTCGCCGTTGGCCATATTCTTGGGAATCCCTGCGGGCAGGGGAAGGATATTATGAAGGCTGGTCACGGCAATTCGCCCTGCTTTGACCAGGGGGACAACCTCTTTCAGCATGGAACGGGTCATCCGGTACTCCAGTTCCATCGCCTGCACCCCCAGGTTCAATATCTCCTCTACGATCTCTCTCCCGCTGTCCAAAATTTCCGATCGCCAAGCACTCGATATTCCCAGCATCTCCCACCCCTAAAAATGACCCATTCCGACTTTTTGCCGTAGGGTTTGAATTTGATCTTCGGTATGAGCAAAGATTCCCGTATTTCCCAGCCTCACATTTTTAAGGCCCGCGCCTTCGACCGCCTGAAAAGCGCCAACCATTTCTTCGAGCGTCGGGGGGCGATATTCCTTCATCTGGTACTCCGGAAAGAAAGCCAGAATGGTGAAAGGAATATCCCGGTCGATTCGGGCCAGGTGAGCTGCAATGGCTTCCAGTTGGTCCGTCTCCACCACTTGGGGGATGTAGAGGGAAAGAACTTCCACGGTAAAATCCCTTTTCTTCATTTCCTCCGGCAGTTTCAAAATCCATTCATTGGTGCACCCTGTAAGCCAGTGATGGGTATCTTCCCGAAAGGCCTTGATATCCAGCCAGTAGGCATCCACCCCCGCGCTCCGCAGCAGGTCTAGATGATTGGGGGTGAGACCATATCCGTTGGTCTCGATCAAAACCCAGAGACGGGTATGGGATTTGATCAGCTCAGAGCAACGGGCATAGAACTTCGGTTGACAGGTGAGGTCCCCACCGGTGAAGCCGACGATATTGCGGACCGGTCCGAATCCTTGGGGGCTGAGGACGATTGCGGAGGGCTCCAGAATTCCGGGGCAAAGGGAAGACTGCTTTCCGTGAAGGACGCAGGAGCCGCAACAGCGGCAGGTATCGTGGGCATGATAAGCGGTGGCCTTGAACCGCGGCTCATTCAAATTGACCTTTTGATCGTATTCGATGCACTTTTGGAGTATTTCTTGGGGGGTGTGCCACTCTCCTTCGGCCTTTTTGCTGAAATACCAGGAATGGCACTTGCGGCAGGAGAAGTTGCAGCCCGACTGATATATGGAAAGGTAATTTTCCGGACGGGAGAGATGGACGGCCGAGATCAATCTCTCGAAATGGTCATTCTTTTTCCGCAAAGTGGCCTGACAAGCCGGGGCCTTCCTACCTGCCGTTGAAACGGTGCAACTCCCGGGGAAAAATCCTTGCTCCTGCAGAGCACATGCCCAGGCTGCTTTTTCTTCTTCCACAATCCCATTATAGAAAGGGGGTCGAAGGAGTGTCAAGGAACTCGGAAAATCATATCCGTTGCAAGGCTTTCAACATGCGAATCAACTGGCGGTTCCTTTCCTTGGCCAGTTCCCGAATTTCTTGTTCGGAATAGGAATAGATCCCGCGGCCGGTCTTTAAGCCCCAATGGCCCTGAGCGATGAGGTCGAGAATGAAATGCGGAAGCGGTCCCATCTTTCCACCCATCTTATTGATATATTCCCAGCTGTCTCGCACATTATCGAGCCCCGCCATGTCAAAAAAAGCCAGGGGCCCTACAACCGGAAGACGAAACCCGAAACCCGTGTTCACCGCCTGATCGATATCCTCCGCTGTCGCTACCCCTTGCTCCAGGAGCTCGAGAGCTGCCCGGCCCAGAGCACTTTGTACGTAATTATTGATGTAGGAGAGAGTGTCTTTGCAGATGACCGGGGCTTTTCCCACTCTTTTTAAAAATTGGTAGACCGTCTCGACCGCCGCTTCAGATGCCAAAGGTCCTCGGACCACCTCCACCAGTTGCATGATGTGGGGAGGATTGACCCAATGGGTCCCAACGAATCGGTCTGGGCGTTTCGTGACCGAAGCGATTGGGTTCATCTGCATGTTGGAGGCATTGGTCGTGAAAATAACATCGGGACGGCACCAATGATCGGCCTGGCGGTGAACCTGCTGCTTTCTTTCCAAAATTTCTTGAACGGCTTCCATAAAATAATCTGCCTGACGGCAAGCAAATTCCATGTCGGTGGTCGGATGGATGCGGCTTAAAATGGCTTCTTTTTCCCCGGGCTTGATCACTTCCAGTTCGATAAAAACGTCCAGATTATCCCCAATGCGATCCATGCCCCTATCCAGAATCTCCTGCTTTATGTCCACCAGGAAGACCTCCAGGCCTGCCCGAGCAAATGTCTGGGCGATGCCGGGCCCCATGGTCCCACTTCCAATCAAGGTAACTTTCTTGATTTCCTTTGCATTCATTTCCCGACCTCCAGATTTAAATTCAACTATTTTATTAATTACTAATTTCTAATTCCTTGAATTAATAACCAATATTTGTATTAAATAATTTGTCGGATCAATTTCGTCAATATGAAGGTCTTGGCCATGCCTTCTAGGATATCCAAGCGGTAATAGGCATTGAAAATGTCCGTGCCCACCACCGTGACCCCATGATCTTCCATGAGAACGCAGAAGACCTCTTCCTTTTGAAAGGGTTTCGAAACTAACTCTGCCAGCTCCTTTGACCCTGGGTCGGCGTAGGGAGCGAAAGCGGTGGTCACACCTAGAAACGTATAATTTTTTAAGTCGGCCTTTGGGAGTCTAATTTTGATATTTCCAAATGAAGTTAAATACGGAGAATGAGCATGAATGACGGCTCGGATATCCTTTCGAACCTTCAAAACCTCTAAATGCAGGGGGGTCTCCAGGCATGGTTTAACCTGGTTTAATTGCTTCCCATCCAGATCAACCAGAGAAATATCCTTTTTCCCGGCATCTTCGGAGGCCACTTCCCATCCCTTGATCAAAACTTTTCGGGAACGGGGAATCTGAATGCTGATTCCCCCCCCTCCCCCGAAGGTCAGTTCCCGCTGCCTCAGGCGGTGGGAGATTAGCAGGAAATCTTCGATTAACTTTTTATAGGGGACTTTTCTTTTCATGTTTTCCTCACTTGATCGGTTAAAGTCGTAGGGGCGATTCATGAATCGCCCCTACGACTCACCAAGGTAAGAGAAGAATTAATCATACAAGGAGTCGGCCATCTTCGATCAGAATCTGCCCGTCAGCCACCAGAGTAGGGCGACCCATTACGGCGTCCAGGTGGAGTTTGCTCTTCAGTTCTCCACCGATCCCTATATCATCTCCCAGGGACATGTGGATGGTTCCAATGCGCTTCTTGTCTTCGCCCGCGCTGCCGATAAACCGTGCTTTGGGATTAGTCCCCAGGGCAAACTCCCCGAAGTAATAGGAATTATCGTCTCCGTACTTTTCCAGGACCTCACCCAGCAGCTGGGCTTCAATTCCTCCCGTAATCCGGACAGCCTTCCCATTCTTCATCTCAAAGGCAATGGGCTCACGAAGAGGCCCCACTCCGGTCTGGAAGACATCCATGACGATGCGCCCCTCCAGGGTCTTCTCTTCCAGGGCGACGACCGACTCGCCATCCGGAAACATGGCAAATCCCACCGGGCTGGGAGGCTGAGCATAGAAGGAGAAAGCTTTGCCCCGGGAAAAGACGGCGGCATCGGTTCCTTTGTCGCTCTTGATTGCAAACCTTCTTTTCCCCTCCAGGGCTCGGGATACTCTTTCGGTGATTTCTTTCAGCTCCTTCAAGTCTGCGGTTCCTCCTCCATCGAGGAAAGATCTCTCCATGATTCCGGGCATGCTGATGAGTCTTCGCTTCTTCATCTCCCGCCCGAATATTTCGGCATGGGCCACGGATTTGGAGGTTGCCATGATCACCACCTGCGCCCCCTGCACGGCAAACTCCACAGGTGCAGGCAGGGGGCAGCCCGGGTATTCGGGGGGAGCCATGACCAGAATGGAAGGAATCCCCCTTGCTGCATGAACCGCCTCAGCTAAGGAAGTGGGGATCGTCTGACTCACCTCAGTATCGGTTAGAATGAGAACGTTCTCGGCGGGTTTTACCTGACCCACATCTTCGATGACCGTATGGGAAACCCGAGCGTAAGGAATGTTTTTCATCTGACCTCCTCGAAAAGGGGTTGATGAGCTTCCTATGGATTGATTCCAACGAGCCTTCTTTTCACTGAAAATCCTAGCCGGTGATTCCCCCGGCTGCCAGTCCTTGCACGATATATTTCTGGACGATAAGGGCCATAATCAAAACCGGCAAAGTAATGATCGATGCGGCCGCGCTGAGAGGGCCCCAGGCGATGGACTGATAACCCAGGAAATTAAAGACGGCCACAGGAAGGGTCTTGGTTGCCTCTCCGGCCAGGACGACGGAAAAAAGGAAATTATTCCAGGAGAAGATGAAACAAAGGATCCCCGAAGCGGCCACTCCCGGGAGGGTCAAGGGGACAATGATGCGGAACAGGGACCCCCAAACCGTGCAGCCATCGACCATGGCCGCCTGCTCGATCTCCTTGGGAATCGCCTCGATGAACCCAATCATCATCCAAAGAACCAAGGGTAGAGTAAAAATCAGGTGCGAGGTCACCAAAGCAAAATACGTGTTGGTGAGCCTGAGTTGAACGAAAAGAACGAACCAGGGGAGTAAAAAGGCGATCCCCGGCGCCATCCGGGCGGCGAGGACAATGAGGGCGAAGCCTGTCCGCTTATACCGGGCCACAGCATAGGCCCCTGGAATCCCGAAAAGTAGGGCGAAGAAGGTGGTGAAAGCGGCTACGATGGTGCTGTTGAGGGCAAAGGTGCCGAAATCATTCTCGACGAAAACTTTGACATAATTCTCGAGGGTGGGTTTGAAGAGCCACACCGGGGGATAGGCCATGAAATCGACTTCTGTTTTTACGGACCCGAGAAGCATCCAGAAAAAAGGAAAGAGAAAAGGGATTAAAACCAATATCCCTAAGACCAAAAGGACTGCTTTGCGAAAAGCGGGATTGTGCCGCACCGGAGACCCGGCGACCCTGCCTGAACCTACCATGAAGTCCTCCTCGCGCGGATCAGCATAAGGCTGGCCCCAAGAACCATGGCGAAGATCACCACCGAGATCGAAGAACCATATCCGACCCGGTAGTAAAAGAGCCCCATGAGGAAATTGTATAGGTTAATCGTCTCCGAGGCGAACCCTGGACCGCCGCGGGTCATCACGTAAATGTGTTCGATTACTTTCAGAAGATCGATGAACCGGAAAAGGATGGCGATGAGGAGCGTGGGCCAGACCATCGGCAGGGTAAGCTTCCAGAAACGATGCCAGACATTGGCCCCGTCGATTCGGGCGGCTTCGAACGGTTCCATCGGCAGGGCAGAAAGCCCGGCAAGGCAGATCAGAGCCACCATGGGTGTCCATTGCCAGGTGTCCACCAAAACCAGGGCCGGGATGACGAGATTGACATCTGAGAGCCACGCCACCGCTCCGATTCCAAACCAGGAAAGGAAATAGTTGAGAACCCCGCTGCTCGGTTCCATCATGATGACCCAGATCAGGGCCATGGCCACCGGCGTTGCCACCATGGGCAGCAGGAGCAAGGTCCGCATGATTCCCCGCCCGGGAAAGCGTTCGTTGAAGAGGACAGCAATCGTAAGACCTACGGGAATCTGGACTAGCAATCCGAGCACGATAAATATCCCGATCCGCCATAAAGACGCCAGAAAGCGCTCGTCCTGAAACAGGGCGATATAATTTTGAAATCCAATGAATTGCGGCGGTTTTCCCCCGATCAGAAGCCAGTCATGGACGCTCATATACAGGAGATAAAAAAGCGGAAACACCATGAGCAGGACCGTCACAATCATCGCTGGCAAGGGCATCAACCAGGAAGCGTTACGGTCGCAAACACCCACCAATCTTTGCCAGAGGGAAGGGGAATCTGTCAAAACCATATGAGGATTGGTGTACCTTTTCATACGTCAATGACCGAGCAAATTTTCCCCTTTTCGAGTCGAGTTCGCTTGGGGAGATGCGTCCTTCCCTACTTAAAAAGGGGGCGAGGGGGGATTTCACAGGATATCCCGGTCTCCCGAGGGCTTCCCCTTCCGTTACCAGGAAATGCACGGGCTCTCCCCAGAGGGGGGATCATTCGCACTCATGTTGCGTCCTCGGGTTTCCTTCCGGGACAGGACCGAAAAAACATCTCAAGAAAAAATGAGGGGCCAGCGGGCTCCTATACCCCCTTCGGCCCCTCACGCTTCCGCTTCGCACCATTGAAACGGTGTGAAACCTTAAGCCTGTCGAAGGACAAGATCGACTTCAGCTTCAGGTCATCTTCAGGATCTTCAAGCAATCCTGCTGCGCTTTCATGGCCGCTTCCTTGGCATTGCCGCCCTGGATGACCGAGACGATGGCTTTGCCGATGGCGTCTCGGGTTTCTGGAACCTGAACGACTAAGGGGTTCGCCTGGTTGACGGCCGCTGTCGGCAGCTCTTTGGTAAAGGCATCCAGCCATTCTTTCGACATCGAGGACTGAAACTCCGGGCTTTTCCAGGCAGACTCGCGGCCCACGGGCAGCTTCATCTTGGCCTGACGAAGGACCATCTCCTTGCTGGCCAGCCACTGGATGAACATCCAAGTTGCTTCTTTGTTCTTGGACCTTGATCCGATGGAAAGACACCAGGCAATTAAGGAACTCCTCAGCCCGGCCGGCCCGCGCGGGACGGGCGCGTAGCCGACTTTCCCTGCAAGTTTGGACCTTTTGGGATCCTCATAGGTAGAAATGAAGTTGGAAGAGTCGGTGTTCATCCCGGCATTTCCCTGCATGAAGACTACCTGGTTCTGAGCCCACGTCTGCCCGGCGATTCCCGGAGGCCCGTACTTGTGCAGGGTGCCGCTGTAAAGTTCTAAGGCCTTAACAAAGGCGTCGCTGGTCAAGTCCGGCCGGCCGTTTTCGTCCAGCCACCGGCCCCCCATCCCGAAAACAAAAGGGGCCAAGGTGTAAACGGCCTGGATCCCATCGCCCCGGCTGACATATCCGGCGTATTTGGTGTTCTTGTCGTAGAGCTTCTCGGCGGTGGCCGCGAACTCTTCGAAGGTTTCCGGAACCTTCAGCTTCTTTTCCTGGAATTTCTCTTTCGGGTAGTACAGCATCTGGACTTCCGGGTAAAGGGGGACTCCCACAAGGGTGTTCTTGATCGTGGCGATTTGGGTGCAGCTCGGGAAGAAATCTTTGAAATCAAAATCCGGGCTGGTCAAATCAGGGGATTTGAGAAATTTTTCCACCGGCTCGTACCACCCGGACTGGTAAAAGGCCATTCCGTCCCACGAAGGCAGGCTCATAAACCCATCTACCGAATCCGGGTTCGAGCTGAGCTCCAGGGTTAACTTTTGCCGGAACTGGTTCTCGGCCAGCACCTCCCACTGCACCTTGATTCCCGTCAGCTTCTCGAACTCCGGCAGAGCTTTGGGGATCAATTCTGTGCTCCAGTCATGGGTGTTGTTCATGAAGCGGATTTTGGCCCCCGCAAATTTCTTCCAGTTGAAACCGCCCTTAGCCGGCGCCTGACCAAAGGCTTTCGGCGCGACTCCAGCGGTTAAAGCAACCGCCCCGGCCGCTGCCATGCCTTTCAAAAAACCCCTGCGAGTTACTTCCTTTCCCATAAAAAACCCTCCTTTCTAAGAATGGGTTTAATACCCCTCCCCCTCCGTAGGACCATCTCCGGGCAGATTTTTTCCCTTGGCCGCGGATTGTTCGGCTCAGTATAGGGCAGAGGTTGTTCGATGTCAACGCAGGAATTCCAGGAATTCCGGGTGTGGCGTTAATGCGCCCCACCCCAATCGGAACGTTTCTGTGTCATTATTTTTTAGCCTGTTTGTCCACCATTTGAAGGAACTTGTCGGTGATGTAGCTCTTGGGGTCGGGCTTCGCGTCGATCTTCTTTACTTCGACAAAATACTGGGCCAGGTCGTCCATCCACTTGTCCACCGTGCTCATCTTCCCGCCCTTCCGCTCAAACATCCTGATCTGTTGTTTGGTGCGGAAAAGGGGGCGAAGCTCAAACTCTTTCAAGCAGACTTCGTCGGAAAGGTTGATCCCGCATTTTTCCCGGAAGTATTTTCCCAGATGCTTGGCCGATTCCCGGGGGTTGTCGATCATGAAATCAATGCCCCGCATGTAGCCTTCCAGCCATTTGGCCACCAGTTCCGGTTTCTCGTCGGCGAATTTCTTGGTGGCTACCACTCCGCCAGGAATCACTACCCCGGCATCCTTCCCGTGGGAAAGGACTTTCATCCCCTTTTCTTCCATCATATAGTTGAAGGGAGCCCAGGTCTGGGCCACATCCCCTTGCCCGGACAGAAAGGCAGAGAGGATGGCGGATTGTTCCATGTGGACGATCTTCACATCGCTTTCCTTCAGGCCGATCTTCTTCAGGTAAGCAACAACCGCATAATGCCCGGTGGAGATGGTGGAGACCAGGAAGGTCTTGCCCGTGAGGTCCTTCTTGGGGTCCTTCAGCCAGGTGTTGAAGGCATCGGGTCGAACCATGAGGTTGTTGGTGACGGATTCATCATTGGAGATGGCGATCAGGGGTTGTTTGTACTTGATGCCGGCAAATAGGCAGGGAACCGTGCCGATGGCCCCCACGTCCCATTCCCCGGCCTGTCCGGCTTCCACCTGGGGCATGCCGGATACGAAATAGTGAAAGGATACCCGGATCCCGATTTGGTCCCACCAGTTGAAGGTGGAGGCCAATATGGTGGGCAGGGCGTGCATGCAGGGCTGATGGCTAGCCCGGACCAGGGGCAGCTCCTTCTGTTGGGTGTGAGCTGCCGTGGACATTGCCAGAATCATCGCTGCGGCCAGAGAGAACATCCCCAGTTTCATGAACCAATTGCCTTTCATTCTCTTTTCTCCTTTCCTCTACAGATTTCTTTGCATGGGCAATTCCTCAATTGCCCCTACTTCGGGATGGAAACAGAAAATAGCACGAAGGGACCGCAGGAAACCACCTCCTTCAAAGAATATGTTTTTCGAGGATCTCGGCCTTGATCAGTCCCCAGATTTCCCCTTTCAGGTCTAGAAATTCCTTCAGACTAACCACCTCGTCATACCTCATTCGGCGACGATCCGGGATCAGGTTGTCCCTGGTGATGTCGATGATCTTTTTGATCTTTCCCGGCCTGGCGGTCATGATGACCACTCGGTCGCCCAGGTAAATGGCCTCATCCACGCTGTGGGTGATGAAGAGCACGGTCCGCTTCTCGGTCAAAAACATCTCGCTCAGGTCTTCCTGCATGATGGTCCGAGTCTGAGCGTCCAAGGCCCCGAAGGGCTCGTCCATGAGCAGAACCTGAGGCCGGTTGGCATACACCCGGGCGATAGCCACGCGCTGTTTCATCCCCCCGGACAGCTCGTGGGGATAGGACTTCTCAAATCCCTCGAGTTTGATCAGCTGAACGTACTTCCTTATAGTCTCATCCCGTTGCTCTTTGGGAATCCCGCGGTACTTCAGCCCGAATTCGATGTTCTCCTTCACCGTTTTCCAGGGGAAAAGAGCGAATTGTTGGAAGACGACTCCCCGCTCGGCAGAGGGACCGGTGATTTCTTCCCCATCCATGAACACTTTTCCCTTGCCCGGTCGAACCAGGCCGGCGAAGGTGTTCATGAAGGTGGTCTTGCCGCATCCCGAAGGACCGACGATGACCACGAATTCGCCTTCCTGGATGGTGAGGCTCACGTCATCCACGGCCAGGAAGCTTTTATCATCCTTCTCGAACATGACCGACACGTTCTGGGCGGACAATTTGTCGGACCTTTGCTCTTCGTTCACCGGTCCATTACTCCTTTTTCCAGTAGATCACCCTGCGCTCGACACCCAGGATGATCCGGTCGGCAATTAGCCCGAGGATGCCGATCAGGATCATTCCAGTGATAGAGAGCTCGGGTTTCAGATCATCCCCTCCCAGCATGATCAGGTATCCCAATCCCGTGGAGGCGGCCACCAGTTCTGCGGCCACCAGGCACATCATACCCAGACCGACCCCAATCCGTACCCCGGCTACAATGAGGGGGATGGATGCCGGGACCACAACCTCCCAGAGGATGTTCTTATCTTTGGCGCCCAAGGTTTGGGCGGCTTTGATGAGCAAGGGGTCGACAAATTTCACCCCAATATGGGTATTGATCAGGGTGGGGAAGAAGACCCCGATGGCGATGATGAAAACCTTGGACCCCAGGCCGATTCCGAACCAGAGAATCGCTAGGGGGATCCAGGCGATTGGGGGGATAGGGCGCAACACCTCAATGATGGGAGAGGCCAGAGAATCCAGGTCCTCATACCACCCCATGAGGATTCCCAGGGGGATGGCCAGGCCGAGGGCGATCCCCACCCCGACCAAAATTCGGACCAAGCTTACTCCGATATGGCCGAAAAGCTTCTCCTCTCCCACCGGGACTAGAATTTTCTCGTAAATGGTGAAGAGAACCTTTTCCGGTGAGGGCAGTACGATGGCCGGCATGAAGCCGAAAAGATCGGTAATCAAATACCAAAGGAATAAAAACCCCAGGACTGAGGAAATGGAAAGAATGATCTTTTCCTGGTATATTTTTTCTCCGAGACTCTCCCAATAACGGGCCATGGAATCAGTGCTCCTCTTCCTTTACCCAGGGGCAGACCCTGTTCTCCAGGGCCCGCAACCCCCGGGCCATCAGCGCCCCCAGGATTCCGATCACCAGCATTCCCAGGATGATGACCGAGGGCTCCAACGCTCTTCGGGCCATCTGCATCATGTATCCCAGGCCGGCATCCGAGGCCAGGAGTTCGGCGGCAACCAGGGTCATCCAGGCCGACCCCAGACCGATTCGCACCCCCCCCAGAATAATGGGAAGGGCCGACGGGATGGCCACCTCGCGGAGAAGGTCCTGCTGCCGCTTCACTCCCAGCCCCAGCGCGGCCTTGACTAGGAGGGGATCGGTCAGACGGATTCCTGTATAAGAGTTGATCACGCACGGCACGAATGCGCTGAGCCAGATGACGAAAATCTTGGATTGGACCCCGATTCCGAACCACAGCAGGGAAATGGGAATCCAAGCCAGGGGGGGAATGGGGCGAAGGAGCTGGAAAAGGGGGTCCACGACCGCCTCGATCCGCTTAAACCATCCCATTAGGATTCCCAGGGGGATCCCGATGAGCAATGCCGAGAAAAACCCGCCCAGAACGATCTGCAGGCTTACCAGCGTATGTCCGACCAGGGTGTGGCCCACATAGGGACTTTCCAGGATCCGCAGAAAGTCGATCACGATGTTCTGGGGCGGAGGGAGAAAAGCCGGGGG
>Ga0187774_10000695_pt1 | contig 11644 bp, 8 predicted proteins | sample 0216_BV02_MP05_2_FD_133152 | JGI IMG/M metagenome (GOLD analysis project Ga0187774, IMG submission 133152) | Tropical peat soil microbial communities from peatlands in Department of Meta, Colombia - 0216_BV02_MP05_20_MG | ecosystem: Environmental > Terrestrial > Soil > Wetlands > Peat | place... | reverse complement strand
TATCATTTGTTCGGCGATTTTCTGCATTCCTAGCCTTGTTTCGCCGAATCTCAGTCTAGTTGCTCGAGGAGTGATTTCATCGATTATTTCACTGCCGTGCGGTGCAATACATGCGTAGACTAATGTCAAGCTGTTCGATTATCTTTGAGTCGAACTACCTTAAGAGATTCGTCGAAGCATGCTATGCAGTAACGGCCAACAGTTGAGTTGTGGGTTTGTAGACGGCATTTTTGAGGATCGCTGGGGAACAGTGCCCGTGCGCGTTACAATACTCCTCGCAGCGCTCAGCTTCGTCTAGTTCGCCGTAACCGGCACCACAGATTTCGCACTCGTAGACTATCTCGTCTTTTCTTGTTGTTTCGTTTACCGTCTTCAGACACCGGTTCAACGAATCGTTCATTGGCTAGATAGGTCTTCCACGGGAGTCTTCAAGTGTATGCCTTTGACTAGGAGCAACGTTGCATTTAGACGAGTTCAATTGAAGATGGATTTAGGAAGGGCAACGATTGTGTCAGCTAGATTGACACGTAGTGATTCATGATGGTGACAAATAGCCATTTTCAACCATGATAATGTGATGATAATGTAATGAGAATATGGATATTCCATCGCTTCTGTATTCCAGCCAGACAGAGCGAAAACCGAATACTGGAATGACAGCCAATGCCCCAGAGCCGGTTGCATGTAGAAGGGACGCTCGTAGAGCTAGACGGAGATGAAATGACCCGAGTCATGTGGAAGATGCTGAAGGAGAAGCTCCTCCTACCTTACCTTGACATGACTACAGAGTATTTCGACTTGGGATTGCCTTATAGGGACAAGACACAAGACAAAGTGACATTCGAAGCTGCCGAAGCTATCAGAAAGCACGGCGTCGGTGTAAAATGTGCAACAATCACACCAAACAAAGACAGAGTAAGAGAGTACAGCCTAAAGAAGGAGTGGCCGAGCCCAAACGCTACCATCCGAGCTGTTCTTGACGGTACAATCTTTCGCAGCCCAATCCTCATCAGGAATATTCTTCCAGGGGTAAGGTCTTGGAAGAAACCAATTCACATTGGAAGACATGCATACGGTGACGTGTACAAGAATCAAGAGATTCGCGCACAAGGCCCTGGAAAAGGGGAGCTAGTATTCACTCCTGCCGACGGTGCTGCTCCAATTAGACTTACAGTACACGAGTTCAAAGGTCCCGGTATCCTCCAATCAATTCACAATACTGATGATTCAATTCGCAAATTCGCCACGGCATGCTTCACGTACGCCTTGGATCGAAAAGTGGATCTATGGTTCTCCGACAAAGACACAATATCAAAAACATATGACAATCGCTTCACCCAAATATTTAGAGACGAATATGAGAAGAATTGGAAGAGCCGTTTCGATGAGGCTCATATCACATATTTCTTCACGCTGATCGACGACGCTGTGGCCAGGATCATGCGGTCAGAAGGCGGCATTCTATGGGCTTGCAAGAATTATGACGGCGACGTCATGTCAGATATGTTAGGTTCAGCTTATGGCAGCTTGGCAATGATGACCTCAGTCCTGGTCTCCCCCTCAGGGCAATTTGAATATGAGGCGGCACACGGCACTGTTCAGAAACATTACTACAAGCACTTGAAGGGTGAAAAGACCTCGAGTAACCCTATGGCTTTGATTTTCGCGTGGACAGGGGCATTGAGGAAGCGAGGCGAATTCGACAAGACGCCAAAGGTTATCGATTTCGCCAACACACTTGAAGCAGCTGCAATTGAGACGGTGGAATCAGGTGTCATGACTGGAGATTTACTGAGGCTAGCTACGCCCAGCCCTAGCAACAGAGTCGTGTACACGGAGGAATTTGTTGAAGCGGTAGCCCAGAACCTTAAAGTTAAGATGGTATCTCTGGGATGATATCGTGTACATGAAGTCATCTGCTTCATCGTCTAACCGATGGAGGTGAAAAGTGAAATGGCGGTTGGGAGATGCGCGGAATGCCGAAGTACATACGGTGACGATTGTACGACTTGCACGATATGTGGTGCGGCGCCAGGCAGTGCTTGTGCCCATTGTCCTCCTTCCTTAACGTTAGGCGGATGAGCCTTGAGTATTCCCTGGTGAAGTGATTCTTGATTTAGTGAAGGTCTTCGCCTCTGCGCACTAAGAAACGATGGAAATTCAGTACCGAGAATCAGCAGCGACCCTAAAACCTTCGGATTGTCTGCCCGCTCATGATGAAACGGTTTGGATTTGACCATTCGACTGGCAGGAGAGTCCGGAGATGGTGTTATTCTGGCTGGTGAGGTTGTAACTTATGCTGTCTCACGAATGGGCCTGAAGATATTCACTTTTCGAACGTATCCCTCGTCGGTTCGAGGCGGCCCCTGCCTCTATCAGCTAAGGGCCAGCGATTGGCATGCCTACTCCCAAGGAGATCTGCTAGACCTACTTGTGGCGTTCGACACGGAAGCCATTTCCTCTCACGCTCAAGACATGAAGCCCACTGGGGAACTGATCTTCGACGCAGATAGGACCCCGAAGACCTACTCATCACTACCCAAACATTCGTTCGGCATTCCATTCACTTCCCTAGCAAAGAACCAACTTGCATTTCCGAAAGGGAAGAACATGATCATAGCAGGATACGTTGCAGGCCACGTTGGTGTCTCGAAAACTGTACTGGAAGAGGTTGTTAGAGGGAAACTTGGGACGCGCGGAGGCGATATCGTACAACGAAACATTGCAGCAGTAGAACTAGGCTATGGCCTGGCACCAAAGGAAGTCAAGCCGGAATTCCCAAGGGCTGTTCCCAACAAGATAGTAGTATCAGGCAATCAAGCGATAGTTTTGGGCGCTATTGCCGGCGGCTGCCGTTTCTACGCAGGGTACCCTATCACACCAGCAAGCGATATTCTTGAGGGGATGGCAAATTTCCTTCCAAGTTTCGGAGGCCGCGCCTTCCAAGGGGAAGACGAGATGGCTTCCCTTGGAGCAGCTATAGGTGCGTCCTTCGCAGGAACTAAATCGATGACAGCAACCTCCGGTCCGGGTCTCTCGCTTATGACCGAGATGATTGGAATGGCCTCCATGGCTGAAGTGCCGGTTGTAATCGTTGACGCGCAAAGAGGCGGCCCTTCGACAGGGTTGCCGACAAAGACCGAGCAATCGGATTTGGACCACGCGTTGTATGGTGGGCACGGCGATGCCCCAAGAATTGTGATAGCTCCTGGAAACGTTGAGGACTGCTTCTACCAAACTGTGCGAGCGTTCAACCTAGCCGAGCGATATCAACTCCCGGTTCTTCTCCTTACTGATCAGTCACTAGCTCAGCTCACCGAAGGCATGCCCAACCCCGACCTCGACTCTCTAACAATAATCGACCGTGAAAGGGCGCATTTGGCTGGGGGCGCCTTTCAGAGGTACGCGGTCACTCACGACGGAATATCCCCCATGTCCACGCCAGGAGAAACCAATGGAGAATACATTGCCGAGAGCGTCGAGCATGATGAAGATGGTCGACCCAGCTATCGGCCTCAGATCCATTCAGAGATGACGGCGAAACGTTTTCGAAAACTTGAGACCGCCGCCGTTGAACTTGGGAACGACCCGCTAAACGTGAAGGAGTTGCCCGACTCCAAAGCCAAGGTTGGCGTCATAGGATGGGGTTCAACGCAGGGCGCAATCCATGACGCTGTTCTACGTGCTAGGAAGAAGTCGATTCGCATACGCTGGTTGCAGTGCAAGCTCCTAAACCCGCTTCCTAAAGCGGAAATCTCCACTTTTCTCGAAGGCCTCAGGAAAGTTTTGGTTCCAGAATTAAATTACTCAGGTCAATTTGCGAAATTGCTGCGAGTGAATTTCACGATCGAACCAATCTCCTTCAACAAGTCTGAAGGTCTCCCCTTTAGAGCTGATGAGATTCTGCGCAAAATCGAGGAGGTAGCGTAGATTGAACGCGGTCGTAGGTGATTATCGAAGCGACTACACTTCATCATGGTGCCCGGGTTGCGGCGACTTCGGTATCTTGAAGTCGGTTGACATGGCATTCCACGAACTTGGATTGAAAAACGAGAACGTCATAATAGTTTCAGGGATTGGATGTAACGGCCGCTTCCCACACAATTTCAGAACATATGGATTCCACACGCTTCACGGCCGGGTGCTACCTATTGCACAAGGCATCAATATGACTAGATCCGGACTTTGCGTCGTTGGCATAGCAGGAGACGGCGACGCATTCGCCATCGGAGGAGGACATGTTCCGCATGCGGCCAGAAGAAACCCTGATATCGCATACATAGTCTTCGACAATGGAATCTATGGGCAGACCAAAGGCCAGCCGTCACCCACTACGCCATTTGGATACAAAACCAAGGTTACGCCCGACGGAAATTCAGAGAATCCAATTGATATCAGCAAGTTAGCATTGGCGTACGGCGTATCATTCTTGGGGCGAGGATTCCCCGGAAGACCCAACCATCTTGCACATTTAATCGCTCAAGGAATTGCGCACAAGGGCTTTGCACTGATACACGTGCTTAACCCGTGTCCCACTTTCCATGACACTTGGAAAGAATGGGCGCCGAAGGTCATTGAGATTGGTTCCGAGCATGACTCGGCTGATTTAGATGCAGCGTGGAGGCTTGTCAGGAGACAGGATAAGATACCCATAGGCGTGATCTTCAAACAAAAACGCTCCACTCCAGCAGAGTTCAAAGCCACGACTCCAACGGACACGAAGACAGAAATGAATGAGCTACTCAAATCATTTAGGTAGCCCTGTCAAGAGCCTCTTAATCCCTCAGATTCCGAAACGCCAACCCCAACGTAACCGGGCTCAAAAGTGTTGACCTTTCGTCGGCTAACCCTCTGAGAATCAACCATCCATCGTCCGGCTAACTGGGCAAGCCGCGGGGTCCTTTGCATTCCGTTTCCTGTCAAACTATACCTTGCACTCTCATGCGCTAACTTGCGGCACGAACTAGAAGGGGCACATATTTGCGGACATTCTTGCAGTGGTCAATGGTAAGAGTAGCTTGAATCAATTCTTCTCGCTGTCTCTTGCTCAAAGCAACCTGCGCGTTAGCATGGAACTTGGCAATTAGTTCTTCCTCGGAAAGTGGCCGGTTCGGTTCTCCCCTGGCTGAGTCCTCTTGCTTCTTGAACGTTCGCCCATCTTCTGTCGTGATGGTGACGATAGCTCGTTTCACGTTTGGAAAAATGGCATCGATTTCAGGGTTCGCTGTGACCTTGATCTTGGTCAGAAGTTCAAGAACAGATTGATCTTGGAGGGCTTCTTCTTCGAAGTCAGATGGCAGAACATTTTCTTTGACAATTGCTACTGCTATGCAGTAGGGAAGAGAATGATCGGCTGTTTCTTTCGTTGTGGGATGATACTTGCTTGGGTCGGATAGAATGTCGGCCCCGCGACTGGTTGTCTCGACAAGAACTTCTTTGATTTCGCGGAAATCAAGTTTGTTCTCTTGCATAATTTCCAGAGTTGCAGTAATCGGCTGATGGGTCAGTGCTTCGGTTAGAAAGGCCTTGAAGCTGCACTGTGTGATTAGGAAGTCTTCACCTAGACGATCAATGAGCACATTTCTGTTCCATCTCACGCTAGTTAGCACTTCAAACAGGCTCTCTTTCCCCTCGAAAACCTCAGGTGGACCTGAATAGCCTGTTGCTGCAAGCATTGCGCCGCGAACTCCAGCTTCAGTCGCCAGGGGGTCGGCTGCATTCTTCATGTTTGTAAGTTGGCCTGCGACGACCCCGCCCAGCGTGAAGTGGCTTGAGCCAGCGATTCCGACAGCTGACACCATCTGATCTTCGCTGAGGCCGAGAATTCGTCCGGCAACGAGGGGACTTACAAACTGCGTGAGGCTTGCGTGATGCCAACCTACTTCACGAATTCCGGGACTAGCGGCGAGACAGAGCCTCATCTCCAATTCGTAGGCGAGTACAATCGCCGTAAGCAACTCCTTTCCGCCTACGCCACGATACTCCGCTGGGGCTAGTGCCGCAGGAATTATGTCTGAAGGATGACAGGGATCCTGTTTCCAGTAAATATCGTTGTAATCCATTGCGCGAATCATGAGAGCGTTCATAAGCGCTGCGTTGGGCAAGTTTGTCTTGTCGCCGTACCAAATTATGCTAGCCTGTTTCTTGCCGCCAAGCTGCTGAACGTACTTGTACGACACCTGAATGTCCTTCAACCTCGCAGCGGCAAGACCGCAGCCTATGCTATCCAGCAGCAACCACTTTGCCATTCGCACAACAGGTTCAGGAATCGCCTCATAACGCAATGACAGGGCAAATCTTGACATTCTGCGACTGATCGAATCCACCTAAACCAGCTCCCGGGGAGGCTTTCCCCTGTAGACAGCCTCGGCGAAATTGATGGGCCGCATTTCAGGTTGAGAAAGGATCTCTTCGAAATAATGTGCAGAGAGTCCAGCGACTCGTCCCCAGATGAAGAGTGCTTTCGCGATTATGGGATTCAGTCCCATGTCTGCAACTATGGCGCCAATAACTCCGTCCACGTTGATGGGAAGTTCCATGCCTCGAACTTGCTTGAACACCTTGGAAACTTTCTTGGAAACGGCTACGTTCTCTCCCGCTATCCCTGCAACCTCACTCAGTTTCCAAAGAACATCACGCCTCGGGTCTTCGGCGTGGATTCTGTGACCGAGACCTTCGATCCTTCGACCGGACTCAATGTACTCAGTGACTACTATTTGGGTGGCTTCCTCCAAATCGAGTCCTTCTTTCTTGGAACGAGTAACACATTCGGAGAAGAACAGCGCAGCCTTCGTTCCTGCTCCTCCGTGAACGTCCGTTATTGTTCCCATTCCGCCTGCAACTGACACTACGTAGTCTGCCCTTGTTGATGCCGAGATTATGGTGACCTGAGCTGAGGGCGGAGTAACACCGTGGTCTACGGATGCCACGATCATTGCTTCAAGGAGTTTTCCCTTTTCGGGGTCAAAGGCCTTGTTTCCGGTGATGGCTCGGTAAATCAGTTCAGTGAAGCTTGATTTGTCGGAAAGGCCTTCGAATGCAGCTGTGGTTCCAAAGATTTCTGCAAGATACCTTCCAACTCTTCCCAAAGCGTAGGCAGCCTTGAGTCTAGGGGCTGATCTTCCTTTCTGTGGAAAGACCGCGAGGTCCTTGTCATTGAGCATGGTCTTGACGAGCGTCTGAGAGATGTCTTCATCTTGACGCCCTACGGTCGATGTCACTGGTTTCAGCGCTCCTTTCAAGGCTGTGATCTGCAGCTCCTCCTGGAATTTCGGGTCGGGGAACTCGCCTTCGATTAGGAGATTTGCCACATTCAATAGGCCTTTGCGGCCAACGATTTGTTGCAGCGGGTAACCTGAGATTAGGATGTTGTTCGGTTTTATTTCAGTGATTAGGGTCGCCCAGCTCGGGGCCTTGACTTTTGCTTCCCAGATTTGTCGCATTTTCTGGTAGTATCGTTCTGTGTCAAAGTAGGTTCTGTTCAGCATTGTCTTTGCGGCATCAATTAGGTCATATTGGGAGTTGACAACTGTTACTCGTGCGCGCTCCAATGCTTCCTTTTTGGATTTGAATGTCCCGTAACTTTGTCCCGGAGCGACGATTGCTCCAGCGTGTCCCATCGTCTTTCCTTCGGGGGCATGGGCTCCCGAAACGAGGGCTATGATTGGTTTTGTGTATCGTTCAGGGTGGACAATAATATCGTTGGCAAGTTGCTCTTCTTGAATGCCTCCAATCTCGCCTGCAATAACCACGAGGTCAGTGTGTGGGTAGTTCATGACAAGAGGGACGAGGTCCACAAAAGTGGAACCGATAGCTCCGTCTCCGCCAATCCCGATGACCGCGTTCTGAGCGATCCCAGCGCTTGCCAGAGCGTCGGACATATGGTAGAGGATTGCACCACTGCGCGAGATTATTGTAACCCCTTTCGGCCCGAACTTTCCAGGGGCGATCTCCTCAGGATAGAAGACATCAGGGAGCATTCCAATCTTCACTTGCTCGGGAGGAAAGATTATGCCAGGGGAGTTTCCACCAATCAAGAGAGTTCTATTCTTTCTCGCTGCCACGAGCATCTCGCGAACGTCTCGTAAAGGAATTCCTTCGGTAATCAGTACGACAAGTGGGATACCTGCTTCAATGACCTCGATTACCGCCTCCTTGGCCATTGAAAATTGTCTCCAAATGCTCGCTGCTGCGACATATGGGTGATATTGGAGACACTCAGCAACCGTATCATAAACTGGAATTATCTCATGAACACGTGTGCCACCTCGGCCAGGAGCAATTCCAGCAACGATTCTAGTGCCGAAGTCCTGCATTAGTCCAGCATGGCGTGTACCCTCTCTTCCCAGACCTACAACAATTGTGTCAATTTTCCCTTTCTCCTTGATGTGTTTCGCCAATTCTGGTCGAAGTTGCTGGATGAGATGATAGAGTAACCCTTGGTCAGCCCGAACATTCTCCATCATTTCCAACTCCTAGCCATGAAGATCGAGTCAATGGCGTCTTTGATTATATCGGCCATGATTCGCTGGTTTCCTACGATGATCGTCATGTCTTTGAGCGCTTCAGGCGTCTCGGTCTTGGCCTTCTCCAGGTATTCTCGGGCACTTGGAAGATCGGTGCCGACCATTCTTCCATAGACTGGAATGACTCTCTTGCCTTGAGCACGTCGTTCGCGGATAGCTTCAACTAGTCCGCGGATGAAGATGTCGCAACTTGAGATGCCGCCAAATCGGGAGGTTATGATGAGATCGACTTTGTCATAATCCATTAGTAAATGGAACATCGCGGCTACTTGGCCCTGTGAGGGTCCTCCTCCTGAGTCCATAAAGTTGACAGGTGTAATCCTGTCACCAAAGAACCGATGCCCAATATTCGCTACTTCGTCAATGGAGAAGATCCCATAGCCTGCTCCACCGGGCACGAGCCCTACGTAGATCTTCTCGGGATCCTTCGCGGTGTCTTCGGGGAGAAGGTCTAGGTACTTGAAGAGATTGGCTTGCGCTCTTCGTTCATTGGCGGTCGACTCAGCTGCGTCATGGCGTTTGTCACTGATTGCAAGTCTCTCTAGGAGCTCGGCTTGACGGTATAGGGCGTTATCGTCAAGCACTATCTTAGCGTCAGCGGCTATCGGTCCTTTCGGCGAGATTATCAGTGGGTTGATTTCGCAGACCTTGGTGTCGGCCTCTTGATAGAGATTGTAGAGCTTGGAGATGATTTCGCCTAGGTCTTCTGCATTGACGATGGCACGTGCGGTTGCAGGTAGCTCTTCGGTTACTTTCCTAGCTAACTCGTACGTGAGACTCGAAGTTAGCTTGCTGTCGTTTCCTGAGATCTCGATCTTGTGGATTGCTTTTGGCATTTCCCTAGCGACTGTCTCGATGTCTATGCCTCCGGCGGCACTTGCAATGACAACATTGTTGAAGGTGGCTGGGTCCATCGTTGCTCCTATATAGCAGGCGCTAAGCTCGTCCGCAGCCTCCTCAACTAGTAGGCTCTTTATCCTGTAGCCTCCCAGTTCACGCCTGAATATTCCCTCAGCTTTGACCCTGGCTTCATCTGGGCTCTTGGCTTTCTGAATTCCTCCTGCCTTTCCTCGTCCTCCGACCAGAACGAGAGCCTTTAGGATTAGGGGATAATGCACATCGAGTCTGTCTAGTTCCAAGGCCGAATGAATTGTGCCATATTCTCTAGGTACAGGAATGCCTTTTTCCCTGAAGAGTTGTTTTGCCTCGTTCTCGTAGAGTCTCATTTCTCCCTTCTCTTGGCTATTTCAAAATCAATAAAGTCACAATGGTGTATTAGAATGGCTTCCGGGCTCCTCTTGACTTTCTCGCCCTCCTCCGAGTGAGAAATTACAATGTGACTTACTTCAATTGGCAAGTTAGTTTCACGTGTGAGGGCATACCCTGAGACTGGATGTCTGACGAGTTCACCGGATTTGGATTTTACAACCCGCCGTCCACGTCGTTCGTATTCTAGAAGCTTGCCTACATCATGAAGAAGTCCGCCAGCTATGACATAGTCCATGTTGAGGTCGCCCCTCTCACGCGCAACAGCCATCGCCATCCTTGTTACTTGCCTCGTGTGTTCTAGCAAAGATATTTTTGTCTGAATAAGAAGCGTGAATGGGATACGCTTCAGGTCGTCGATTTTCCAGCAGCTGCGCTCTTCAGCGAGTTGCCAAGTCTTCGTAACTCCTTTAATCAGTTTCGGGTTACCAATCTGTTTTACTTCTGGAAATAGTCGGTTAAACTGCTCCATCATCGTTCAAAATCCTCTTTTTCATCAGAAAACAAGGTCTCCATGCTTCTCCACATATGCAATTAACCCGCCCTCACTGAGGATCGCGCTCATAGTGCTTGACATTGCTGGGAAGCGGATCTTGGTTTTTTTTGTCAGATTCTCTACTACGCCATCGGAGAGATGCAATTCGAGTTCATCGCCTTCGTCGATCACTGTTGTGTCACAAATGATCGCAGGGAGTCCGATATTGATTGCGTTGCGATAGAATATTCGTGCAAATGACTGAGCAAGAACTGCTGTGACGCCGCACATCTTGATGACAATTGGGGCATGTTCTCGACTTGAACCCATGCCGAAATTCTTTCCTCCCACGACAAAGTCCCCTTTCCCTACTTTGGAGGGGAACTCCTTCCTAGCATCCTCTAGTGTGTGTTTCGCTAGTTCGGGCAGGTTTGACCGAAGACTCATGTACCTTCCTGGGATTATCTCGTCCGTGCTGATGTTATCAGTGAATTTCCATGCTCGTCCAGTCATTCTTTCTTCACACCTTCACTCCTTCAGACAAACTCTCTCGGGTCCGTAACGTAACCGGTGACGGCGGTTGCTGCTGCGGTTGCAGGTGATCCAAGATATGTGTCGGCTTTCGGATTTCCTGTTCTACCGGTAAAGTTTCTGTTCGAGGCTGAGAATATTACTTCGTTGTCAGCCGGTATTCCGCCAACTGCTCCATAGCATACACCACAACCAGGCGGCGTGATTATTGCTCCTGCCTCAAGCAATATTTCTATGATTCCTTCCTGCAAGCATTTCAAGTACAGCCTTTTCGATGATGGTGTTACTATCAACTTGAGGTCCTTGGCCTTCTGTCTCTTCCTGAAGATTTGGGCCACGGTTCGCATATCCTCAATCCGAGTGTTTGTGCAACTTCCGATGAAGACTTCGTTGACTTTCACGCCCTTGGCTTCGGATACGGACTTGACGTTTGAGGGTGAACCCGGGAAGGCGACTTGAGGTTGTAGGTCCGAGGCGTTTATTGCAATTTCAGCTTCGTATAAGGCGTCATTGTCCGCACGAATTTCTTTCCATTGCTGCTCTCGGCCAAAATCCCTGAGATACTGTTTTGTTCGTATGTCCGATTTGACAAGCCCTGTCTTGGCGCCAGCCTCAACCGTCATGTTGGCCAAGGTCAATCTACCGTATACTTCTAGTTCGTCGATTGCAGGTCCGTCGAATTCTAGTGACTTATAGGTTGCTCCATCGGTTCCGAGTATCGAGAGAGTTTTCAGAATCAAGTCCTTAGCGAATACGCCTCTTGGAAGACGTCCCTGAATATTCATCTTCACTGATTCGGGAACGCGCAGCCATGTCTTGCCTAGTTTCATAGCGACTGCAATGTCTG
>Ga0187774_10000694_pt1 | contig 11645 bp, 5 predicted proteins | sample 0216_BV02_MP05_2_FD_133152 | JGI IMG/M metagenome (GOLD analysis project Ga0187774, IMG submission 133152) | Tropical peat soil microbial communities from peatlands in Department of Meta, Colombia - 0216_BV02_MP05_20_MG | ecosystem: Environmental > Terrestrial > Soil > Wetlands > Peat | place... | reverse complement strand
GAGGCCCGCTTCCTTCCCGCCGCGGCGAAGCAGCAGGTATTCCTCCTGGGCCGCCGCCCAATCCGGAACGAGCAGCTCGACGAGCGGCTGGCCCTTGGCGACCGGGTCGAGGGGCGCGCGCGCGCGGAGCTTCTCGACGAAACCGCCCGAGCGCGCCTGAACGACGAATACGGCGCGCTCGTTCCACACGACGCTCCCGACCGCCTCGACACGGCGCTCGATGCGGCCGGGGGCGGCGTCTGCCGTGCGCACGCCCAGGTTCTGGGCGACACGCGGGTCGATCGACACGCCGCCCGAGCCGCCCTCCTCGTCCGCGTACTTCGGCACGAGGTCCATGTCCATGAAGGGCGATTTTCCCGGCTTGTCGAATCGCTGCTGCGGCACCATCGGGTCGTACCAGTAGAGAATCTTCCGGTCACCGGGCTCCGGGGCGGGTGAGGCGGCCTGCGGCGCAGGGCGCGAAGCGCCGTACCAGTAGCCGCCCATGCCTGCTACCACGCCGACCACGACAAGGCCGGCGAGAACGAGGTATGCGGGTCTCATGGCTGTGCCTCTTTGGGCAGGAGGAAATTGAGCTTCGCCCAGGCGCGGGCGCGCTCGAGCTGCGCCTGCACGAACCCGAGCCGGGTCTCGGTTTCTGCGCGGCGCGCTTCGAGCACCGTCGCGAGCTCGCCCCGCCCGCCGCGATAGGCGGCCAGTGCGGCGGCGACCCGCTCTCGGGCAAGCGGCAGGAGCAGCTTCTCGAAGCGCCCGATGCGCACGCCGGCCGTCTGCCAGTCGGCGTAGATGCCGCGGATTTCCGCTTCGTGAATGCGCCGGGCTTCTTCAGCCTGCGCCTGGGCCTGCTCGGCGAGCAGGCGCTTCGCCGCGATGTCCCGGTCCTGGCGCTTTCCCGTCTGCCAGGGGAGATCCACGCTCACCATCAGCGAAATCATGTTGTCGAAGGCCGGAGCGCGCTGGCCGTAGGAGAGCTCCACGCTCCAGTCGGGCTTCGTCGAGTTCGTCGCGAGCGCAAGGTCGGTCCTGGCGAGCGCTTCGCGCTCCGCATAGACCCTCTGGTCGGGATGTTCGTTCAGGTCGGCGAGCAAGGCCGTGCGCGCATGCTCGAACCGGCCCGTCTCGGGCGGATCAGCCAGCGGACGCGAGGCATCCTGGGGCAGCCAGGCGGCGAGAGCGAAACGGGCGCGCTCGATTGCGCGGTCCTGCTCGATAACTCGGTCCTGCGCCGCCTCTCCCGCACCGCGCAGCGCGAGCGCGTCGCCGGTGGTCTGGCGGCCGGCGGCAATCGCCGCCGAGAGCGTATCGATCTGCAGCTGCAATTCCGTTGCCAGGTCGGCGAGCTGCGCTCGCGATTGCCGCGCGTAGAAGAGCTCGAACCAGGCGAGCGCCACTTCGCGCTGCACGGCGGCGCGCTGTGCTGCGAGATTCGCCGCCTCCACATCGCGCTCGCGCGCGGCGCGCGCGGCGCGCAGCTTCCTCTTCTCGCCATTGGGGATGTCCTGCATGAGACCGATCCTTCGCATCGTCATGGAGTCGGTGTTGTATTCGAAGCGATCCGGCCCGCTGACCGGGAGGTTGTCGATGCCGAAGCGCAGCTTCGGATCGGGCAACTCGGCGGCGCGCGACACGCTCTCGCGCGCGGCGGCGAGCGTGGCGACTTGGGCAGCGAGGCGCGGAGATGTGCGCTCGCCGATCTTCAACGCCTCGGCGAGCGAGAGCGACCCGCCGTCGGCGGCGTTCGAGAGCGTCGCCACGAAAGCGAGCCCGATGCACAAACCTGCGAGCGGGCGCCCACAACGCCCGGGGGAAACCAAAGCCATAAAGCCTCCGATGAGCAAAGGACGGCAGCACCGCGACACGCGGCGCCGCGGCTCAACGGCAGCTAAGTGAGAGAGCGGGAATAAAGAACGTTGAGAGGCGGCGGCGCGCCCGCGAAGAGGATCGGCACCGGGCGCACGCGAACCGCCGCGGCGGGGAGCGCCCGGCGCTCGGGCTCGAGCACGAGCACGGGCACATCGAAAAAGGCGATCTGCGGCAACCTGGATAGGTCAAGCGTCTGGTTTTCTGCCTGCAGGTGCGTCCGGCACAGAAGCGCGCTCGGCACTGCCTGCCGGTGCTCCTCGCAGCCCGACTCGGGCACGGGCATCGACCCCTGCAGGCACCCGGAGACGGCGATCGCCGCATGCGCGAAGACGATCAGCGTGACGCCGGCCACGGCGATCCAGCGTTTGCGGTGCCGGGTCAGGAAGTGCGTCACTAGGCGTGCTTTTCGTGCATGGAAAGGGATCAATGCGCAAAGTATCGCCTGGCGCAGGGCGAGGACTGTTGACCTAGATCAAAGCGGGGCACGGGAGTTCCGCGGCTACTCGACCGTAACCGACTTCGCGAGGTTGCGGGGCTTGTCGACGTCGTTGCCGCGCTCGAGCGCCGCGTGATAGGCGAGGAGCTGCAGCGGGACGGTGTGCAGGATGGGCGAGAGGATTCCCGCGTGATCGGGCATGCGGATCACGTGGATTCCCTCGCCTGCGACCATGCGAGTGTCCTGGTCGGCGAGGACGTGCAGCTCGCCGCCCCGGGCGCGGACTTCCTGCAGATTGGATTTGAGCTTCTCGAGGAGCGCGTCCTTGGGCGCGATGGCGATGACCGGCATGCTCTTGTCGACGAGAGCGAGCGGCCCGTGCTTGAGTTCCCCTGCGGCGTAAGCCTCGGCATGGATATAGGAGATCTCCTTCAGCTTGAGTGCCCCCTCCATCGCAATCGGGTAGTGGATCCCGCGCCCTAGGAACAAGGCGTGCTGGAGCTGCGCGAACTTCTCCGACCACATCTTCACCTGCGGCTCCACGTGCAGCACGCTCTCCAGGGCCCGCGGCAGATGCCGCAGCGACTGCAGCAGCGCCGTCTCCCGCTCGGCCGGGAGCCTCCCGCGGATCTTGGCAAGAATCATGGTCAGAAGCACCAAGGCCGCAAGCTGAGTCGTAAACGCCTTGGTCGAGGCGACGCCGATCTCCGGCCCCGCGCGTGTGAGAAAGCGCAGGTCGGAGGCGCGCACCAGCGCCGATTCGGGCACGTTGCAGATCGACAGCGAATACCGGTGCCCGAGCGCCTTCGCATACTGCAGGGCGGCGATCGTATCGGCCGTTTCTCCCGACTGCGACACGGTGACCACCAGCCCCCTGGGGTTCGGGACCGACTCGCGATAGCGGTATTCGCTCGCGATCTCGACGTTGCAGGGAATTCCCGCCAGCCCTTCGATCCAATAGCGCGCGACCATGCCTGCGTGATAGCTCGTTCCGCAGGCGAGGATCAGCACCGAATCGATGTCCCGGAAAACCCTCTCGGCTTCGGTCCCGAAGAGCTGCGGCGAAACCGACTGTGCACTGGTCACCATCTCGAGGGTGTTCGCCACCGCCATCGGCTGCTCGAAGATCTCCTTCTGCATGTAATGCCGGTGCGGCCCCAGCTCTACCGCATCAGCGGTGAGCTGGCTCACCTGCACCGGACGCTCGACGGGATTGCCCTTGGCATCGGCGATGCGCACGCCCGCGAGCGCAATTTCCGCGCAGTCGCCATCCTCAAGGTAGATGATGCGGGGGGTCACCTGGATGAGCGCAGAGGTATCGGAGGCGGCGAAGTTCTCGCCATTGCCCAGGCCGAGGAGCAGCGGGGCTCCATGTCGCGCCACGACCAGCCGCGAGGGATCCGATTCGCTCACCACCGCGATCGCATAGGCACCCACCAAGTCGACCACGCTTTTCTTCACGGCGTCGAACAGCGTCGCGCCCGATTGCACGTTCGAATGCACAAGGTGCGCAATCACCTCGGTATCGGTATCGGACACGAACTCGTAGCCCTTGGCACGCAGGCGCTTGCGCATTTCCTCGTGGTTCTCGATGATGCCGTTGTGCACCACCGAGACGCCGCCCGAGACGTGCGGGTGGGCGTTCTTCTCGGAAGGCACGCCGTGGGTCGCCCAACGAGTGTGCGCGATGCCGACATCCCCGGCGAGGCCTTGAGTCCCGGCCAGTCTTTCCAGCTCGGCGACGCGCCCGGTCGAGCGCACCCTTCGCAGCACCGCGTGGCCGTTGCCGCCCGCATTGTCGTTCATTACCGCGACGCCAGCAGAGTCGTAACCACGGTACTCCAGCCGCTTCAACCCCTCAATGAGGATCGGAACAACGTTGCGCTTCGCTACAGCACCGACGATTCCGCACATGGCTCTCTGCCTTTCGACTACTTCTTCTTGACGGGCCGCTGCCAACCGGGGATGGAGATCTGCTTTGCCCGGGAGATAGTCAACTCGCCCGCGGGGGCGTCTTTGGTCAGCGTGGTCCCGGCGCCCAGCGTCGCACCCCTGCCCACGCGCACCGGTGCGACAAGTTGCGTGTCCGAGCCGATGAACACCTCGTCTTCTATTACGGTGCGATGCTTGTTCGCGCCGTCGTAGTTGCAGACGATCGTACCCGCGCCGACGTTCACATTTCTGCCGACATCGCTATCGCCTATATAGGACAGGTGATTGGCCTTGGAGCCAGCGCCGATATTGCTCGCCTTGACTTCCACAAAATTGCCCAGATGCACCTGTGAGTCGAGACGCGTGCCGCCGGGACGAATGCGCGTGTAAGGACCGATCCGGCAATCCGCGCCAATGTCGGCATCCTCCAAATGGCAAAATGGCTCGATACGCGTTCCTGCGGCGATCTTCACGTTCCTCAGCAGGCAATTCACACCGACCGTGACCCGGTCGCCAAGCTCCACGCGCCCCTCGAACACGCAATTGACGTCGATCGCCACGTCGCGGCCGCAGCTGAGGCTTCCCCGTACGTCGCAGCGCGCCGGATCCGCGAGGGCAACGCCCTGCTCCATGAGCGCCCGGGCAACATTGCGCTGGAAAGTCCGCTCGAGTTGCGCAAGGTCTCCACGGCTGTTCACTCCGAGGGTTTCCCACGCTGCGTCAGCCTGCATCGCGGCAACCGGGACGCGCTCCCGCGTCGCAAGCGCAACGATGTCGGTGAGGTAGTACTCCTTCTGGACGTTTCGGTTCCTCAGCTTCGCCAGCCAGGCCTTGAGCCGTTTGGTCGGCGCCACGATGATTCCCGTGTTTATTTCATGGAGTGCTCGCTCTCGCTCCGTGGCGTCCTTTTCTTCGACAATGCGGACAACCTGTCCGCGACGGCGGATCACGCGGCCGTAGCCCGCGGGATCCTCCAGCACGGCGGTGAGCACGCCCAGTCCTTTCCCGGCGGACTCGACAAGACGGCTCAGCGTCTGCACGCGGATCAAGGGGACATCGCCGTAGAGCACGAGCGTCGGCCAGCGCTCGTCGAGATGCGGCGCGGCCTGCATGACGGCGTGGCCGGTGCCGAGCTGGGGTTCCTGCCGGACCCAGATTCCGCCGTGGTCGCGGAGCGCTTCGCGAACGGCCTCCCCGCCGTGGCCGTAGACGATGCACATGACGTGCGGTGATAGCTGCTTGGCTGCTTCGATGACGTGGGAAAGGAGTGTCCGGCCTGCCAGATGATGCAGCACCTTCGGCCGATCCGAATGCATCCGTTTACCGAGACCTGCGGCAAGTATGACGATATTCACGAAAAACGGGAAGGAAACTCAGCCGCGCGATCTTAGCACGCCATAACGCGGAGTCACGGCGTCAGCGTGGCAATTCCGAAAAGCCCATCAGGAACTCGTCCACCGCGCGGGCGCACTGGCGGCCTTCGCGGATGGCCCACACGACCAGCGATTGGCCGCGGCGCATGTCGCCGGCGGCAAAAACCTTGGGGACGGATGTGGCGTAGCAGCCTTCTCCATCGGTGCTCGCCTTGGCGTTGCCGCGGGCGTCCTTTTCGACCCCGAATTCCTCGAGCACGGTCTGCAGCGGCGACACGAATCCCATCGCGAGAAGCACCAAATCCGCGGGGAGCACGGATTCAGTACCGGGAATTCCGCTCATTTTCCCGTCCTTCCAGTCCAGACGAACGATCTTCAGCGCCTTGATCTTGCCGCCCTCACCGATGAACTCCTTGGTGGCGACCGACCAGTCGCGGTTCACGCCTTCCTCGTGCGAGGATGAGGTACGCAGCCGGGTCGGCCAATACGGCCAGACGGGATTGTTCTCGGGGTCGGGCGGCATGGGAAGCAGCTCGAACTGGGTTACCGATTTTGCCGCGTGGCGATTGGAAGTCCCGACGCAGTCGCTTCCGGTGTCGCCGCCGCCGATCACCACGACGTGTTTATCGGTCGCCCAGAGCGGGCGCACGCCCTCGTCTCCGGCCACGCGCCTGTTCTGCAGGGGCAAGAATTCCATGGCGAAGTGCACGCCGTCGAGGCCCCGCCCGGGAATCGGCAAGTCCCGCGGCTGCTCGGCCCCTCCGGAGAGGACCACCGCATCGAACTCCGCCATGATCTTCTCGGGGGCGAGGGTCTCGACGGCCCAGTCGGTTATGCCCTTGCCGGGGCGAGAGTTTCCGACGAATACACCCTTTCGGAACACCACGCCCTCGGCTTGCATCTGTTCCAGGCGCCGCTCGATCAAGGTCTTTTCCATCTTGAAGTCCGGAATGCCGTAACGCAGCAGTCCGCCGACCCGGTCGTTCTTCTCGAAGACGGTCACCTCGTGGCCTGCGCGCGCGAGCTGCTGCGCACAGGCGAGTCCCGCAGGGCCGGAGCCGACGATCGCGACTTTCTTGCCGCTGCGATGGGCGCTCGGCTGCGGCTTCACCCAGCCCGACTCCCAGGCTTTGTCGATGATCGCATGCTCGATCGACTTGATCCCGACCGGATCGTCGTTGATGCGCAGCACGCACGCTTCTTCGCAGGGCGCGGGACAAACGCGACCCGTGAACTCCGGGAAGTTATTGGTCGAGTGCAGCGTCTCGATCGCGCGCCGCCAGTCCTGCTTCCAGACGAAATCATTCCAGTCTGGAATGATATTGTTGACCGGACAACCCGAAATGCAGAAAGGGGTCCCGCAATCCATGCAGCGCGCGCCCTGGATCTTCGCCTCTTCGTCGGAGAGGTGCAGGACGAACTCGCGGTAGTGCTTCTTGCGCAGCTCCTTGTCTTCGCTTGCTTCCTGGAGCCGCTGATACTCGAGGAACCCGGTGACTTTGCCCATTCGCTACGGTGGTCTCGTGTGAGAAGAACGTGGGCGCCATGGGGCGCCCCATGCTGAGTCTAAGCGGCGGCCTTCTTGTGCGCTGCCAGCTCGCCCAGCGCTCGGCGGTATTCCTTGGGGAAGACCTTCACGAAGCGAGGCCGGTAGGCCGCCCACTTCCCGAGTATCTCCAATGCGCGGCGGCTACCCGTGTAGCTCGCGTGGCGCTCGATCATGCTCTTCAGGATCGTCTCGTCGGCTTGCCCCAAGTGCCAGAGGTGGCGCGCGAACTTCCCCTGCTGCTCGGATTCCGAGAGCACCGGGTCCAGCTCAACCATGGCCGCGTTGCAATACTTGGCAAAGTCGCCTCCGATGTCGAGCACGTAGGCAATTCCGCCGGACATGCCCGCGGCGAAGTTGCGTCCGGTCGTTCCCAGGACGGCGACCGTGCCCCCCGTCATGTATTCGCAGCCATGATCGCCGACACCCTCCACGATCGCAGTGGCGCCGGAGTTGCGGACCGCGAAACGCTCCCCGGCAACGCCGCGGAAGTACGCTTCGCCGGCGATCGCACCGTAAAGGACGACGTTGCCCGTGATGATGTTCTCGGTCGGCTCTCCGCGGAATTTGGGCGAGGGCGACACGACGATGCGGCCGCCGGAGAGCCCCTTGCCGCAATAGTCGTTGGTATCACCGATCACCTCAAGTGCGACGCCTCTGGCGAGGAAGGCCCCGAAGCTCTGGCCCGCGGAGCCCGCGAAGCGCACCACGATGGTTGCGTCGGGCAACCCCTCGTGGCCGTAGCGGCGTGCAATCTCATGCGAGAGCATCGTGCCGACCGTACGGTTGCCGTTCCGGATCGGCATATCGACGGAGACTTTTTCGCCGCGCTCGAGGGCCGGCCTTGCGAGCTCGATGAGCCGCATGTCGAGCGCTTTCTCCAGACCGTGGTCCTGCTCCTCCGAGTGGTAGCGCGCGACTTCCGCAGGCATGTTCGGCATGGCGAAAATCTTCGAGAAGTCGAGCCCCCTCGCCTTCCAGTGCTCGATGCCTTTCTTCGTGTCCAGAAGATCGGTGCGGCCGATCAGCTCGCTGAGCTTCCTGATTCCAAGGCGCGCCATCAGCTCGCGAACTTCCTCCGCGACGAAGAAGAAGTAATTCACGACGTACTCGGGCTTGCCGGAGAATTTCCTGCGCAGCACCGGATCCTGGGTAGCGACACCGACCGGACAGGTGTTGAGGTGGCACTTCCGCATCATGATGCATCCGCTCACGACGAGCGGCGCGGTTGCGAAGCCGAACTCGTCCGCCCCGAGAATCGCGCCGATCACGACGTCGCGACCCGTCTTGATCTGGCCATCGACCTGCACGGCGATGCGACCGCGCAGGCGGTTGAGTACCAGGGTCTGCTGCGTTTCCGCAAGGCCGAGTTCCCAGGGCGTGCCAGCGTGTTTGATCGACGACCAGGGCGAGGCACCCGTTCCGCCGTCGTGGCCGGATATGGTGACGTGATCCGCCTTGGCCTTGGATACTCCGGCTGCGACCGTCCCGACGCCGACCTCCGAGACGAGCTTCACCGAGATCGATGCGGAGGGATTCGCGTTCTTGAGATCGTGGATCAGTTGTGCGAGATCTTCGATCGAGTAGATGTCGTGGTGCGGCGGCGGGGAGATCAGCTCCACGCCAGGAGTCGAATAGCGGATCTCAGCGATGTAATCGGAGACCTTGCGCCCGGGCAACTGGCCGCCCTCGCCGGGCTTCGCGCCCTGCGCGATCTTGATCTGGATCTGCTCGGCGCTCGCCAGGTACTCTGCCGTCACACCGAAGCGGCCGGACGCGACCTGCTTGATCTTGGATTTCAGGACGTCGCCTTCGTTCAGCTCGATGTCGTGCGCAACGCGGTCTGCACCGAGCCGGGACTGTAGCGTCTCGCCGGCCCTCACCGGAGCATAGCGGCGGCGATCTTCGCCTCCTTCGCCCGTGTTCGACTTCCCGCCGATGCGGTTCATGGCCACGGCGAGCGTGGTGTGCGCTTCGACGGAAATCGAGCCGTGCGACATCGCACCCGTGGAGAAGCGCTTGACGATCTCGGCGGCGGGTTCGACCTCCTCGATGGGAACGGGCTTCACCCGGTCGAGCCGGAATTCGAACAGGCCGCGGAAAGTCATGTGGCGCTTCGACTGGTCGTTGATGATCGCGGCGTATTCCTTGTAGGTCTGAGCGGAGTTCTGGCGCGCCGACTGCTGGAGCTTGGCGATCGCGTCGGGCGTCCACATGTGCTCCTCGCCGCGCACCCGCCAGGCGTACTCGCCGCCCGCGTCCAGCATCGAATTCAGAACCGGATCGTCCTCGTCGAACGCCGCCCGGTGAATGCGAAGCGCTTCCTCGGCGACCTCGAAAAGCCCGATGCCCTCGATTGATGAGGTGGTGCCAGCGAAATATTTGTCGACGAGGGACCTCGAGAGCCCCACGGCTTCGAAGATCTGCGCTCCGGTATAGGACATGTAGGTGGACGTGCCCATCTTGGACATGACCTTCTTCAGGCCCTTGCCGATCGCCTTGACGAAATTCTTGATCGCCTTGGTGCCGTCTATCTCCGCACCGAACTGCCGCTTTGCCGCGAGCTCGAGCAGCGTCTCGAGCGCGAGGTAGGGATGCACCGCCTCGGCGCCGTAGCCGCCGAGCAAAGCAAAATGGTGAACCTCGCGCGCCGAGCCCGTCTCGACCACCAGCCCGGCACTGGTGCGCAGGCCCTTGCCCACCAAATGCTGGTGGATTGCCGAAAGCGCCAGCAGCGCCGGGATCGCCACGCGCTCGCGATCGACAAGCCTGTCGGATATCACGATGATCGAATAGCCTCCCCGCACCGCGTCCTCAGCCTGGGCGCAGAGCGACGCAAGCCGCGCCTCGATCGCTTCCTTGCCCCAGGTGACGGGATAGGTAATGTCCAGCTCGAACGAACGGAACTTGCCGCTCGTGTAGCGCTCGATGTGCCGGATCTTCTCCATCTCGTAGAAGTCCAGCACCGGCTGCGACACTTCGAGCCGCAGAGGCGGATTCATCTCGTCGATGCCGAGCAGGTTCGGCTTCGGGCCGATGAAGGATACGAGCGAGGTCACCAGTTCCTCGCGGATCGGATCGATCGGCGGGTTCGTCACCTGCGCGAAGAGCTGCTTGAAATAGTGGTAAAGCGTCTTGTTCTTGTCAGACAGCACCGCGAGCGGAGAGTCGTTGCCCATCGAGCCGACGGGCTCCTCTCCGGCGAGGGCCATCGGCGCCATGACGAACTTGATGTCTTCCTGCGTGTAGGCAAAAGCCTGCTGCCGGTCGAGCATGCGTACACCGCTCTTCAGAGGCGGCGTCTTCTCGGTTTCGACTTCGTCGAGCTTCACACGAATGCGCTCGATCCATTCGGCGTAGGGTCTTGCACTGGCGAGCGTGTCCTTCAGCTCCTTGTCGTCGATGATGCGGCCCTTCTCCAGATCGACGAGGAACATCTTGCCGGGCTGGAGACGCCACTTCTTGACGACGTTCTCCTCGGGAATCGGCAGGCAGCCGCATTCCGAGCCCATGATGACCAGGTCATCGGTGGTGACGGTGTAGCGGGAGGGCCGCAGGCCGTTCCGATCGAGCGTGGCGCCGATCTGGCGCCCGTCGGTGAAGGCTATGGAGGCGGGTCCGTCCCACGGCTCCATCATCGCGGCGTGGTACTCGTAAAAGGCGCGCCGCGCCGGATCCATAAGCGTGTGATTCTCCCAGGCCTCCGGGATCATCATCATCATCGCGTGGGCGACCGAGTACCCCCCCATGACCAAGAGCTCGAGCGCATTGTCGAACGAGGCCGAGTCGGACTGGCCTTCGTAGATGAGCGGCCAGATCTTGTCGAGGTCCTTGCCCAGGACGGGGCTCGAGATCGCTCCCTGGCGCGCGCGGATCCAGTTGACATTGCCGCGCAGCGTATTGATCTCGCCGTTGTGGCAGATCATGCGGAAGGGGTGAGCAAGGTCCCACGAGGGAAAGGTGTTGGTCGAGAATCGTTGGTGTACCAGCGCCAGCGCAGATTCGACGCGCGGGTCCTGGAGGTCTTGGTAATACATGCCAACCTGATGGGCGAGCAGCATGCCCTTGTAGCACACGGTGCGCGCCGACATTGAAGGCACGTAGAACTCCTTGCCGTGTGCGAGCTTGAGCGCCTGGATCGCGTGGCCCGAGCTCTTTCGGATGATGTAGAGCTTGCGCTCCAGCGCGTCGGTAACGGTTACGCCCCGGCCCCGTCCGATGAACACCTGCCGGACGACCGGTTCGATCCGCTTGGCCGGCTCGGCGAGATCGCTGTTGTCCACGGGCACGTCGCGCCAGCCGAGCAACACTTGGCCTTCATCTTTCACCGCTCGCTCGATCTCGTATTCGCAGGCAAAGCGCGACGCGGGATCGCGCGGCAGGAATATCATGCCGACACCGTACTGTCCGGCCGGAGGGAGCTCTACGCCCTGCTTCGCCAACACCTCCCGGTAGAACCTGTCGGGGATCTGAATCAGGCAGCCCGCTCCGTCGG
>Ga0187774_10000691_pt1 | contig 11667 bp, 8 predicted proteins | sample 0216_BV02_MP05_2_FD_133152 | JGI IMG/M metagenome (GOLD analysis project Ga0187774, IMG submission 133152) | Tropical peat soil microbial communities from peatlands in Department of Meta, Colombia - 0216_BV02_MP05_20_MG | ecosystem: Environmental > Terrestrial > Soil > Wetlands > Peat | place... | reverse complement strand
TCGCAAGAGCATGCAATATATGCTCTGCACGAATCCCGAAACCGAGAGAAATAGAACGCTGTGCAGACACCGCATGTGTCAGCAGAGCTAACAGTGAACTCGAGCGCCATACATCTGCATTAGAAACCTACGGTCTGTCTTCCAATCGTACACAGCTCTTACCCAGAAAACGACTGTTGATAATCCCATGAGCGAGGCTGCGTATGCTAATGCAGTACCCCATTGGCCGGCTCCCGTCTCAGTGACAAGAACCTGCTTTCCTTCCTGCGAAGCGTAGTATGCCTGTGCTAAGGCAGTGTTCACCTTGTGAGAACCAGTCGGACTCAGATCCTCTCGCTTGTAGTAGATGCGAACTTTGCTTAGTCCAAGCTTCTGTTCAAGTCGACGCGCCCTGTAAAGAGGTCTCGGCCGCCCAGCCTGAACGTAGAGCTCCAGGACTTCCTCTGGTATGTCGATCCACCTCGCGTCTGAGATCTCCTGTTTCAGACATTCGCCCACTACTCTCTTACCTAGAGCCTCGAGGCGAGACAATCCCTCCTTCGGGTCTTGCGGAGGAGGTAATGGTTCAGGCAGGTCAGGAAGGATATTGTACCATTTGGTAGGTATCTCGTCGATTGGAAGCGTTATCTGGGAACGTTTCATGCGTTTTCTCCAGCGTTCCGGACCTGTCAATCTCTTTTCTGATAAAGCCTTGCTTACAGAAAAGTGCGATTTGCTAGTCTAAATGAATGGAACGAGCAGAAACCCAACGCCAATCAGCAGAATTGTCACAAGAATCATAATGACGTTCAGTCCTAGAGCAGGCACAAGCCTTTGAGTATTGTCGTATTGCTGTAGTACTAAGCGGCATGCCTTGAACGCGATTGGCAACGTGAGGAGCGCCACCATAAGAGTCCACGGCAAAACTCCGGCTAGTATCGCGTAGATGATTGAAAGATAAGTCGCTGTAGTAGCGATAACATACAAGGCCGCGGCTCTACGCTTGCCCAGGAGAATGACTAAATGTCTTCGTCCTCCAATTCTGTCGACTTCCGCGTCAGGAAACTCATTCAAGAACAATAAGAGACCTACAAGTATCGAGACAGGAACAAAGACTGCTAAGCTGACCTGGTCTACGACTCCAGTCTGTGTCACGTATGTTCCTAATCCCATTACACCAAACCCAGAGCCAGCCACAACCTCGCTTATCCCGTGAATTTTCGACAGAACCGGTGTGTAAAACACAATCGCTAGAACGCCGTAGACAGCTATTGGCAGGAGTGCGCTGAAGAACTGCAGGAGGAAGTAGGTGCCGATCACGGCTGCCAACATGAGACAAATGACAGCAACTAAGAGTGCAGAGGATCCCTTCATCTTTCCCTTGACTAGAATGTCAACTCCTCCACTGAACGGTGTCTTCACCGTTCTTGAGTCGATCATTGACCGAAAATCGAAGTAATTGTTGAATGCGTTCACAGACGCGTGCAGCAACAATGAGCCTATCAAAACTAGGACTGCCCCTATCAAACTGAAAGCTTGATGCGAATAGAACGCTGCAGAAAGATTCGCTATCACAATCACAACAGCAAGAGGAAGAAAATTCGCCCTAGTTATCGTAGCCAAGTTACTCAATCAGAATTACTCTCAGAGTGAACGAAGATTGTACAGTTAATCGGCCCCACGTTTGTTTTCCACGTATGGAAAAGAAGAATTAGATGACGTCTTCTATGGCTCTGGTTATCGACCGGGAGGCTCATTATTGCCTTCCCTGTTTGTACAGATGACACGGCGGAAGCAGAGAAGTTGGAATCTGGTCCAAGCGAAGAAGAGATCAAGTCAATTATTGAAGAGAGATTTACCCCTACACGTTGTCCCAAATGCAGCAAGACGCTCTGGGAACTCGGAAGCATCCAAATGCCTAGTAGAACAATGAAGATGCGTAATTTGCGCATTATCAAATGTGCGGCTTGTGGCTACGCCACCGAATGGTAGCATTGGAAGCGTACGCTAATCTGTTGAACTTCAGGGTGCTCTGAACATGTTGCACAAAGAGATGGTAACACTTTCTTTGTTCGTATTTCTACTAATGTTTGCTGTAGGCATGGCTTCTCCTATCGTTCCTTTGTACGCGTCAAAACTTGGAGCATCATGGGTTCAAATCGGGTTGCTTGGCACGAGTTGGGGCACGACCATGCTAGTCTTAGCCGCTTTATCTGGAACGATATCGGATAGGGTTGGAAGACGACCCCTTCTAATTACGGCAGCAGCACTAAGCTCGTTAGCTGGTGTAACGTATTGGTTCTCTACTACAGTGTTGCAGATAATACTCGTTAGAATCTTAGAAGCAATAGCTTGGGCTATGTTCTGGCCTTCGATAGAAGCTTTTGCGACGGAACTCGTTAGGCCCGGAGAATCCGGTCGGTCAATTGGAATCACAACGGCTTCGTATGGAGTCGGATTTACAGCCGGCTCATTTGCGAGCGGAACCATCGTAGGTGCTTTTGGGTACGGTCAATTATTCCTCTCCTATTCAGTTATGGCTCTGGCTTCTGCTGTCCTTGCGGCATTATTCGTTCATGAACGAGGATCAAGATCCGCTTATCAAATGCATAGAAATTGGCGACATTCGCTGTCTAAGAAATCTATCCCCGGCTACTTCTTGGGAACAATCTACACTTTTGGGCTGGGTGCAATGTTGACATTCTACTCGGTGTTTTCTCAGAGTCTTGGCATACCAGTTTTTTGGATTGGCGTTCTACTTGCAATCTTCTGGGTGGGTAGAATTGCTGGCTCTTATGGCGGCGGTGAATTATCAGACCTTTACGGAAGGAGAATACTTGCAGTTCTCTCCATGGTAGGATGTGGTATTGGCTTCACATCCGCAAGTGTCGCGACAAGTCTTCAATTGCTATCTGTTGCCGCATTGATTATCGGTCTGAGTATAGGAGCCGCGTTTCCGGTCGGTGTTGCATTAGTTGCTGACGCAGTTGATTCAAGATTTCGCGGATATGCTATGGGCATTTTTGAGTCTTCCTGCGCCGTAGGATTCTTATTAGCTGCGACACTCGGAGGATTACTTGCAGAATCGTATTCTGCCCGCTTACCTTTTCTGTTAGCGTCATTCTGCGGTTTCTTCGCAGCTGCTGTACTGGCGAAAATTCCAATCCATAATGTCACATCCTCACAGTAACTGGCTATGACTGAGCTTGATCATTTCGAGGTGATTCGGCAACTTCCGTATAGCACTTGACGTAAGCTCCTCACAATAGCATAGTTGCTGGCAATGAGTGCCAGAAAAGTGAACCCTAGAAAAAATGGTTGGTAAGGTGCAAGCATAAGAGCGAGGGCTTCTGTTCCTGCTACCTGAAGTAAACTACCCAGGAACATTCCGGCGCAGGTCGGGCAAGCAGTGAATAGTCCAGTTACCGCACCGAAACCTCCAAGCCAAAAACTGCTAATTCCCTTGTGTTGACTGTCGTAAGCGAATCTTGCTAACGTGATATTTTGCCCTACTAGCGCGGAGACTAGCATCAGCAGTATCGCATTTATGGGCACCAAAAGTATGCCCAGATGATGAGTCAAATAGATCGTGAAATACGGAACGAAGCCCGGTCTATCACAGCATACGGTCACAACTATTGAGGGGATATGGGCGAAGTATTCAGTTGCAAAGTCGAGATCTGGCCTATAGATTATGATGCTTGAGACGATCGCGTAAAATACCCCATATAGTGATGCTGAAACTAACATCGTAACCAGGTACTTGCGTCTTTCGAGAATCTTCCCAACTACAGTAATGAGCGGAGGCCATGTATCTTCCCTGAATCCGAAAGTACTTGCGTGCAAGAACTCTTTGATTCCCAGAACCATCGCAAATAGTCCTACAAAGAGAATCCCGACTGTCACGTAACTGAAGAACTTGAATGCGGCAAGTATTCGATTCGTGAATACGCTGACGGACGATATGAGAACCCAGTAGACTAGAAGCGAACCTCCGATTGATGAAAGGCCAAGCAAAATGTTGAGAAGTCCCGTACCACGCGAATCGACTGATGACATTAGGAAACCTTACGCGCTATGACGCAATAGGCTGACTCGGCTTCGCAAACAGTTTCTCAATCTCCATTCGGTGAATGCTGTTCATCGTACAGAAGGGGATTATTCGACCGTCAGGAATCCCATAGTGTATTCCGCATCTTTGAACCCTCTCCAAATCGAAATTGTAGGGATCCATGAAATGCATTGCACCTACCATTACTATTCGACGCATTAGTTGTCCCAGAGCGTCATAGCTACCTTCGCGTATTACGCCGGAGATCAGCGGTTTGAGAACCTTCAACTTGATATGTCGGAGACTCTGAATCATTTTGAATCTTGCAAGAACTTCATGACCGCTGTTTGCCAGTCTGGCGACCTCTTTCATATTGCTCATGAATGCGTCTACATCAGCATATCTTGTGATAGGGGTAACTCTATCGTCTTCTACGAAAACGAACGTCGCCATGCCGCAATGCTCATGCATTGTGAACTCCGGATATCTAGTTCCTCTCAGTGCTCCCATCGCTTGTGCAAACGGAACGACGGAGGGAACTGGATAGAAGTCGCTTACTTTGATTTGTCCATCCGTTTGCTCTTCGACCAGCCGCATGAAGTCAGGAATCGTAATTCGATACTCGGCAAGTTTATCACGATCGATTCGACCTGTGACCGAGACTGGTTGAACATTCACGCATCGGATTACGTCATGATTCTCTGCCGCGAACCTGATAATTCGACCCAGTTGATTATCGTTGATACCCCTAACCAGTGTAACCACAAGAATTACGCTGTCGTGTTGAACAGATCTTAAGTTATCAAGAGCCTTCATCTTCGTTGGCAAAAGGTCTAGCCCCCGCGTAATTTTGTAAGGCTCGGACGTCAAGCCATCAAACTGAAGATAGAAACTGGACACGTCTGCAGCCTGTAATCTCTTCAAATATTCCATGCTTTGTGCGATTCTGATGCCGTTCGTGTTCACCTCGACGTGATGAATGCCCGCCCCATGCGCGTATCGAACGATTTCTGAAAGATCGTTTCTTAGAGTTGGTTCTCCACCGCTAAGTTGAAGCGCCTTGACTTTCACAGGTCGGTTGGCTGCCAGATTATCGATGATTCCTTTGATTTGATCAAGAGTCGGTTCGTATTCATACCCAGCCGCCGCGGCATTCGCGAAGCATATAGGACATTTGAGATTACAGCGGTTCGTTACGTCAATTATCGACAATATGGTTTGAGATTTATGATTCTCGCAGATGCCACAATCATACGGACACCCTTTAGATGATTTGGTTCGAGGATTCTCCAAACCATCTCCAGTGACTGAGTACTTTCTGACTCTTTGCCATTGGTCAAAGTCAGACCAATAGAGATCTCTGAAGTAGCCGTGTACAGGGCAAGACTTGGTCATCATAACCATCCCGTTTTCCTGACTGAGTTCCGCTGGAATGACAGCATGACAATCAGGGCAGATACTCGACGTACTCTTCAGAGGATTCTTGGACATCCCGTCACACCGGACTCCTGTCAAGGCTTGTGCGATTTAGGTGAGCCACCTAAACTTTGGTTATGTACAGTGTAGAGAGTAAATTCCAATCTCTCGAATATGCTTAGGAAAACATTACTACGCTGACTCGCATTCCAACCGTATGTTGATAGTGCCGTGCACATAACAGTCTACGACCTGTTCCTCGACCTAGATTTTACCAAGCTGAGCTTCAAAGGAAGATTGCTCATCACCCTGAAGACCGAAGCTGACTTGGTTCTGAATTCTGTTGAACTCGACATTAAACATGTGAGTATTGGTGAGACCCCAACGCAGTTCAGTCAGAACGGGGAGAACCTAACCATCGCGACAGGTGCCTTCGATGGCACATTGAAAGTGGAATACTCCGGGTCTATTCCAGATTCCCTGGCGGGCATTTACAGAGCCCCGTACGATCACACCCACATTGTCACAACTCATTTCGAAGCAGCTCAAGCAAGGAGAATGCTGCCCTGCGTTGACCAACCAGACGTCAAAGCCGAATTCAAACTGACAATCAGAATAGACAATGACCTGGATGCAATTTCAAACATGCCTATAGAATCAGCAACCGCCGAGGGGAACAAGAAACTTATCACATTTCAGAAGACGCCGCGAATGTCAACCTACTTGCTATACCTTGGAGTAGGCAAGTTCCAGCAGCAAACCAAGAAGTTGGGCGAAATCAGCGTAATAATGGCAACAACTCCCGGAAAAGCAAAACTCGGAGAATTTGCCCAAGACGAAGCACGAAAAGCTATCGAATACTACAATTCATACTACAACATTCCGTACGAACTCCCCAAAGTCCACTTGATCGCTGTTCCCGAATTCGCTGCAGGTGCCATGGAGAACTGGGGGGCAATTACCTTCCGCGAAGCAGCACTTCTCATAGACGCGAGTAGTAGCACAAAGGCAAGAAAGCGTGTTGCAGAGATCGTTGACCATGAATTGGCGCATCAATGGTTTGGAGATTTAGTGACCATGAAATGGTGGGACGACATTTGGTTGAATGAGAGTTTCGCCACTTTCATGGCATACAAAGTTCTCAACTCACTTCATCCAGGGTGGAGAACCTGGGAGGATTTCCTGAGAGAAGAAACGGGAGGGGCATTAGCCCGAGATTGCCTCAAGAACACTCACCCAATCGAAGTTCAAGTAAAGTCACCCGAAGAAATAGAGCAAATCTTTGACGCCATAAGCTACGGCAAAGGTGCAAGCATCCTTCGAATGATCGAGACATACATTGGAGAGGAAACGTTTCGAGAGGGAATACGACATTACCTCTCTGCATATGCTTACTCAAACGCTACTGGAAACGAACTATGGTCAACGCTTCAAGACACATCCAAGCAGCAAGTAAAGAAGATCATGACGGCTTGGATAAAGCAACCAGGATATCCAGTCGTGACTGCAACCGTAAACGAGGGCAGGCTACGTCTTCGACAGGAAAGATTCATTTTGTCGGCAGAAAAGTCGGATCACGATCAGACATGGCCAATCCCTGTAACCATGGAAGTAAACGGCGCCGCCACAAGATTTCTCATGGAAGAGAGAGAACAGACGTTCGATGTTGGAGAAATCAAGTCTCTGAAGATTAACTTGAATCGAACCGGCTTCTACATGGTTCGCTATGAAGATCTTGACGATAAGCTATGGAGAAGCACGCTAACACCAATAGACAAATGGGGAATAGCTTCTGACGCTTTTGCTTTCCTCCGAGCAGGCAAGCTCGACATTCAAGAGTACATGCAACTTCTGAAAAAGTTCGTCAAGGAAACCGATTACTTACCGGCACACGAAGTCTCAGATCAACTCGCCTTCCTATACACGATCGTGCCCACCAAGTTTACTGACTTCTCGAAAGAGTTCCACCAGTCTCAACTGCAGATCCTCCAGCAGAGAAGCGACGAAAACAGCCTTGAACTGCTCGGAAACGTATGCACTAGATTAGCATTGGTGGACGACGAGTATGCAAGCAATATAGCTTCAAAGTTCCGCGACTATCAGAACGCTGCACCCGATATGAAACAGGCCATTGCATTAGCATATGCCAGAACAACCAATGACTTCAATGGACTGATGAACGCGTACAGAAAAAGTGCATCCGATGAAGACAAAGAGAGACTTCTAAATGCAATGACTGCTTTCTCAAAAGACGACTTAATCAAGCGAACTCTCGAGTTCACGCTAAGCGGCGAAGTGAAGAGACAAGAAATTCGCAGCGTCGCACTAATGGCAGCTGAAAAACCGAAAGCTAAGGACATAACCTGGAACTGGCTATGCACGAATATTCGCCGATTCGAAGAACTATACAAAGGAACTGGGACGCTCTCCGGTACATTCATGTCCATTGTCCCAATCCTGGGAATCGGCAGAATCAGAGAGACCGAAGACTTCTTCAGCAGACACAGAATCCCTGACGCAGAGATAGGTATCTCAGCTGGATTAGAGAAGTTGAAAGCATACGACCGACTCGTCAGTGACATAATGCGGGCATGATCGGTAGCATGCACACTCAAAAGATCGGATACCTATTAACTGCCGTTGGCATAGTAGGCATCTTCGTCTCATTCGCAATACAACAATCAGAAATCGACCCAATCGCAATCTCACTTGCTACCGTGTCGATTCTGGTTTCAATCATCGGAATTGCCCTAGCACTGCAAACCCCAAGCAGCAACAAAAGCAACATGTCCAAAATACAACTAGGTCCGTTCGGCCATCATGATCTGCGAAGACTCGTCGCAGAAACATGGAGAACCTAGAGAGTCTGCTGAAGTTGCATTGTTAAGAGTCGCAGTCGATATCGGCGGCACCTTCACCGACCTCGTCGCAATTGACGAGAAATCTAATCTGTACGTTTTGAAGATCAAAACAACTCCCAAGAATCCTGAGAAAGCACTCATCGATTCCATTACAAGATTCATTGCGGAGAACAATGTTATTGGTTCAGAAATCGAGCGGATAATTCACATCGGCACCTTGGGATCTAATCTAATGTTAGGTCAACAAGGAATCCAATTACCCAAAACCGCTCTTGTAACTAGTCGCGGCTTCAAAGACGTGATTGAAATCGGACGACAAAACCGAGACGAGCTTTACAACGTCTTCTTTCAACGTCCAAAACCCTTAGTCCCTCGCAAGCTAAGGTTCGAGATCTCCGAAAGGGTTGACTCACACGGGAACGTATTGAAGCGAGCGCAAACCGAAGAGATCAGGAATCTTGGAAGTAAGCTCAAGGAAAACATGGTTGAGGCTGTCGCGATATCTTTCATCAACAGTTTCATCAACTCAGAAAACGAGAATATTGCAAAGCAAGTTCTTTCGGAAACTTGCAATTACGTTTTCACTTCCTCAAATGTTGACCCGGAGCACCGAGAGTATGAACGAACAAGTACAACAGTCGTAAACGCGATTCTGGCACCTGTTGTATCAAGATACCTACAATTGGCACTCGACGAGCTGTGCAGCCTGGGGATCTCGGCACCGGTTCAAATATTTACATCATCGGGTGGACTTGTTGACATCAATGAAGCTGCAGCGAGGCCTATCGCAGGAGTTGAATCAGGCCCGTCAGCTGGAGTGGTTGGAGCTGCAGAGATTGCTAAGAAACTCGGCGATCGCCGTGTGTTAAGCCTAGACATGGGTGGCACGACGGCCAAGGCAGGCTGCGTTGTTGACTGTAATCCTCTCTTGGTTCCTGAGATAGAGGTTGGCGGACGCGTCCACATGGGGCGCGTCATCAAAGGCAGCGGCTACCCGGTGAGGTATCCTTCCATTGACTTAGCCGAAGTGAGCGCTGGTGGCGGAACAATCATCTGGGGAGACGAACTTGGCATCTTGAAGGTTGGTCCCATCAGCGCAGGCGCAGACCCTGGACCTGCGTGCTACGGAACCGGCGGTAAGAACGCCACAATAACCGACAGTAATCTGATCTTAGGCAGACTCCCCTCAATCATCCTTAATAGAGAAATGCGGTTGGATCGAACGCTAGCATATAAATCACTGCAAAGAGTCGCCGCAGTTACAGACCTCGAAGTCACTGAAGCCGCAACAGCATCAATAAGATTAGTCAACCTCCAAATGGCAAAAGCGCTTGACATCGTGAGTCTGGAGAGAGGACATGATCCGCGCGCGTTCTCACTGATGGCTTTTGGAGGCGCAGGCCCAATGCATGCCGCGGAGCTTGCTGAGGAGGTTGGCGTAAGACGAGTAATTGTGCCACCTCATCCAGGCCTCTTTTCAGCATTAGGAATGACTATGACGGATATGAAGTACACATACGTGAAAGGAATCATAAAGCCTCTCGAAGAATTGTCGGAAGATTACTGCGAGCAAACCTGGCAGAAAATGAGTAGTGAAGCTCTTTCTCAGCTACAATCCAAGGTTGAAACATCGCAAGCGCAAACAATCAGGAGTGCTGACGTGCGATATCTAGGACAAGGTTTCGAACTGGAAATACCTGCGTCCGATCCTTTCAGGCATTCAGAATTGATCAAGACCTTCGAGAACATACATGAAGCGGCTTATGGATACAAACATGAAGGTGAACGACTGGAAATCACGGCATTTAGACTCACCATAACTGTTCCAGTCAAGAAGCCCACTCTAAGAATATGCACCAACATGGTCCCGGAGAGTCATCGTGACGTCTGGTTCAATGATGCGTTCGTAGAAACGCGTGTGCTTTGGCGTGACAGCATCCTTGCAAATCAGATTCTATATGGCCCGGCAATCATCGAAGAATATGATTCTACGACTGTAGTGCCACCGGGCTGGGTGTTGACTCGGAACGCCACAGGTTGTTTGATTCTGGAGTTGAAATCATGACATATGATAAAGTAATGCTGGAGGTTATCAAACACAGTCTGACTTACATCTCGGAAGAGATGGGTGTTGCACTAAGAAAGTCAGCATATTCTCCGAATATTCGGGAACGGTCAGACCACAGTTGCGCCTTGCTCAACGATTCCGGTAGAACAATTGGCCAGGCGGAGCACATTCCCGTACATATCGGATCACTGCCGCTCGGACTCAAGAACACTTTATTTCTCCTTCAAGAACGCGGAGTTGAACTGCGCCCACATGAAATGTACTTTCTCAATGACCCCTATGTCGCGGGCACTCATCTCAATGACATCACCGTCATTAGGCCGGTCTTCCTTCAAAACCAATTGATCGGTTACGTCGCTAACAAGGCGCACCACGTTGACGTAGGTGGCATATCTCCCGGAAGCATCAGCATCAGAGCGACGACTCTAGATGAGGAGGGAGTTGTCGTTGAGCCGACGAAACTTGTACATGAAGATCGCATTCAACCCGCAGCCTATGAGTTTGCTAAGAAAACTAGAATGCCGCGGCTCGTAATGGGCGACCTGCGTGCTCAGATAGCAGCTAATCTTCTTGGGGACAGACGCCTATGTGAAATGGTCTCTAGAGTCGGATTAGACAGATTCAAGAGTGCATGCAGTGCTGTTCTGGATCAAACTAGCAGTCGTGCTCTATCAGAATACGCAAGAATGCCGCATGGAACTTTTCGCGGAAAAGATGTCCTTGAGCTTAATGACCATCTTCTCGAGATATGTGTCACGATTAGCATTTCGAATGACGGTGTGAAAGTTGATTTTTCAGGAACCGCGTCGCAGGTAGCGGTTCCACTTAACGCGGTCTTTGGAGTCACAACTTCTGCTGTCACTTTTGCAATTAGGACTCTAATGCCACCTGATCTACCCTCTAACGATGGCTTCAATCGCACGATCAGCATAGAAGCACCCGCTGGTCTACTGGTCAATCCATGCAAACCTGCCCCAGTAGCTGGAGGTAATCTGGAGACGAGTCAACGGATAGTAGATGCTATGTATGCCGCGTTGATCGAAGCGGTTCCCTCCAGAATCCCAGCTGCCTCTCATGGGAGTATGAATAATATCATGATGGGTGGAAAGCGACCTGAAACAGGCGAAGAGTGGGCGTTTTACGAGACAGTTGGAGGGGGATACGGTGGTAGATTGGGAGCAGATGGAGTTGATGGTGTTCAAGTAACCATGACAAATACACTCAATACACCTATCGAAGTGATTGAACACTACTATCCGGTAATCTTCGAGACCTATGCTTTCCGATCCGGG
>Ga0187774_10000690_pt1 | contig 11669 bp, 10 predicted proteins | sample 0216_BV02_MP05_2_FD_133152 | JGI IMG/M metagenome (GOLD analysis project Ga0187774, IMG submission 133152) | Tropical peat soil microbial communities from peatlands in Department of Meta, Colombia - 0216_BV02_MP05_20_MG | ecosystem: Environmental > Terrestrial > Soil > Wetlands > Peat | place... | reverse complement strand
TGCGCCGGGTCTGCCAGGGCACCGCGACCAACCGCTCCTCCATGCTCCAGGACGTCCTGGCCGGCCGGGAAACCGAAATCGAGTCCCTCAACGCCCAGGTGGCGGCCCGGGGCGTGCCCCTGGGCGTCCCCGCGCCGGTGAACTCTCTCCTTACCCGCCTGATCCAGGCTCTGGGCCAGAGCGCCGCCCTGCGGGTGGGCTAGGCGCCCCGGACCCTCAACCCCTGACCTGTCCTGGGTCACGGGAGGGACCGGGCATGGTGTTCAGGCAAACCAAGCCCACCCCGGCCCAGGTGAGTTCCCGCACCCGGCGGATGAGCCCGAAACTCAGGCCGGCCACCGGCGGGAGCCCCAGGCTCAGGAAAATCAGGACCTTGCCCCCTTCCTGGGTCCCCAGTTTGGCCGGCATGAAGAACAGCACCAGGTCCAGAAAAATGGACAGGGTCTCCACCGTCACCGCGGTGGCCAGGTTCACCGGCAGGCCCAGGAAGTAGAAGATGATCATGACCTCCACGCTTCCCAGGGCCCAGGCCAGGGCAAAGAGCCCGGTGGAGGCCCAGAAAGCCCGGCGGTGCCCCGCCAGATACGCGGCGATCAAACCGTCCAATTCCTCAATTTTCTCCTGGGGCAGGTGGGCGGAAAAACGGGCGGGCAGCCAGTTTTTCACGACTCCCGCCACCTTCCCCAACAGGCGCCAGCGCAAGCCCCAAAAAGTCACTCCTAAAAATGCCAGGCATCCCGCCAGCACCGCCCAGAACCAGGGGGCCAGCCCCGGCCGCAAGGGCGCCAGGGGCGCGGCCAGGGACAGGCCCAGGGCGATGAACAGGGCCTGCCCCAGAAATTGCTGGAACTTGGCCAACGTCACCGACGCCGCGCCCACCGCCGCGGAGACCTCCCGGCGCAGGGAGTTGATGCGCCAGATTTCCCCCCCAAAAGTGGCGCTGGGCACCAGGTAATTCAGGCTGTCCCCCGCCAAGCGCAGGCGCAGCAGGAGCCCGAAGCCCACGGTGCGCTGGGGCGCGGCAAAGGCATAATGCCAGCCCGCGGTGTTGGCCAGGATGGGCAGGACCTCCTGGCCGATGATGAACCACCAGCCGGGGCCCACCTGCCGCAGCTGCGCCAGGACCTTATCCAGGCCCAGGCCCAGGAGCAGGCCCACCAGGATGGCGCCGCCTAAAATCGCCAGTACCAGGTTCAGGTGCGAAGAGAGGGAGCGGGGCATCACGGGGCCAGGGGGAGCCAGGCGCCGCCGGTCTCATGGGACCGGTAGGCCAGGCGGATGAGACGGCTGCAGGTTTCGGCCTCCAGGAAATTGCGGCCCCTCATTTCCGGGGCCCGGACTTCCTGGAGGAATTCGGCGAGTACCCCCGCCATCCACTGGGGATGATGAGAGCCGCTGGAGAGCTTTTCGGGAAGGCGTTTTGATGCCACTACTTCGCCCCCCACCGCCCGCGTCAAGAAGTCGTCATTAACCACGATTTCGCCGGCCTCCCCCCGGACGCGGGCCCGGTTATGCCGCTCTGCCGCCTGCCAGGTGAAGAAGAGGCGGGCCCCGGCGCCTGGAAACTGCATTTCCACTTCGGCCTCCACCTCCACCCGGGACCCCGCCCCCCGGACGAGGTGGGCCTTGAGGGCCTCAGGCCTCCCCAGCCAGGCGAGGAGGAGATAAAAGGCATGCCAGCCATGGTCCATCAGGATGCCACCCAGAGAATGGGCCGGGTCCCGGCGCCAGGGGGACAGGCCCCCGCCCGAGGCGTCGGTGCGGTAAACCTGCCACTCCACCTGCTGAACTCGGCCCACGGCCCGGCCCGGAGGAGCGCCGCGGTCTCGGCCAGGATGGGGGCATACTTCCAGTTGTGCACCGTGACCAGCGCCGCGGCAGCATTGCGGGTCAAGGCCTCCTTAAGTTCCCGAAATTCCTCTGTGGACAAAGACAGGGGCTTTTCCGAGAGCACGTGGCAGCCGTGCTTGAGCGCGGCCAGGGCCAGCCCCGCGTGGCTGTGGGGCGGGGTGCAGAGGTCCACAAAGTCAAGGTCCGATTCCCGCTGCAGAAGGGATGCCAGGTCTTTGTAGACCCGGACCCCGGGGATCAGGGACCGGGCCAGGTCCCGGCGCGCCGGCAGGGGCTCGGCCAGCGCCACCAGGGCCAGCTCCGGACGACCAGCCAACGCAGGCAGGTGGGCCAGTTCCGCCACCTTGCCGAAACCGATGAGCGCGCCTTTGAGTGGCCGGCTAGTGATATGGGACCTCCCGCTCAATATAGGCGAAGACTTCGTCCAGGATCGCGACCCCTTCCTCGGCCTCCGCCGGCGTTATGGTCAAGGGCGGGTTGATGCGGAAGCTGGGGGCGTAGTTCATGGCCAGGAGACCCCTTTGCAAGCTTTCCCGGAAGATGATTTCCGTGACCCTTTTGTCCAGGGGCTCTTTGCTCTCTCGATCTTTCACCAGCTCCAGACCGATCATCAACCCCCGGCCTTGAACCTGGCCGATAAACGGATATTTTTCCTGCAGGGCCAGCAATTTCTCCATCAGGAATTGCCCCACCCGGGCGGCATTGGCCGCCAGGTCTTCCTCCAGGATGACTTCCAGGCTGATCCAGGCCGCGGTGGCGGCCAGGGGGTTGCCGCCATAGCTGGAGGAGGCCGCGGAAGGCTTGGAGTAAGGCTCCGCAGCCATGATAGGCGGGGTGGAGATGAGGCCGCTCACGGGAAAGCCGTTCCCCATGCCCTTACCGATGGTCATGACGTCCGGCGTGACCCCGAAGTGCTCCACCCCGAAGAGCCGGCCAGTGCGCCCGAAGCCGGTGAGCATCTCGTCGGCGATGAGCAGCGCCCCGTTTTCCCGGGCGATCCGGGCCAACCCGGGCAGAAACTCCGGGGGCGGCACGATGTTGCCCGCGGTGCCCTGAATGGGCTCCACCACGATGGCCGCCAGCTCGCCGGTGGTATTCAGCCGGAGGACCCGGCGGGCAAAGTCCAGGCAGTGGAGGCCGCAGCCCGGGTAGGTCAGCTGGAAGGCGCAGCGGTAGCAATCGGCGTAAGGGGTCAGGTAGAGGCCGGGGGGCAGGGGCCCCCAGTGCTGCTTGAAGGGGTTGCCCATGAGGCCCAGGACCCCGCCGGTCTTGCCGTGGAAGCCGCCCCAAAAAGCCAGGAACTCGAATTTCTTGGTATAGGACTTGGCCAGGCGTAAGGCCGCCTCCACGGCCTCAGACCCGCCGGAATAAAGCTGGGTCAGGGAAAGTTCCCCCGGGGCCAGGGAGGCCAGGCGGGTCAGGAATTTCAGGCGGCTCTCGCTGGTGAAGTTACCCACGGTCACCCGCTGCAGCTGCTCGCTCAGCGCGGCGAGATAACGGGGGTGGCTGTGGCCCAGGGAGCAGACGCCGATGCCCGCCATGAAGTCCAGGTAGCGGCGGCCGTCCACGTCGGTGAGGTAGCACCCCTGGCCCCGCTCCAGGACCAGTTGGGACAGCAGGGCCACGTTCTGGGTGCCAGGGGCCAGGACCTGCTGCTCGGCCCGGAACATCTTTAGGGCCCGGGATGCTTCTTTAGAGCTGCCAGAGTTCTTGGACATAGTGCGCGATTTCCTTGGCCGCCGCCTCCCGGCAGCGGGAGAAGCTGGGCCAGTCGTTCAAGTCTATCAAAACCGGGCGCCCCTGGGGGGTCAGGACCACGTCCCCCCCGAACACCGCCAAGCCTACCAGGCGGGCGGCCCGGCAGGCCAGGTCCGGCAAAAAGGATAATCGGGGCCCGGTCACCGGCTCCCCCGCGGCGCCAAACGTCTGAAAGAACCGCCCCGGCCCCACCCCATAGAACTTGACCTCTTGCCCCGGAATGTGCTCCTGCCAAACGAATTCGTCAATGCCCCGGCGGCGGAAGTCCGCCAGGACCGTTAGGGCTTCTCCGGCCCCGGCCACCCGGACCACATCCCCCGGGCCGGCCGCGTGAAGCTCGGCCCTTTTCAGCCAGCCGGGGCCGGGAAATTCCCGGGGCCAGCGGCTCCGGGCTTCCTCCGCCGCAAAAAGCCGGGTGTCGGGGCAGGCAAACCCCTGCCGGGCCAGAAGGGGAAAAAGATGGCGGCGGTAACAGGCCAGGACCGCGGCGGGAGGATTGATTAAGCGCCAGCCCCGTTCCTCCCACTGCCGTAACCGGCCCAAAGCCCCGGGGCCCTGGGCCATGTGCAGGACGCCTGTTGCCGCGGGCGGCGCGGCGAGGATCTCCTCGGCAGTTAGTGACCTGACCTCGCAGCCCCCCTCCGCCAGGTGCTGCAAGACCTCCTCCATGATGGCGCGATCCGCCTCCACCTTGCCGGGAGATAAAACCCGTTCCCGAAAGATACCATAAATCAGGGGGGGCATGGCAGTCTGCCAGTCAGCAAAAGTTCCTCGGCCCGGGCCAGGTCGCCGGGGCGGTCCACGTCCACCGCGGACCCCACGTCCAGGCCTACTAAAGGATAAGCATCCTGCGCCAGCATGGCCAGGAACTGCCGCAGGGCAGTCAGGCCCAGGCTCTGAGCCCGGGGCTGCCATTGGAACACCTCGGGCTGAAAGTAATAGCACCCCGCGGTGATATAGCCGCTGTGGTCCGGCCCGCCTACGGCGGTAATCCGGCCTTCCGGGTCCAGGTGGACGTAAAGGGGCGATTCATCTTCCTGGAAGGTGGTGAGCCCCAGGGCTCCCCGGGCCGGCGCGCTCCGGGCCTGGGTCACGAAGCGGCCCACCGCCCCGGGGGCGAAGACCGCGTCCACCGTGAGCAGCAGAAACGGGCAATCCAGATAGGGGGCCAGGGCCAGGAAGCTTTCCAGGGAGTTGGGGCTGTCCCAAACCGTCAGGTCCACGGGCAGGGGCCAGGTGCCGCCTCGGAGATACGCGGCCACCTCGGGAAAGGCCGGGGAGGTGATGAGCGCCGCCCTTTCGGCGCCGGCCCCCGCGGCCTCGTGCAGGGCCCGGGCCACCAGGGTCTGCCCCCCCACCTGCACCAGGGGCTTGGGGGTTAAGATGCCTCCTGCCGCCAGGCGGCTGCCTTTCCCCGCGGCGATAATGCCCGCCTTCATGACAGCAGGGACTCCAACTCGGGCAAGGCACGGATTTCATAATCCGCCAGGTCCGGGGCAAAGTCCGGGGGCAGCGGCGCACTCATGGCGTCGTTCCTGAGCCAGATGGCCGTCAACCCCAGTTGCCGGGCGGCGCGGATGTCCTGGTTATAGGAGTCGCCTACATAGGCCGCAGCTTCCGGGGCGCAGTCCAGCGCGGCCAGGGCCAGCATAAAGATGGCGGGGTCGGGCTTGCGCACTCCCACCACCTGGGAATCCACGATAGCCGCCAGCCAGGGAGCCAGGCCCGTTTCCTTTAAGATCAGGGCGGCACTGCCGTAATAATTGGTGACCACCCCCAGGCGAAAGCGCGGGGCCAGCCGGGAGAGGACCCCGGCGTTGCGGCGCAACTTTTCCTGGCAGGCCCGGTGGAATCTCTGGATGAGAAGCCGGCCCGCCCAGGGGTCATTGATCCGCAACGCGGCCAATTGGTGCAGGACATGAAAACCAACCAGGTCCTCCAGCCCCAGGACGGCCACCTGGGTCTCCGCCAGGCAAGCATCTTCCGCCTGGTAAAACGCCGCTTTCAGCTCATCCCAGGTTACGGCGGGGAGAATTTCCTGATAAAGCAGGTAAAAGCGGTTGAGCCAGTGCTCCCCGTCGCCGTCCAGGGTGCCGCCCAGGTCGAAGAGGATGGCCTTAAGGCTGGTCAACGGTCGTGGGACCATGAGATACGGAACCTGCCGCCAGTTGCTTCTTTAAGGAAAAGCGCCACAGGAAGAAAAGGGCCAGGGCAAAGACATAGCTCCCCATCATGGCGCCCCAGAGAAACCAGGCCAGGCGGTCAAAGAGGGCCAGGAGGAAAACCAGGTAAGCGAAGTCCCGGTTCACCAGCCAGGCCAGCCAGCGGGCGGCCCGGGACTGGCATGGCGGCTCCGGGCCGCCATCCTTGAGGAGCACCTGGTAAACCACCAGGGCGCAAAGGCCAAAACCACCCAGCAGGGCGGCCAAGGCATAGAGATGGCTCACATTGTGGGCGGCGCGGCTCAGTCCCACGGCGATGCCGATAAACACGGCCACGTGCACCAGGTTGTCGGTGATGACGTCCAGGTAGTGGCCCAAGGCGGTCTCCCGCAGGGTCAGGCGGGCCACCTCGCCGTCCACCCCGTCCAGGATGACCACCAGCAGGAACAGGGCGGCCCCGAGGAGGTGGAACGCATAGCCCGCCTGGGCCAGGAGCCAGGCCCCGGCCAGCCCGACACCGGTGTTCAGGAGGGTGATCCAGTTGGGCGCCACCCCCCAGCGGGCCAGGCAGGGGCTCACCAGGCGGGAGAGGCGGCGGTCCAGCATCCTGGCCAGGAACCCGTCACTGGCGGCCGTGGCCGCGGCCTGGGCCGCCACCAGCCGGGCTTCGGCCTCTTTCCGGGCCCCGGAGCCCGCACTGAGCAGGTACGGGAGCCCGGGAAGCGCAGGGGAGGTAGTTTCCTCCCCCCCGGCCAGCCAGTCCGCTATCACCCGGCCCCACCGCCCGGCCGGCAGCAGCCCGCCCCACTCCTCCAGCCTGTCCCCGCCGCCCCAGGCCTCGGCCAGCCAAGCTTCCAGGCTCATTCGATCCCAAACCGCGTGGCCCTTGAGGACCACCAAGGGCTCAAGCGCCTCCGGGTGCAGGCCGGCCGGCAAGGTTAGCGGCTCGTCCCCAGAAATTACCTGCCAGGAGACGGCAGCCGGCCAAGCGCGAGGCGGGTCCTGTAAATCTTGCTGCAGCTCCGGGGTAATCAAGACCCACACTTCCTGGCCCAGGCCGGCGGCCAGCCGGGCCAGGCGCATTACCGCGGGCTGGCCCAAAATGGGCAGGAGCGCGCTTTTTCGGTTGGCTACAATCAATAATTTAGTCTTCATAAGCCGCCTGGCCGCTTATAAAATAGCATATTCGGCCCCGCCAAGCAGCAGGCAGGATGCAGGAAGGCGCCGCTGGGCAAACCGTCACCCGGGTGGTCAGGAACACCGGCAAGTCCTATTAAGGGCCTTGGGGGAAGGGGGAGATAAAAAGAATTGACTTGCGCCGTTTGTGAACCTAAATTCATAGAGAAATCCTTTTTTAGCAGGGTCTGAACTGGAGAAGGCCTGGCCCCCGGGGGGGGGAGTAGTGGAGAGAATCAAAGTTGCCATTGCTGGCGTGGGAAATTGCGCCAGCGCGCTCCTGCAGGGAGTGGAATACTATCAGCGACATTTGGGAACCGGCCGGGAAGGGTTCATCGGCCTGATGCATCCCGACATCAACGGCTACCGGCCCGGAGACCTTGAGGTGGCGGCCGCGTTTGATATCGATGCCCGGAAAGTGGGCCGGCCCGTGGAAGAAGCTATCTTTGCGCCGCCCAACTGTTGCTGCCGCCTGGTGGACCGGGTCACTCCCACCGGAGTAAAGGTGCAGATGGGCCCGGTCCTGGACGGCGTCTCCCCCCACATGCTTAACTACCCGCCGGAGCAGACCTTCGTGGTGGCTGACCAGGAGCCGGCGCCGGTGGCAGAAGTGCTGAAAGAGACCGGCGCGGAAGTCCTCCTCAACTACGTGCCCGTGGGCTCCGAGCAGGCCGCCCGCTACTATGCGGAGTGCTGCCTGGAAGCCGGGGTCTCCTTCATCAATTGCATGCCCGCGTTCATCGTCTCCGACCTCCAATGGGCCCGCCGCTTCCAGGACGCCGGCATTCCGGTGGTGGGGGATGATGTGAAAAGCCAGCTGGGGGCCACCATCCTGCACCGGGCCCTGGTGCACCAGTTCCGGCAGCGGGGGCTGGTGGTGGACCGCACCTACCAACTCAACGTCGGCGGCAACACCGACTTTCTCAACATGCTGAACCGGGACCGCCTGGCCACCAAAAAAGCGTCCAAGACCAAGGCGGTGCTCTCTTTGTTGCCTCCGGACTTTGACCTGAACCACATCCACATCGGTCCTTCGGACTACGTGCCCTGGCAGCGGGACAACAAGGTGGCCTTCCTGCGCCTGGAAGGCCGGGGCTTCGCTGGCGCCCCCCTGCACTTGGAGATCCGCCTGTCGGTGGAGGACTCCCCCAACAGCGGCGGCTGCATGATTGACGCCATCCGCTGCGCCAAGCTGGCCCGGGACCGGGGCATCGCCGGCCCTTTGACCTCCATCTCCGCCTATACCATGAAGCATCCGCCGGAGCCCCTGGAGGACGAGGAGGCCTTTCAAAGGGTGGAAGAGTTCATCGCCGGCCGCCGGGAAAGGTAAGGCAGCCGCCCCCGAAGCCGCCTGGCGGAAATTTTCAATTTTTTCCCTAAACGCAGCGCCCTCAAGACAACAGTCCTAGCCCCCCCGGCCTTCCCCGGCTCCGCCATCTTCAGGCCCACCTCTGCCTGGCGGGCGGCCCGGCCCGTCGCCGTACAGGCGCAGAAACGCGGGCAGGAAGGTCAAGGATGACAGCAGGACGCAGAGGCTGCCCACCGCGGCCAGCAGGCCCAGGCTGAAGGTCCCCTGGTGGTTTGAGACCATCAGGCTGCCGAAGCCCACCGTGGTGGTCAGGGCCGCCAGGACCACCCCCTTGGCCGTGGCTGACGGCAGGGTGATGGCCCGGGCCGACTCCTCCAGCTGCCAGCGCACCAGGATGATGATGCCAAACTCCACCCCTTCCCCCAGGATCAAGGGCAGGAACAGCACGTTGGCCTGGTTGAAGGAGAGGCCCAGGAGCCCCATGACCGTCAGGGTCAGGGCGGTACCGGTCCACAACGGCACCAAGGCCAGCAGGGCCAGTCTCAGGCTGCGGAACAGGACCAGCAGCATCCCGGTGATGGCCAGCAGCGCCAGGCCGGCGGCCAGCAAACAGGAATTCCGGAAGGCCAGGGTGAAGGTGTCCAGCAAGACCGGGTCCCCCCCGGTATCAGGGTCGATCCGCTGCAGGTCCTGAACGAACCGGTGCAAGGCCGTAGGGTCCCAGATGTCTTCGGAGGGGAAGGCTTCGATGAGAAAAACCCCGCTGGGGCTGATGAACCTCTTGTGCACCTCCTGAGGCAAATCCTGGATGGCGGGAGGGTGAAGATAAAACCGGACGTTTGCCTGGAGCAGGTCCCATTTGTCTTTCAGGTCCGCCAGGAAGTCCTGCTGAAAAGCCTGCAGCCGGGAAACGGTTTGGGGGTCGACCGCGGCCAGCAGGCTCAGGAGGCGGCCCAGGTAGGAATTTACCTCGTCCAGCTGGGCCTGGGTGGGCCGGTCCTCCGGTTTCCAGTCCTTTTCCGTGACCTGGGACAGTTTGAAGCGGATGCGCCCCAGGACCTCGCCCAGCTCCTGGGGGTTGACCGCACCCCCGGCCGGCGCGGCAAAGCGCACGGAATCCACCAAGGGCGCCAGGTCCCTGATGATTCGCTGCTTGGCGGCCACCCCTTCCGGCAGGAAAGAGAGAATGGACTCCACCTTGGAGACCGTGGGCAGCCTTTTCAGCGCCGCCACCTTGGCCTTCAGGTCCGCCAGGTCCGGGCACATCAGGGCCCCGTAGGCGGTGGAGTAACGGGACCCCTTGAGGAGCTTCAGCTCCCACTCCACCGCCTCGGCTTTGGGGTTTTGCAGGTGCAGGGGGTTCAGGTCAAAAGGCACGTGCAGCAGGCTGAGGCCGGCCAGGCCCGTGAAGAACACCCCCAGGGCGGCAATCAGGTGGGGCCGCCGCCCCCGCAAGGTCAGGAAAGGCCGGGGATGCCCGGGGCACTCTTCCTCCAGGGGCGTAACCCGGCACCCTTCGGTGACGGTTACCAGGGCCGGCAGTAACACCAGGGTGGCTAGGGTCATGAGCAGGACCCCCAGCGCCAGAATCCCCCCCAGTTCCGCCAGGCCCCGGAACCCGGTAAAAATCAAGGGGACAAAGGAGGCCAGCGCCGCCAACGCGGCATAAAAGATGGCCGGGGTGGCCTGCTTGAATGTGCAGAAAAGCGTGTTGGCGGTGCAGATCCCCTGCTCTCCCTGCTCTTCCTCCAGACGGCAGTACCAGTGGATGCCGTAATCGATGGTCAGCCCCAACATCAGGGGCGCGAAGATGATGGAGAGCAGGTTGAGATGGCCCACCAGCAGGGTGATGGCGCCCAGGGTCCAGCATAGGCCGAAAATCAACACCCCGGCTTCCACCATGGGCCTTTTCACCCCGCGGAAAAACAGGACCATGAGGAGCACCTGGCTGGACAGGGACAGCCAGGTGGCCATGGCGATGTCTTGGGTGGCCCCGGCCATTTCGTCATCTTCCAGGGGCTCGGGGCCGGTGACCCCCACCTCCAGGCCGGGGAAACGGCCCCTAACTTCCCCCACCACCCGGCGCAGCAGCTTCAGCACCCGGGTGGAGAGCTCATAGCCGTCGGAGATGGGGGTGACCAGGAACAGGAGGTACTCCTTGTTGTCCGTGAAGAAATATCCGGCCTCGCTCAAATCCCCCAGGTCCCCAGGAAACAGGCTGGTAAAGGGAGTCCGGTAAGGCTGGCCCGCCGTTAGGCCCAGGTAGAGCTGCTTCAGGGTGGCGTTCAGCAGGCCAAAGTCCGGGAGCTTCTCTGCCTCCTTCTTCTCTTCCAGAAAAGGAGTGAAGAGTTCCCCGATCATGGCCCGGGTGATCTCTTCATTCACCGCGCTGAAGAACCGGACGAGTCCGGGGTCCGCGGCCAAGGCCGCGATTTCCCGGCGGTGGCCCAGGAGCCTCTCCTGGAGCCGGCCCAATTCTTCCGGCGTAAGATACAGCAAGGCCCATTTCTGGAACTGCTCCGGCTCCACCCGGTAGAAGAGCTCGGGGAATTCCCGGGGATATTTCTGCAGCTCCGCGGCCAGGGCTCGGGCAAATGCGATGGCGCGCCGACGGTCGTCGTTCTTCACCACCACCACCATGCTGTCGGTGTGGGACCCGAACTCCTCCTTGAATTTTGCCTCCAGGCGGGCCAGCCGGGGGCTCTTGCCGATGAGGGCGGTGCGGCTGGTGAGAAAAGTCAGGTGCTGAAAGGCGTAATAGAGGCCCAGGACTGCGGCCAGCACTCCTACGGCGATGATGGGCCAGGCGCAGTAGCCCAGCCTGCGGGCCAGGCACTGGCCGAGATAGTTGGCTAGGGAGTTCCTGGGCCAGGTCATTTTCTGGACTCGTGGGCCGCGGCCAAGGGGAGTGTTGCCGCCGGACAGCCGGGAAGGCCCCTTCCTCAATGGTGAGGCATCATAGCACAAAAATTAATTTTCCCCAGACCGGGGTTAGGGGGCCGGCCCGGGGCAAAATCTCACCGGTCCCTTGACAAAAGCGCCTATAAATGGTTTATAAAACATTTGGAAAAAGTTAAGGGACAGGGATTAAGGCATGAAACGCACTTATCAGCCCCATAATTTGCGCCGCAGCCGGACCCACGGCTTCTTGAGCCGCATGAGTACCCGGGGCGGGCGCCAGGTGTTGAAGCGCCGCCGGGCCCGGGGACGGAAGCGCCTCACCGTTTAAAGGTGGCCGCCCAGGACCGCAACCGGCGCCCCACCTCCGTTGCCCCCATCCCCAAAGGGACCGCCCGCTTCCCCAAGGTCCACCGGCTCCGCCGACGGGCCGACTTCCTGCGGGTTAAAGCCCTGGGCGACCGGCTCCACACCCGCCACTTCGGGGTGACCCTGGGACCAGGGGGGGCTGCCCC
>Ga0187774_10000687_pt1 | contig 11708 bp, 11 predicted proteins | sample 0216_BV02_MP05_2_FD_133152 | JGI IMG/M metagenome (GOLD analysis project Ga0187774, IMG submission 133152) | Tropical peat soil microbial communities from peatlands in Department of Meta, Colombia - 0216_BV02_MP05_20_MG | ecosystem: Environmental > Terrestrial > Soil > Wetlands > Peat | place... | reverse complement strand
CTGAATCAGGAGGTCACAGAGTCCAACTTCCTCAAGGTTTTGGAAGTAGTGAGACCGATTGACAGAATGAACTGGTCCAAGATCAGAGCGGAGGCCGCGATTACGGCGACCCCGACCATGCTGTCTGCTGGTGTTAGACCTAATGTGGTCCCACCAAGCGCACAGGCGACTGTTGACTGTAGGCTACCGCCGGGCACGGATCCGCAGGAGGCAATCGACTGGCTTAGGGGCTTGGTGGGTGACGAAAAGACAAGGCTTGAGATCGTAGCTCAGTCAGAAGGAACTGGCTCGGAGCTTGACCCCAATTTCGAGGGGATGGTCTCAAGATCGCTGGCCGCAGCGAGCAAAGCCGATGGAACCTTCCGGTACATGTTGCCTGCCGGTACAGACAGTAGATACATGAGAGGAATAGGCACGAAAGCCCTCGGTGTGGAGGTATATTCGCGGAAGGCTGACTACGGTCTGATTGATTCCAGAGTTCATGCACCGAATGAATTCATAGACTTCGACAGTGTTGTGGGAGGGGCCGAGTTCTGCCTGTCGTTGGCAGAATCCTATCTGGGCTGAACCTTTAGTCTCCCTTCTCCACTCTTCTCATTGCCTTGTCAATGAGGTACTGGTCGGGCTCGGGAGCTTCCTTGTAGAGCTCAGTGAGAGCATCAGACACGCTTTCCATTTCCCTTATGGTCTCCTCAAGCCCGTACTTCAGGGCGGTCGATATCTTCACGTAATGATCCTCAGAGACAGCCGAGGACGCAAGCTTGGTCTCAAGCGACAGGATGAGATTCTCAAACAGCTTCGCCTGTTCGGAGAGTTCCTTGTGAGACTTCGAGAGGCTCTCGACAAGTGTCCTCCTTCTCTTTTCAGCGCTGGAAGCATCTGCCTCGAACTTGACGATCAGGCTCTCGTAGGTCTCCTTTGATATCTTGCCCCCCAGCATGAGCGACTTCAGGCGCGAGAGTTTCTCTCCCGATCTCCTTAGCTCTTCGAGTACTTCGTTGAGCTCCTCTTCCCAGGCGAGCAACTGACAATAGGGGCGGGCTCGGGGGATAAAAATGATAGTCTTTCAAAAAACATGATGTATTTGGTTCAGTCCAAGCGAACTGAGGGACACTCAGGTCACTCCGAGTGCTGGCGTAGTAACGTTAAAAGAGGCAATGGGAAGTGAGCAGGAGCAACCGAGGAGCGAGGTGGTACATGATATGGACATAGTAGGTGAAATCATGGATAGAGCCAGGAGGAACCCCAAGAGGATCGTCCTTCCTGAAGGAGAGGATGAAAGAACCTTGATGGCAGCAGGAATCTCGTCGCGGGAGGGGATCGCCGACATAATCCTCTTGGGAAAGGAGGACTCGGTCAGGAAGAAAGCCTCGGACTTGAACGTTGACGTGGCGAAGATGAAAATTCTGGACCCAGAGATGTCCGCAGATCTGGACAGATATGCGGCCCTGTACTGCGAACTGAGGAAGGAGAAGAATGTCAATGAGGGAATGGCAAGGAGGATCCTCAGGAAGAGTCTCTACTTCGGAGCCATGATGGTCAGGGTCGGAGAGGCTGATGGCATGGTCGCCGGAGCTGTGAACCTTACTGCCAGCGTCGTCAGAGCAGCTAGCCTGATCATCGGCCTTCAGGGCGACATATCGACTCCCTCAAGCTTCTTTCTGATGAACAAGCCGGATTTCGAGGGCGGAGAGAAGGGCGCGATTCTGTTCGCTGACGTTGCGGTTAACCCCGATCCCACACCTCCTCAGCTGGCGGACATTGCCATATCCTCTGCTCGCAGCGCGAAACTTCTGTTCGGGTGGGTGCCAAGAGTGGCGATGCTCTCGTTCTCGACGAAGGGCAGCGCCTATGATGCTTTGACGAGAAAGGTCGTCGAGGCCACGGAGATCGCCAAGAAAAGGGCTCCGGATCTGTTGGTCGATGGAGAATTCCAGGCTGACGCCGCAATCGTTCCGGCCGTGGCGAAGAAGAAGATCAGCGGAGAGAGTCCGGTAGCCGGAAGGGCAAACGTTCTGGTCTTTCCTGATCTGAATGCCGCCAACATCGCCTACAAGCTCGTTCAGTACATGGGAAAGGCCGAGGCCTACGGGCCTATTCTCCAAGGCTTCTCCAAACCTGTCAGCGACCTCTCCAGGGGAGCGACTCCAAAGGACATTGCCGGTACGATAGCCATTATCTGCGTCGAAGCCCAAGGTGTCCCAGCCTGAGATGAAGATCCTCGTCATAAACTGCGGCAGCTCCTCCATCAAGTATCAGCTTCTCGATATGGAAAGGGAGGAGGTGCTAGCCGAGGGCCTCGTGGAGAAGATAGGTGAACAGGGCTCACTTCTATCGCATCGAACAGGAAAAGAAGTGATCAGAGAGGAAGTGACCGCACGGAACCATCGTGAGGGTCTTCGTCTAGTCATTGACCATCTGCTGAAGAACTCGGGAGGTGTGATCAAGGATCTTTCAGAGATATCTGCGGTAGGTCACAGGGTGGTTCATGGAGGAGATGCCTTCATCGAATCGACGCTTATAGACGAGAAAGTCATACGGACGATCAGAAAATACGCCGTACTGGCTCCTCTGCACAATCCTCCCAACCTAGCGGGCATAGAAGCAGCAATGGATCTCCTACCTGAAGCTCCTCAGGTGGCCGTGTTCGACACGTCCTTTCACCAGACGATGCCCAAGGAGGCGTACGTATACGCGCTACCGTATGAATTCTATGAGAAATACGGGATCAGGAGGTACGGATTCCACGGGACCTCGCACAGATACGTTGCACTGAGAGCAGCGCAGATACTGAGAAGGAATCTTGAGAATCTGAGAATGATCACCTGCCACTTGGGAAACGGTTGCAGCATCACTGCTGTCGATCGGGGAAAATCAGTGGACACCAGCATGGGATTCACACCTCTTGAGGGCCTCCCAATGGGCACTCGATGCGGGGACATTGATCCGTCCATTATCTTCTTCGTGGCGGAGAAGGCAAGACTTGATCTCGCCGAAGTGAATGAGATACTCAACAGGAAGAGCGGCTTGCTTGGCATATCTGGAGTGAGCAACGACGTCAGAGAGATCAAGAGCGAGGCCCAGAAAGGCAATGATAGGGCGGAACTGGCGCTGAAGATTCTCACGTACAAGGTCAGAAAGTACATCGGTGCCTACGCGGCCGTTCTGGGAGGAGTGGATGCGGTTGTCTTCACTGCGGGCATAGGAGAGAACGAGGGACTTATTCGCTCGGAGATCTGTCGGGGACTGGAGTTCCTCGGGGTGCGCGTGGATGAGAGTAGAAACGCAGATCCTGAGAAATGGCAGGGAGTGATCAGCTCAGAAGACTCCAAGATCAAGGTTCTGGTCGTTCCCACTCGGGAGGAACTCATGATCGCTAGGGATACTGCCGAGATACTTCGGAGAAGAGGAAGTGATTGAGCAGGACAGGGCCCGACAGCCGCCTAAGCAGGATGGGCTCGGTAAGAGGAGTAGGTGTGGACATAGTCAGAATCGAAAGGATGCGAATCGCATGTAGCAGGAGAACTCAACGCTTCCTAAGGAGGATCTTCACACCACAGGAGATAGGGTATTGCTATGGACAGAAGGAACCCTACTCGCACCTCTCTGCGCGATTCGCTGCCAAAGAGGCCACGCTGAAGGCGCTCGGCGTCGGCCTGGGGCGAGGCGCGAAATGGACCGATATCGAAGTCTACAGGGACGAGCGGGGGGCCCCCAAGCTGAACATCGTCGGGCCATTGAGGGAGAGAATGGAGGAAAGAGGAGCGAGGGATTCCATGACAAGCCTATCCCACACTGGTGACTATGCAGTCGCGGTCGTCGTGCTCACTGGATAGACGATCTCGTTTGGCTCTCTTATCAGGAAGCTTGTTTGTGCTTAAGCTTGTCTTCTATGTAGTCGATCGCCTGACCGACTGTTACGTTCCTCTCAGCATCTTCGTCCGGGATCTCTATGTCGAATTCTTCTTCCAAAGCTGCCACGATCTCAACTGTGTCAAGCGATTCCACGCCAAGGTCCTCCACGAACCTCGAGTCGCGTTTCACTTCCGCCTCATCGACCCCGAGTGTCTCAGCTAGAACCTTCTTCACCTTACTTTCAACTGACAACGCTAGTCCCTCCAGTTCAAGCCTGTTCTGTCCTTTCTCTTCGCTTGGCCCTTGACCTTTTTATCAGTTTCTCTCTTTCTTCCTCGGTCATGTCATAGACCCGCTGGTACAGGGCCACATCCTCATCCTTCAGCGTCACATTTCTGTGACTCATGGCCTCTCTCGCTGTGGCAATGGTTCTCCTGAATCCCCATCCCTTACTGAACCTCCCTCGGAAGTACCAACAGAAGGAGGGAATGAACTTGGGGGAAGGATCGCCGCTGGAGATGATGTTGCACATCACGCCCACGACCGTCCCCGTGTTCAGGAAGCAAGCCACGCTGGTTTTCGAGTGATCCCCTATGAAGGATCCGAGCTTTTGAGTCCCAGAATCCACGAACTTGCCTCCCACGTAGACGTCGACGGTGCTGTAGTCATTCTTCAGGTCACTGTTGGTCGTCAACGCGCCCAAATTGACCCACTCGCCCACGTAGGCGTGACCTAGGAACCCCGTGTGTTGCTTGTTCGAGTAGGCGTGTACTATGGCCTCCTCGACCTCGCCCCCGACTTTGCAGACGTCTCCTATGTTTGAACCCTCCCTTATCAGCGAGCCTGGATGGATGACCGTTCCTGACCCCACGTAGACTGGGCCCTGCAGCCAACTGCTAGCGTAGACCCTTGATCCCTCGCCTATGTATATGGGGCCCTCCGTGACGTCCAGCACAACATAAGGGTCAACCTCCGAACCTTTGGCCACGAAGAGATTCTTTCTGTTCCCCACTATTGTGGCCTTTGTGGACACCCTCCCCTGAGACCCTTTGGGCATGACGACGATATCCTTTGAGATCTGGTCCTTGTTCCTGTTGATGATCTCCCACAAGTTCGAGATCAGCGCGTCGCCTTCGTACTCCCTGCGTTCAAGTGCCATCGATCCTAGAGCCTCAGCGGATTGGCTTCCCGGAGCGCCGATGAGTAGCTTGGCGGCTTCCCTTGCAGGAGACTCGCCGAATTTGGCCATCACCAGCCTGTCTGATTTGAAGACAGCCGTCCCAGGCTTGATCTTCTTGGCTAGCTCCCGCAGATTCTGGTCAAAGACCAGTAACCCATTTACGAACAGAGCCTCATCGTCTATTGCATCGGGTTCATTTGCCTTGACCTTCTTCTTCGCCCTAATGTGGTCGGCGATGTAATCCCTTGTCAGAAAGTCCACGCGTTCTGCCTTCATGTAGTGCTTGACGCGCTCGGTGAAAGAGAGCGGGCCGAGCCTGAGATCGAACGCGCCGCGGGTGAGGGTCAGAGGCTCGAAGTTGTGGGCAAATTCATCCTCGAAAATGACGACTCGCAAATCTCAACACCCTCAACCGTTAGGACCGACCATTAGCGCGTTTCATCTCACGACTTTCGTCAGGTTTCTTGGGCTGTCGGGATTCACCTTTCGGACAAGAGCCAAGCTGTACGACAGAAGTTGGATCGGAACGATCCGCAGAATCGGACTCACCACGGGATCTGAGGCCGGCACCCTTACGACGAAGTCTGAGGCACCACCGGCGAAGCTCTTGTCTTGCTCGACAACGGATATCACCGTGGCCTTCTTCTCCTTCAATTCTCGTGCCAGCTTCTCGGAGGATTCCAAGCTCTTTCCAGGCTCAGGAGCGATCATGATGACTGCTACTCCTTTTGTCACCAAAGACTGGGGGCCATGCCTGAACTCAGCCACGGAGAACGCCTCGGAGTGAGTGAGTGTTGCCTCCTTCAGTTTCAGTCCGGTCTCCAAGGCAATGCCGTATTCTATCCCTGTTCCTAGAGCGAACGCATCGTGCACCCCCTTGATCTTCCTAGCGATCTCCTGTGTTGTCTTCTTCCATCTATCCAACTCCTTCCTTATCTGCCCCGACGCTTGATTGATCGATTGTAGGATAGCGTCCACCTTTTCTCGTGTTATGTATCCCCCCGACTCTGCTATCAGACAGGCCAGAGATATCGTCACTGCTAGCTGCGCTAGGAAAGTCTTGGTTGCGACAACGCTTTCTTCCAACCCGGCTTGCGTCACGATACTTTGGTTAGATTCGCGTGTCAGGCTGCTACCCATCGTGTTCGTGATCCCGACTACATAAGCTCCCTTGGACTTAACCGATCTTAGCGCCTCTAGGGTGTCTGTTGACTCGCCCGACTGTGAGTAGACCACCAGGACATCGTCAGGTCTGATCGAGTTGCTGGCGAACTGCAAGAATTCCGAGGCCAAGACAGGGATGCCCAATATGCCGGTGAATCTGTTCAGCGTGTATGCTCCAATCACCCCAGCATGGTAGGAGGTTCCGCTTCCCATGAAGAACAGCCTGCTAGGATGGCGAACCGCCACCGCTCTGGCAATCGACCGTATCGTCTCCATCTGCGATGCCATCGTTCTACTCATGGCCTCGGGTTCCTCGTACACCTCCCTGATCATCTTCTCGCCGGGTTCTAGTTTCTTGGTCTTCTTCACGTTGCTTCCCGTCAATCATCGCGGTCAAGGATTTATTTACGTTTGCGCTGTTGCATCGTGATGCTCGTGGTAGTCTGTGATAGGAGCGTGGTTGACAATGAATGAAGTCAAGTATGTGTTCGTGACAGGCGGCGTCCTCAGCTCAGACTCGTCGTAGACGAGGAGCAATTGGCAAGGGATCCGTGGCCGCCTCGATCGGCAAGTGCCTACAGGTCCGAGGCTTCAGGGTTACTGCCATCAAGATAGATCCATATCTCAACTACGACAGTGGGCTTATGAACCCGTACGTGCACGGAGAGGTCTTCGTCACCGAGGATGGCGGCGAAACCGACCTTGATCTCGGCAGGTACGAACGGTTCCTGAACAACACCATCGGAAAGAGGAGTAACATCACTACGGGTCAAGTCTACCTTGAAGTGATACAGAGGGAAAGGAGGGGCGACTACCTCGGGAAGTGTGTGCAGATAATCCCCCATGTCACTGACGAGATAAGACAGCGGATAAGCGAGGCCACGAAGCTCGCAGAGGCCGATGTCGGAATAGTCGAGATAGGAGGCACCGTTGGGGACATAGAAGGGATGCCCTTCTTTGAAGCCGTGAGGCAGATGAGACTGGAGGTGGGCGAGGGCAACACCGTCATCGCTCACGTTGCGCTCGTGCCATTTCTGGAGACCGTCAGTGAGTACAAAACAAAACCTCTTCAGCACAGCGTTCAGGAGCTGAGGAGGATAGGGCTCCAGCCTGACCTCATCTTCGTCAGGTCGAAAGGAGCACCACCAGAGGATGTAATGCAGAAGGTCGCGTTGTTCTCCTCTGTGGAGAGGAGGCGTGCGTTTGCGGCCGTGAATCTAGAGTCGATATACGCACTGCCTGAGCACTTGGATCGACAGGGGCTTGGAGATGTGGTCTGCGAGGAATTGAGGCTCAAACGCCAGAGACCTAGCTGGAATGCTTGGAGCAAATCCATCGAGGGAATCCTGAAACCCAAGGACGAGGTCAAGATAGCGCTGATAGGCAAGTACGTCACTGTCCCTGACAGCTACATCAGCGTGATGGATGCTCTGCACCACGCAGGAGGCAAGCTGACGATCAAGGTGGATGTTGAGATGATTGAGGCGGAGGAACTGGAGAAGAAGGAGACAACAGCCGATCTGCTCGGCAAGGCTGATGGTATCTTGGTTCCGGGAGGGTTTGGGAGCAGAGGAGCGGAAGGAAAGATGCTGGCGATGGAGTACGCGAGGGAGAAGCTGGTCCCGTTTCTGGGTTTGTGTTTTGGGTTTCAGTTGTCGGCCGTGGAATTCGCCAGGAACGTGCTGGGCATGAAGGGCGCGAACTCAACGGAGGTCGACCCCAATACTCCCTACCCCGTCGTGCACATATCCAAGGAGCAGCTGAAAGTGGGACAGATGGGCGGAACCCAGAGGCTTGGAGTGAGCCGGGTCAACCTAAGACCGGGAAGTCTGGCTCACAGGATCTACGGGAAGGAGGAGGTGTTTGAGAGGCATAGGCACAGGTACGAGATCAACAGTGATTACATCAGCAAGCTGAACGAATCCGGACTTGAGATCGTAGGGAACTCAGACGATGGAAGGGCCGAGATACTTGCCCTAACAGGTCATCCCTTCTTCTTTGCCACGCAGTTCCATCCTGAGTTCAAGAGTTGGCCCGGATCTCCGAATCCGTGCTTCTACGGTTTCGTCTCAGCTTCTTACAAGAAAAGGAAGGGAGAAACGGTGAGACCGGAGCCTGCAGATTTCAGCTACCCCTCGCTGAAGCCATGGCCTTAGCCAAGGCGGTTCCGCCGACTTGATCATGAGCTCTCCTGTGAAGGGCTAGATCTCTCTGCTTCCAAGCCTGAAACACGGGGCCGGGTTCGCTGGGGAATCCGGAATACAGATCTCCTGCCTCCTTCAACAGTCCGGGCAGTCTCAGCAACTTGGTCAGCAACTGAGCCTTGCCAGCGCCTGTCAGCAGTCTGTGGATCCCCTCGGTAAGACTGAGGTTCAGTGGTCTGCCAGAACTCATGTCTTTGACATCCTGCTCCGTGATTATCCCGTTTGCCATCCCGAAGTCTGCCTCCTCGTTGTACAGTCCTTGGAGGAAGATCCTCAGCACATCATGTGATGCATGAATGCAGCCCACTGTTGTGTTGAAACCGCGACATGATGGCCAAAGCGTCCTAGCCGAATAGTCCCCCTTCTCGACGGCCTCAACGAGGGTCTCAGCGACTATCTTTCCTGCCTGCATTGAGGAAGCTATTCCTCCGCCGTGCAGAGGATCGACGGTGAAACCTGCATCCCCTGTGAAGATGATTCCATCGTAGACTGACGGGGACATGGGCCTTCTGGTCGGCACTACAGCCGAGCCCGCATGGACTAGGCTTGATTCGGCTAACCCAGGGATTTTCTTCGCATACGCCTCAAAGGCGGGCTCTGGACGGGTCGTCCCCTTCGCCACTCCCAGTCCGGTGTTCACCATTCCGTCGCCCATGGGGAAATACCAGAAGTACCCACCGGGAGCCGCTTTCTGATCTAGGTATATCCGTGAGTACTTCGTTATTGGTTCGGGCACTTTCCTGATCTGCCTGTGACAGACCATAGTCTCATCATCTTCGGTCGAGTTGTCGACGAGGTCTCCCAGGTTCCTCCTTATCACTGCTCCCACTCCGGAGGCATCCACTACGACTTTGGCCCTGTGTTCTTCCTTGGTCTTCGTCTTCTGATTGAGCCCGCGGATTCCAATCACTCCTCCATCGAGTACCGGTCCTGTGACTGCAAAGCTGTCGTGGAGCTCTGCTCCAGCATCCAGCGCCAGTTGCAGCAGGTACTGCCCGAATCCTAACCTGTCCAAGATCATTCCTTTCTCCCCTTCTTGCTCAAGTCGGTAGAGCATTTTCCAGTCCGGAGAGACTATCTCTATGCCTTCCACTAACCCGTGGTATGCCGACTTCGGTGGGTCGATGCCAACCTTCTCGAACACGTCCATTCCTATCGCGGTTCCACAGACCTTGTCGCCAATTCGCTCGCGCGGACTCTGATCTAAGAGAAGGACCGAGAGGCCAGCCTTGGCGGCGAATCTGGCAGCGGTCGCACCCGCTGGTCCAGCGCCGACTATCAGGACATCTCCCATACTGGACGGCGCGGATTTGCACGGATAAATGTGTAACTACATGCTATCAGCACTGGTCACGTTGGAGCTTCAACTGGTGAAAGAAGGGGCCGCTCGAATATACGTTTCGAGGCTGGACAGGTACAAGACAAGCGAAAGGGAGTACGTGCCCTCTAAGACGTCCGTGTTCTTCAATCCATTGATGAAGACGAACAGGGACTTGGCGATTGCCTTCATCAGAACAGTGGGAGCAGTTCACGACATCAAGCTGGCCGTTGGCGATCCTCTGGCGGGCGTGGGCATACGCTCGATCAGACTCCTGAAGGAGACCGGACACGTGACCGAAGCGTTCGCGAACGACCTCAGCACTCAAGCTGTCGACTTGGCTGTGAAGAATTCAGAGATGAACGGTGTAATGAGCGGAATCACGGTTAGCTCCTCAGATGCGAACGTGTTCCTGGCCGAGCATTCGAAGCCCGGCAGCAGATTCGGGTACGTGGACCTAGATCCTTTCGGAAGCCCCGGGCCGTTCCTCGACAGCGCCGTCGCGTCTGTGATCCATAAGGGATTCCTGGCTGTGACAGCTACTGACACGCCAGTCCTGTGCGGCATCTATCCAGAGAAGATGAGGATCACATATGACTCATTCTGTACTAGGCTTCCCTTCCTGAAAGAGGTCGGGATCAGGGTGCTGATAGTGGCAGTCGTGCGGGCTGCGGCCAGGCACGGGATGGGCGCCAAACCGTTGGTCTGCTATGGCGAGAGGAATTACTTCAGAGCTTACTTCCAGATCTTGCGAGGTAGACCAAAAGCGCTGAGCGCCGTGCGGGAGGTTGGCTATCTCGGCTTACATGGGGATCCACCAGAGTGGCAGATCGTGACTCATCAGGATTTGGCCAACGCCGAGTCCATTTGTGGACCCATCTGGACAGGAGCATACGAAGATGCACATTTCGTGGACAAACTGAAGGATTTCGGACTGGGAGTGTCTCCCCAATCTGACGAGTTGATATACAAGATGTCTGAGGAGCGAAGCGAGATTCTCGGATACTATCCTCACTACCTGCTTGCCAAAGCCTGTGGCGGAGAAGCCTTGCGGATAGGAGAGATGCTGACCAAGCTTCGGAACAGCGGAGTCACTGCAAGTCGGACTCTGTTCGATCCGAGCGCGATAAAAGCAAGTGTACCGTTCAAGGAGTTGTCTGAGATACTTCAGGGGCAGGATTTGACCCACTGAACCCCAAGCAAACGAGATAGCACTCGGAACTTCTCTTCCTAGACGCTGCTGGCCTGAACTTCTTGATCTTTTCGAACAGGCTTCCAGCACGCCGCTCTAGGGAGAGCGATCGCTTCCCCTCGAACACTTTGACCACAAGGTTGCCGCCGATTTTCAGGAATACCTCCGCGATTTCCAGCGCTCGTTCAGCCAGCGCGATCTGCCTTTCGTGGTCCACCTCATATCTGCCAGTCATGTTAGGCGCCAAGTCAGACATCACCAAGTCTACGCTGCCTCGCGCTAGAGCTGTGCCTATAGAGGACTCTAGATCTGGTTTCATCACGTCGGCTCTGATGAACCTGACCTGTTTCATGCCCAGATCCTTCAGGTCCGCAGCATCAACTGCCACTATGAGGCCTTCGAGCCCTGCGATTTCGGCCGCGTATTGAGTCCATCCGCCTGGACTGCTACCGAGGTCTATCACCCGCGCGCCCTGCTTCAGCAGTTTGAAAGCCTTGTCGATCTGCATCAGTTTGAACGCAGCTCGGCTCCTGTACCCGAGTTCCTTGGCCTTTCTGTGGTAGACGTCCCTCTCGCGCTCTTCTATCCAGCGCCGTTTGACATCAGGCATTGCGAGGCGTGTAGGCGACCTCCGATGTCAGCACCCATTCCTCTAGCCAGACGCACCTCTCCGGTGAGACCTCGGAGCCAGGCGCACATTGCGAGAAGTAAGGGCATGTTATGCACGGGGCTCCCATTATTGAGTCCAGTTTCAACGGTGGCTTTGTTGAGAATATCTTGTACGTCCATCTTCCG
>Ga0187774_10000685_pt1 | contig 11735 bp, 8 predicted proteins | sample 0216_BV02_MP05_2_FD_133152 | JGI IMG/M metagenome (GOLD analysis project Ga0187774, IMG submission 133152) | Tropical peat soil microbial communities from peatlands in Department of Meta, Colombia - 0216_BV02_MP05_20_MG | ecosystem: Environmental > Terrestrial > Soil > Wetlands > Peat | place... | reverse complement strand
GCCAACCACGACTATCTGTTCTTCGTCGCCCGGCCCGACGGCAGCAACATGTACTCCAGGACCGGCGCCGAGCACCTGGACTCGGTGCGCGTTGCCCACCGTCTCCGGGCCGAAGTGGAGACCGCGAGGCGCGACAGCATCGCCGCCGCAAGGCGCGACAGCCTCACCGCTCTCGCGGCGGCGCGGGACAGCGCGGCCGCGGCGCGCTCTCGGGCAGCACAGCGGCCGTGAGCACGACGCCGCTCGCGGGTGCGCTGCGGCTGGTCGTGATCCTCGACGCCGGCGTGGCTCGCGGCCGGGACCTCGCTTCGCTCGCCGCGCTCGCTGCCAGCGGCGGCGCGACGATGCTGCAGGTGCGGGCCAAAGCGTCCGGCGCGGCCGAGCTCGCCGCCCTCGTGCGGAAGGTGCTGGCCGCCGCGAACGGGCTCCCCGTGATCGTGAACGACCGCCTCGACGTCGCGGTCGCCACTGGCGCCGCCGGCTGCCACCTCGGCCAGGACGACTTTCCGATCGAGGCTGCCCGCGCGATGGCGCCGCCGGGCTTTTGGCTCGGCGGGTCCGCCGGCACTGCGGACGAGGCGCGGCGGGCCGCGAGCGCGGGGGCGCACTACCTCGGCATCGGTCCCATCGCCGAGACCGGGAGCAAGGCGGACGCGGGCGCGGCCATCGGGGTCGCGGGCTTCCGCGCCGTTCACGCCGCCGCGCCCCACCTGCCGGCCGTCGCCATCGGGGGCGTGACGGCGGCACTGGCGCCGACCCTGATCGCGGCGGGCGCGGCGGGCATCGCCGTGATCCGCGCGGTGCTGGATGCCGCCGATCCGCGCCAGGCCACCCGCGAGCTTCTCGTGGCGCTGGGGGGATGAGCCTCCCTGCGGCAGTCGTCTCGCCGCGCGGCGTCGGCCGCCTGCGCACCGGGCACCCCTGGGTCTTCCGCTCCGACGTCCGGGAGGAGGACGGCACTCCCGCCGGCCTGGTGCGCCTGGTGGACGAGCGCGGCCGGAGCCTCGGCACCGCGCTTCACTCCCCCGCCTCCGAGATCCGCAGCCGCTGGCTCGCGCCCGACGGAACGACGGTGGACGGCCAGTGGTGGGCGCGGATGGTGCGCGCGGCGCTCGAGCGCCGCCGCGGCATCGGCGACGGCGCCTACCGCGTGGTCCACGCCGAGGGCGACGGCCTTCCTTCCCTGATCGTGGACCGCTACGGCCCCTACGCCGTGGCGCAGCTCCTCTCGGCCGGCCTGGAAGCGCTCAGGGACGACGTGATCGCCGCCATCCGGGACACACTGGAGCCGCGCGGGCTGCTGCTACGGAACGACGCCGCGGTGCGCGAGCGCGAGCGGCTTCCGCGCGAGACGACCCTCGCGTTCGGCGAGGTCCCAGAGGCGATCGAGGTGTGCGAGGGGCGCGGCGTGCGCTACCAGGCGGCGCCGTGGACGGGACAGAAGACGGGCTCGTTCCTCGACCAGCGGGAGAATCGCACCCTGCTGGGAGGGCTCGCGGGAGAGCGCTGCCTCGACGCGTTCGCCTACCACGGCGGCTTCGCGCTCCACCTCGCCGCCGGCGGCGCACGGGAGGTGGTGGCGGTGGAGATCTCGCGCGACGCGCTGGGACACCTCGCGCACAACGCCGCCCTCAACGGGTTCGGCGCCATCCACCCCGTGGAGGCCAACGCGTTCGACTGGCTCAAGACGGCGGCCGCGGCGGGGGAGCGGTTCGACACGATCGTGCTGGACCCGCCGGCCTTCGCGCGCGACCGGCACTCGCTCGGCCGCGCCATGGCGGGCTACAAGGAGATCAATCTCCGTGCGATGCGCCTGCTCGCCCCCGGTGGCCTCCTCTTCACTGCGTCCTGCTCGCATCACGTGCACCGGGGCGACTTCTTCTCGATGCTCTCCGCCGCCGCGTCCGACAGCGGCCGGCGCCTACAGCTGCTCGAGATCCGCGGCGCCGCCGCGGACCACCCCGAGCTCGTCACGGTCCCCGAAACCGGCTACCTCAAGGCCGCCCTGCTCCGCGCCGTAGACTAGCGGGCAATCCGCTCGACGAAGCCCGCCAGCAGCGGCACCAGCGCCGGCACCAGGGCCGCAGACGAGTCGGTGTAGCCCGGCGCCTGCGCAGCGGGGTCGCGCGACGCCGCGTGCACGAACATGTGGCTGGTCTCCGGCAGGATGTGCACCTCGGCGTCGGGGCGGGCGGACCGCAGCGCCTCCGCGTCGGCAACGCTGATCTGAACATCCGCCGCGCCCTGCAGCACCAGCAGCGGCACCGGGAGCCGCCGCGCCTCCGCGGCCGCGTCGAGCGCGTTCTCCGTCTGGAGGAACCGCCGCACCGATGGATTGAGCAGCGTTCGCAGCGTGGAGTCCACGCCGGGCATCGGGCCGTCCGCCAGATAGGCAGCCACCGTACGGTCGTACGCCGAGAGCTGTGCACTGTCGAACTGGCGGGCCAGCTGCTCCCGCAGCACCGTCGTCAGCCGGCGGCCCATCCCCGCCATCGTCACCACGCCGGCCACCGGCGCCCCAAGGTTCGCGGCCCGTAGCGACAGCAGGGCGCCTTCACTGTGCCCGACCAGAACCACCCGCGTGAAGCGGCGGTCGGCCGCCAGCGCGCGGGCGCCGGCGGCCGCGTCGTCCACGAAGTCGCCGAAGCTGACCGACGCTGCGTCGCCGACAAACGGCGACGCGCCGATGCCGCGCTTGTCGTACCTGGCGCTCGCGATCCCGCGCTGCGCCAGCGCCCAGGCCAGCTTCCGGTAGATGCCCGAGTGGACACCGAGGGGGCTGTCGCCGTCGCGGTCCGTGGGCCCGGAGCCCGCGACGATCAGGACGACCGGCACGCGAGCGGTGCCGGTGGCGGGCAGCGCCAGGGTGCCCTCGAGCCGCTGCGGCCCGTCCTGCCAGCCGAACGGCTCCTCCGTCACTCCGGCCGGCGGTGGCGCCGGAGCGCTGGTCGCGAGCGGCCGCGACGCCGACAGGCTCTCGGGTGACACCCGCTCGATCTTGAGCCCCTGGCCTGGCACTTCCGCTGAATCGAGGTTGCCATCCGCTGACGGCGTCAGGACGACCTCCGTGCCCGCCACCGCTGCGGTCACTCGCCCGCCCCGGGACGCCAGCGACAGGTCCAGCACCATCCCGTTGTCCACCAGGAAGGTGTGCAGGACCAGCGCGGAATCGGCGTGTGGAAGAACTCGGCGCGCCACCGCGGCCAGATGGCTCCACAGTAGGTTCTGCATCACGGCCCGCGGCGGCGGCAGCGCCCGCACGCCCCCGCCATGTTGCCCCTCAACCGTCCAGCGGACGGAATCGCCGAAGATCACGTGCACTACCCGCTGCGCGGCGCCGGTAGCGAGGCTGTACACGCTGATGTCGTAGGAGAGTGGCTCGTACAGCGAATCGTACACGGTCCGCGTGACGATGCGGTGCCCTGCGAGCGGCACGTCCGCCGTCGCCTCGAGCGCGCGACCGGACCAGTGGAAGACCTCCGCGGCGAGCTCCTGCCCGTTGCGAGTCGTCCGGTAGCCGCCCGACTGCGCGCCGAGGTCGAGGGGCGGCAGGCTCATCGAGAGCGCCGCCGCCACGGCGATGACTGTGCGCATGACATCAGCTCCCTAGGGATCGCCGATTCCCAGCCGCTCCAGGAACGCGCCCACGTGGTGCTCGGTCACGTACCAGCTGCCGAGCGCGGGTCGCGGGCCGCCGTGCCAGTCCGAACCTCCGGTCACGAGCAGCCCGGCCGTGCGCGCGGCCTGCTCGAGCGCGGAGGAGTCCACGGGCGCCAGGGATGGACGGAGCACCTCGATGCCGTCGAGTCCGCACTCCGCGAGCGAAGCGAAATGCCGCGCGTCCTCCAGCGTGGGGTGCGCCCAGACCGCGAGCCCCCCGGCCATCCGCACGGTGGCGATCGCCTCGGCGACCGGCGCCCCGCGGCTCGGCACGAATGCCGGGCACCCGTTTCCGATGTAGCGCACGAACGCGTCGGACACCGTGCCCACCACACCCCGCCGGACCAACGCGCGCGCCAGATGCATCCGTCCGATGGACGCGCACTCCGGCTCGGTCACGACGTCGTCCACCGCCACCTTTACGCCGAGCGAGCGCAGGCGAGCAACCATCGCGGCCATCCGCTCGCGGCGCGCCTCCCCGGCGCGCGCGGTGAGGGCTGCAATGCCGGGGTCCGCCGCATCGAGGCCATATCCCAGGAGGTGCAGCTCCGCGCCGTCCCTGAGGCAGGTGATCTCGATCGCCCCGAGCACCTCGATGCCGCTTGCGGCCGTGGCGGCCGCGCGCGCAGCCGCGATCCCTGCCACCGTGTCGTGATCGGCGAGCGCGATCAGGTGCAGGCCGGCGCGCCGGGCGGCGGCCACCAAGTCCGCGGGAGCCAGGGAGCCGTCCGAGCAGGTCGAGTGCAGGTGCAGGTCGAGGTGCATCATCCTCCCGCGGGTCGGTTGCCAACCTAGCCGGGCCGGGAACCCGCTACAAGGGAGTTGACAGCCGCCATCGCGTTCCTCAGCTTGACGCCATGGCTGCGGCCGGCGCCGTCGGGCGCGATCGCACGGCGTCCATCCAGCGCGTGTTTCTCGCCCTCCTCGTCGCCAACCTCGCTGTGGTCGGCGCCAAGCTCGCCATCGGGATCAGCGCCAGCTCGCTGTCGGTGATCAGCGACGCCGTCCACTCCTCGGTCGACGCCTTCAACAACATCGTGTTCGCCGTGCTCATGCGCTACGCGGGCGCGGCGGCGGATGAGAATCATCCGTACGGGCACGGGAAGTTCGAGGTCCTCGGCGCGCTGGGGATCGTCATCTTCCTGGCGGTCGCTTCGGTGGAGCTCCTCAAAGGCGCCGTCGGGCGCCTGCTCGCCAACGCTCCCCCCCCCAGCCTCACCATGCTCGACATCGGCATCCTCGTGGCCACACTCGCCATCAACAGCTGGGTGGCCTGGCTCGAGGCGCGCAAGGGCCGGGAGTTCGCCAGTGACCTCCTGCTGGCCGACGCCGCACACACGCGCGTGGACGTCTTCATCACCATCGGCGTGATCGTCGGCGGCATGCTGTCGCGCGCTGGCATCCGGCACGTCGATTCGCTGATCACGTGCGCGATCGTCGTCCTGATCGCGCGCGTCGCTTGGCAGATCCTGCGCCGCGGCGTGCCGGTCCTCGTGGATCAGGCCGCCCACGAGCCCGACGTGGTCCGCCGCGCCGCCGAGGGGGTGGACGGCGTCCATGCCGCCTACGACATCCGCTCCCGCCTCGCCGCCGGCATCGCATTCGCCGAGCTCACCATCAAGGTGCCCGGGCAGCTGGCCGTGGACGAGGCTCACGAGATCTCGGACGCGGTCGAGCGGCGCCTCCGCGAAGATCTCAAGCTCGAGCGCGTCGTGGTGCACATCGAGCCGTGCTGAGCGCCAGGGGACGCGTGAAGCCGCCGCCGCGGAGCCTGCGGGCGGAGTACGAGGAGTTCATCGAGCAGCGCATCGAGGAGTTCAAGGACGGCCTGCCGCGGTCGGCGATTCTCGGCATCGGGGACGAGGCCGTCCAGGAGCTCGCGCGTGCCGAGCAGTACACGCTGACCGAGATCCTCCTGCAGGAGCAGGTGGATTCCATCATCCGTCGCCGCCTGCGTCTCCCGTCCTATCGGCGCTGGCGGGAGCGCCACGTCGCCCTGCGCGCGGCGCAGGCGCAGCCCACCCACTGGGGGCTCGCGCCCCACGACCCGGTCGTGGCCCTCGCCGAGACGATCCGCCACCAGGACCTGTGCGCCGTGGTCGGCGCGGCCGACGGCGCGTGCGCACTGTTCCTGGCGGCGCGCGGCGCCAGCGTGCTGGTCGGCGACCCCGACCTCGCGGCGATCGAGGGGCTCGAGAACCGCGCCATCGCCGAGCAGCTCGCCAGTCGCATCGAGTGCCTCGTCGTCCCGCTCGAGTCGTGGACTCCGGCGCAGGGCGTGGACGGCTGCGTAATCGAGATGTCCGCCCTCGCCCCGCTCTCCGCAGTCGAACGGGCCGAGCTGGTGCGCCGCCTCAAGGCCGTGACCACGCCGGGGGGCCACCACGCGGTCATGCCCGCCTCGGGAGCCGGCACCAGTCCGGGGAGCGGAACCCCCGGCACGGTGTCCAGCGACGCACTGCGCTCCCTCTACGCCGACTGGACCGTCTCGCGCCCGCATCCGCCAGGCCCCTCCACGCGCCGCGGCCGCAACCTCGGTTTCCTCGCCGCCTTCCCCATGCCGAGTCAGAGTGAAACAGGCGAGGCCGTGTCAAACTGACACGTAATTACAAGTACACGGATTCTGATTCTCGCGCAAGTCACTGCTATACAACGTGTTGAGTTACTTGTTGTCTGCGGCACGCCGCATGCCACTGGAGATGGGCGTGGGCCGGGGAGTGCCCGGCACCGTTCCTCTCGTAGCAGGATGGTCGTATGGCTACAGCGGTGATATCGGCGACCTCGGAGCCGTTGGGGATCGTGATCCAGGACGGAGGCGCCGCTCCGCGGCCGCCGCGGATTTTGATGTGGTTCTGGGCGAACGAGGAGGAGGCACACGACGAGGAGGAGTGGCGGGAGCGGTAGCACACCGTCGCTGGGGATCGTCGCGTGCAAGGGCCCGGGCCGAGTGCCGGGCCCTTTTCCTTACAGCCCCAGTTCGGCCCTCGCGTCTCGCGGCAGCCACGCTCGCGCCCGTGCGATGGGGATCGCGAAGCCCAGCAGGCTGGCACCCTGCCCCGGCTCGGGCGGCGCGTAGGCACCGTAGTGCATGGCGATGACCTCGCCCGCGGCGTTGAACAACGGGCTTCCCGACGAGCCGGCGTCGGTGCTGCCGGCGAACTGGATCCAGTCGCCGGTGGCCTTGGCGATGATGCCCGCGAACATGGTGGTGCGGACGAACCCGGCGCCATCGAGGGCGAGCAGCGTCCCGCGCGGGAATCCGATCAGCGCCGCCGGCTCTCCCTGCCGCACGTTCCGCCCCTGCCAGTCGATCGCGCGCACCGCGGCGCCCCGGTAGTCGCGGATCTTGAGGACCGCCACGTCCTGATCCGGGATGTCGCTCACGGCGACCACGTCCGCGGCGAGCGGGGTCCGGGTGTCGGCCATCATCACGTCGATGCCGCGCGGCCGCCCGCGGTTCGGATCGTCCACCACGTGGCCGTTGGTGAGCAGATAGCCGGAGCGGGTGATCACGAACCCGCTCCCCATGACCGAGTCGGTCTGGTAGCGCACGACCACGAGGCCTACGGCGCCCTGGTTGTCCGCGGCCACCCGTGAGAAGTCGGCGGAGCTCGCGGCGGCGCGTCGCTCGGCCTGCTGCAGCAGGTGCTGAAGGCTGTCCACCACGGAGCGGGATACGGTGGCGCGCTCCGCCGCGGCGAGATCGCGCCGCAGCCGGGCAATGTCGGAGTCGGCGCGGCGCTGGCCCTCGCTCGCGGACCGGAGCTGGGCCGCGAACGCCTGCTCCGCGGATGCCAACCGCGCACGGGCCGCCGCGCTCTCCCGCGAGCCGGCGCGGTACGCCAGCACGATCCCCGCGCACAGCGCGACGATGACGGCGACCGCCGCGATGCGGAACGCCGCGGACGACTCGCGCGCCATCTGGCGGAGCAGGGAGCGGAGGAAGCGCGCGGGGCCCACCTCCTCGCGCGCCACCTGCACCATGCCCGTCAGGGTCTTGGGCGGCTGCAGCTCCGGGTGGTACTCGGCGCCCTGCCCTTCGGGGACACTCGCCGCGCCCAGTGCCCGCACCTCGAACAGCGGTCCGTGCCAGCCCAGCATGATGCGGTCGCCCGCCTTCAGGGGGGCGGGGCCGCGGGTCGCCTGACCGTTCACGTACGTGCCGTTCTTGCTGTCGAGGTCGGCGATGGTCGCGGCGCCCGTCGCGTCGAACGCGACGACGGCGTGCCGCTTCGAGACGAGGGTGTCGGCCACCGTGCGCAGTGGGATGGTGCAGGTGGAGGCGCGGCCGAGCAGGATCTGGCGGCCCGTCCCGGTCAGGTCCTCCCCGCCGTGGACACGACGCAGCCGGAGCTGAGCCTGGCCGGCGTCGATCGCCGGCTCGGGCCTGGTGCGTGGGGGCTCGCCGGGGATGTCGACCCGGAACGCCGGACCCCGCTGGCCCAGCGTGAAGCGGTCGCCAGTCTGCAGGCGGACGGCGCCGGTGATCCGGCGGCCCTTGAGCCAGGTGCCGTTGGTGCTGCCAAGGTCCTCCAGCCACCACGAGCCGTCGGCCTCACGCCACACGCGCGCGTGCATGGCGCTGACCACGTCGGCGGCGGGATCGGTCGGGATCTCGAGGGCGGGGTCGCGGCCCAGCCGCGCCGAGGCGCCGGCCACGGTGCGGTCGAGGTCATGCTGCTCATCGTGCAGGATCACGGGGCGAATATAGGGACGAATGCGCGGGGCCGGCAAAATCGCCGGCCCCTGTGCATCTCATCCTGCTACTTCTTCTTCTTCCCACCCTTCTTCTTCGCCGTCTTCTTGGCGGCCTTCTTCTTCTTCATCGCCATACAGCCTCCTCGAGGTGGTGAAACATTCCGACGGCCCGAAGTGGCCGACGGTCAAACACTCTGGTGTCGCTGGTGACGAATGAGGATGCCGGAGAGGATACGGCTCCAGCCGCAGACCGGCGCCGGCGCGGCGCCGCGATCGCGACCGAGGTTGTCTTGACGAGAGACTTTCGGGATAGATCCAACCAAGCGTCTCCGCGCAGTGCGCAAAGTCTTGAACGCCAATATATAAGAGTCGCTGATACGCGCAATAGCTCTGAGCCAGTTTTTTGCGCGTCGGCCACCGCCGGTGTAGGTTGAGCGGTACCCAGCGCACACGCCGATGATCACACTGACGATCGACGGTCGCCCCATCCATGTGGACGACGGAACCACGATCCTCGAAGCCGCCCGCGCGGCCGGCATCGAGGTGCCCACGCTGTGCTGGTATCCTCGCCTTCCGGTCGTCGGATCGTGCCGGATCTGCCTGGTGAGCGTCGCGGACTCGCCGAAGCTGGTGGCGGCGTGCGCCACCGCGGCCCAGCACGACATGGTGGTCACCACCGAGTCGCCCGCCGCGGTCGCCAACCGCCGCAGCGTGCTCGGCCTCCTGCTGGAGCGCTATCCCACCAACCGGCTGCTGCTCGGCGGCAACCACCTCAACGAGTTCGAGCAGCTGGTGCGCCGCTACGACGTGCCCCTCAGACCGCAGCGCGATCACGAGCTGCCGCTCCGGCTCGGCGACGAGCGGGACGGCGACCCGATGATCCGCCACGACATGAGCACCTGCATCCTGTGCACCCGCTGCGTCCGCGCGTGTGCCGACCTGCAGGTGGTGGGCGTCCTGGACGTGGCACAGCGGGGCGAGCACGCCGAGATCGTCGTCGGCGGCCAGGGCAGCGCCGACGACGCCGCCTGCACCTGGTGCGGCGAGTGCGTGCGCGTCTGCCCCACCGGCGCCATCCATGAGGTCCTGCCGCGCGAGAAGTTCCACCTGCACGAGATCGCCGAGCCCGAGCACGTGGTGCGCTCGGTCTGCCCCTACTGCGGCGTCGGATGCCAGATCGACCTCCACGTGCGCGATGACGAGGTCGTCCGCGTCACCAGTCCATGGATCGAGGAGAACACGCCCAACCTCGGCTCGACCTGTGTGAAGGGCCGGTTCGGCTACGACTTCCCCCAGCACCGCGACCGCCTGAAGGCGCCGCTGATCCGCAAGGGGTGGGTGAAGCGCGACGGGCGCTGGAGCTGGGAGGGGCCCGCGGAAGGGGAGCGCCGCCGCGGCCCCTGGCTCACCATTGATGCCGAAGGCGAGCAGGCCAAGCCGCGGCCCCCGGCCCGCGCCGTGGGCAAGCCCCTCAAGGCCCTGCCCCACATCCCTCGCGGCCCGGACGACGTCCGCGACCGGGTGGCGACGCCGGCCGCCTGGTACGAGCCGTTCCGAGAGGCCACCTGGGACGAGGCGCTGGAGCTCACGGCACAGGAGCTGACGCGGATTCATCGCGACAGCGGCCCCGACGCCCTGGCGGTGTTCTGCTCCGCCAAGTGCACCAATGAGGAGAACTACGTCCTCCAGCGCATCTTCCGGGGCCGCTTCGGGACGAACAACGTGGACCACTGTACCCGCCTGTGTCATTCGTCGTCCGTAGCGGCGATGCAGCGGGCCCTGAACACCTCTGCAGCCTCGGGGTCGATGCGGGAGGTGGAGACCGAGGCGGACGTCATCTTCATCGCCGGCGCCAACGTGACCGAGGCGCACCCGGTCTTCGGCGCCGCGATCAAGCGTGCGCAGCGCCGGGGCGCCAGGCTGGTGGTGGCGGACCCGCGCCGCACCGAGCTGGGAGGGCGCGCCGACATCCATCTCCAGCTCCAGCCGGGCTCGGACGTAGCGCTGTTCAACGGGATGCTGAACCACATCATCGCCCGTGGGCTCCACAATCGCGGGTTCATCGCCAGGCGCACCCACGGCTTCGAGCAGGTCGCCGATGCGGTGCGGCCGTACACGCTGGAGCGCGCCGAAGCCATCACCGGCGTTCCCGCCGCCGACATCGCGCGCGCCGCGGAGTGGTACGCGACCGGACCGCGCACCTCGACCCTGTGGGCGATGGGCCTCACCCAGCACGCCACCGGCACCGACATCGTCACCTCGTTGCTGAACCTCATCCTGGCGACCGGGATGATCGGGCGCTGGGGTGCGGCCATGCTCCCCGTGCGGGGACAGAACAACGTCCAGGGCGCGTCCGACGTCGGCGGGATCCCGATGTCGTACACCGACTACCAGCCGGTGAGCGACCCCAAGGTCCGCCGCGCGTTCGCCGAGGCGTGGAAGGTCCCCGAGGCGGCGCTGTCGCTGAAGCCGGGGCTCAAGGTGACCGAGATCGTGGGCGCCGACTCGCCGGTCGTCGGGATGTACATCTTCGGCGAGAACCCCATCATCTCCGACCCGAACGTCGCCCACGCTGAGCACTGGTTTCTGTCCCTCGAGTTCCTCGCCGTCCAGGACCTCTATCTCACCGAGACGGCGCGCTTCGCCGACGTGGTCCTCCCCGGCACCTCCTTCGCCGAGAAGGATGGGACCTTCGTCAACACCGAGCGCCGCCTCCAGCGCGTGCGGGCTGCCTGCGCGCCGCCCGGCCAGGCGCGCCGGGACCTCGACGTGCTGGTGGAGCTGTCCGAGCGGGTGGGCTTCAGCGCCCCGTTTGCCTCCGCCGAGGACGTGATGCGGGAGATCGCCGGCGTCACCCCCTCGTGGGCCGGCGTGACCTACCAGCGGCTCGACATGGCGGGGCTCCAGTACCCGGTGCCGGACGCCGCCAGCCCCGGCACCGATTTCCTGTTCGAGGACCGCTTTCCCACGGCAGACGGCCGCGGGACGATGGTGCCCGTCGAGTACCTGCCGCCCTCGGAGCTGCCGGACGCCGACTATCCGTTCATGATGAATACCGGCCGCCAGCTCTACCACTGGCACACCGGCACGATGACGCGGCGGGCCAAGGGGCTCGACTCCCGCGAGCCTGTACCCACCATTGAGCTCAGCCCCGCCGACGCCGCGATGCTCGGCGTCCACGACGGCGACCAGGTCCGGGTGACCTCGCGGCGCAACTCGATCCTGATCGGCGTCCGGGTCTCGGAGCGGGTGCGGCACCGCCAGGTGTTCGTCCCGTTCCACTTCCGCGAAGCGGCCGCCAATCTCCTGACCAACCCCGCCCTCGACCCCTACGCGAAGATCCCCGAGTTCAAGGTGTGCGCCGTGCGCATCGAGCG
>Ga0187774_10000682_pt1 | contig 11758 bp, 9 predicted proteins | sample 0216_BV02_MP05_2_FD_133152 | JGI IMG/M metagenome (GOLD analysis project Ga0187774, IMG submission 133152) | Tropical peat soil microbial communities from peatlands in Department of Meta, Colombia - 0216_BV02_MP05_20_MG | ecosystem: Environmental > Terrestrial > Soil > Wetlands > Peat | place... | reverse complement strand
TGTGGCTAAGAGGGCATGTATAAAGGGCATAAGATCCGAGATGTGGTCAGGATGAGGATGTGTAATAAAGACTGCATCGATATCTTTATAGCTTTTCCCTGCTCTCTCAAGCTGAAGAAGTATCCCGCTGCCACAGTCTATAAGGATTTGTTTGTCAAAAACTTTTAGAAGGTATCCAGGAGCATTTCTTTTTAAAGAAGGTACACAAGTTCCGCTGCCTAAAATGATAAGATTCATCGATAATTGACTTGACTCACTTATGAGCCTTAAAATTATTGAGACTCTAAACCTTATCTATTATACCAGAATATAACCCCTCTCTATGGTATATTGATGCATTTATAGATGGTTGATAAAATACAGTTTTAAAAGGCTGAGTAAGAAAAATAGAAAATGCAGTGAAAACATATCTCATCAAAAAATTGTTTCTATTAATCCCACTCCTTATTGGTGTCACATTTCTTACTTTTGTTCTTACGAAATCTTTGCCTGGTGATCCTGTTTTAACTCTGGCAGGAGAAAGGGCACAGCCAGAGGTTATAGAAAAGATAAGAAAAGAACTTGGTTCTGACAGAAATATTTTCATCCAGTATATCGGGTATATAAAATTGCTAACTAAAGGTGAATTCGGTCGTTCATACTACACAAATAGGAATGTTTTTGATGACCTACTTTTGAAACTTCCAAACACCTTGAAACTTGCATTGGGAGCTATGGTTATCGCTATTCCCCTTGGCCTTCTTTTTGGTTTTGTCTGTGCTCACAAAAGGGGAACAATCACAGACGGGATTATATCATCTCTCTCTGTAACTGGATTGAGCATACCTGTTTTCTGGAGTGGACTTTTGATTATGCTTTTTTTTAGTCTCAGGCTTAAACTTCTACCTCCTTCTGGGACAGGTGACATAAGATTTCTCATACTGCCTTCTATAACCCTTTCCTTACCTGCCATTGCGACTCTCACAAGGATTACGAGAACTACACTTATAGATATCTTAGGGTTGCCTTTTGTTACAGCAGTGAGAGCAAAGGGTATAACAGAACTTAGGATAAATTTTTTTCACGTGTTTAAAAATGGACTTATCCCTCTTATAACTGTAATAGGGCTTGATTTTGGAAGCTACCTTAATGGAGCAGTACTAACAGAGACGATATTTGGATGGGATGGCATAGGAAGGTTTACAATGGAAGGGATAATCAAGAGGGATTATCCTGTGATAATGGGCTGCATAATTGTCGGTACCATTATCTTCGTTTTTGTCAATCTCTTTGTCGATATCCTTTATCATTACTTTGATCCGAGGATAAGGTTATATGAAAAAAGCAGGTAAGGTTTCTATAACCTTTTTGTTTTTAATATCTTTACTTTCTTTTTCTGCACCCCTAATATCTCCTTATGATCCTAACAAAATAGACCTCGATAGCGTAAAAGAACCTCCGAGTCTTCAGCACATCTTTGGAACTGATAATAAAGGCCGGGATATCTTTTCGAGAATACTTTATGGGGGTGAGATTTCAATAAGCGTTGCTATCGTGGCTGCATTTTTATCTATGGGGATAGGCTTGATTATTGGCCTTTGTTCAGGGTATTTTGGAGGTAAGATTGACACATGTATTATGGCCCTTGTTGACTTGATACTTTCTTTTCCGGCATTCCTCCTCGCTATAGGTATCTCTGTTGTGCTTCCACCAGGTATTTATACTGTTATGATGGCTATTGCTGCAGTCGGGTGGGCATCATTCGCGCGACTTATAAGAGGACACATTCTTACTATAAAAGAAACTACTTTTGTAGAGGCTGCAAAGGCCATTGGTTGCAGTCGGATAAGGATACTTTTTGTTCATCTCATGCCCCAATGCATTCCTCTGTTACTTGTAATGACGGGATTGAAACTTGGAGGTTATATATTAACAGAGGCGTCATTGAGTTTTCTGGGTTTGGGCGCTCAGCCTCCAACAGCAACATGGGGATCTATGGTGAGTGCAAACAGGGCTTATATTTCTACGTTTCCCTGGATGGTACTCTTTCCTGGATTAATGATTGCTATTACCGCTTTATGTTTTAATACCTTGGGTGATGCCTTAAGAGACCGGTATGGTTTGAGGATAAAATGGTAAAACTATATTTCCATTAATCTTTCTTCTTCTTCCTGCTGAATTTTGCAGTCAATACACATGGTGGTGACAGGCCTTGCCTCGAGTCTCCTTATATCTATCTCTTTTCCGCACTTATCACAGATACCGAAAATTCCTTCTTCTATCCTTTCTATAGCATCTTCGATCTTCTTTAAAAGTCTTCTTTCTCTTCCTCTTAATCTAAGCATAAAGCTTCTCTCTGTCTCTGCTGTTGCTTGATCCCCAAGGTCTGGGAATACTGTCTGTCCAGGAAGTTTATTGAGAGCTTCCCCAGCTTCTTCAAGGAGAGCCGCTCTCCGGGCTATAAGTTTTTTCTTTATCTCCTGGATCTTCTTTCCCCTTGGAGTAAGTCGTTTGGCTTTTTTTGTTTTCATTGTCTTGGACTTCGCCTGTTTCATCTTTGTAGTTTTTGTCTTTGTTTGTTTAGCTTTCACAGTGATTCTTTTCTTTGGCATAAAAACTCCTGAAATAAATTTTATTACGTTAACAGAAAGTTTTGTTTATAGTCAAGGTGGCTCATAGACAAGGTAAACATCTCCAATTCCGTGACGGCAGGATATAGTATCTGAGCGGTTTCTTTTGCCGATAGTTCTTAAGCCCATTTTTTAAAATAATAAAGAGGCAAAAGCCTCGGAGGGCGATAGCCCGAGAATGAGCGAAGATACTATATCCTGCCTTTATACTTACAGCTTATAAATATTGTTAATTTTCATCACGAAAAAAGAGAGGCTTCCCATGGACAAAGGTGAAGATAAAACTGATATAATACTGCGGGAATAAAACCCTTAACTATAAAGGCGCATAAATCATTATAAAGGACGTTCTTATAAGATGCTTAAAAATGACCGGTGGATAAGAGAGATGGCAGCGAAAGGCATGATAAAACCCTTCAGTGATAAACAGGTAAGGGGAGGGGTTATCTCTTTTGGCTTGAGCTCCTATGGTTATGACATGAGAATTGCTGATGAGTTTAAGATATTCACAAAGGAACGTGATATCATCGATCCCAAGGCACTTGATCCAAAAAACTTTGTTGATTTTAGGGGGGATGTATGCATCGTTCCTCCAAACTCATTTGTCCTTGGTCGCTCTATTGAATATTTTAGAATACCGAGGGAAACCATTGCGATATGTCTTGGAAAATCAACCTATGCAAGATGTGGCATTATCATAAATGTGACACCCCTTGAACCTGAGTGGGAGGGATATGTGACGATAGAGATATCAAACACAGCACCTGTTCAAACGAAGATATATGCAAATGAAGGCATAGCCCAGATCCTTTTCTTAGAAGCCTCAGAGGTTTGTGAAATATCCTATGCTGATAAAGCAGGAAAATATCAAGCTCAAAAGAAGATAACCTTGGCGAAGATGGAGTGATCAAAGAGATGTCCGCAAGTGAGAAGTTAATACTTGCTCTTGATGTCGCCGACCATAATTATGCAATTGAGCTTGTAGAAAAATTTCAAGATTATATTGGGATCTTTAAGGTAGGTCCCGAGCTCTTTATATCCTCGGGCACGAAGATTATTGAGGATATCAATAAAAGGGGAAGAAAAGTCTTCCTAGATCTGAAGTTTCACGATATACCAAATACTGTTTCAAAAGCAGCAGTTGTCGCGACAAGGCTTGGTGTACACTTGTTTAATGTACATACCTCTGGTGGATTAGAGATGATGAAAAAGTGCAAAGAAAGTGTTGAAGAGGTATGTCTTACGGAAAATCTAAATCGGCCGAAGATTCTTGGAGTTACGGTGCTCACAAGCATCTCAAGGGAAGTTTTTTTAAATGAGCTCGGCATTCAGCAAAGCCTAAGGAATCATGTGAAACATCTCGCAGCTCTTGCTATGAAAGCTGGACTTGACGGCGTTATCGCATCGGCAAAAGAGGCATCAATGATACGAAACCATTGCGGAAAGGGATTTCTTATAGTTACCCCTGGTATCAGGCCCTCCTGGACACCCCCCGATGACCAAAAGAGGACTATGACACCAAAAGAGGCAATAAGGGAAGGTGCTGATTATCTCGTCATAGGGAGAGGAATCCTCCAACATGCAGATCCTTTTAAGGCTCTTGAACTGATAAATCTCGAAATACTTACTGCCCGAAGTTAAAAGACAGAACAATTTTGTACTCAAAGTTCTACCATTTTTTTACTATTAATTTTCGAAGGCCGACTCACAGCGTCTCTGCAGCTTATTGTTTTGTGAGTTTAAGAAGAGTTTAGTCATTGCATTATAGTATATATGGTAATTTTGCTAAGATAAGACCACCCAGATAAAGTCATAATAAATGGTAATGCCTTCGAAGAGAGATTTCTTGGAATTTGTAAAGAACGGGAAGCCTCCGCCTCTTTATGAGGAAATACCTTACTTACCACCATATTTAATATATGAATCTTTAACCTCTCCAAACAGTTTTCTCCTTGAAAGCATAAAAGGTCCGATGAAAATCGCACGGTACTCATTTATAGGTTTTGATCCCTATGCGATATTTAAAGTAAAGAATGGGGTGATAAAGATTGAGACTGCAGGAGAGACTACTAAACAGCATCGACTCATAAGGGATGATGAAAGTACTCGTACAAATCCCCCTCTGTCCCCCTTTACTAAAGGGGGATTAAGGGGGATTACAAAAAGGGGCGGGGGGGGATATGAAAAAATGGCAGGCCCTGGTAGGCCTCTTGAAAAACTAAAAGAACTTGTTACCTCCTATAAACAAATGCCCTCTGAAAATCTTCCTCCCTTTCAGGGTGGTGCTGTGGGAATTTTGAGTTATGATTTTGTCCAGTACCTCGATAGACTGCCAAAATTTGCTGTAGATGATATAGGCCTGCCTGATGCGCACTTCATTTTGATTGATAAGCTTGTTGCCTTTGACCACCAGTACAGAAAATGCTGGATAATCGTATGCCCTGGAGCGAGAAATATAGAGAATGATTTAACGGATTGGTCAGAAAAGTACGATCAGGCTGAATACGAAATAGATAAAATAAAAAAGAAAGTTACAAGTTACAAGTTACAAGTTAAAAATAAGGATAGAAACTCGTTACTCGTCACTCAGCACTCAAATCCCCCCCCACCCCCCTTTAATTCCCCCCTTACCAAGGGGGGATTCAGAGGGGTTAAAGGTGGGCAAGGGGGAATTACTAAAATAGGGATTAATTATGAGATGAAGAAGAGTGACTATATGGATATTGTCAGAAGGGCTAAGGAATATATAGCAGCAGGAGATATTTTCCAGGCAAACCTCTCACAGAGGGTTTCAGCAAATATAGAAGATATAAGCCGATGGAGTATCTACAGGGCATTGAGCTCGATAAATCCAGCTCCTTTTGCAGTCTTTATGGATTTTGGAAACTATCAAATAATTGGTTCTTCGCCAGAAAGGCTTTTACGGATAAATGATGGAATTATCGAGACAAGACCCATCGCAGGAACAAGACCAAGGGGGAAAAACTATACAGAGGATGCTTTGATGCGTGCAGAGCTTCTTTTAAATGAGAAGGAACGGGCAGAACATATTATGCTGGTAGACCTTGAGAGAAACGATATCGGAAGGGTTTCCAAATATGGCACGGTTACTGTTGATGAGCTTATGATTACTGAGGATTGTTCACATGTGATACATATTGTATCGAATGTCAAAGGAAGAATTGTAGATGGAAAGGATTGCTTTGATGCCATAAAGGCTGCTTTTCCTGGTGGTACTATAACGGGTGTTCCTAAGATAAGATGCATGGAAATCATAGAAGAGCTCGAACCGGTAAAGCGCGGCCCATATACTGGATCAATAGGCTATATCAGTTTTACAGGCAATATGGATTTGAATATCATTATCAGGACATTTGTTGTTAAAGGCGACAAGGCCTATGTTCAGGTAGGTGCCGGAATTGTTGCAGATTCAGATCCTGAAAGGGAATATTACGAAACACTCAAGAAGGCAGAAGCCCTGATAAAGACATTAGAGAGGATAGAATAATTATAAAAATCTGAACCATCTCTTTTTTGTCTTTAACTTCTCGAAGTTTTTCCTTAAATCCCTGAGCTGGGCATTTATTCCTCTGTGTTCTTCGGTTGTATCTTTAATCACCCGATTCATATCTTTCAAGGTATGTAAAACCTCATTGATGTTTTTGATTATCATATCAAGCTTTTCCAGTAATATAGGAGGGACCTCCACCGTTTCCTTAATAGCAGCCTCCTCAAAAAAGGTGGATCCTTTTTCAATACCAGCCAAATCGGGTTCTTCTTTTAGATCAGGAATCAGATATTTGTTATATTCTATGTCAAAGGGATCATACATAGTTGGCTCAGTTATTGGATTTGCGATTACAGGTTCTTCAACCATCGACTCAGTAACATCAACTTCCATAGGAAGTTCCTCTTCCTTATCTTTTATAGCCTCAGACTCATACATAGTTGTCTCAATTATTGGGCTTGTGGTTGCAAGCTCTTGATCTTGTGGCTCACTGATTCCAACCTCTATCCGGGATTCTCTTATTTCGCGGTCTTTTGCTACATCTTCGGAAGGTGAAAGATCAACTTTCTTTTTGATTTCTTCTACTGCGACTTTGGTTATATTCTGAAATGCTTCTTCTACACCTTCACCATCTATAGCTATTGCTTCAACATATTTATATTTTCCGTTTTCGTTCAGGTCATTACTCAACTCATCAATGGATAAGATGTTAGGAAGGTCTCTCTTATTATATTGCAATAGAATTGGGATTTCATCGGGATTAATATTATTGGCAACAAGGTTTTCTCTCATATTTTTAAAGCTATCTACATTCTGTTCCCTCATCTCACGCTGTGAGTCTGCAACAAATACAACAGCGTCCGACCCTTTAAGAACGAGTTTCCTTGTTGCATTATATCTGACTTGCCCAGGTACTGTGTAAAGTTGAAACCTTAAGGAAAAATCCCTTATCTTTCCTAAATCTACAGGCAATAAGTCAAAGAAGAGTGTTCTGTCTGCCTCTGTTGGAAGAGATACGAGTTTTCCCTTCTTATTAGGATTCAATATGTGATGGAGATATTGAAGGTTTGTTGTCTTTCCGCTTAGTCCAGGTCCATAATAAACTACTTTGACGGTTATCTCTTTTGTGGTGTAATTAAAAAGTGCCATTTTTATATTATAGCGTAAACTCCGTTCTTTGTATGGTATTTAACCTTGTACATTGCCTCATCTGCAAGTCTCAAAAGTTCTTCTTTGGATTTTGCACTCTCAGGACATGAAGCAACCCCAAAGCTTGCAGTTATTCTAAGGGCATAACCTTCTTTTTCAAGAAATACACTCTGCTCAATAGCTCTTCTTATCCTCTCAGCAATCTGTGCTGCAGCAGCAGGAGAGGTATGTGGAAGGACAACCACGAACTCGTCTCCTCCATATCTCACAACGACATCAACAGACCGCAGATTTCTTAAAAGGAGCTGCCCCATTTCAGCAAGAACCTTACTTCCTACAAGGTGACCATGATTATCATTTACTTGTTTAAAATAGTCAATATCCATAAATATAAGCGAGACTGATGTGCGATATCGTAGTGAACGCTGTATTTCCATCTCGATCGTTCTGTTAAGGTATCTTGTGTTAAATAGTTTTGTTAGATCATCTGTAATGGCTAGTTCCTCTACCTTCTGATATAACAGGGCTCTTTCTATAAGAATTGATACCTGGTCGAAAAGTTCGATTAATTGATTAAAGTCTTCCCTTGTAAAGGGCCCCTTTGTTGTTTTATTAAAGACCTCGATAATACCTAATAGCTTTTCTCCACTTTTTATTGGTATACAAATTATTGATTTTATTTTATGTTTTGAATTGTAGGCCTTATCTATCTTTTTAAGAAAACGTTTATCATGAGAGACATCTGAAACAAGGATGGGTATACCTTCTTTTGCAACCCATCCAGCTACACCCTCTCCAATTTTTACTTTGAACTTCTCAGTCTCTTTTGTCTTTTTACCTTCCGTCCTCGCGAATACCAGTTCTCCTATCCCTTCATCCATGAGAAACACAGTCCATGCCTCTGCAATGGTCATTTTTTTAGCTTTTTTCATTATTGTATCGAGGATATTATTTAGATCTGTGGGTGATGTGATGACCTTACTGACCTCTTCGTAGAAGTTCGATTTGTGCCTTAATGCATAGGAGTTATTTTTTAGTCTATTCGCGTTAATAAAGCGTTCTTTTTCTCTTAGTGCTCTATTAGGCATTAACACCACAGCATTTTTTGTATTTCTTTCCACTTCCACATGGGCACGGTTCGTTTCTGCCGACCTTTCTCCCACGCCTTACCGTTTGGACTGCAGCACCTTCGCCTCTGTTATAATTTAATTGCATCTGCTTTTGCTCTCTGCTAAGGGTTTCCTGTTTTTGTATCTGTATTTTGAAGAGCCTACTCACAACCTCTGTTGATGTCCTTCCTATCATCTCAGCAAATATATCAAATGCCTCTTTCTTATATTCCACAAGGGGATCTCTCTGACCATAACCCCTGAGCCCAATGCCTTCCTTAAGATAGTCCATAGCGAGCAGATGGTCCTTCCACTGAGTGTCAACTACCTGCAGGAGAATAATCTTTTCAAGATACCTCATCATCTCACTTCCGATCTCTGATTCTTTCCTTTCATATGCATTTCTTATCTCCGAGATCAGCGTCTCTCTGAAGGAATTCAGATCCACAGGTGTAACATTTAGCATAACAGAGAATATGCCATAGACCGCATCGTTAAGCCCTTTCATATTCCATTCTTCTCTATGTTTTTCTTCCGGGCAATAAATGCTGAGCACTTCTTCTACAACTTCATCTATCATGCTGTAAATGCGATCTTTAAGGTTTTCACCTTGCAGTATCTCCTTCCTGAAAGAATATATCTCCGTTCTCTGCTTATTCATCACATCATCATATTCAAGGAGATGCTTTCTTATATCGAAGTTATGTGCCTCGACACGTTTCTGTGCGTTCTCTATAGCCTTTGTTACCATTCTGTTTTCTATTGGAATATCCTCATCCATACCGAGCTTACCCATAAGACCTGATATTCTGTCTGAACCAAAGATCCTCATGAGTTCATCCTCAAGGGAAAGATAGAATCTCGAAGAGCCAGGGTCACCCTGCCTTCCTGTACGACCTCTTAATTGGTTATCTATTCTCCTTGCCTCATGCCTCTCTGTGGCAAGTATATGAAGGCCTCCCAGAGATAACACTTTTTCCCTGTCTTTCTCGCAGATATCTTCTGCTTTTGAAAGAGCCTGTTTAAAATCGTCTTCGGTATAATCTTTTTTGTCTTTCAAGAATTCCCTTGCGAGTCCTTCAAGATTACCTCCAAGTATGATGTCCGTACCTCTACCCGCCATATTCGTTGCTATCGTAACAGCGCCGCTCCTTCCTGCCTGAACAATAATTTCTGCCTCTCTCTCATGGTACTTCGCATTCAGGACAGAGTGGGGGATGCCCTTTTTCTTTAAAAGATGGCTTAATATTTCCGATTTCTCTATTGATATAGTGCCCACGAGAACAGGATGGCCCTTTTTATGAAGTTCTTCGATCTCTCCTATAACAGCATTGAACTTCCCCTTTTCCGTCTTATAAATTACATCAGGATAGTCATCTCTTATCATGGGTTCATTAGTGGGCACAACAATTACTTCAAGGTTATATATCTTTGCAAACTCTTCTGCCTCAGTATCAGCAGTGCCAGTCATGCCAGCAAGTTTTTTATACATCCTGAAATAATTCTGGAATGTAATTGTTGCAAGGGTCTGGTTTTCACTTTCTATCTTGACACCCTCTTTTGCCTCTATTGCTTGATGAAGACCGTCTGACCACCTCCTGCCTGGCATGAGCCTCCCTGTGAATTCATCTACTATAATTACCTCACCATCTTTGACAACATATTCAACGTCCTTCTTGAAAAGGGTGTGTGCTTTTAGTGCCTGAAGTACATGGTGAACAAGCTCGATATTTGCAGGATCGTAGAGGTTACCTGCACCAAGCAGTCTCTCCACTTTTATATTGCCATCTTCTGAAAGAATGGCAGTCTTTGCTTTTTCATCAACGGTGTAGTCAATATCTTTCTTAAGGTTTGGGATAATCCTGTCTATCTTGTAATACTTGTCTGTGGATTCTTCTGATGGGCCTGATATGATAAGGGGTGTCCTCGCTTCATCTATAAGGATGCTGTCAACCTCATCCACTATCGCGTAATTCAATTCCCTCTGGCAGTAGTCAGAAATTTCGTATTTCATATTATCTCTGAGATAATCAAACCCGAATTCGTTGTTCGTCCCATATGTTATGTCTGCTAAATAAGCCTCTTTTCTTGAACATGGCTTAAGAAACTCTAACCTCTTATCTGTAGAAAAATATGACGGGTCGTATAAAAAAGAGTTGTCATGCTGTATGACTCCTATAGAAAGACCGAGGAAGCTATATATCGGACCCATCCATTGGGTATCCCTTTTTGCGAGATAGTCGTTGACAGTGACGACATGGACACCCTTTCCCTCAAGGGCATTCAGATAGACGGGTAGGGTGGCAACGAGGGTCTTACCTTCACCTGTCTTCATCTCTGCGATTTTACCCTCATGAAGTACAATACCACCGAGGATCTGAACGTCGAAATGTCTCATCTTAAGTCTTCGTTTGGATACTTCACGCACCGCTGCAAAGGCATCTGGAAGTATGTCATCGAGGGTTTCACCTCCCTCGAGTCTTTTTTTGAATTCTTCACTCTTATCTCTGAGTTGTGAGTCGGAAAGAGTTGCTATATGTGGCTCAAGTGATGTTACCTGTTCAACAATAGGCCAGAGCCTTTTAAGTTCGCGCTCGTTCTTAGTACCGAAAACCCTTCTCAATAATGTACCAACCATTGATATATAATAAGAGTATGGGGGTTAATATTTCAAGAAACAGTTTGAGCTTCGGATACCCCTTTTTCTGTGATGATAATCACACCTCACACCAAAGGCAGATATAGCCTGGCTTCTTAGGCGTAGGAGATGAGATCTTCTAAATTCTATGCTATGCAAAAATAATAAAATTTGAAGTAAAATTTTAATAGGATGAAGTCGAAAGAAAATATTTTTGAAATGATTAAAGGAAGTGTTAAGAAATATCTCAAATGGTACCTCTATCCGTTGTTTTATTTTGTAGTTGTAAGCATTGTCTGTATCTATGCCTGGTATAAAAATCCGATTTCTCAAAGAGCAGGTATTAAAATTATTTTCAAAACTATCGGCATTATTCCCACCATTGTTTGGGTCGGAGCGATAACACTATGGATTTTTATTTTAATCTTTTTCATTGTCACTTCATTTTGGTTGAAGAAAAGATTTCCAAGAATTTTCACTTGGAGCGGAGTTCATAGGCTTTCAAAAGATGAAAAAGCTCCTAAGAGTTTGAAACAAAAAATTTTCAGTTATATTTTGTATGGGGTAGGGTACATATTAATTTTTGTAGGTATTACTCTTGGTATATGGATTACCCGTCCTTATATTACACTACTTCTCTCTTCATCAAAGGTCGAGGCTTTAGAGAGAAAGGTAACCTTGGGACGGATTCACGGGAATCGGATCATTATCCCTTCTGTATTAGTGGATGCCCCCATTATAGAAG
>Ga0187774_10000680_pt1 | contig 11776 bp, 4 predicted proteins | sample 0216_BV02_MP05_2_FD_133152 | JGI IMG/M metagenome (GOLD analysis project Ga0187774, IMG submission 133152) | Tropical peat soil microbial communities from peatlands in Department of Meta, Colombia - 0216_BV02_MP05_20_MG | ecosystem: Environmental > Terrestrial > Soil > Wetlands > Peat | place... | reverse complement strand
GGCTTTCCCCCGAATCATTGCCTGGTTGTCACCACCGATACCGTGGACAGGCGTCGGAGTCTCTACCGCCTCATCGAGGAAAGGGGAGTGATCGTCGATTTCACCGTTGCCGCCGGCACCGGGAGAGAGGCGCGGACCCAGCAGGAGGCCCTCCTCAAGGGGGTCATCCGCCAAACCCTCGGTGATGCCGGCAAGACGATGGAGCCGGAGGCCCTCAGCCTTCTCACGGAACGGGTAGGCTTCAACCTCTGGGCCCTGAACAACCAACTCCAGCAGCTTATTGCCTTCGTCGGCCCTGAGCCTGTCATCCTCCGGGAACACGTGGAGACTATGAGCCACCACGTGCGGGAAGAGGCCCTCTATGAGCTTACCGGCGCGGTGACTGCAGGAGACTGCGCGAGCGCCCTGGCCCTCCTTTATCGCCTGTTGGATCAGGGCTACCATGCCCTCCAGCTGCTGGCCGCCCTCGGCAACGAGATTCGCCGCCTCATCCTGACTCGCGACTTCATTGACACTCATCTGGGCGGCCGGATGGATCCCGCCATGCCCTACGGCACGTTCCAGAAGAGAGTGCACTCCCTCGTCAAGTCACGCCTTGGCGCCGGCTCCCCCCTCGGTGCCATGCACCCCTTCGCCCTCCATAAGACCATGCTGCGGAGCGCCGCCGCGCCCCTGGGCAGGCTGACCGGATCGCTCCAGCATCTCTTTGCCGCAGAGCTCGCCCTGAAAAGCACGGGGGTATCTCCCCGCGCAATACTGGAGAGCGTGATTCTCCGGATCTGTCGAACGCCAGAGAACGTCGGCAATGCGTAGAGGCAATGCCACTGGACAACGGAGGGACTGCGGAGAGCGTTTCTCGTTTTCGGACAGGGCACGGGAGCAAACCCGGAGCCACTCTTCGTTCTCTCTCCCGAGATACCCTCAGGCAGCTTCCTGAGCTTAATCGCGAAGCAAGAGAGGAGACGAGGTCTCGTCGCAGAGCGGGGCACTATGGTCTGGAGATGGTCACGGTAGCGCCCCGGTCACTCAGACTCTCCAGGTTTCGGGGATTCGTATCGACACCCAACCCCGGTCCTCGCAAGGGGCCTGCTTTACCGCCCCAGCCGAACGAGACATCCTCGCAGGTGATGTTCTCCTTTAACAGCCATGCATCGTAACAGCCGTCATGGTAAACGGCATCTCGGCATAAAAGGCTCAGGATCCGGCCCGCGGCTGAGAGCAGACCTGATTCTCCCAGATGACATCCGATCTGAAAGGCCACTCGGTTCTCTCTCAGATAATCAACAATCTTCAATGACCTTCTCAGTCCTCCGCACTTGGACAGTCGTACATTGACCATATCATAGAAGCCTTCGCGATCCAGTTTCTTTACATCCGCAAAGGTGCATGCCGACTCATCGGCCATCAACGCGACACCGGAAGCCTTTATGAGGCCCGCCGCCTCAGCAAACTCCGAATCGTCTGTCGGAAAGGGTTGTTCGGCGACCCTAACCCGATATTTCCGGAAAAGGGGAAGATGCCGAAGAGCCATGTCACCGTTCCAGACGCCATTTACATCCACCTTGAGGTCGTAATCGGCACCAAACGTGTGGCAAGCCGAGTCAAGTATTTCCTGGTTCTGGCTGAAATCTTTCCCGAGCTTGAGTTTGATCTTTCGTATCCCCATCTCCCGGATGGCTTTGCACCCGGCCAGAATGTTATCCCTGCCGGCAAGGGGAAGGGGCGCACCGTAGTAAACTGTGGGAGTGTAGAAATCCTTGGAAAAATAGTCGAGGATATACCGGTCCTCATACCGACCCAGTGCGTCCAGCAGCGAAATCTCAAGAGCACAGATAGCAGAATTTTGAATCTTTTCGCCAGGGAGGCTGTCGATGAAGCCCCACACTTGCGACACATCGTCAAGGTCCCAGGGAAAATGCCTTGCCTGTGCGAAGCCTGAGACACTTCGACACACACTGGCTTGTGATTCTTCCGTCACATATGTCCTGGGCGCGCCTTCGCCATACCCGCGTATACTTCCCCCTTCGGCGACAACTTCCACCACCACGTTGGGTCCCGACAGTCTCTTTCTTAGGGAGTGAGAAAACTCAAAGCTAAAAGGGAGGTGAACAGAATATATTATCAGCTTCTCTACTCGCATCGGTCTAGATACCTTGTATGCCTTCCGTTGTGCTAGAAGTCGACGTTGCGCGTTTTTCTTCCTTCTGACATCAGACCCGTGCATTCTTGCGTTAACTTCGGTATCAGGATCTTGAACACAGCGTTCCTTTCAATTATTGTGTCTTCGGCCCGGCGATCTTGATCGTATTCAAGCAAATCGGCGAGAATCCATCGTAAAAGGTTAGAGAGGATACCGAGGAGAACCACATGTGGACCCCCAACCGAGGTTTTCAACCAATGGTATGCTACAATATTACGCCTTGTGCGTGCCGAAAGCAGAACCTGTGGCCGGTAGAGTTCCGGTTCCCTCGGGTGCAAAGCTTACTTCTTCTGCCCCAAAGATCTGGCTTCCGAGGATAGTTCTCACGTTCTTCCACTGGTACCACTGATCCGGGGTCTCACGGATGTAACCCTCGAGAACCCGCAGCGCCCTCTGCTGGAGAATCTCGCCTCCCAACCCTTGTTCTTGAGTGGTGAGACCGTGGAAGCTCAGCTGGTAGCGGGTGCCGTCCACCCGGCGGGTCAGCCCCATGAGCACTGGCGATCGGCATCGCCGATGGAGTAAATCGAGAGTCCGGTCCATGGGGCAGGAGCACCCCAGGAACTCCACCCATTGGTTCGGCGCGGGTCTCCATGCCCTGAACTCGTCGCATTCGGTGATCAGAACTCGGTTTGTCTTCAAGGCCTGCAAAGCAGTGAATAGGATGCCCTGGCCGTCACCGGCGTCCAAGAGGGTCATCCCAACCATCTCAGCGCGGCGGAGGAGCGCTCTCCTGAGACGCTCGGTCTTGAACCGTACCACCATGGTGACCGGATATCCCTTCAGCGCGAGAATCGATGGCAGGAACTCCACGCCGCCGAAATGTCCGGTCACCAGAATGAGCCCTCGCCCCCGGGTGAGGGATTGGTCGAGGAGTTCCGTCCCTTGGAGCTGCACTCGCTCTTGGATATGCCGGCATACCTTTTCGAAATCAGCGTAGGCGGTAAAGAGCTTCTCGCAGTAGTGGGTGAAGATCCCCCGAAACGTCCGGCTGACGATCCGATGCATCGGGTCAGTCGCCTGAAGTCGCAGCATTACGACGCCGAGGTTTTCCCTGAGCTCTTCTCTCTCTTGCTGATTTAGCGCATAGTAGAGTCGCCCTATCAGGTTCAGATATGCCCGGGACACTCTAAAAGGCATCCAACGTACCACACGTACATTGAGGCGAGATTGCAAGAAACCGCTCAACCCTAGGCTACCGAAGGACTGGCCCCACGAGTTCATGATGCCCTCTCCTCCCTCCAACCCCATTCTCCGCCAGAGTCGGCACCAGGTTGAGCAGCAAGCTAGAAGCGTAACGACGGTCGTCACCGTCCAAGGGCGGTCGTCAGTGAGTCGTAGCGTTCCCTCGTCCGTCCAGCACCTCTCGGACCCGCGCGGCTAGATCTTCGGGCCTGAACGGCTTCAGAATCAGCGGCACGTCCGCCATTTTCAGTACCTTGAGTTCATCTTCCTTCGACCGGTATCCGCTACAGATCAGAACCTTCACAGTCTCGTCCATCTCTCTCAGGCGAGCGAGTGTTGCCGGGCCGCCGAGATTGGGCATAACCAGGTCAAGGACCACCAGGTCGATCTTTTTCTTCTTTTCCTGCCAGATCTTCAGGGCCTTCTCGCCATCAGCCGCTAAGAGCACATGGTAGCCATGCTTCTGAAGGATCTCGCTACCCAGGTCCCTGACCATCTCTTCATCGTCCACAAGGAGAATCGTCTCCTTGCCGCCAAGACCGAGGGGCAGTTGGTCCATGGGCTGATGTTTCCCTTCCCCGCTGACCACGGGGAAGAGCAGATCGAAGGCGCTCCCTTTCCCCTCCTGGCTCTCCACGTGAATGTACCCGTTGGAGTTCTGCACGATGCCATAGACCATACTCAGGCCGAGGCCCGATCCCTTGCCCACCTCTTTGGTGGTGAAGAAGGGATCGAAAATCTTATTGAGATTCTCCTTGGGGATTCCGACGCCGGTGTCCCTCACGCTGATTCGCACATATTGACCCGGATCCGCCCCCAGATTTCGATAGATATGGGCGCCCTCGCGACCGAGATCGACCACCCCGGTGCTTATGGTCATCTTTCCGCCTCCGGGCATGGCATCTCGCGCGTTCAGGCACAGGTTCAGGATTGCCTGCTGGACCTGGGTGGCATTCGTCTCGATGAAGGGCAGGGACGAAACGAGATCCAGGTCCAGCTCCACATGCTTGCCGAGGGAGCTCTCGAGGAGCTTGCTCGCCTCCCGGATGATGCGGTTGGCCGACACAAGCTGGAAGCCCTCAGGCTGTGTCCCCCGGCTGAAAGCCAGGAGCTGTCGAATGAGGTCCGCGGCCCGGAGGCTCGAGGTCTCGATGATTTGAACGAACCGCTGCAGGTCGGTCTGCTCGCCGAGGCGATACTTGAGGAGGCTCGCGTAGCCGAGGATCCCGGTGAGAATGTTGTTGAAGTCGTGGGCGATGCCTCCCGCCATGGTGCCCACGCTTTCCATCTTCTGTCGATGGAGGAGCTGGGCTTCCATCCGCTTCTTGTCGGTGATGTCAGTCACCATGGCGAAGCTGCCTTTGTATCGATCGCCGTCCATAATGGGGACGCTGCTGACAATGGCGGAGACACGCTCGCCGTCTTTCCTCGTCAACTGGAGTTCTTCCTGGGCCACCGCGCCTTGCATGTTCTGGAGGAGCAGCCGAATCAGGACTCTCTTCTTGTCCGGGACCACCAACTCGCTGATCCTCTGGCCAAGCAGGTCGTTCTGCCCCAGAATCATGGAGAGGCGCTGATTGGCAAAGGTAATTACTCCGTTCTCATCGATTACCCAGATACCCTCGTGAGCGTTCTCTACGAGTTCCCGGTACTGTCGCTCCGACTCCTCCAGTTTCCGATAGAGGTTGGCGTTGTGGATGGCGATAGCAATCTGATTGGAGAAGCTGATAAGAAAATCCCGTTCGGCGGAGATAGCCTGCCCCCCGGTTCTCTCATGGTCACCCACCAGCACTCCAACCACCTTACCTCGGACCTTGAGCGGGAGAGCGATGAATGCCTTGGGCTGGAACTTCCTGATGAGGACGTTTTCCTTATTAAGGCCCGAGGTGTCCACATCGTCCACGAGTTCAGCCTCTCCGGTTCGGGCCACGCGGGCGATGATATTCCTCTCCCGCGTTAGGGGTACCACGTAGGACTTGGCCTCCTCAATGTCGTTAGAGTCGGCGCCCACCGCGTGAGCCATGGTGAGGACTTCCTTGGTTTCGTCCACAAGGAAAATCGCCGCCCGGTCGAGGGGGGAGACCCCCACCAGCCGCTTGAGGATCAGATCCATCACCTCTCCAATATCCAGGGAAGAGAGGATGGCGTGGCCCGCCTCCTGGAGGCTGACCAACCGGTCCACTTGCGCCTTGAGCTGGAGGTTCAGGCCGTGAACCTCGGCATACTTTTGCTTCAGGAGCTCCTTGTCTCGTTCCAACTCCTCGATGGTGGCATCGGCCAGCTTCCATGGGGCAACGATGCGCAACACGAGACTCTTGATCGAGCGCGGTCGTAACCACCCGAGGTGGTACTCGCAATATTCGTCGCCCCGGAACAAACACTTGCGCTCCTCCACGTCACAGGGGGGATCACCCCACACTACTGGCAAAGCCGCATACACCCCACGGTTCATGAGGCAGAAATCCCTCGTCATGGGGATGCCCTTAAACCACTCCAGTCTGACTATCGCACCATCTCTTCGCAGATCCACAATTTGAACCCGCTTGGTGCGGTTGAATTTATCATTAATGCTCTGGAGCCGCTTAAGGCTCCGCGCGTAACCGTAAAGCCCGTGGGTATACTTCCGGATGGCAAGGAGAAACACCCGCTGAATGTAGCCCAGCCGCTGCTTTGCCACAGATTCGAATCCGATATTAAAGACGACGTCGTCATCATTGAAAAGCTTCCTCACCCGCTCATAAAGGCGGATGAGCACCGTGCTGGAGACCCAGTTGTTGGGATCACACAGGAAGTCTTTGAGTTCTCCGATGCCGGTCAGTTCCGGATCAAGATCCTTGAGGAGCGGCTCGACCAAGGAAGGATCTCGTTCCTCGACGTAGTCGATGACGGCTTTCGTATTGATACAACTGTTATGCGACTCCATACGCTCACAGCGCGGGAAACGAAAAAGCCGCACACCCCAACGTCTTGGGTGGGGCTGGCGGTCTCGAAGGTCGTCCCGCCAACACCCGTGGGTCGTGCGGCCGTTTGGTGCGAATCGGGGGTCGTAGGGCTGTGCCCGGGGGACGGCTTCATTTAGCCCTCATCCGTGTGCCCTACGGATTCTCCTTACGGATTGTTCTTAGAACTACAACGCCTTTCCGCGGTTGTCAAGGGAAAACCCATATTGTGCGCTCGCCGGAGGTCCTCCGACTGGTCAATCCGCATGAACCCCACGACGTAGGGGCGCAGGACCACAGCCGGCACAGGAAGGCTTCAGGCGGCAGCGAGGCGGGCAAGCTGTTCGTCAAAGTGCCTGGTGACGGCGCTTTCGAATTCAGGCCCCAGGTGGCGGCGATTGTTGATCAGCTCAACGCGGGTCTCATCCCACAAGGCGTTCAACTTGTCGCGACTGGCGCACGCCCGGACCTTTCGCATGAGATCATTGAGCCTCTTGTTGCGAAGTCGATCCCGGTTGAACTCATAGAGGTCTCTCACCAGTTGCATCTGTTCTTCCTGCGTGCTGTGCTCCTCAACCAGGGCGAGCAACTCGTGGAAGATCTTCTCAAGAGTGCCAAAGTCCTCCTGCCCGAGCATCTTCTCCTCCGCCTGCTCCATGGCACCCTCCAAAAGCTGCTGGAGGCGGCTCTGCAATACCTCCCCGAGCTGCTGCTGATAGTCCTCGGTGCGGTAGGGTGACTGCTTCAGCCGCTCAATCTGCCGCTCGTAATCCTTCTTGAGGTCGGCGATGCGTCCGCTCCTCCGGAGGCGCTCGAGGATACGGTCAACCCCCAAACGGTCCCGAAAGAGGAGGCTCACCACCAGTTCTTTGGGATTACATCTGAGCATCAGTCCAACGGGGCTCCTTGTCAGCCTGGCGAGGAGACGGAAGTCTCGGAAGAGCCGCTCCGCCTGCAGATTGTCCAGCTCCTCAGTGATCGCCTTGTGGCGCCGACCGATGGCGGCGGCGAGTCCCTGGAAATCCACCGCCCAGGTACCGCTGCTCCTGTCGCGGTAACGCTCAACCGCGCGGATGGCCAGAAGGAGTAACTTCAGCCAGTTCCCGGGCTCCAGGTGACGGGACACCTGCTCAAACCCGTAGAACCGAACCAGATCGCTACCAGGGTTGAGCTTGTCCAGCAGGGCCCGGCGCATCTCACCGTCGAGGCTTACGAGGACCTTATAGGCGGCCACGGCTTGGCGAAGGTCCCTCTCGAAGTCCTGAAGCCCTGTGCTCTTCATCCCCTTCTTGTGGTAGATGAAGGTCACCGGCATGCCAAGGATCTTCATTTGTACGTCCGCGAAATTGATGTCCGCCAAGCCAATGAGTCGGAAGACCCGTTCTATAGCGGCTATGCCTTGCCCTCTTCCCTTCGAGGCGTCCTCTCCCCTGACCCCTTTCCATTCGGGCAACAGAACCGTAGGACTCTTCCTCCCGGGAGTCTCCTCCGTTTCCGCCAACAGTCCCCGCCCCTTTTCCATGAACATGGCCTGGGCATAAGAGTCCCACGTCATCTCGCCGCCGATCACCCGGAGAGCCGCCTGTCTCAGGTGGAGAAAACGGTCCAAGAGGTCTTCCACCAGGGTGCCTTCCCGGTAGGCGGCCGCGGCAAGGACCGAATGAAGGAAGAAGGCGTCAAACAACAACTCGTCCCTGCGGCCGGTTACCTTCGCCAGCGTGGTCACGGCCGCCTCCCCCCGGAGGACATGGCCGATCAAACCGTGAACCTCCACCAAGAACTCCGCGAGTTCGTTGATCTCCTCATCCATCCCCAGCCGGCGGATAAGACCCTGACGCCGAAGCATCTCAGCACCGGCCTCCCCATGGGCGACCCTGGCGGACAGATTCCGGTACTCCTCGAGGTACAGACACAGCTTGCCGATATCCTGAAAGACCAGGGCCACACCGAGAGCCTTGAGTAGGGCGGGCCGAGAGGCCATTCGTTCGATGATGCCTTCGAGAACCTCGATCTGGGCGTTGCTCGCACCGATGCTCTCCCCGGCCATGGGACCGAACTGCTCCCGGGCATGGTGGTAGAACAGCCCTACATCCTGTAGCCCCTCGCGCTCCTTGTTCACGAGAGCCTGGAACTTCTTTACGCAGCGGAGCACGTACGCAGAAATGGTCTCCCCGTCGGCGGATTCCTGAATGGGCTTGACCCGGTAGAGTTCCCAGAAGTCGGGGAGCAAGTGTCGGCCGATGGTTGGGCAGTGTTCGTGGAGGATTTCCAGATTGTCGTACAGGTGCTGGGGAACGAAGAGCAGGCCGGCAAAGAACTGCTCCAAGCGAGTACAGATTCGACTGATATCCGCACTCAGCTCTTCCACCGCTTCGCCACCCATGCCGTGTGCCGAGGCGGCATCCTGCAAATGCTCGTGGTAGCTGGTGAGCTCGCGAAAGAGTTGATCGACCTCCCTGAGGTCGGCGGTGGGGATATCGTAGATGCTTCGTCTCCGGGCCGAGTCCAGGATCCCTCCCAGCCTCTTGAGGTTACCCGGGACATCGATGAAGGTGACCTCGGTCGCCTGGGTCACCGGATTGTGGCGCAACTGAATCCCACTATTAAAAATAAATGCCGCCTTGCCTTGAGCCAGGGCCCGCCTGGTTCCGTTCAGGTAGTCGAAATCCAACGTTCCCACGTCGAGCGCTTCCAGCGCCGCCCGCACCCGCGCCGGACGAGCGTCACCCTCCTGGCCGTCGTACCCTGCCAGCGGGTTGAAATTGATCACATTTCCCGCCGAGGCATTGCCAACAATCCAGAGGAGAACGAATCCCGCTCGCGTGCCGAGGAGGGAGAAGAGGTGCCCCGTGCCGTGAAACTGGCAGCCGAGGAGTTTACGAAAAAAGTATGTCCGTCCGAAAGCTTCCCGCCCATAGAAGCGCTCCTTGAACTCATTGGTGATTCGGATCAGTCCCAGAACTTGGTCGATCTGCTTGAGTTTGTCCTCACTGTAGTTCGCCAGAGCCTCTTTCTGGAACGGACCCTTGTCGGTGAGTTCGGTCCAGCCGTCCAGGAAGGGGAAGAGGTTGAACATCTTGAGCATCTGGCGAACGGCGAGGTTCTGCGCCCCACCAAGGCCGGCGATCTGTTGGTCGTGGAGCGTGTCCCAGTCAAGGTGAGCGTCGGCAGCGACCCGGATCGCCCGGTCATAGAGGGTGAAGATCTCCCTGGCCTGCTCCCGAGTCAAATGCTCACCGAGGGACGCCGCGGTTTCCGCCACGCTCATGAGCCGGATGGTCCTGAGCAGGTCCACGACCTCCTCGAGGCTCTGTTGCCCGGCCTGATCGGTGATGGATTTCAGCGACTTCTCAGGGAACTTGCCCACGGCGATCCGGCCCATGGTGGAGTGCCCCACCACGATGAGGTAGATCTCCCTGAGCAACGCCGGAGACAGGCCCAGGAGCCCTAGCTTCTCCATGTGTCCGAGGACCTTGGTGGTCGGTCCGTCGATGCCTCCGGGATTGAGCAACGACTCCAAACGGCGGAGCCGCCCGGTCTGCTTCATGAGCTGTTTCATCTGGTGGAAGGTACGGTACCGGTGTCTGGGAGCGGCGAAGGGATCGTGGAGACGGTTCAGGTCCAGCTCGGAGAGCCGGTGAAAGCGACGATCCCGAATCTCGCCGAGGATCTCGAGAACGGAGAGGAGGTAATCAAAGGTGTTCTTGTACGCCGCCACCAGCGCCAGGGAGCAGCCGGCCATGCCGCTGGCACGCTCCTCCTGCTCCAGTTCCTCCATCAGCACCGGTGGTTCACGCTTCGCCCCCACATACACCTGGAGGTTGTCGGGGAGTTCAGTCTCGATGATGTAGTTCCGCTGCCAGCTCTCTGTCAGGGAGGGGGTTGCCTTGCTGTCACAGGTGATCTTCTCGAAGAACGGACTGACTACTTTCTCCCACTGGCTTTCCAGGTCGGTGCGTCCAGGCCCTGAGATGCGAAGATCCAAGTGAGGCGATTGGTCGATCTCCTCTACCGAAAGCTGGGAGGGATCCCGGTCCCCGGCGAGCCGTTTCAAATCCTCACGGTAGACGAAGATTCCGCTCAGGTAGTTGTAGAAATCGGCGAGATGGACTCGTTGAAGGCTCCCGGTCTTGCCGCGGTAACGCTTCTTGCAGCGAAAGGCGTGGTTGAAGAGCAAGAAGCTCCGCAGGTCATCGTGGTTCAGGAATTCGACCGAGACCTCCTGTGCCGTTCGGGGGAAGGGTTTGCTGGCGACCACGAGGAGGAGAGCGCCCGGCCCCAGGATATCGTAGATTTTTCCGGCCACATAGGTGCCGTACGTGACATAGCTCTCCTGGGACAGGGTTCGCCCGGCGAGGGTGGGGAGGTCCAGAGAGAGAAGGAGCTCGCCGATGTCCTTGGGGATGACCATGAGGTCGAGGGGGCCCCTGATCTCCCGGAGCTTTTCGATGGAGTCAATGATGACGTAACGGTGGCTCGGCATCCTCCCGGTAATCTCGTGGACGATGAGGTCATTCGGCGCGGTGAGGAGCCCCACGCTAAGCTTTTCTTTCTTGCGGGCATAGATGTGCTTGATGGGCACTCGCCCGATCTCGTCCACCTTGTCCCGGATATCTTCGAGGGAATGGCTCACCCAGTTGATGGGGATCAGGAAATAGCGTTTCCCCTGACTGCTCAACCTGATCAGGAGCCCGAGCTTTCGATAGATGCCGTTGATGCGGCGGAAATACTTCTTGAGGTTATTGCGGTCGCTGAAATCCACCTGTTCGAGGAAATCGATTTCAGCGGGGGCCAGCTTGTCCCGGTGCTCCACGATCCCGAAGCCGTAGGCGTTTCCTCCGAACCGACTCGCCAGGAACGGGGGATGATCCTCAGCTACGAAGGTCCCCATCGGCACGTCCTGCGGGTCGATGCCCCGGGACGCGAATTCCTCGGGTCGAATGAAGCGGTAGGATATATCGTAGGTTCGCATCCGGTCGGGCGGGGGTAGGCTCCGTGGGATGCTGGCTGTCTGGCCCTTAATGTCAGCATTCATCGGTGAGGCATCTCCCCGTGTTACGGGGGCAGCGATCTCGGCGAAGAAACTATATCATGGTATGAGCGCGATGGGAAACAGCTCACCCGAAGCGGGCACCGCTCGACTCGCCACGACCCGGCGCCGGTGACAGCGTTCGCCGTGAGCTTGGCCCAGGTGGCCCTTCTTGAATCACCTCCGACCTCCCCCAGCGCGCCTCCCCGTCAGAGCTGTCCGTCTTGCCCCCGAGAGGCTCAGAGTTCGTAGAGAGTGTCATCTCTCCGGGGCGGCCGCTTTCGGCGGCTCGGGCCCTTCTGACCCTCCATGACAAAGGGATCTTCCCCTTCCAGAAGGTCGCCCAGTTCCGCCTCGATCTGCTCTGGGTCCTCCCCCGCCTCCATGCGGCGCAGTGCCTCTTCCATACCGGAACCCATCCTC
>Ga0187774_10000679_pt1 | contig 11809 bp, 11 predicted proteins | sample 0216_BV02_MP05_2_FD_133152 | JGI IMG/M metagenome (GOLD analysis project Ga0187774, IMG submission 133152) | Tropical peat soil microbial communities from peatlands in Department of Meta, Colombia - 0216_BV02_MP05_20_MG | ecosystem: Environmental > Terrestrial > Soil > Wetlands > Peat | place... | reverse complement strand
TCTGGGTTAGGTTCTCTTGTTGTTAAGGGTATCCAATGTAAGAAATCTGGTAAACGTAATTCACGGGTGTCTTCTATAGATATTATTCTGTGGTTTGGAGGAACAAACGGCATCATTGCATTTAGGACAGATGTTTTTCCAGATGCAGTCCCACCAGCAAATATACACGATTTGCCGCTCTCAACAGCAAGCCAGAAGAATGCAATTGATAGTGGTGAGAATGTACCCCACTCAATGAGGTCTGTCGGCGTTATGGGTTCGTCACGGAATTTACGAATAGTAAAGGTTGAACCGTGGGCTGTTACTTCTCGACCAAGTGTCATCTGAATACGAGATCCATCAGCCATGGTCGCATCGAGCATGGGATCAGCAATTGAGATATATTTCCCCGCACGTTGAGCGAGTTTTGTGACGAAAGAGTCTAATTCATCTGCTGACTCGTACAGTAGATTTGTTTTAATATTCTCATAGCTTGTGTGGTAAACAAATAGTGTCGTCCTAACTCCATCGCATGAGATATCCTCAATGTATTTATCATGCATCACAGGATCAATGAGACCGTCGCCAAGGAATTCCTTCTCAATACTGTACAGGATCTTTTCTCTTGAGATAGGTGTGAGTTTGATTCCATAGTCAAAAATGATGTCATCTACTGCTGAACGGAGTACGTTCTTCGCCTTTTCTTTGGTGAGATCCTTGGTGTTGACATCGAGGGTTTCAAATAACCTTTCTTTTATTTCTTGGAAAAGCTCCTTTTCAGCAACAGTGAGGATGGGTTCAAGTACCTGGTAGGTGTATTCATGAGTTGAATTATCGAGAATTACCCGGACATAGGCATACGGTTCATTGAGGGGATACAATTCCACTTCTTCAATTCCAGGCTGAGGTCGCACAGTAAGATCCAGGAGCGGTCCATGAATTTTTGGATTATACTCTTCGACTTCTGGCTTAACGACTTTGGAGATACTGAACTTTTTAAGCCCTTCAAAAATTGTTTTTTTGGCTTCTGCCTTCGTTTCGATACCAATTTCTCCGAGAGTGGATGATGGCAGTGATGCCCTCCAGAGGTCGTCAATTTCCTTGGGAACAGTACCTATACCCTCACCCGTTCCGAATACTGATGTCCGTCCTTGGAGGCGTACTTCATCAACTGAAAAGGTTGCTCCTTTTGGAAGGATAAGATCAGAAATATCTTTTATTTCATCAACAGTAACAACATTGGCCTCGTCAGTTGCTTCTTCCGACCATCGGGTCTTCTTTGGCGGTCGGATTTCTGAGGTTTCACTTTCAGGAGCCTCTCCTTCAGATTGGGATTGAAGTGAGGGTTCCCCACTAGCCAACGCAACCTTTCCTTTTTTCTCGGTTTCTTTCGCCTGTGTAACTGTTACTTCTTTGGCGGGGGGCTGAACCCTTTGTTCTTTGACCTCACTAATTGGAGTTGGTGGGGGGATTTCTGGTTTGGGTTGTGGTTGTACAGGACGATGAATTGGCGGTTCTGCTGTGGGAACAGATTCACGAGCTATATCCTCTTTCATACCAGCCTTCAACCGTTTGAGAATATCGTTGATATTCGTCTCGGGTGGAGGAGTTACGGCAGAAGGTTTGCCAACTTCAAGGGTTGGTTCGACCTTTTTTTCTTCTCCTAATTTCTCTTCTGGTTTTTCTTCCTTTTTTAGCGATTCCAAATCTACTTTTCCAAGACGCTTTAAAAGTGAGTTTAATCCCTTTTCTTTCTCTTCATCCATTACGATTCGCCCCCTTTGCTTCCGATATCAATTTCCGTGTCTACCTGTTTATCATTAAAATCAACCATAAATGGGTATAACTCATTTTCCCTGTCAATTACCATACAGTCATACCTTCCATTAATTAATTTAAAACAGACTTTTCCATCTTCTGTTGTCATATCATTTATGAGTTCTTGACGACCTTTTCTAATAGATACTCTAACTCCTTTTTGCGGATTTCCATTTCTCATAATTGTTATACACAAAACCCCGATACTAGTTTTTTTCCCTCCAACAGACGGTAGTGTATCACTGAGCCGTTTTTGAATGTGACTTTTATCAAATATTCGGCACCTTGCTGCTAATGCTTTTGAAATATCTGGGTTTACATTAAATAATTCAAAATTTTCTGTTCCTCCAATGAGGTAGGCCGCTTTATCACCGAATAAGGTGCCTTTCTCATCGTGCATGATTGCCCCCTCTGGTTCTCCTTCTACGAAAACAATAAAAAATTTTTGGTTTTTTTCTGCAGATACAGCAATTCCATTGGTTTTATTCTTTTTTGTTTGATTGAGAAGGTTATCAAACGAATAATCACTATCATATCCAGAAGTTCCGAGTATTTCATCTATAATTTTTATAATATCCATATAAACCCAAATCCACGATATTTGATGAATGAGTGTTGAATACTAGTAAGTTTAGAAATCTTCAAACTCCTCCCATAATTAACTCGTTCTCTCTAATAATTAAATATTTTCATTGAGGTTGAGGTAAATTAGAAAAATGAATAATGAAAAATTTATTATATTAATTTAAAGATTTAATATTTCTTTAAAAATGTTAGCGTGTACTTCCACCAAATAAAGTTCGAGCGAGTCGTTCGATAAATCCTTCTTTTTCCTTATCGCTTTCGTCAGAATATTCAAATCCTGCAAGTTCAGCTGCGATCCTGCGAAACGCTCTCGATGATTCAGAGGTTGGGTATTTCAACACTACGGGAGTTTTATAGGCAGCTGCCCGCCTTACATTCGAGTCCTCTGGGATCATATCAATCACCCGAACCCCTAGTACATCTTCAACACTATGTCTCCGCAATTCCGTATTTTCCATACCAGCCCTATTCAGAATAGCACCGAAAACCTTTCCACCGACCATCTCTGTTAATATTTTGGTTTTCAGAGCATCAGCCATGGAAGATAATTCTGGATTGACCACGAGAATAACTTCATCGGCGATGGCAAGAGCAACAACTCCATCTTTACTTATTCCTGCCGGTGCATCAATGAGTAAAAAGTCACACCGGGAGACGAGGTTTTTCATTACATCCCTCATCCTTTCTGGGTTCGCCTGTTGAAATCCTTGGAGGGAGATTCCACTCGGCACAACTTTAACACCACTCGGCCCTTCATAAATTGCATCATCAATAGTGGCCTTACCTGCAAGTACTTCATGTAGCGTAATTGGCACCCCCTCGAGACCCAAAATCAATCCAATATTGGCCATCCCGATATCTGCATCTAAAATATAGGTTTCCTTTCCTAATTGTGCAAGAGAAGTGCCAAGATTTACAGTAACGGTGGTCTTTCCAGTCCCGCCTTTTCCAGAGGCGAGTGTATATGCTCTAATCATTAATAACCCTCAAACTTTCGTTATTACGTTTCATTTAAGTTTTTTTTATTCATTTATTTATCGGTTTTCAAATCTTTACTTTTAATTGATGCATTTTCCCTTTTTTTCTGAATGATTAAGTGTTCCATATGGAGCTCTTTAAGTAAATCAGCCGCATCTGCTTTGAATGTCTCTTTTAATTCTTTGAGAGAGTCAAGAGTCATTTGATTGATTTTACGTCCTTTGAGTTGAATACCTCCCTGTCCGAATTTTGTTCCTTGGAGTTCCTTTTTTTTGCTGTTTTCCGTTTCAGCAGATTCCGTTCGCGATGTAATACTCCTTACTTTTCCCTTTCGCACAACCGCACTGGCAATTGATACTGGTTTAATCTTAGTAACAGGTACACGATTCACACCAACATCTTGGGCTTCCTTTTCAATAATTGAGGCCACTACCCTATATGCAGAATTAAATAATAGCGTAACTTCGAGTTGTTTCACAGAAACAGGACAAATAAGAGCATCTCCTATCATATTACTAAGATTTTTAATGGCCTGAAGGGCTTGGGTACCTTTCAGATACTCAGATTCGGCGAGAACAATTGCTCCTTCTTTACATGCAAAGATATGCTCTTCATTCTTGAAATAAAATTTACAATAACCCGAAAATTTTGATTTTGAGAATTCTTCAAGTAGTGAAGACAATTTAATATCTTCCGTTTTCTGCGGTGATTTACACGTTGGGAAATGCATCAATCCTTCTCCGATTGAAGATTTCGAAGAGCCATCCGAATCATACCGAGATTGGCATCTGATTCTGTAAATATACAGACATTTATATCTCCGTATGGTGCAATGATAAACTTTCCGTGTGGTGTTTCAAGAATGATCTGATTGAGAGGTTCGATATTCAGATCTGAAGCAATTTTTTTGCTTATTCCAAGCAAATCTTCAGCAACTGCTGCAATTTGTTCAAAATCAGCTTTTCCAGCTGATTCTATGGCAAATCCATCTAAAAATGCCGCAACAGAAAGAACCCCTGGTTGATTTTGAATTTTTTCTAGATTCCAACCTTTGGATAACTTTTTTTGTTTTAAGGGTTTGCCATTTTCATCGAGTGCTATTAACAATCCTTCAATTGCGGATGTGTTGCGGGCGAGAGCGAATTCCTCCGCTGAATACTTTCTTAATTCGAATTCAAGAAATTTTTCGATCTCCAGTTGCTCATAGGCTTGATTACTTTTCAGTTCGCCGCTGTCATTTTTTAGATAAGATGCAATAAATTTTCCTTTATCGATGAGAATTAGACCTTCCATTTTTGTTCCAACAATGTGGATTACTCCAAGAAACGGAACTGTGAAAGGAATAATATCTTCGAGAGAACCTGAAAATTTTCCGATAATTGAACCTTCTGGTAAAATCATATTTATAATGCTGCAATGATCCGTTCTCTATTTTTCTTTAACTCATATCGTATCCTACCAACATTTGCCCCAATTTCTGCAACTATTACAATCAATTCATCTGCAGATAACGGAGAAAGAAGTATAGGGCCGCTTTGAAGCTCAACAAGCATCTCTACCAATTGCCCTTTCCCAATCTCAGAACCCATTGCTTCAGAAGCATTAACGCCTGCTGATGCCATCGCTCCCAGAGCTTCGATATTGATTTTTCCCGATACAGCACTCTCAATTAAAAAACCATCCCTTCCCACAACTACGGCAGCTGTAACCTTATCAAGTTTTAAAAATTCACTTAGTATTTGTTTAAGCAGCTTATATCACTCCCAATCTGAAAACTCATCTCGTATCATATTCAATCTTTGGGTTCTAATTGCTGCGATATAATAGTTCGCGAGCCATTTTATGGGATCCACACAAGTGTTTTGAATTTTATAAGTATTATTTTTCTGCTGTGCATTCAACGCTAAAACAGGTACAAGGTAATGAATAAATGCTTCACATTGACTTATGAAGAAGAGACATCGACCATAGAGATTAGTATATCCTTGAATTTTAGTGGTTAATTTCTTCCTATTTAAAACAAGCATCAGTAAAATCCTTTAATAGCAATTTATAAAAAGTAAATGTAAATCATTATTAATAAAAATATCCTATGAAAAATAATAGACATTTATGATTCTTTCTGTCGATTACCCCTTGCTATCTTTGCTAAATATAAGTTCAATAGCTCTCGGAATTACCCTTTGTTATGCATCCTATTTAGATGTTAAAAACAGACGAGTTCCAATCAAAACATGGTATCCGATGCTTGTAATATCTATTCCATTAGTTCTTTTCCTCTATGTTTCTCTCGCACTCACTGATGTGTGGTTGGTTTTTCGTTATCTTGCTATTGTTGGAATATTTTGCTGTTTTTTTTATTTTTTTGCCTTCTTCAATTTATTTGGAGGGGCAGATGCAATGGCTTTGATATTCATTGCAGCAGCTCTTCCTCTCTTCCCTCTGAGACCATACTTCGGATACCCTCCTTTGTATTTTTTTCCCTTCACGGTTCTCACAAATGCAGTCATTCTCAATCTTTTTACTCCTATTGGTATATTTGTTTTAAATATTCGGAAAAAAAATTTCGCACCAATTCAATACATGTTCTTTGGTTTCCCTATTCCAAGTGATAAGATAGATAGCTACTTTGGCTATATAATGGAAGAGATAACCGATGTAAATGGAAAAATTTCACGGAGGTTTTTACCTATCCATGAATCCCTTCGGCGAATGATACATGGAGAAGAGCGATTTTACACCAAAAATATCAAAGAGCATCCAGAAAAGTATGCTAGAGAGCGTGAAATTTTCAAAAAGGCAGGATATGTATGGATATCGTACGGTGTCCCCTTCATTGTTCCTATAACGGTTGGCTTCTTTGTAGCACTATTCGCTGGCGATATCCTCTATACCATCATGGTTTCGATTTAAGGAGTGTGATCATCAAATGGACTTAGTTTTCGAAAAGGACCTCATTCCAGTTGTAGTTCAAGAATCCTCGACTCGGGAGGTCCTAATGGTAGCCTATACAAATAAGCAGGCCATAAACTTATCGCAAAAAACAGGGTATGCACATTATTTTAGCAGAAGTAGAAATAAGATTTGGAGGAAAGGAGAGGAGAGCGGCCATATCCAACACATCGTGCGTATTCTTGTGGACTGTGACGCCGATTGCCTTCTCTATGAGGTTGAACAGGTTGGAGCAGCATGTCATACAGGTCATAGGTCGTGCTTCTTCCGGTCTCTCGACGGCATAGAGATAAACGAGCGTATAGTCGATCCGGCTAAGGTATACCATAATAAAGATCAATGATAGAAGTATAGTGGTGATTTTTTTTGATGATAATCGTACCAGATACGAGCGTCGTAATAGATGGCCGAATCACCTCCATGGTAAAACTTGGAGAATATAAAGGGGCCACAATAGTAATACCAGAACCTGTCATTGCTGAATTGGAGGCCCAAGCAAATCAAGGACGGGAAATAGGTTTTAGCGGTCTCACAGAATTGCAAGAACTCTGGAAAATGGCACAAGAAGGTCTTGTTGAGGTTAAATTTGCCGGTGGACGACCAAACCTAGAGCAAGTGAAACTCGCAAGTGGTGGGGAGATCGATGCTCTCATCCGCAATGTTGCAATCGAATACAAAGCGAAATTCATTACTAGTGATATCGTACAAGCAGAGGTTGCAAAGGCCAAGGGACTCGATGTTCAATATTTAAAGCCTCAAATAGGGGATTTTTCACCCTTACTCATCGACCAATTTTTCGATGAGAATACCATGGGTGTATATCTCAAAGAAAGAGTTCCTCCAATGGTAAGAAAGGGGACAGTGAACGAGATGCGACTCGTTAAATTAAGGGATACCCCGATGACCGAGTATGAACTCCGAGGCCTTGCCCAAGAAATTCTTGAACGAGCTAAAAGAGATCCGGATGGATTTATTGAAGTGGAAAAACGAGGTGTCACAGTGGTACAAATCGGATCAATGCGCATCGCGATAGCACGCCGTCCCTTTAGTGATGGAATGGAGATAACTGCAGTCCGCCCAATCAGTTATGTGTCACTTGAGAAGTACAGTAAAGCGAATATCATTAAAAAACGAATTCTTGGGACTAAAAGAGGTTTTTTAATTGCTGGGCCTCCTGGTTCTGGAAAAACAACTCTCGCTCAAAGTATTGCATCATTCCTCGCCGAACATGAATTTATTGTCAAAACAATGGAGTCTCCCCGAGATCTTCAGGTTCCAGATCACATTACCCAGTATACCTCTCTCGAAGGAAGCATGCAAAATACCGCTGATATCCTTCTCCTTGTCCGTCCCGATTACGTTATTTTCGATGAACTACGAAAGACAGAATATTTCGGCATATTTGCAGAGATGAGGCTTGCAGGGATGGGTATGATTGGGGTAGTGCATGCGATGGAGATTCAAGATGCACTACAGCGGTTCTTTGCGCATGTAGATTTCGGAATACTTCCCCAAATTCTCAATTCCATCATTTTTGTAAATAGAGGAGAGATCACGCGTGTCTATGATGTCGAGCTCACTGTTAAAGTTCCAACAGGTATGACAAATGAAAGACATCTCAAACCCGTTATCGTAGTAAAAGACTACGAAACCGGAAAGGTTGTTTTAGAGGCTTATAAATACGACCATGAGACAATTGTAATGCCTATTGCAGAAGCATCGGAAGAAGCAGCAAAAATAATTCCACAGTTAGAGGAGGAAAGATTCGCTTGGAAATTGTCAGAAAAAGAGATTCAACGTGAAATTGGGCGATTCACTGATGGTTTTGTGGACGTTAGAATGCTCACTGACAATAAAGCTGTTGTCTACATTGATGACAAAGATGTTCCAGCAGCAATTGGTAAAGGTGGGAAAAATGTGTCTGCAATAGTGAGCAAACTCGGCATTGGTATCGATATAAGACCGAGATCAGAACTTGACCAAGCACTTCAAGAAGAGATCATCCACCTCGAAGGAGGTATCAGGATTAGAATGGACAAGAGACAACTAGCGATTATCTCCCCGGAACACAAAGGGAAAATTGTCGATGTTTTTGCAGGTAAGGAGTACCTTTTCACAGCAACCGTCAACGATGACGGCGAAATTCAACTTTCCAGAAGCAGTACAATAGCACAAGAGATGGTTCAAAGATCTGGGAGTGGAGAGGCTATCAGATTGCGACCTGTTTAAAAATTTCCTGGTGAATGCATGATAGGTATTGGCGATAAGAGACTTGCGAAGGAAGAGTACATAGACCTCTGGGCTAAGGAATTTGAAGTTAACCCGAGCGAGCGAGAGAAGATGTACCTCAATGTCGCATTTCCTTATCCGAGCGGTGCTATGCATGTTGGCCATGGGAGGACCTATACTGTTCCCGATGTTATTGCACGATTCTGGAGAATGCGGGGAAAACAGGTTCTCTTTCCTATGGGGTTCCATGTAACAGGAACCCCCGTTATTGGCATCTCACGACGAATTGCCAAAGGTGATGAAAGGACAATCCGACTTTATAGGGACCTCTATCGGGTTTCACAGGAAGAATTGAGTCACTTCACTGATCCAATGGTAATTGTTCGTCATTTCAGTCAGGAATATGAGCGTGTCATGCGAAGCCTTGGCCTCTCAATTGACTGGAGACGACGGTTTATTACAGTGGATCCCCACTATAGCAAATTTATAGAGTGGCAGTACAAGCATCTTGGGGCGAAAGGCTATGTTGTCAAAGGGATACATCCGGTGAAATATTGCCCACAGTGTGAAAATCCAGTCGGTGATCACGATCTCCTTGAAGGAGATAAGGCGGAAATTCTTAAATTTACCCTCGTCATGTTTCGTTCAAAAGGTGCATTTATACCAACTGCTACGCTACGACCAGAAACAACTTACGGTGTTACAAATATATGGGTGAACCCTACTATTTCCTATATTCGGGCTAGTATTGACGACATTCAATGGATTCTTAGCAGGGAAGCAGCAGAAAAGCTTCGAATTCAGGATTATAAGGTTGAAATTCTTGAAGAGTTGCACCCTGGATCTTTGGTTGGTGAGCGTGCATCACATCCACTTTGCGGAGAAGTTCCAATACTCCCAGCGGATTTTGTTGATCCTGATGTAGGCAGTGGGATTGTGATGAGTGTTCCCGCTCATGCACCGTTTGATTATATCGCACTTCGTGACCTCCAGCGACAGGGTAAGTACCTCGACATTAAACCGATTTCTCTGTTGACTGCTGAAGGTTATGGAGAATTTCCGGCAAAGGATGCAGTGGAACGAGCGTGTATCGACAATCAGCATGATTCACGAATAGATGCGATTACACAGGAAATCTATAACGCAGAATTAATTCACGGGAGAATGCTTGATAAATATGGTGGTAAACTTGTCAAGCAGGCCCGTGACGAGATTACTGCAGAAGTGATCGAGCACCACCACTCAATATCAATGTATGACTTCGATGTAAAGCCTGTTGTATGCCGATGCGGTGGTAAGGTATTCGTAAAAATTCTCCGCGACCAGTGGTTCCTCCAATATAGTGATACCCTCTGGAAAGACCTTGTTTATACGCAGCTTGATCGGGTAAATGTTATTCCAAATGAAACACGAGCAGAATTTGAGAGGACAGTAGGGTGGTTAAAGGATTGGGCATGCACAAGGCGTGTAGGCCTCGGAACTAAGCTACCATGGGATAAAGCTTGGATTGTTGAGCCTTTGAGCGATTCAACAATATATATGGCATACTATACTATCGCACACAAAATTAAGAAAATTGATCCACAAAAATTATCCCCTGAGGTATTTGACTTTATATTTCTTGGAAAAGAGTCCCCAGTGCTTCCTGAACGTCCGTTGCTCGATTCGATGCGAGAGGAATTCCTTTATTGGTACCCTTACGATTTTCGGTTCTCCGCAAAGGATCTCATCTCCAATCACCTTACCTTCCAGCTTTTCCACCACATTGCTATTTTTCCCCCTGAATTCCAACCAAAGGGAATTGTTGTTTTTGGTATGGGGTTACTTAATGGAACCAAGATGTCTTCAAGCAAGGGGAATGTTGTACTTCTCGAGGATGCGATAAAAGAGTTTGGTGCAGATACTGTCCGCATGTTCCTTGTAGGAAATGCTGAACCGTGGCAGGATTTTGATTGGCGAAATGAACTTGTCTACGCAACTAAGAGGCAGATTGAGAGGTTCTGGAATACTATCATTGAAATTACCAAAGTATCTTCAGGACGAATAATCACTAAGATGGATAAATGGCTTCTTTCTCGGCTCCAATCCAAGATTACAAAAATTACTTCTGCTCTTGAATCGTTCCAAACCCGTCAGGCACTCCAAGAGGCGTTTCATAGTGTAGAGTCAGACCTACGGTGGTACCAAAAGAGATCGGTTAATATCGGTGGTTCTAGCGGTGCACTAAAGGAGCTTGCAAATGTCTGGATTCGTCTATTGACTCCGTATACCCCGTTCACTTGCGAGGAATTATGGAACCAAATAGGTGAGAATGGACTCGTGAGCGTTTCTTCCTGGCCAGTGAAAGATGAACATAAGATATTCCCAGAAATTGAACTAGCAGAAGAACTCATCATGAGGACAGTAGAGGATATTGAATCGATAAGGAAATTGATTAAGATCGCTCCCGCTTCAATTACCCTTTACTGTGCACCAGAATGGAAATGGCACATTTTTAAGATTATTTCCCAAAGCAAGGAGAGAGTGACGGCCATTAGTGAAATAATGCAAAATCCAAAAATGCGCAAGAAGGGGAAAGGAGTGGTTAATACCTCAAAACAGATCACAACGCTCATTCATAGATTTCCCCCACAGCTGGTCGAACAGCTGCAAAACAACACAATAAATGAGATCAGTATCTTTTCCGATGCAAAAGAATTTCTCGAAAGAGAATTTGGCGTTCCCGTGCACATCCTTGCAGCTGAGGCAAGTGATCACCCCAAGGCAGATTCAGCACTCCCATTTAAGCCAGCAATTATTATCGGATAATTACCCTTCTACCAATTTTTTTGATTTCTTTATCCGCTCTTTTGTTGTATAACCCGTCACTTTCTCAAGGTATTGCCGGAATCTTCGATTCGTATCTAGAATAACCTCATCACTAACGTCAGTACGAGATTCAGTGTTAACAATTATTGACTTCCCATTATTTCCAATAGAGATGCTAAGACATTGTAAAGCTCCATATGAGATTTCGAATCGACCGTCGTGCTCTTTTGGTTCAGCATTAAAGAATTCCTTCATGGCCGAGATCATCACTGTTCGATAAGTGTTCAGGTTGGTACGTTTGATCTGGAATTCTTGCATAATATATTTAAACGAATTGAACTATGTAAAAACTACGGTAGAGAGACATATGGATGAGATCAAGATTAATTCAAAACCTTTGAGCGACTCACCGAAATCAATTTTGATGGGATTTCCTGGGAGCGGCCTTGTTGGTAGTATC
>Ga0187774_10000678_pt1 | contig 11810 bp, 7 predicted proteins | sample 0216_BV02_MP05_2_FD_133152 | JGI IMG/M metagenome (GOLD analysis project Ga0187774, IMG submission 133152) | Tropical peat soil microbial communities from peatlands in Department of Meta, Colombia - 0216_BV02_MP05_20_MG | ecosystem: Environmental > Terrestrial > Soil > Wetlands > Peat | place... | reverse complement strand
TAATGTGAGTTTAAGAGCTTGATTACTGAACATGGGGAAGTTTATCAGATTGCAGTTCATGAGGACAATAATTCTTTTAAATTAAATGAATACCTCAGCAAACTGCAGGCATCTTGTACATCTTATCTACACCACGGATTTTCATTGACCCAAAAGTACCCCTCTTTGGCAAAGAGGGGCGAGGGGAGATTTTATGAATCATAAACGAGTACATTTATTCTTAAAATCCCCCTTCACCCCCCTTTTCCAAAGGGGGAGCATACAATATTTTCATGCCACTTTGCGGCTCATGATAATTCCAGCGAAAACAGTAATCCAGAGATTCCATATCAGCTAATTTCTTTTCTTTGACGATGAAAGGCTAGTGTGTTAAGATTTATTGCATAAAATCCTCAGGTCTTTTTGTTAGCTGGGAAAAGAGAGGTAAAAGTTTTCATATGAAAAAATACAGACCTGTATCATTAAAGCAAGTTAAAACCTATTCCATAACCAAAAGAAAAAGTAAGGTTTCTATACCCGGCCTTGCAACTCCACTGGTAAGGGGAGATACCTTTAAGAGCTTTGTCGATAAGCTTCCCAAGATCCTTGCTGTTAATGACTTCAGGGCCACTGTCAAAGCTATTGTCACGGCAAGACAGAATGAAAAACCTGTACTCCTTGGTATGGGTGCCCATCCAATAAAGGTAGGCCTCTCACCTGTTATCATTGACCTCATGAAAAGAAATATCATTACCGCAATAGCAACGAATGGCGCATGCATTATCCATGACTTTGAGCTCTCTTTTATAGGCCATACATCCGAGGATGTTGGAGAAGAACTGCAAAAGGCAACCTTTGGCATGGCAAGGGAAACAGGAAGGTATCTCAACAGAGCAATAAAAGAAGGGGTAAAGAAGGGATATGGAATAGGAAAGTCCGTTGGCGAGCTGATATCCAAGAGCAGATTTAAGTTCAAAGGAAAAAGTGTTTTTGCTTCAGCCTATGAGCTTGATCTTCCCGCAACTGTGCATATCGCCATAGGAACAGATATCATTCATATGCATCCTGATGCAGAGGGTTCGACAATCGGAGAAGGTAGTTTCACTGATTTCAGGCTCTTCACTTCAGTCGTCTCCGATCTTGAGGGTGGTGTTTATATTAATCTTGGTTCTGCTGTCATTATGCCAGAGGTATTTTTAAAGGCATTGACAGTGGCGAGGAATCTCGGCAACAGGATTGAAAACATAACAACGGTAAATATGGACTTTATCCAGCATTACAGACCAAGAGAAAATGTCCTCAAGAGGCCTACCATAAACAAGGGCTCTGCTTATGCCCTTACAGGGCACCACGAAATAATGTTCCCCCTATTGGCTGCAGCTATCATTGAAGAGATGAGATAAAGTTCGTTAAGCTCCGGGAAATGACTGCTATTCCAAAGCCTATCAAAACACTTTTGTTTATCAAGGAATAATAATCTGTTATACTTTTTTATGAAGAATCAGGAAGTTGCAAAAATTTTTAATGACATTGCTGACTTGCTCGAAATAAAGGGTGAGAATCCCTTCAGGATAAGAGCTTACAGACGTGCAGCACAGAATATAGAGGGACTTGCAAAAGATGTTGCGGAAACAACAAAAGATGAGCTTAGGAAGATTCCTGGAATTGGAAAGGACCTCGCAGACAAGATACAAGAATATGTCAAAACAGGGAAGCTCCAGTCCTATGAAGACCTCAAAAAGGAAGTGCCAGAGGGTCTCAGCACGCTCCTGTCTGTCCCAAGTCTTGGCCCGAAAACAGCAAAACTTCTTTTCGAAAAATTAAACGTCAAAGATGTAGAAACTCTTGAAAGGCTTGCCAGGGAACATAAGCTCATTGGCCTGCCAGGAATAAAAGAAAAGACAGAGGAAAATATACTCAAGGGTATCGAGATGCTCAAGAGGGGCATGGAAAGGCAGCCCCTGGGAAAAGTTCTTCCTATCGCAAATGATATACTCGAGCACCTGAGAAAGAAAACATCTGTTAAAAAATTGAGCGTAGCAGGAAGCATACGGAGATGGAAAGAGACAATTAAGGACATAGACATTCTTGCCACATCAGAAAATCCTAAAGAGGTAATGAAGTCCTTTGTTCACCTGCCTCATGTCAAAGAAATCCTTATGCAGGGACCAACAAAATCGAGTGTCATAATACATGAAGGACTACAGGTTGACCTGCGGGTTGTTGAAGAGGAAAGCTTTGGTGCTGCCCTTGCCTACTTCACTGGAAGCAAGGCTCATAACATTCGCTTGAGAGAGATGGCTGTGAAATCAGGCCTCAAGATAAATGAATACGGTATATTCAGAGAAAAGGATGACAAGAAACTTGGAGGGAAAGAGGAAAAGGACGTATACAGGATTCTGGGTCTTCCCTATATCCCTCCGGAGATGAGAGAGGACACTGGCGAAATAGAGGCTGCTCTTTCTGGGAAACTGCCAAAACTTCTTGAGCTTAAAGACATGAGAGGAGACCTCCATGTCCACAGCAAATTTAGTGATGGAAGCCATGATTTTGAGGAGTTGGTAGCAGAGGCCCGTAAGAAAGGATACCAGTATATAGCCATTACAGACCACTCAAAGGGTCTCGGTATCGCAAGAGGACTCACTGCAGAAAGGCTGTTGGAGGAGAAGAAACAGATTGATTCATTGAATAAAAAATTAAATGGATTCAGGCTTCTTGCTGGCATCGAGGTAGATGTCAGGAGCGACGGGAAATTGGACCTCCCTGATGATGTACTGAAAAAGATGGACATTGTTGTTGCTTCGATCCATTCAGGTTTCAAGCAGAGCAGAGAACAGCTAACAAAGAGATTGATATCTGCCATGAAAAACCCTTTTGTGTCCATTATCGCCCATCCAACTGGCAGATTAATTGGAGAAAGAGATTCCTATGATATAGACATAAATGAAGTCCTCAATAGAGCGAAAGAGACAGGTACAGCTATCGAAATAAATGCTTATCCCCTCAGATTGGATCTGAATGATGTACATGCACGGATGGCAAAGGAGAAGGGGGTACACCTTGTAATAGGCACAGATACACATATAATCAGCCACTTCGACTATATGGCCTATGGAGTCTCTATCGCAAGGAGGGGCTGGCTTGAGAAGGAAGACATACTGAACACCTTGAGTTATAATGCTCTTATAGAGGCACTGAAGAAAAGGGTGTGACATAATAAAAGACTGAATGTGAAAGTTGATTGTTTTTTCTATTTGCAAATAAGCAGAACATTTGGATAAAATTTCTAACGATTGGGAGACAAATGAACATTAACATTGAACCGGGCATAGCTCTTGCGATTCTCTTGGGTATCGCGCTGGTCTTAGTGGTTATGTGGCTTGTCGTTTACAGCGCTATTCGGGAAAGGGCAAAACATAAAAGGGCGGAGGAAAAAATCCGGAAGTTTCAACAGGAACTTGAACAGCGCTTTGTCAATCGCACTGACCAGCTCGAAGCTACTGTTAGGCAACTCGAAGAGGAAGTATCCAAGCACAAGCGAGCAGAAAAAGAAATTCGTAAACTAAATGTAGAACTCGAACAAAACTTCATCAAATCTACATTACAACTGAAAGACATTAAAGACCATGTGGAGACCATCATGTCTATAGTGCGAGTGCCGCTGTTAGTTTTAGATGCTGAACTAAGGGTTGTTTCTGCCAATCTATCCTTTTACCAGACATTTCAGGTAACACCTAAAGAAACCGAGCAAAAATTGCTGTTTGAATTGGGCAACCACCAGTGGGACATCCCACTTTTGAGGAAACTGTTGGAGCAAATTATTCTCAAAGACACCCCGATCAATGACTTCGAAATGGAACAGGATTTTCCCACGATTGGACATAAAGTGATGTTGCTTAACAGCCGCCAGATCCTGCAGAAAGAGAATAAAGCAAAGATGATTCTTCTCGCCATTGAAGACATCACCGAGTACAAACGGTGGGAAGAAATTCTTCGAAAGAGGGATGAACGTTTTAGGCAGGTGGCTGAAAATGCTGGTGAATGGATATGGGAAGTCGATATAAATGGACTCTATACATATGCAAGCCCTGCTGTGGAGAAAATACTTGGGTATGAGCCAGAAGAAATTATCGGAATAAAGCATTTTTATGATTTTTTTGCACCCGATGTGCAGGAAGAATTTAAGAAAATAGCCTTTGAAATTTTTGATAAAAAAGAAGCTCTTAAAAATTTTATTAGCCAATATGTACATAGGAATGGTAACCTTATTTTTCTGGAAACAAGTGCTTCACCGGTTTTGGATGATAAAGGAAATCTTCTTGGATATCGAGGAGTAGATAAAGACATCACCGAGCGCAAACAAGCGGAGGAGGAGATCAAAAGACTGAATGAAGATTTGAATCGTCGCGCTTTAGAACTTGAAGCTGTCAACAAAGAGATTGAGTCATTTAGCTACTCCGTCTCGCATGACCTGCGCGCACCCTTAAGGGCAGTTGATGGCTTCTCCCGTATACTATTACAAGATTACGTAGATAAACTTGACGATGAGGGTAAACGTCTTCTGCATATCATTCATGGAAATACACAGAGAATGGGTGAACTTATTGATGATCTTCTTGCCCTCTCCCGAATAGGTCGCAAAGATATTGAGCTATCGGATATGGATATGGATAAACTGGCAAAGGCAGTATGCAATGAAATAAAAGCCGCTAACAATGACAGGAAGTTTCAATTTGACATTAAACCACTTCCTCCTGCTCTTGGAGACTCAGGAATGATTCGCCAGGTCTTTTTTAATTTCCTGTTTAATGCTCTCAAGTTCACGAAACATAGGGAGAATGCAATTATTGAAGTTGGTGGCTATGTCGATGGTTCAGAAAATGTGTACTATGTCAAAGACAATGGGGTCGGCTTTGATATGCGGTATAAAGATAAATTGTTTGGTGCCTTTCAAAGACTGCACAGTGAAAAAGAATTTGAGGGGTCCGGTATTGGGCTTGCTATCGTGCAACGCATAATTAACCGGCACGGTGGAAGGATATGGGCTGAAGGTAAGGTGGACGAAGGGGCAACATTTTATTTTACATTACCAAACCAAGATAAGTGTTCTATGGTTGAATAAACCAATACTTGACTTTGTCTATTCTATCTCCCTACAATTATATCTAATACTTATGAGGGCTTTCACTTGCAATTAATAACTTCTTTCTTATAATATTGAAAGAAGGAGTGGATAGTTTACAAAAAAGTGCTTTATTATTAAACAACCCTAATCCAGATGCCAAACTGGAAGAAGGGAGAAAACTCAATAAAAAGCACTTAATAAACACCTTAAATTACATAAATTTTCAAGACGGCACCATCCTCATCAACTTCAGACACCTTAAGTATGGTAATATTTTATCTCTTCACGCCAAACCACAACCATATTTTGAAAAAACCTTGGATTGCCTCTGGCTCCAACCAGCAGGACTTTGCCAAAAACTCAATTCGTATAAGTGCCTCAACTTTCTCATCAATGACGGTCAGGAGATGATGCTTGTTGCGGCAGATGTTATAAGGATAAGCGAAGAAGGGATAAGTTTCGATCTTCCTGAAACCTGTTATGAGGTTAGCTTTAGAAAGGCAAGAAGGCATGCGTGTGAAGGAATTCAAGCGGAACTTATCCAAAATAGTGTTATATTCCATGGAGCCCTTCTGGACTTTAACGCTGTCTCTTTCAGGATAGAAATATCAACTGAACCACCCCAATCATTCCAATTTATTAATCCCGAATCCACAGTGTACATTATCTTTAAAAATGGGAAAGACATTCTCTACTCTGGGGAATGCAGGATAATCAGACAGACTTTTGGCCAGAAATTGAAGACCTTGGTATTAGAACCTACTAATGATAAGATATGCAGGTTTAAGCATAAGGAATACCGAAGTTCGAGACATAAATTATTACCTTCACCAACTATTATCTTCAGACACCCTCTTACTCAGACGATGATTAATCTCGAAGTCGATGATCTATCAAGCACTGGTTTTTCAGTTGAAGAATATTATGACCATTCTGTACTTTTACCCGGAATGATTATTCCGGAATTGTACATAGAAATTACAAACAATTTTAACATCTGTTGCAAGGCCCAGGTTGTCCATAGAAATATATATAAAACCGATGAGGATAAAACTTTTTCAAAATGTGGTGTGGCTATTTTAGATATGGACATTCAGGATCAAGTCAGGCTTTCGAGTCTTTTACATCAGGTTACGAATAGAAAATCTTATGTCTGTAACATTGTTGATCTGGATGCTCTATGGAAATTTTTCTTTGAAGTAGGCTTTGTCTATCCTGAGAAATATGCCTTTATTCATGCCAATAAAGAGAAGTTTAAAGAAACATATAGGAAGCTTTATATCCAGAGTCCTACCATAGCAAGACATTTCATATATCAAGACAAAGGTATAATTCAAGGTCATATGTCCATGGTTCGTTTTTATGAGAATACATGGTTAATTCATCACCATGCTGCTAGCAGGGCAGGGTATAGCAGGGCAGGGTTGGTTGTGCTGGATCAAGTTGGACGATATGTAAACGAATTTCATTCTTTAGACTCAACGCATATGAATTTTGTTATCTGTTACTTTAGGCCTCATAATAAGTTTCCAAACCGAGTTTTTGGAGGTTTTGCCAGAGATTTAAATAATCCAAAAGGATCTTCTCTTGACTCTTTTGCATATTTTCATTTTCCACGAGCTTTTGAAAAACAGAACTTGCAAGAATCATGGACTATTACCAAAACTCGACCCGAAGACCTCATAGAGCTACAAGGTTTTTATGAGTATAAATCCGGAGGACTCATGCTTCACGCCCTGGATCTAGAACCCGGTATGATTGACTGCGATGAACTCAACAAAGAATATCAGCGGTTTGGGTTCAAGAGAGAAAAACATCTCTTCTCTCTTAAGAAAAATGATACTATTAAAGCAGTTATCATGGTAACTCTCTCAGATCTTGGTTTAAATTTATCTAACTTGACTAATTGTATCCATGTTATTGTTCTTGATCCTGATGATCTTACCAGTGATATACTCTGCTTAAGCCTCTCTCAACTATCTCATTATTTTGAGAAAAAAGAGATACCGATTTTACTCTATCCTATGAGCTATGCAGATGGTCAATCCATATCCTATGAGAAAACTTATACCTTATGGGTTTTAAATATGCAAAATACTGATGATTACTTTAAATATATGACGAGTTTATTTACACGCACCTAATTTATGAAGAAAGCTGAAAACTTTCATTTTTTTTAAGAGTGCAACTATGGAACCGACAAACATCGATAACAGACCTTTATACAACAGCAGGTTAATAAAGACTTACACAAAGTTCATTAAAAGCAGATATGGTTATATAAATGTAGACGAATTACTAAGTCATGCCAAGATGGAGGCATATCAGGTTGAAGATGAAGGCCACTGGTTTACCCAGGAACAGGTAGACCTGTTTTACGAAGAGATAAGGAAACTAAGTGGAAATAACAACATTGCAAGAGAAGCAGGCAGATATGCAGCATCGCCTGATGCAATAGGGGCGATGAGACAGTACGTCCTTGGTCTCGTCGGTCCTGCAAAAGTTTATGAGATGGCAGGAAAAGCTGCTACCTATTTCCTCAAATCAGCACGCTATGAATCAAAGAAAATAGGTTTCAACAAGGTTGAAATTACTGTTACCCCATACGAAGGGGTCAGAGAAAAACTATTTCAATGTGAAAATAGAATGGGATATTGGGAAGCTATTTCTTCGATATTTAACTATAGACTGCCTAAGGTTGAGCATCCTGAGTGCATTTTCAAAGGGGGAAAAGTCTGTCGTTATATCGTTTCCTGGCAAGAATCACGATTTGCTTTCTGGAGAAAAGTAAGAAATTATGTTGCTTTATTTGTTTTCGCTCTCTGCCTTGTTTTTTACTTCATATACTCTGACATTACGTCATTGATAATTTTACCGTTTTCAGCCTTACTTGTTTTATTGTTAACGCTTTATTCCAGAGATTTAGAAATACAGGAACTTAATGTAGCTATAAACAATCTCAGGGACTCTTCTGAGCAGCTTGCAGAGCAGATTAATGTAAATTATAACAATGCCCTTTTGATAAATGAGATAGGCCTAGCCATCAGTAAGTATATGGACATTGATGATATTTTAAAGAGCTTTATAAAGATTTTAGAAAAAAGGCTTGATTATGACCGCGGTATGATTCTTTTAGCAAATGAGGATAGAACAAAGCTCATCTTCCGTGCGGGTTTTGGTTATACTGATGAACAGTTAAGAATTCTGGAAAATACCAGTTTTCATTTAGGCAGGCCTGAGTCGAAAGGCGTTTTTGTTGTCTCTTTTCATAAACAGAAAGCATTTTTGATAAATGATATTGACGAGATAAAAGAGGAGCTTTCGCCTCGTAGTTTGGAATTTGCAAAAAAGATGGGTGCCAAAGCTTTTATCTGTTGTCCTATAGTTTATGAGGAAGAGCCATTAGGAATTCTCGCTGTAGATAACATAAAAACAAAAAGACCCCTTGTCCAGAGTGACATTAACTTGTTGATGGGTGTTGCCCCTCAAATCGCTATAAGCATTCATAATGCTATGCTTACGGAAATTAAAGAACGTCAATTCAGATCGATACTGCAGGTCTTAGCAGCCAGCATCGATGCCCGTGATCCCTTAACAGCAGGGCATTCTGAAAAAGTTACAGAATATGCTGTAGGAATTTGTGAAGAATTGGGTATGCCGAAGGACTACTGTGAGATGATTCGGGTAGCAGCATTATTGCATGATTACGGCAAAATAGGTATCAAGGATGATATTCTGAAGAAAAATACTACTCTGAGCATCGAAGAGCATGAAGAGATAAAAACCCACGTTGAAAAAACTAAGAAAATATTGCAACAGATAAACTTTGAGGGCATCTATACGGAAGTCCCTGAGATCGTAGAGTGTCATCACGAAAAAATAGATGGGAGCGGTTACCCAAATGGCCTTAAGGGAGAAGAGATTCCCCTTGGAGCCAAGATAATTGCTGTTGCTGACTTTTTTGAGGCTATCACGTCAAAACGTCATTATAGAGAGCCGATGCCCCTCGATACAGCGTTTGAACTTTTAATGGATAAAAGCGATATACACTTTGACAGGAAGATTGTTGAGGCTTTAATGCGTCATTATAAGAAAACAGAAAAGAAAAAGTTTCTAACAACTCATCACACAGAGTAAATTACAAAAGAGGCTTACATCCACGGCAAGAGATTAATGGTGTGTAGGTAAATCTTTTAGGATTGGTAAAGAATTTTTTAAAATCTTTTATGAATCCTTCATATCCTTCATAATCTTCAAAGTGAAAATCTATCTTTTGAGAGATAACCTCTATCTTTTTCATCCAGTTGAAGGCATCAATATCTCTTAATTCGCCAAATATCAGATGATGAGCAGCTACATCTACATCGATATCGTGATAACCGAGTCTGTAAAGGTGGGAATAAAGCTTTCTTCCGGCATAGGGATCGAAATTTGTCTTTTCTTCTAACTGTTTTATCACAGAGAAAAGGGCTCTTTCCAATTTTTGAGAAAGACCAAAATGACATAGGCTGTTATAGTCCAGATCGATAAGACATAGAATACCCCCTGGCTTTACAATATTAGACAAGTTCTTTACTAAACTAAAACTGTTAGAGAGATGGTACTCCAAAACAAAACGGACCCATACAAAGTCGAACATCCCAAGGTCATTCAGAGATCTCCTTATATCTTTACATTTAAATTCTATCCCATTAACACCGTAATGCTCTTTAGCATATTCAATTCTTTTTCCTGAACCATCCACTCCTAATACCGTACCACTGGGTTGAACCAATTTTTGCAGTATTGACGATGTCTTGCCTGAACCACAACATATGTCAACAACCCTCATGCCTGGCTTTATACCAGCCCAGAAAGCCTGTTTTTTTACAACCTTTCCATCTGTTTTTATCTCCAGGCGGAAAGCTTCCTCATCACTTTCCATTAAATATTCATTGCTCTGCATGATTCATACCTCTAAATCAAGTCAATGAAGTTTTGAAATTACTGAGTTTTTTTATAATAATGGGAATTTATCCAACTTTTCTTTAGGGCTTGGTTAAATTTATAAATGGTATAGAAGTTAGATACTTTCCTCAGGCTATATAATGATTTTAGTAGACGATACTGAAATATGGGAAAGGAGTAAATGCGAGTTTTGATATAGTTGTTACCTGTGTATATGGTATCTACTTCCACCTCTTGCGGCTGGTGAACCATATAAGAAAAGCGGTATTTGTCCCAATCTTGAGGGAAATCCTTATAAACTAACCTTCCCTCATTTTGTAATTGCTCCATTAACTGGGTACCAGGAAGAGGCGTAAGTATACTAATTTGAACAGCGTCAATGCCAGAGTGTACCAAAAAATCGGCCAATTCCTTATAGTACGTTGGCGACTCATAATCATTTCCGATGATAAATGCTCCTAATACACCAATCCCATGTTTGTGAAAAGTATCTAACACTTTTCTATAATTCTCTATCCCCTTTTTCAGGTTAATACCTTTTTTCATATCTTTTAGCATTTCTTTGCTTATAGTTTCAAACCCAATAAATACAAACATGCATCCAGCGTGGGCTGCTAGCTCAATTACCCGCTCATCATCTGCAGCATTAATAGAGGTCTGTATCCACCACTTCTTAGACATCCCTCTTTTGATCATACCCTCAAATAATTCAATAGCCCGCTCTCTATTTGCCGGACTATAGCCAATCAAGTTATCATCCACAAAAACTATATATTCACCTTTTATTTTTTCCAGCTCATCCAGCACATCTTTAGCTCTTCGCTGACGATATTCTTTACCAAGGTACTTAGTAACTGAGCAGAAATAACAGTTAAAAGGGCACCCGCGAGAAGTTTGGACAGAATCCCACATATAACCAGAATGCAGCAAATCGCGCCTCGGTGTGATGCTGTATCGAGTCAAATCAACCTGAGGACCTATATATTTTGGAGATAACTTATTTTCCTCAAAATCGTAAATCACCTTGTCCCAAATACCCTCTGCTTCTCCTATCACTACAGCGTCAGCATACTGTAAAGCCTCATCTGGGAGCATAGAAGCATGGATACCGCCAATAACAACCTTAATCCTTCGCCTTCTATATATCTGTGCAATTTCATATGCGCGGTTAATATTGCTGGTAAAGGCAGTGATGCCTACTAGATCTGCTTCTTCGAACTCGAATTTATCAAAATTCTCATCTAATATTTTAACGTCCCAGTTTGAAGGAGTAACTGCGGCAACATAAGCCAGACCTAAAGGAGGAAAGGTAGAAAACTTGCTTAATAAATAGCCGCTTCTACGGCCCACAGGGTTTATTAGTAACAGTTTTTTCAAATTTTTTAGTTACCTAAAATTTGAAACTTAACAATTTTACTATATATAGCCGAACTCATTCAATCAAATTGATTAATACCAAATATTAAAGAAATGATCTTCTCATTTTATCTTATTGCCCTTTTGAAAATTTATTGCTCCAGGTTAGTAAACTAAAACAAAATCTTCTAATCTTCAAACTTTGTATTGACAACAAGAATCAACATCTGGTTATATAGCTGAATTTAACATTTTATACATAGGAGGGTACATGAATCAAAAAGGTTTGCGGAAGGTTTTGGCAACCTTAATAGTTGCTTTTTGTATCTTTTGCACAATCTCCAATACCTATGGTTCAGGTTTTGCAATCTATACACAGGGTGCGTCAACCTTAGGTCAGGGT
>Ga0187774_10000677_pt1 | contig 11840 bp, 11 predicted proteins | sample 0216_BV02_MP05_2_FD_133152 | JGI IMG/M metagenome (GOLD analysis project Ga0187774, IMG submission 133152) | Tropical peat soil microbial communities from peatlands in Department of Meta, Colombia - 0216_BV02_MP05_20_MG | ecosystem: Environmental > Terrestrial > Soil > Wetlands > Peat | place... | reverse complement strand
GTAAGGGCCTGACGGCAAGCTTCGTGTTCAGCGGGCGCGTGGCCCAGGAGCAGGTCAAGGAACACGGTTTCTCGATGGTGCTCCGCGTCGACCTGTAGAAGTACGTCAGCGCGCTCCTCTCGAGATGGCGTCGTACCGGCGGATCGCGTTCGCCGCGTAATACTCGACCGGGGCGAAATCGTCGGTCAGCACGGGATAGGGATCGAGCAAGGCATCCGCCGCACGCCATTCCAGCGCGGCGACCCCCTTCAGCATCGGGTAGGCGAATTCGACCGCTGCCGCCCGCTGTAAATCGGTTCGTTGGCCCGGATTCGAGGCGTTGTGCCCGACAAAGATGAAATTCTGCAGTTCCTCGCTTGCGGGACTGACCGTGGCGAAGACATAGACCTGCGGAAAGGCGGCGCGCATCGTCCTGAGCACGGAGTAGATCGTCGCCCGGGTCTCCGGCGCCAGGCTGCCGTAGAAATTGGCGATCAGCACGCCGTTTTCCTTGAGCCTGCTCCTCGCCAATCGGAAGAACTCGAGGGTGGCGAACTGCGGGGGCGCGGAAACGAACGAGCGGTACGCGTCCGAGAAGATCAGGTCGTAGCGCTCCGCCGTATCGTGCAGGAACCGGCGCCCGTCGATTACGTGATTTCTCAGTCTCGCATTGTCGGGAAGCGCGAAATAGCGGAGCGCCAGCGCGTGCAGCGACGGATCGATCTCCGCCACGTCCACGGTCGCGCGCGGGGAGTCGCGCAGGATGGACCCCGGCACGGTATACGCGCCGCCGCCGATCGCCAGGGCGGTCTTCAATTCGGGAATGAACAGCCGGTACAGATCGAAGTATTGCGTGTAGTCGAAAGCCATGCTGCCATCATCCGTATACAAGCCGCCGCTGACATTGCGGTCCTGCAGCAGGATGCGCGCGGTGCGATTCCGATAGGGAATATCGCGGATCACGATCCTTTCATACAGGCCATCCGTGGCGAAAACAACGCTCGGGCCGTCCGCCACCGCAACCTGCCTTAGCGCAGTGCCGGATATCAGGCCCAGAAACGCCAGGCCGAGCGGAAGGATTTTCGGCAGCCCGCGCGTCGCGAGGAGTCCGACGCCGCCGAGCAGCGCCAGGCCCGACCCCGTGCCGGCGACGATGTTGCCGATTCCCCAATGCGGGATCAGCAGGAAGCCCGTGGCGAGGCTCCCCGAAATGCTGCCGAGCGTCGACCAGAAAAACACCAGCCCCGATGCGTTGCCGACGCCCCGGCCGGCCTCGCGCGCATGCAGCAGCTTGATTGCGAAGGGCGACAGCATCGCCAGGAACAGGGCGGGCAGGAAAAACATCAGGAGAGATACGATCAACGGGCCATCGACGAGGGACAGCTTGTAAGCCATGCCCGGCAGCAGGACCGCATTGAGGAATTGCAGCAACAGGACTGAGAAACCCGCGACGACGATCAGGGAAAAAAACCACACTGCCGAGGGCTTGCGGTCCGCCAGCGAACCGCCGAGATAGTAGCCAAGGCCCAGCGCAGCTAGGATAATGCCGATGACGCTCGATATCGTAAAAATGGAATTGCCGAAAAAAGGCGCCAGCATCCGTATAGCGGTAATCTCGATGATGAGAACGGCCATGCCGGCCAGCGCAACGGACAGCAGGAGTCCGACTCGGTGACTGCGAGCGCTCACGGGCGGAGTGTCGGGTGCAGCCTGCGCAAAGTCAATCGCCGCGCCAACGACACCGGGACGGCGGCAGGGAGCATCGCGAGGCGCGGCTGGATCCGCCGATGACGCGAGGAATTTGTCGAGGAGACGCGAAATGAAGCTCCACTCTGCCGGCATGAGCCTGATTGCCCTGGGTCTGTTGCTGGCGGCGGCGGTCGCCGAAGCCACGACTCCCGCCGTCGGGCGCGCGTCGCGGATCACGGGCGACCAATTGAGCAGTGCGCAGGCGCAGGGCGGCCCCGTACGGAAGCTCTCGGAGGGAGATCCGGTCTTTGCTGGAGAGCGCATTCGCACCGGCGCCGGGACGGTCCTGCAGATCGACTTTACGGACAAGTCGCACTTCACCCTCGGGCCGAATGCGGAATTCGAAGTGGAGCGGTATTCCCGGGCATCGGCCGGTTCCGGCGAGGAGGCCTTTTACTCCAGGATCCTCAAGGGCGCGTTTCGATACGTGAGCGGGCTCATCGCGCACACGAAGCGGGAAAACGTGCGAATCAGCGTCGCTGTCGCCACGATCGGCATTCGCGGCACGCATTTCGAAGGCGAAGTGACCGAGCGGCAGGAAAAGGACGGGCGGACGGTGGATGCATCGGCCAAAGTGGCGTTGCTGGAGCCGGAAGGGTCGGACGCCAACGCCATCGTCGTGGAGAACAAATTCGGCAGCGTGGTCATCGACAAGCCCGGCTACGGCACCGAGATTCCGGACGAGAAAAGCCCGCCTTCGCCAGTGAAGAGGATGCAGTTGCGCACCATCGACAACCTGCAGCGCGCGCTGCGTCCTCCAGCGGGAGTGGGCGGCCCCGCCCGGAGGTTCTAGCCGTGAGAGTAGGGGAAGGCGGTCGGAGCGCGCGTTGCCGCGCATCCCATGTTTGACGAACCCTGGCCCCGCAGCAGTGACGACGACCACATGGGGAGAGGGAGACACCTCACTTCAGCGTCGCCGCAATCCGTTTGATCTCCTCGGGCGTGCGCTCGCCCGCGAGCGGCGTTCCCGGCATCAGGTATTTGCCCATGGCGAGGCCGCCGATGAGCACGGGTTCGTAACCGATGTCGCGGATCAGGCGTGAAGCCACGGCGATGGCTTGCGCATCGTCACCTGCGATCGGCATGCCGATGCGTCCGGGCTGCTCGTGCGCCTCGCCCATGCTCGAATAGCCGATCGCGTTGAAGGCGCGGACGATGCGCGCGCCGGGGAGCAATTCCGCCGAGGCGAGGCCGGCTCCTTTGTCGCGCGCCCACGTAGCGATGTCGCCGTCGCGCCCGGGGAACGGATTGCAGGTGTCGATGACCACCTTGCCCTTGATCAGATCTCCGAGCGCCTTGCCGACCTCGGGCAGCGAGCGGTACGGCACCGACACCAGCACCACTTCGCCGAAGGCTGCGGCTTCGCGCGGCGTGCCGGCGCGCGCCTTGGGGCCGAGCCTGGCGGCGAGCGCTCTGTCGTTCTCGAGGGTGCGCGAGGAGAACATCACTTCGTGGCCCGCCTTCACCCAGACGCTGCCGAGCGTTCCGCCGACGTTGCCCGATCCGACGACCCCGATCTTCATCCTGCCGGTGCCCCCATTCGCGGCGCGCGCCGCAAGCGGCAGGCCCCCGAGGGCCAGCGCCGCCGGGGCAGCCGCGGCCGCTTTCAAGAATCCGCGACGGTTCTGTTTCACGGCAAGGCCTCCACGAATTCGATCATGCGCTTCCTCATCGCCGCGTCCGGCAGCCGCCCGACCGCGCCGCCCATGTTGTCGGCCATGTGGGCGGGCTTGCTGGTGGAGGGCGTGACGGCCGTCACCGCCGGGTGGCTCGCCGCGAACTTGAGGAAGAACTGGGCCCAGGAGTGCGCGTCGAATTCCGTGGCCCAATCCGGCACCTTGCGGCCGGCCACGCGGCTCCACAGGCGCCTGCGGCCGAACGGCAGGTAGACGAGCACCCCGATGCCCTTGTCGCGCGCGAGCGGCAGGATCGTCTCCTCGGCGTCGCGCTCGTCGACGGCGTAGTCGGTGCCGATGAAGTCGATCGGTTCGTTCCGCATGGTCTGCACCAGCGCGTCGTACGTGCCTTCGAAGGTGGTCGTCACGCCGATGTAGCGCACGCGGCCCTTCTCCTTGTACTCGCGCAGGATGGGAAGCTGGGTGCGCACGTCGGCCATGTTGTGCACCTGGATGAGGTCGATCACCGGCTTGCCGATCCTGCGGAAGGAGGTCTCGAGCTGCCTGCGCGCCGCCGCCGGATCGGCCGAGCCGCCGCCCCAGCCCGCGACGTTGAGCTTCGTCGCCCAGAAAAGCCGCTTGGTGATGCCGAGGCTTTGAGCGATGCGGCCCGCGACCTCTTCGGAAGCGCCGTAGGCGGGCGCGGTGTCGAACACGGTGCCGCCGAGCCCGACCATCTTTTCGATCACGGCCTGCAGCGCGGTGAGGTCTTCGCTCCTGGCGACCTGCGAGAAGGTCGCCGAGCTGCCGAGCCCGACGATGGGCAGCCGTTCGCCCGTGCGAGGGATCGCGCGGGTGATGAGCTTGCTGTCGGCTGCGAGCGCCAAGTGGCGGTCGAGCATCAATGCCGCGCCCGCCCCCATCAGACCTTGCAGCCATTCACGACGCGTGATCATGCGGCGACTCCTTCCGTGGTTTGCTTCGGCTCGGCCCTAGCCCGCGCGCGCTGTGCGTAGCCGAGCCAGAGTCCGAGCGCCATCCAGATCAGCGCGAGCGGGATGGCAAAGGCCGCGAGCGCGGCCAATCCCATGCCCAGCCGCCCAAGCCAGCCTTCGGTCTGCGCGCCGATGACGTCGCCCGCGCGGTAGACGAAGGTGTCGATGAACGCCTTCGACTTGTACCGGTCGGCGGGCGTGACGATGGTGAACAGCGTCTCGCGCGCGGGCCGCATGATGCCGCGCTGCACGGCGCGGAACGTCGCCTCGAAGACGATGAGCGTCGCGAGCGATCCGACGATCGCCAGGCCGAAGAAGCCCAGCGCCGCCGTGATCGGCGCGAGCGCCAGCGTGACGGCCACGCCGAGGCGCTTCATGAGATGTCCGGTGACGATCGCCTGCAGCAGGAGCGTGGCGATCTGCACGATCATGTCGATGCGCGCGAACGTCGCGGTGCGCAGGTCGAGATCCCTGCCGAAGGCCGACACCATTTGCAGGCGCGTGAAGTAGATGAAGGTGACCATCACCGCGAGGATCAGTACGTACGCGCAGATGGCCAGCAGGTAGGGCGAGCGGAAGACCGATTGCAGGCCTTCCCAGGCGCTGCCGCCGATGACGGCGTGCTCGGTCGGCCCCGGCGCGGGTGTCTGCACGTCCCGGTCGGTGGGGAGGCGCACAAGCCACCGGGCGGCGAGCAGCGCAAGTACGAGGAAGGCGGCGGAGATCAACAGCAGCGCCGGCGTTCCCAGCGGCCTGGCGAGCACGCTCGCGAGCCACGGGCCGAAGATCGCCCCGAGCGTTCCGCCGACGGCGATCGCGCCGAAGAGGCGCTTGCTTTGCTCCAACGTAAAGCGGTCGGCCATCAGCGCCCAGAAAAGCATCGTGGCGAAGAGGTTGAAGACGCTGAACCACACGTAGAACACCTGCCCGGTGCGCTCGCCGATGCGCTCGGGCGCGAGCACGAGCAACGCGTGGAAGGCGACGAGGCCGAGCGCGAAGAAGAGGTAGGTCGCGTGGACGAAGGCGAGGCGGCGGAAGCGGCTGACGAGCCACCCGAACACCGGGTTGACCATGAGCGTCACGACGACGGTGCCGAGGAAGAGCCAGCGGATCGCCTCGATGCCGCGCTGCATGCCGAGCGCTTCGCGCGCGGGGCGCACCACCATCAGCGCGGTGAGCACGCAGAAGAAGAAGAGGCCCGCGGCGAGCGTCGGCCGCGCCTCCTCGCGGCGGACGTTGGAGAAGCGCTGGAGGAGGCCGCCGACCATGTGCTCGCAGTCCTTAGCGCAGAAGCGCGATCGCCGTGCTCCACCCGTTCGCGAGGAGACTCATATACTCATCCGGAACGAGGCCGACGAGGCTGTGAAATGCCTGCGGATCGTAGATCTTCCAGCACCCGCCGGCAAGAATCCCCGCGCCGGCACCCAGAGCAGCAAGCCCGATCAGCGTCTTCGGCACGATGAAGAGCAGGGTCCCGAGAGGGCCGACGCGGTCGCTGGAGCGGCGCACCAGCAGCATACCGGCGCCGATCAGCAGCAGCGCGAGCGGAATGAGCAGGGGCCACGGGTTCGCGAGGAGGGCATCCAGCCTCGCTTGCCATGCGTGTGTCGCCAGGGCGTGGGCCGCCGCCGCGGCGAGGCCGCCTGCGATCACCTGCATCATGCCCGCGATGAGCGCCGCCGCTCCGGCATAGCCGGCGCGCGCGTTTCCGTAGAAACGGAAACTCATGCGCTTGGTGACGATCGACGCCAACCCGCCGAGCAGAAGCGCGGCGCCGATGAGAGCCACCCCCAGGGCAACGTCCGGTTCGGAAGCGGGTCTTCGGCCTGCCGCGACCACAAAAATGCCGGAGACGAGCGCGCAGTATTCGACGAAGGGAAGAAGATTGAGCAGGCACAGCTGGACGAGGAAACGAGCGCCGCGCCGGCCCGATTTCGCACCGGAACGAAGGGTCCGCAGGCTCGATTCCGCGACCGAACGAATGCTGCGGGTCAGGCTGGCGCTGCGTGATCGCGCCGTGGGGGAGGAAGCGAAATCGAGATCGTCTGCGTCCCCGGGAAGCCGCGCCTTCGGCAGGGGGGGCGCCGCGAAGGACCTGGGGGCCTCGACCCCTCGCCACGCGCCCGAACGATCGACACCGGGCACAGGGTCTCGTCTCGCGAAAATAATCGCGGCGACCACCTGAAAAACCACGAGCCCCGCGGCGATCGGCGCTGCGACGCGGGCCAGCATCGCGGCGGGCAGCACGAAGAACGCCAGCGCGGGAATCCACGGCACCCGGGGAGGGGGCCCCATGTCGATGCGAAAGCGCCGCGCTACCCATCGGCCGATCGGTCCGCGGTCCCGAGCGCGGCGATGCTCCTGAAGCTTCGCGAGCGAACGCCCCTCGAGCCAGGAGAGGAGCACGTACGCCTGCACCAGGACACTCCCGGCCAGCACGATAGGCACAAAGACGATCGTCGCCATCAAAGCGAGCAAGGTCCCGGGGCGCAGGATGAACGCCATAGCCCCTCCGGACAACGCCAGACCCGCGAGCGCGACTCCCGCTGCGAGCGGCAGCGCGTGCAGCCAACGCTCCCGCAGATAGCGCTGGAACCTTTCATTGCTCTGCAGCCGTCGCAGGATATCGTGCGCGTCGTCGATCGGATCGAGCAGCGCGAATCGCAGAATGCGTAACGGCAGGGAGCCTTCGGCCATCACTGTCAGGCCCGTCTTCGGAAGGGAATCAAGCATACGAAACATGGGGCCGAATTGCCACGAAAAGTTGCGCAAGCATCCCGCTCCGATCGCAACCATCGTCGAATTCAACCCGCCGCTGAACGAGAAGGTGAGCGTGAATTGGACCGGGGTGGCGGGGACGTACCGGTTCTAGTGCGTCCGCAAGGTGGCTCGACCCGCATCTGGCTCGTCGGAGGTTCAGGACCTCGATGCGCCCGCGACGGCAGGCGATGGTGCCGCGGCGCTCCATGTGCTTCACGCTGCCCGCAGGCGTGGTCCTCCGCCCCGACCGCCGCCAGCCCGGCTGGTATGATTCCGGCATGGCGGCAAAAAAATACGAAATCCTCGTCCTCAATCAGATCTCGCCAGCCGGGCTGAAGCGCTTCCCCGCGACGTCGTACAACGTCGCCAAGGACGCCAAGCACCCCGACGCGATTCTCGTCCGCTCGCACGACATGCACTCCATGACGATTCCCGACAGCGTGCGCGCGATCGGCCGTGCCGGCGCCGGCACGAACAACATTCCGGTGAAGGCGATGAGCGGGCGGGGCGTGCCGGTGTTCAACGCGCCCGGCGCTAACGCCAACGCGGTGAAGGAGCTGGTTCTCGCCGGGATGCTGATCGCCGCCCGCAACCTCGCACCCGCGCTCGGCTTCGTCTCCTCGCTCTCCGGCGACGACCAGACGCTCTCGGAGAAGGTGGAGGCGGGCAAGAAGCAGTTCGCCGGGATGGAGCTCCCCGGGCACACGCTCGGGGTGATCGGCCTGGGGAAGATCGGGAGCCTCGTGGCCGACGCCGCGATCAAGCTCGGCATGAACGTGCTCGGCTACGATCCGGAGATCACCGTCGACGCCGCCTGGAGCCTGCCCTCGCAGGTGAAGAAGGCGCACTCGATCGAGGAAGTCCTGAAGTCGAGCCACTTCGTGACGTTGCACGTGCCGCTCCTCGCGGTCACGAAGCACCTGATCGATGCGAAGAAGCTCGACCTCGTCCACTCGGGGGCGATCCTGCTCAATTTCTCGCGCGAGGAGGTGGTCGACGCCAAGGCCGTCGCCGCGGCGCTGAAAGGCCACAAGCTCGGGCGCTACGTCACCGATTTTCCCGCGGCGGCGCTCGCCGGGAACCCGGCGGTGATCGCGCTGCCGCACCTGGGCGCCTCCACCCGCGAGGCCGAGGACAACAGCGCGGTGATGGTCGTCGACCAGGTGCGGGACTATCTCGAGCACGGCAACATCCAGAACGCGGTCAATTTTCCCGACGTCGTGATGGGACGCGAGGCGCCCTACCGAATCGGCGTGGCGAACGCCAACGTGCCGAACATGGTGGGCCAGATCTCCGGCGCCATGGCGAAGTCCGGCCTCAACATCCACAACATGATCAACCGCTCGAAGGGTGAAATGGCGTACACGCTCGTCGACGTGGACAGCCCCGTCGGCAAGGCACTGGTCGAGGCGCTCGCCGCTATCCGCGGCGTGCTCGCAGTCCGCTATCTGCCCCTGTCTTGAACGCCATGGCCGACGATATCGCCAGGCACCGCGCCGAGATCGACGCGCTCGACGAGAGAATCGTCGCGCTGCTGAACGAGCGCGCCGCGCACGCCGCCGCCATCGGGAAGCTCAAGGGAGACGGCGGCGCCTACCGTCCGGAGCGCGAGGCCGAGGTGCTGCGCCACGTCGCCGGCGCGAACCGCGGGCCCCTCGCCAACGCCGCACTCGTGCGCCTGTTCACCGAGATCATCTCCGCCTGCCGCGCGCTCGAGCAGCCGCTCACCGTCGCCTACCTCGGCCCGCAGGGCACCTTCAGCGAGATGGCTCTGGAGAGGCAGTTCGGCGCGAGCGTCGCGGCGCTGCCCTGCGCTTCCATCGACGAAGTGTTCCGCGCCGCCGAGACCGGCGCCGCGGCCTACGCCGTGGTGCCGGTGGAGAATTCCACCGACGGCGCGATCGGGCGCACTCTCGATCTGCTGCTTGCCACCCCGCTCAAGATCTGCGCCGAGGTGGTGCTGCGCGTGCAGCAGAACCTGATGGCGAAGCGCGCCTCGATGAAAGCCATACGCAAGGTCTATTCGCACCCGCAATCCCTCGCGCAGTGCCAGGGTTGGCTCGCGCAAAACCTGCCGGGCGCCCGGCGCGTTCCGGCGGCGAGCAACGCGGAAGGCGCGCGCATCGCCGCAAAAGAGAGCAGTTCCGCTGCGATCGGACCGGAAGTGGCGGCCGAGCGCTACGGCCTGAAGGTCCTGGCGCGCTCGATCGAGGACGACCCCAAGAACAGGACCCGGTTTCTCGTGCTGGGCCCGCACGACGCCGGTATTTCGGGAAAGGACCGCACCTCGCTGGTCATGACTGCGCACAATCGGCCGGGCGCGGTCCACGACCTGATCGCTCCCCTCGCGGCAAACGGAGTCAGCATGACGCGGCTGGAGTCGCGCCCGGCGCGCACCGGGCAGTGGGAGTACTACTTCTACGTCGATATCGAGGGCCACCAGCGGGACGCGCGGGTCGCCAAGGCGCTCGCGGAGCTGCGCGACAAGGCGCCCTTCGTGAAGATCTTCGGCAGCTACCCGGCTGCCGTGCTCTAGGACCACGCCGATGGACATCTGCGAGCAGTCGCCGTCCTACATACGCGCCATCGCGCCGTATCAACCGGGCAAGCCGATCTCCGAGCTCGCCCGCGAGATGGGTCTGAGCGAGAAAAGGATCATCAAGCTCGCCTCGAATGAGAATCCGCTCGGCGTGTCCCCCAAGGCGAAGACCGCGATCAAGCGGGCGCTCGCCGAGCTCGGACGCTATCCCGACGGCAATGCCTTCGATCTGAAGGCGGCGCTCGCGCGCCGCTTTGGCGTCCCCGACGAGTGCATTGTCATAGGCAACGGCTCCAATGATCTCCTGGAGATGGTCGCGGCGGCATTTCTCGCCCCGGGACGCTCGGCCGTGTACTCGCAGCACGCCTTCGCCGTCTATCCGCTCGCCACGCAGGCGCGGGGCGCGCGCAGCATCGTCGCGCCGGCGAAGAACTACGGGCATGACCTTCGGGCAATGCTCGCGGCGATCGCTCCCGACACTCGGGTGATGTTCGTCGCCAATCCGAACAACCCGACCGGGACATTCGTTCCGGGCGCGGAGCTCGAGGATTTCCTCGCGCGCTGCCCTCGCGAGGTGGCGGTCGTCGTCGACGAGGCCTACACCGAGTACCTGCCGCGCGGGCTCCGATACGACAGCGTCGGCTGGCTCGCGAAATATCCGAACTTCATCCTCACGCGGACCTTCTCGAAGGTCTACGGCCTGGCCGGCCTCCGGGTGGGCTTCGGCCTCATGCATCCCGGCGTCGCCGATCTCCTGAACCGCGTGCGCCAGCCCTTCAACGTCAACAGCCTCGCGCTCGCCGCGGCGGCGGCCGCGCTCGAGGACAGGGCGTTCGTCGCGAAGAGCACTCGGATGAACCGCGCCGGCATGGCGCGGCTGGAACGCGGTTTCAAGAGGCTCGGGCTCGAGTACATTCCCTCGCGCGCGAACTTCGTCTCCTTCGCCGTACCGCGGCGCGGCCAAGATCCGAGGGCGGGAGCGGTATACGAAAGGCTCCTGCGCCGGGGCGTCATCGTCAGGCCGGTGGCGGGCTACGGCATGCCCGACCATCTTCGCGTCACCGTCGGCCTGCCTGCGGAGAACGAGCGTTTCCTGAAGGCCCTCGAGGCGGCGCTGGAGGCGTAATGGCGCGCGTCGAAAAGCTCGTCATCGTCGGCGTCGGCCTGATCGGCGGCTCCTTTGCGCTTGCGCTGAAGGAAGCTGCCGCGGTGGGCCGGGTCGCAGGGGTCGGCCGCAGCGAGCGGAACATCCGGCGCGCGCTCGAGCTGAAGGTGATCGACGCGGCCGGCGGGCTCGACCGCGCGACCTTGGGCGACGCCGACCTGGTGCTCCTCGCGGTGCCGGTCGGGCAGATGCAGGCTGTGATGCGCGCAATCGGGCCGCTCATCGGCGGGAAGACGGTCGTCACCGACGCGGGAAGCACCAAGCAGGATGTCGTCGAGCTCGCGCGACGCGAGCTCGGAAAATCGCTGGCGCGCTTCGTGCCCGGACATCCCATTGCCGGCACCGAAAAGAACGGGGCCGACGCCGCGTTCGCCGGCCTGTATCGCGGCCGCAAGGTCGTGCTCACGCCGCTGAAGGGGACCGACCCCGGGGCCCTGGCGCTGGTGCGCTCGGCGTGGGAGAGCTGCGGAGCGAGGGTGTTCGAGCTCGCGCCCCGGGAGCACGACGCGGTGCTTGCGGGCGTGAGCCATCTCCCGCACGTGCTCGCGTTCGCGCTGGTGGACCACGTGGCTCGCCACAAGGACGCGAAGCGCCTGTTCTCTTACGCGGCGGGCGGCTTTCGCGATTTCACCCGCATCGCCTCGAGCCAACCGGAAATGTGGCGCGACATCTGCCTCGCGAACCGCAAGGCGCTGCTCGCCGAAATCGACCGTTACGGCGGGGAGCTCGACCGGGTGAAGAGGATGCTCGAGCGCGGCGACGGAGAAGCGCTCGAGGCGCTTTTCGCAGGCGCGCGCGACGCGCGCGACCGCTGGCTGCAGGACAAGTGAGGGGACAGGCGATGAGCCTGCGGCCGTGAAGTTCCTCGACCTCGGTCCGATCGGGCGGGTGGAGGGGAGGGTGAAGATGCCCGGATCGAAGAGCATCTCCAACCGCGTGCTGCTGCTTGCCGCCCTCGCGGAAGGCGAGACGCGCATCGAGGAGTTGCTCGAGTCCGACGACACCCAGGTGATGCTTGAAGCGCTCGCGAGCCTGGG
>Ga0187774_10000675_pt1 | contig 11876 bp, 13 predicted proteins | sample 0216_BV02_MP05_2_FD_133152 | JGI IMG/M metagenome (GOLD analysis project Ga0187774, IMG submission 133152) | Tropical peat soil microbial communities from peatlands in Department of Meta, Colombia - 0216_BV02_MP05_20_MG | ecosystem: Environmental > Terrestrial > Soil > Wetlands > Peat | place... | reverse complement strand
TGCTGCACCTTCGTCATCCGGTCCCAGCCGAAGAAGAACAAGCCGATGAAGGTGGATTCGAGGAAGAATGCCATGAGGCCCTCGATCGCGAGCGGCGTGCCGAAGATGTCGCCGACGTAATGCGAGTAGTAGGCCCAGTTGGTACCGAACTGGAACTCCATGGTGATGCCGGTGGCGACACCCATGGCGAAATTGATGCCGAACAGCTTGCCCCAGAAGCGGGTCATGTCCATGTAGATCTCGCGGCCGGTCATGACGTAAACCGATTCCATGATCGCGAGCAGGAAGGACAGCCCCAGGGTCAGGGGCACGAACAGGAAGTGATACATCGCCGTGACGGCGAACTGCAGACGCGAAAGCTCGACGACCGTTTCGGGGGTCATGGCCGGTCACCGTGCGCCGTGATCTGCGCCGTCGGGAGGAGGCGCGCCGCCGGATCGATCGGCAACGAGTCGGGCGGCGCGCGGAAAAACGCCGCCCAAAGGGCGACCAGAACAATGATTTTGGCGATGACGAGCGCCGTCAGGTGGCGCGCCAGCCGGTCCTTGATCATCACATCATCCCAGTCAGGTAGGTACTTAGAGCAACCGGCCCGCCCTCCGTTCCAATTGATGCTATCAATCGCGTCGCTTTCGGCGCAGCCGCTGCCTCGACGGATCATACGCCGATGGTGCCGGCGGATAAGGGGTCAGCTTACCTTGCAGGTCTTGACGCCGAAAGGCAGGTAGGCCGGGCACCAGCCAATCAGGCCGGTCACCAGCGGCACCAGGCCGAGGTAGCCCCAGGACGTCTGCGGCCCGACGAACGCGAGACTGAGGATACCCAGGCCCGCCACGATGCGCACTGCGCGATCCACTCCACCGACATTCTTGAACATGACATGTACTCCGGTTGATTGTTGACTGCGGAGCATTCAAACACGGCGAAAGTCCGGTGTCTGTGACGATGTCACAAAGTCGCCGCGAGCGCCTGCAGGGCGGCGCGGTCGGCGATCACGATGTGTCCCCGCGCCAGACGGACCAGACCCCGGCGCTCGAATTCCTTGAGGAATCGCGAGACCACTTCGCGCGCGGTACCGAGCTCGGCGGCGAGCTGCTGATGGGTGGCGACGACTTCGCCAGAAGTCGCGTCTGATTCGAGCAGGCGGCGCGCCAGGCGCGCATCGCCGCGCCCGAAGGTGATCGCCTCGACGAGCGCCATCAGCTCGGTCAGGCGCGCGCCGAAGGACGTGAACACGAAGCCGCGGAATTCCGAACTGAGCGCGAGCGCCTCGTTGAAAAGTTCGTCTGGCAGCGCCACCGCGCGCACCGCGGTCTCGGTGACGCCCTCCGCCGGATAACGCTCCTTGGCGATGAGGCAGCTGGTGGTGAGCAGGCAGGTCTCGCCGCTCCCGACGCGGTACAGCACGATCTCGCGCCCGTTCTCGCCGATCTTCTCGACGCGCACCGAGCCGTCGAGCACGAACAGGAAGTTGCGACAAGCGTCGCCCGCGTGGAACACCGATGTGCCGGGCGGAATGCTGACCTCGCGCGCGTTGCTCATGAGCGCGCCCCAGCGGGGATCTTGAATCGCCTTCAGCGTCGGAAACGCGTGCCACCATGGCGCAGCGGCCGGCATGTCAGGATTTCCCGCCCAGGTATTTGGCGATGACCCGCTCGGCCTTGGCGGTGTCCAGGCGACCCGTGTACTGCAGCTCGATGCGCCCGTTGGGGGCCAGCAGAAACGCCGCCGGCACGTACGGCACGCCGCCGAAGGCCGTTGTGACCTTGCCGTCGAGGTCGAGCGCCACTGGGTACGGCACGCCGCGTTGTTGCACGAACTGTTGCACCAGCGACGGCGAATCGTAGGGCATGGCGACCGCGATCAGCTCGAATCCGCGCGGACGCCATTCGTGGTAGAGCCGGATCAAGTCGGGCAGCTCTTCGACGCACGGCGCGCAGCTGGTGGCCCAGAAGCTCACCAGCACCGGCCGCCCGCGCAGGCTCGCGAGTGAAATTTTATGGCCGTCCAGCAGGACGAATTCGGTCTCTCTGGACGGCGTTGCCGACGGCAGCAACCAGGTGAGCGCCGCGGCCAGCACGATGACAGCTCCCAGCAGCGCCAGCAGGGGCGTGCGCCGCTTCATGCGAACAGCTCCACGAGACTGTTCAGGAACTGCTGACCGCGTGCGGTCGGGCGGACGGACTGTGCGTTCCATTCGATCAGCCCGCGGGTTTCCGCGAGCGACAGGGGTTTTTCGCAAACCGCGAGCGGCATTCCCGCGCGTTCCTGGAAAAGCGGCGACGGGAACCCGTTCACCAGGCGCAGCGCATTCATCATGAACTCGGTGACGATATGGTCGCGCGACAGCTTTTCCTCGCCGCCGATGCCCGCGGGCGTGCCGGCGTGGCGCAGGTATTCTTTTGGCTGTTTGATCTTCCACAGGCGGGTGATGCTGGCGCGGTCGGTGATCTTGGCGTGCGCGCCGGCGCCGATGCCGAGGTAATCGCCGAACAGCCAATAATTCAGGTTGTGCCGGCATTCATAGCCGGGCTGGGCGTAGGCCGAAACTTCGTATTGGCGGTAACCGGCGCCTGCGAGCTCGGCTTGCAGCCGGGTTTGTATTTCCCAGAGCGTATCGTCGTCCGGCAGCGCCGGCGCGCGCGCGTGGAACAGGGTGTTGGGTTCGAGGGTTAACTGGTAGAGCGAAAGATGCGTCGGCCCGAATTCGATCGCCGTGCGGATGTCGGACAGCGCCTGCTCCACCGTCTGTTGCGGCAGACCGAACATGAGATCGAGATTGAAATCGTCGAAACCGGCGGCGCGCGCGCCCTCGGCGGCGCGGCGCGCCTCGGCGCTTCCGTGGATGCGCCCGAGCGCGCGCAGCTTGTCGTCGTCGAAACTCTGGATGCCGATCGACAGCCGGTTGACGCCGGCTTCGCGGAAGCCCCGGAAGCGTTCGATGTCGACCGTGCCGGGATTGGCTTCGAGCGTGATCTCGGCGTCCTGCTGCAGCGGCAGCCGCGCGCGAATCTCCGACAGCAGACGATCGATGGCCGCGGGCGAGAACAGGCTCGGCGTGCCGCCGCCGAGGAAAATCGACTGCACCGGCCGGCCCCACACGCGCGGCAGGTCCTGCTCCAGGTCGCACAACAACGCGTCGATGTATTGCTGCTCCGGAATCGTCTCGCGCGCTTCGTGTGAGTTGAAATCGCAGTACGGACATTTGCGCACGCACCATGGCAGGTGCACGTACAGCGACAGCGGTGGCAGGGTGGCGAAGTTGAACATGGGCGGAAACGGAACGGAGGAAGCAATCATTATATCAGTGGTTTGGTAGGTTGGAGTGAGCATAGTGACAAGATCGCCGGGAGCGATTTTGGGCAGCCGAAGGCTGGCCCGAAGGGCGGAGTCCAGGGATGGACTCCGCAAGCCCAACACAATATATCCCGGTGTGGTCTCGATGTTGGGGTTCATTGCATTCACCCCAACCTACGGCCCTTTGCTCAAGCGCGCTGGTTGGAGACGGTCACCGCCTTGGGACGCGTCATACTGACCAGTATCACACCGAGCAGGATCACCACCATGCCGGCCAGTTGTGTGGCGCTCAGCGTCTCTTGCAACACCAGCCAGCCCAAAACCACCGCCACCAGCGGATTGATGTAGGCGTAGGTGCCGAGAGCCGAGGGACTGACTTCATGCAACAGCCACACGTAGGCGGCGTAGGCGATGCAGGAACCGAAGACGATGAGATAGGCGAGCGCCGCCATCGCCTGCGGCGACCAGCTCCAGTGCATGGTTTCGCCGGTGGCGAGCCCGATGCCGCCGAAGACGATCCCGGCAACCAGCGATTGCAGCGCCGCGACCATCAGCGGCGGTGTGTGCAGCCGGGCACGCTTGGCGACCATGGAGCCGGCCGCCCACGACGGGCACGCCGCCAGCACCGCGAGCTGCGCCCACAGATGCTCAAACACGAAACCATGCGCCGGCAGGAGCAACACCGCCACGCCGAAAAACCCCACTGCAAGTCCAAGCACGGTGCGGCGGCCGAGTTGCTGCCCGTGCGGCCCGAGCGCGCCGAAACCGGCGAGCCACAGCGCCGTGGTGGCGACGATCAGCGCCGCCTGGTTCGACGGCACCCACTGCTCGCCCCACACCACCAGGCCGTTGGCGCCGACCAGCATCAACAGCGCCGTGATCGCGATCGTGCGCCATTCGCGCCGGTGCACGGGAAATTTCTGGCCGCTCATGCGCGCGTACAGCGCTAGCAATAGCCCGGCGACCACGAACCGCGCGCCGGCGAACAGTGCCGGCGGCAGCTGCAGCACGCCCACGCGGATCGCGAGATAGGTCGAGCCCCAGATGACGTAGACCGCGGCGAAGGCGAGGATCACCTTCCAGCGCCAGGAAGAGTCGTGGGGTTTGGGGAATGTTGTCATTGGGTTTTTTCTTGCCTGTTAAGGTGGTATCGCCGCGAAAGTAATTTTCGTTGTCATTCCCGCGAAAGCGGGAATCTAGGGTGTGAATGGAATCGCGCGCCGCGCGCGCGATTCTCAACAGCTACCTGTGGGTCAGCCACCCACAAGTACACGCGGCCGAAGGCCGCTCGACAAAAAGATTAATATCACCCCTCACCCTATTCCTCTCCCGCAAGGGGAGAGGCAATCAAAGATGTGTATGCCCCAACTCCTGCACCAACTCCCGCAACGCTTGCCCCCGATGGCTCAATTTGTTTTTCACTTCCGGCGGCAGTTCGGCCGAGGAGCAGTTGTGCGTCGGCACGAAGAAGATTGGATCGTAACCGAAGCCGTGCGTACCGCGCGGCTCGAAAAGAATGCGGCCTTCCCAGGTGCCCTGGCAAATGACCGGTGTCGGATCGAACTCGTGGCGCAGGTAAACCATCAGGCACTGGAAGCGCGCGGTGCGTTCCGTCTGCGGCACGCCGACCAGATCATCGAGGAGTTTTCGCAGATTTTGCTCATCGCTCGCGCCCTTGCCGGCGTAGCGCGCGGAGTAGATGCCGGGGGCGCCGTTCAGATAATCGACTTCGATGCCGGAGTCGTCGGCGATCGCCGGCAGGCCGGTGTGGCGCGCGGCGTTGCGCGCTTTGAGGATCGCATTTTCGACAAAACTGAGTCCGGTCTCTTCCGCCTCCGGCACGCCGCGGTCGGATTGGGGTATCACCGCGAGGTGCAACCAGGCGAGCATCTGGTTGATCTCGCGCACCTTGCCGGGGTTGTTGCTGGCGAGGACGACGGTTTTGCTCACGTCTGTCCGAGTGCCAGTTTCTGATGCTCGATAAGATCCTTGATGCCCAGCTGCGCGAGCTTGGTCATTGCCAGCATCTCCTCGAGCGTGAAGGTCTTACCCTCGGCGGTGCCCTGGATCTCGATGAAGCCGCCCCGGTCGTTCATGACGAAATTCATGTCGGTCTCGGCATTGGAATCCTCGGCGTAGTCGAGATCGAGTACCGCCTCGCCGCCGAAAATACCGGCCGATACCGAGGCTACCAGGTAACGCAGCGGGTTCACCGTGATCAGCCCGCGCTTGCGCACGTGGTTGATGGCGTCCACCAGCGCCACGCAGCCGCCGGTGATCGAGGCGGTGCGCGTGCCGCCGTCGGCCTGGATTACGTCGCAATCGATTGTAATGGTGCGTTCGCCGAGCTGTTTCATGTCCACTGCCGCACGCAGGCTGCGGCCGATCAGGCGCTGGATCTCCATGGTGCGCCCGCCCTGCTTGCCGGCGCTGGCCTCGCGGTTCATGCGGTTGCCGGTGGAGCGCGGCAGCATGCCGTATTCGGCGGTGATCCAGCCTTGGCCGCGGCCCTTGAGGAAGAACGGGACTTTTTCCTCGACGCTGGCGGTGCACACCACGCGCGTCTCGCCGAACTCGATCAGCACCGAGCCCTCGGCGTGTTTGGTGTAATTCCGGGTGATCCGGATGTCGCGCAACTGATCCGGCCGGCGTCCGCTGGGGCGCATGAATTTCCTGAAGATTTGGGAACAGCGGCCACGATACAAGATACGACAGGCAAGATAAAGATTCGGCGGGGCGGTTCGACGCCGTCGCGTAAGCGGCGGTTTAACGTTTCGGTTCGAACTTCTTCAGAAATTCCTCGAGTTCCTGGATGCGGCTCGCGAGCGGCTTGCTCTTGTCGTCCTCGGACTCGCTCGCCAGCGCCACCGGTTTTCTCGGCTTGGCCCTGGTGGCCAGTGGCAGATGGTGCTTGGCCTCCTCACGCAGCAGTTCCTCGTTGATCTGGGCCGCGGCGTTGCCTTGGAGTGGCGCGCTCTTGGAGATGGCGTCCTCCCAGCGCAGGCACACGGCGCTGACGTTGTCGCACGACCGCTTCATTTTCTTCCTGGCCGCGAGCAGCATTTCTTCTACGCCTTCATCGAGCGCCGCGGCCTTGAGGTAGCGCGCAATTTCCTCCGGCGCGAACGCCTCCCACAAACCGTCAGTGCAGGCGAGCAGGGTGTCGCCGGGTTGCAACAGGGTTTCCTCCCCCACACTGATGGTCGGCATGAGATGGCTGCCGAGACAGTTGAGCAGGTGACTCTTCTGCGGGTGTTCGAGCATTTCTTTTTCGGTCAGCAGTCCTTCCTGGTGGAACTGCTCGATGGTGGTGTGGTCCTGGGTACGCAACAGCAGGCGGTTCTGGCGGAACAGGTACAGGCGGCTGTCGCCGACGTGCGCCCAGTAGGCGTAACCGTTCTGCACCAGGCAGGCGACACAGGTGGTGCGTGGTTCGATCGCGGGACGGTTTTTCTGTCCGCGTTCAATGATGGCGTGGTGTGCCTGCAGAATCCCGAGCGCGAGGAACACCGATGGGCGCTGGATCACGGGCTGGCGCAACATCTGGAACACGTGCAGCAGCGTTTGTAACAGGATCTCCGCGGCGATGTCGCCACCACGATGGCCGCCCAGTCCGTCGGCGACCGCCATGATCACGGCGTTGTCGCGCTCGGCATAGCCCGTGCGGTCTTCGTTCACGGGACGGGCGCCGCGCAGGGTGTACTGGGTGATCTGGTATTTCATCCCGGTTTCCGGCCCCATGGCAGCCTGCGCCCGAGGCGCCCGATGATTGATTCCGGTGCCGCCGCGGCCGCCTCTTCCGGCGTCTTATTCAGAAAATCGAGCAGCTCATCGACCTTCTGCGGGCGCGCCACCTGATCCATCTGCAGGCACCAGTCGACGGCCTCGAGCAGCTGACGCGTGTAGCGCCCGGCGAACCGGCGCACCGCCGGCTTGAGGCCGTCCTGCTCGGCGCGATTGATCGCCGGCGGCGGGGCATTGCCGCACATGCAGGCGTAAATGGTCGCGCCGATCGCGTACAGGTCGGTCCACGGGCCGATGTGCCCCCGCGTGTGCTGCTCGATGGGCGCAAAGCCGCGCGTCAGCGTGTGCGGACCGGCGTGGCGCTCGCCGACGTTGGCCGATTGCGCCGCCCCGAAATCCAGCAGCAGCGGTGAGCCGCCCGGCCGCAGGTAGACGTTCGCCGGTTTGATGTCGAGGTGCAGGATGTGATGGCTGTGCAGCTCGCGCAGCCCGGCGAGCAGCGGGGGAAACACGGTGCGGATGAATTTTTCGGTCATGCGGCCGTCGTGGCGCTTGATGTACCAGCGCAGGTCCTTGCCGTCCTCGTACTTCATCACCATGTACACGGTGTTATTCTCGCGGAAGAAGTCGGTGACGCGCACAATGTTCGGATGGTTGACTTTGGCGAGCGCGGCGGCCTCGTCGAAGAAGCGCTTCATGCCGGTGTTGAAGGTGGTGTGGCTTTCGGCCGACAGGCTTTCGACGGTCTCGCCGTCGCGGCGTGTGGCCTGCTTGCCCGGCAGGTACTCCTTGATCACCACCGGTTTTCGGCTCTGCGTGTCATGCGCCAGGTAGACGATGCTGAAGCCACCGCCGCCGAGGGTCTTGGCGATGCGGTACTGGTGCAACAGATAACCCGGGGGCAGGGCGTTGGTGATTTTCATGACATCCGGCAATTTTAAGTCCGCGATATCCGACGGCCGCGGTGCTTTCCACCTCTGATTATAGTTGCGGCGGCGCTCATTGGTGATTTCCGCTGGCGCCGCTGCTACCATCCGCGCAGTCCATGAACCGCGGAAAATCGAGCCCATGACCGCCAGCATGACCGCTTTTGCCCGGCAGGAGACCGCCACCGCCTGGGGCGCGCTCACCTGGGAGCTGCGCTCGGTCAACCACCGTTATCTCGACATCGCCCTGCGCCTGCCGGAAGAACTGCGGTCGCTGGAGCCACGCTGCCGGGAGGTGCTCGGTGCGCGCCTGGCGCGCGGCAAGGTCGACGGCACCTTGCGTTTCCAGCCGGGCGAAACCACGACCGGCGCGGTCGACATGAACGCGGACCAGGTGCAGCGCCTGCTCATGGCCGCGGACCACCTGCGCGGATTGGCGCCGGACGTGGCGCCATTGCGCGCCATTGACGTGCTGCGCTGGCCGGGCGTGATCAAGGTTCCGCCGCTCGATGTCGAAAGCCTGGCGGCGGCCGCGCTCGAGGCCCTGAATGCGGCGCTCGATGAGCTGGTCAAGACGCGCAGCCGCGAAGGCGCGCGCATGCAGGAGTTCATGCTCCAGCGCTTGCAGGCCATGGAGCAGATGGTGCTGAAGGCAAAGGAACTGTTGCCGGAGTCCACGCGGTTGTTTCGCGAGCGCCTGGAAACGCGGGTCAAGGAAATTAAACAGCAACTCGACCCCGCGCGCCTGGAGCAGGAGATGGTGCTGTTCGCGCAGAAGGTGGACGTGAGCGAGGAAATCGACCGGCTCACCGCGCATTTCGCCGAACTCCGGCGTGTGTTCGGGCAACCCGGCCCCGCCGGCCGGCGCCTCGATTTCCTGATTCAGGAGCTGAACCGCGAGGCCAACACGCTGTCTTCCAAGTCGCCAGACGTGCGCCTCACCAACGTCGCCGTCGAGCTCAAGGTGCTGATCGAGCAAATGCGCGAGCAGGTGCAGAACATTGAATAACAATTCATGGCAAACAGAATCATGGACAGGATTGACAGGATTCTTCAACTTCGGTGAATCCGGTCGATTTTGATTTTCCTGGCGCTCTTGGCGTCCCGGCGGTTCAGATCATATGAACAAGGGTAAGCTCTTCATCTTCTCCGCCGCCTCCGGCACCGGCAAGACCAGCCTGGCGAGAGCATTGGTCGAACAATTGCCGGATGTGGCGTTTTCGGTGTCGCATACCACGCGCGTGCCGCGTCCGGGCGAGAGCCACGGCGTGCATTATTATTTTGTCAGCCAGCGCGAGTTCGACGAGATGGCAGCCGCCGGGCGCTTCCTCGAGCATGCCAAGGTGTTTGGCAATTCCTACGGCACCTCGCGCGGGGCGATCGAGAACCTGCTGCGCCAGGGCAGGAACATCATCCTCGACATCGATTGGCAGGGCGCGCGCGCGGTCAAGGAGCAAATGCCGGAGGCGGTCGGCATTTTCATCCTGCCGCCCTCGCGCGCGGCGCTGCAGCAGCGCCTGGCCGGTCGCGGTCAGGACAGTCCCGAGGTCATCGCGCGGCGCATGCGCGAGGCGGTCTCGGAGATGAGCCACTATAAGGAATTCGACCATGTGGTGATCAACGACGACTTTGACGCCGCCCTGAACGACCTGAAGGCGATCATCCGGGGGGCAGGGAGCCCGCGGCCGCTGCGGGTCGATATTCAGTCTCTCCTGGCCTAGCACACATTCACCGCGAGATCCGGCGGTTTCCAAGTGGAAAAAAGACCCACATATCAGTAAGATCAAGTATTGCGCTTGTCCTTGACCCGCCCGGGGACCTTTTGGCGCGGGCGCGTGAATTAGATCAAGTGTTAAATCCTGCGGTGTGACCGCGTTTCCTGAGGAATGTGAGGTATAAGTATGGCCCGTATCACGGTAGAAGATTGTCTCGATAACGTCGATAACCGTTTTCAGCTGGTGCTGGTCGCGACGCGTCGCGCGCGCCAGCTGATCAATGGCGCGGATCCTTGCGTGCCGAAGGAGAATGACAAGCCCACGGTCATCGCGTTGCGTGAAATCGCCGAGGGTTATGTGACCAATGCCATCCTGGATGAGGAAGCACCGCCAGCCGGACTCGAGGCCGATGAAAACACAGCCGACCAACCCCAAGCCGGCGGGCCCGACACCGCCCCTGCCGCCGGTAAAGAGGGCGGAGCCGAAATCTGAGTTAGCGCTGCCCGAGACGCCGACGCCGGCGGGGCAGCGGTTTCAGATCGCCGATCTGTGCGCCCTTCTCGAAACCTATCTCGAGCCCAAGGACGTCGCCGATGTCTATCGCGCCTACCTGTTCGGCGCCGAGGCCCATGAAGGGCAGATCCGCGCCAGCGGGGAACCCTACATATACCATCCGATCGAAGTCGCCCGCATCATGGCGGGCATGCACCTCGACGGCAAAAGTCTCACCGCCGCGATCCTGCATGACGTAATCGAGGACACCCCGACGGCGAAGGAGCGTATCGCCGAGGAGTTCGGCGCCGACGTCGCGGAACTGGTGGACGGCGTTTCCAAAATCACCCGCATTGAATTCCAGTCGCAGGAAGAAGCGCAGGCGGAGAATTTCCGCAAAATGCTGCTCGCGATGGCGAGCGACATCCGTGTCATTCTGATCAAGCTCGCCGACCGCCTGCACAATATGCGCACCATCGGCGTGCTGCCGCCCGAGCGCCGGCGCGCGATCGCGCGCGAGACGCTCGATATCTACGCGCCGATCGCCAACCGCCTGGGCGTGCGCCAGTGGGCGGTGGAATTGGGCGACCTCGCCTTCGCCGCGCTGTATCCGCTGCGCTACCGCATTCTGTCCGACGCCGTGCGCAAGCGGCACGGCAACCGCAAGGCGGTGGTTGAGAAGATCCGCAACGCCATCCTCAACCAACTGGCGCAGGAAGGCATGCCCGCGGAAGCGGTCGGGCGCGAAAAGAACCTCTACAGCCTGTACCAGAAGATGGAGCAGAAGCACCTGTCGTTCGACCAGGTGTACGACATCTACGCGTTCCGGGTGCTTGTCGACAAGGTCGACAACTGTTACCGCGCGCTCGGCGTGATTCATAACCTCTACAAACCCATCCCCGGCCGGTTCAAGGACTACGTCGCAATTCCCAAGGCCAACGGCTACCAGTCGTTGCACACGGTGGTATTCGGCCCGTTCGGCCTTTCGATCGAAGTGCAGATCCGTACGCATGAAATGAACCGTATTGCCGAGACCGGTGTCGCCTCCCATTGGTTGTACAAGAGTGGCGAGGAGGCCGCCGACCCGGTGCAGCAGCGGGCGCTGCAGTGGCTCAAGGACCTGCTCGATACCCAGCAGAAAGCCGGCAACCCGCGCGAATTCCTCGAGCACCTCAAGGTCGATCTGTTTCCGGACGAGGTGTACGTCTTCACGCCCAACGGCGAGATCAAGAAACTGCCGCGCGGCGCGACCGTGATCGACTTTGCCTACGATGTGCATACGGACGTCGGTAACCGTTGCGTCGGCGCCAAGGTCAACCACGAGCTGGTGCCCCTGCGCACTACGCTGCGCAACGGCGATCACGTCGAGATCATCACTGCGGACTGGAGCCATCCCAATCCTGCCTGGCTCACCTACGTGGTGACCAGCAAGGCACGCGCCAACATCCGCAGTTTCCTGAAGAACCAGAAATTCACCGAATCGATCGGACTCGGTGAACGCCTGCTCGAGAAGGCGCTGCAGGACATGGGATTGGAAATCTCGCAAGTGGGTCATGACGCGCGCGAGCAGCTGCTGAAGTCGTTCAAGATGAAGAGCTGGAACGACCTGCTGAGCGAAATCGGCCTCGGCAACCGCCTGGCGGTGGTGGTGGCGCGACAGCTCGCGCCGGCCGCGCCGACGTCCAAGGCCGAGGTGGAGAGC
>Ga0187774_10000673_pt1 | contig 11904 bp, 9 predicted proteins | sample 0216_BV02_MP05_2_FD_133152 | JGI IMG/M metagenome (GOLD analysis project Ga0187774, IMG submission 133152) | Tropical peat soil microbial communities from peatlands in Department of Meta, Colombia - 0216_BV02_MP05_20_MG | ecosystem: Environmental > Terrestrial > Soil > Wetlands > Peat | place... | reverse complement strand
GAGCGCTCCGCGCCGGAGGCGCGCGGCACGGCGCCGTCCATGATGTCCTTCGGGCTGCGTCCGAGGAGCACCGCCAGCGCCGCCTCCTGCAGCTCGCGGTCGCGCTCGAGCGGCGGCAGCTGCGCGCGCGTCGTCGCGGCCTCGGCTTCGAGCTGGCGGTAGTCGAACTCCGAGATCAGGCCGTGCTCGAAGCGCTTCTTCTGCAGCGCCAGCGCGCTCTCGCGCAGGGCGAGCGTCTCGCGCACCGCGCCGACCTGCTCGTCGAGCGCGCGCAGCGCGAAATACCCCTTCACCACGCCGGCGGCGAGCGCGATGCGCACCGTGTCGCGGGCCGCTTCGGTCGCGAGCAGGTCGGCGCGCGCGGCGCGTGCCGCCGCGTGCAGCTTGCCCCACAGGTCGACCTCGTACGACACGGCGAGCGCCGCGCTCGTGTCGTTCAGCTCGCGCGGCGTGCCCGGCGGCAGCGTGCCGGTGGCCTCCGAGAAGCGGGTGCGGCTGTGCGCGGCGCTCGCGTCCACCGCAGGATAGAGCGCCGACTCGGTTTCGCCGAGCAGCCCGCGCGCCTCGTCGACCTTGGCCACCGCGACGGCGAGATCCGCGTTGTGGGCGAGCGCCTCTTCGACGAGGCGGTCGAGGCCGGAATCGCCATAGATTTCCCACCACTTGCCGTCGACCACCGCCGAGGGCGCGCTCTCGCGCCAGGCGGCGGGCAGCTCGACCGCGGGGCGCACGTAGTGCGGCTGCACCGCGCAGCCGGCGGCCGCCGCGCAGAGCAGCAGCATCAGCGAGAGGCGCTTGCGCACAGCCCTAGGCTCGCGAGGCATGAGAGGCCTCGGCACGCAGCTCCGCGGCCGAGCGCCGTTCCGAGAGGTGCCGGTCGGTCATCAGCTTGAAGAACATCGGCACGAAGAACAGCGCGAGAAAGGTCGCCGCCAGCATGCCGCCCATCACGCCGGTGCCGGCCGAGACGCGCGCTCCCGCGCCCGCGCCGGTCGACACGGCGAGCGGCACGACGCCCAGAATGAAGGCGAGCGAGGTCATGAGGATCGGCCGGAAGCGCAGTCGCGCGGCTTCCAGCGCCGCGGCCGACGCGGACATGCCGTCGCGGTGTTTCATCACCGCGTACTCGACGATCAGGATCGCGTTCTTCGCCGCCAGGCCGAGCAGCGTCACCAGGCCGATCTGGAAGTACACGTCGTTCGTCAGGCCGCGCAGCCAGACGGCGCACAGCGCGCCGAACGTGCCGAACGGCAGCGCGAGCAGCACCGACAGCGGCAGCGTCCATTTCTCGTACAGCGCCGCGAGGATCAGGAACACCATGACCGCGGCCAGCCCCAGGGCGAGCCCGGAGGTGCCGGCGGATTCCTTCTCCTGGTACGACGCCCCGCCCCAGTCGTAGCTGAAATCCGGCGGCAGGACCCTGTTCGCGATCTGCTCGACGCGCGCGATTGCCTGGCCCGAGGACACGCCCGGTGCACCCTGGCCGAGGATCTTCACCGCGGGCAGGTCGTTGAAGCGATCGAGCGAATCGGGGCCCGAGCTGTAGCGCACCCGCACCAGCGACGCGAGCGGGATCATGTCGCCCTTGGCCGATCGCACCCAACCCTTGCCGACGTCGTCGGGGCGGTTGCGGTAGCCCGGAGCGGCGGACATCAGCACTTGCCAGGTGCGGCCGAACTTGTTGAAGTCGTTGACGTAGTAGGTGCCCAACGTCGCAGCGAGCGTGCCGTAGAGCTGGTCGAGCGGCACGCCGAGCGCTTCGGCCTTGTCGCGGTCGACGTCGACGGCCAGTTGCGGGACCGACGGGCGCCACAGCGTCTGCACGCCGCCCAGCATCGGGTCCTTGTTCGCGGCGGCGAGAAACAGCCCGAGCGCGTGCGCGAGCGCCGGCGGCCCGCCGTTGCCCCGGTTCTGGATGTAGAACTCGAAGCCGCCTGCGGTTCCCAGGCCGAAGATCGGCGGCGGCCCGAAGGCGAGCGCGAGCCCTTCCTTGATGGGCGCGGTTTTCATGTAGAAATCGGCCAGCAGCTGCGGCGTCGCGACCCTGCGCTCGCTCCAGGGCTTCTGGATGACGAACAGCGTCGCGGCGTTGTTGCGGAAGCCGCCGCCCAGAAAGTCGAAGCCGGTAAAGGCGACGACGTCCTTGTTGTTCGGGTTGGAGCGGATAGCGTGGAGCACTTCGCCGACCACGGCATCGGTGCGCTGCAGCGTCGCCCCGTCCGGCAGCACGACCGCGGCGATGTAGTAGCCCTGGTCCTCGTCGGGCACCAGGCTGCCGGGCGTGACGCGCCACAGCAGCACGGCGAGCGCCACCATGCCGGAGAACAGCAGGAGGCCGATGCCGCCGCGCCGGATCATCCAGGCCACGCCCGACTCGTAGCGGTCCGTGACGCGCCCGAAGAGGCGATTGAAGGCGCCGAAGAATCCCTTGTCCTTCCTGGCGGCGGGCTTGAGAACGATGACGCACAGCGCCGGCGTCAGCGTCAGCGCGACGAATCCGGATATGACGACCGCCATCGAGATCGTGACCGCGAACTGGCGGTAGAGCTCGCCGGTGAGCCCGCCGAGGAAGGCGATCGGTACGAACACGGCGCACAGCACCAGCACGATGGCGACGATCGGGCTGGTCACCTCCTTCATCGCCTGGATCGCCGCGTCGCGCGGCGCGAGCCGCTGCTCGTGCATGATCCGCTCGACGTTCTCCAGCACGACGATGGCGTCGTCCACCACGATGCCGATCGCCAGCACCATGCCGAACAGCGTCAGCGTGTTGATCGAGTAGCCGAGCAGCAGCAGTCCGGCGAAGGTGCCGATGAGCGACACCGGCACCGCCGCGAACGGGATGAGCGTTGCGCGCCAGCTCTGCAGGAACAGGTACACCACGCCGAACACCAGCGCCATCGCGATCAGCAGCGTTTCGACCACTTCCTCGATCGACACCCGCACGAAGCGCGTGGTGTCGTAGGGAATCGCGTAGGTCAGGCCCGCGGGGAAGCGCTCGGCGGCCTGCGCCACGGTACGCCTCACCGCCGCGGCGACGTCGAGCGCGTTGGCGCCCGGCTGCAGGAAGACGCCGACCAGCGTGGCGGGCTTGCCGTTGATGCGGCCGATGAAGTCGTAGTCCTGGGAGGCGAGCTCGACGCGCGCCACGTCCCGGAGGCGCAGCGCAGAGCCGTCCGGGTTCGCGCGCACGATGATGTCGCCGAACTGCGCCGCGTCGGCGAGGCGCCCGCGCGTCGTGATGGTGTAGACGAGCTGCTGTCCGCGCGGCGCGGGCGGCTGCCCGACCTTGCCGGCGGCGAACTGCGCGTTCTGCTCGTTGACGGCGCGGATCAGGTCGTCGGCGGTCACATGGTGCTGCGCCATGCGGTCGGGCTCGAGCCAGATGCGCATCGCATAGTCCTTGGCGCCGAAGATCTGCACGTTGGTGGTGCCGGGCACGCGCTTGAGGCGGTCGAGCACGTTCAGGGTCACGTAGTTCGACGTGAAGACGTCGTCGTAGCGCCCCTCGGGCGAGTAGAACGCGAGCACCTGCAGAAACGCGGAGGAGCCCTTTTCCACCGTCACGCCCTGGCGGCGCACCTCGAGCGGCAGCCTGGGCAGGGCTTCGTTCACCCGGTTGTTGACGTTCACCGCCGCCGCCTCGGCGTCGGTGCCGATCGCGAAGGTGATCTGGATCTGCACCACGCCCTGCGAGGTCGAGGTCGAGCTCATGTAGATCATGCGCTCGACGCCGTTGATCTGGTTCTCGAGCGGCGCGGCCACCGTCTGCTCGATGACCCGGGCCGATGCGCCCGGATAGACCGCGCGCACGGTGACCACCGGCGGTGCAATCTCCGGATACTGCGCGATCGGCAGCACGCGCATCGCCGCGAGACCCGCGAGCACGATGAAGATGGACAGCACCGCGGCGAAGATCGGCCGCTCGATGAAGAATCTGGAGAACACGGTTCAGTCCCGCGAGGCGGTCTTCGCCGCGGCAGCCTCCCCGGCTACCGTCACCGGGGCGCCCGGCCCGATCTTCATCACGCCGTCGACGATCACTCGGTCGCCTGCCTCGAGGCCGGAGGTGATGACCCAGGACTCGCCCGTCCATTCGCCCACCTCGACCGGCCGCGGCTCGGCATGGCCGTGCGGGCCGACGACGTACACGAACTTGCCCTGCGGGCCCTCGAGCACGGCGCGTTGCGGCACCGTCACGGCCCGCGGCAGCACCGCACCTTCGAGCAGCACGCGCACGAACTCGCCCGGGCGCAGCGCGCCGTCCGGGTTGGGAACCTCGGCGCGCGCTTCCTGGGTGCCGGTCGTCGCGGAGACGCGCACGTCGGAGAAGTCGAGCCGACCGGCGTGCGGGTACAGCGTGCCGTCGGCGAGCCGCAGCTCGACCTGCATCGCCCCGCCCTCCGGCAGCGCCAGCCGGCCCGCGTCGATCTCCTTGCGCAGCCGCGCCTGCACGTTGTCGGGGATGCCGAAGTTCACCCAGATCGGATCGACCTGGATCACCGTGGTGAGCAGGACGTTCGGGCCGGACACCAGCGTCCCGTCCGACGGCAGCGCGCGGCTGGCCACGCCCGAAATCGGCGACTCGACCCGGGTGTAGCCGAGATCGAGCCGCGCCTGGGCGACGCGCGCCCGGGCCGCCTGGATATCGGCCGCCGCGATCGCCGCGGCCGATTGCGCGTCATCGTAGTCCTTCTGGCTCACCGCCTTGTCGGCGTACAGCGGCTTCAGGCGCGCTGCGTCGCGCTCGGCCTGCTCGCCGCGCGCGCGCGCCGCCGCCAGGTCCGCCTCGGCGCGCGCCAGCGCCACTTTGAACGGGGCCGGGTCGATCGTGAACAGCGACTGCCCCGCCTTCACCGCAGCGCCTTCCCTGAAGTTGCGCGACAGCAGGATGCCGGTGACTCGCGCGCGCACTTCCACCTCGCGCGAGCCGGCGGTCTGGCCGACGTATGTGTAGCTCACCGGCACCGCTTGCGGGCGCACGGTCACCACGCTCACCTCGGGCGGCGGCCTGTGCGCCTGCGGTCCGGGCGCCTCGTGTCCGCTCGATACGCCGCAGGCAGCGAGGCTTGCGGCGAGCATGAAGGGTGCGATTTGGATGAGACGCATATCGGGATCCCCCTATCCGTTCTTGCGCGACAGCAGGCCGATCAGCCCGTCGATTCCCTGGTCGCGCACGACCTCGGCAAACGAAGTCCGGTAGGTCGCCACCAGGCTCACGCCGCCCACGCGGATGTCGAACACCTTCCACTGCCCGGCGGTCTTCTCCATGTCGTAGGCGATGACGATCGGCTCCATGCCGGGCTGCCTGACGCGCGAGCGCACGGTCGCCTCGGTGTCCTCCGGGCGCACGTGCAGCGGGACGAACTCGATCGTCTGGTCGCGGTAGCTGGCGAGCGCGCCGGAATAGGTGCGCACCAGCAGGGTCCTGAATTCCCGCACCAGCCGCTCCTGTTGCGCCGGCGTGGCGCGGCGCCAGTCGAGCCCCATCGCGATGCGCGTGGCGCGCCGGAAATCGAAGTACGGAAGGATCTTCGCCTCGACCAGGGCGCGGAGCTTCGCCTCATCGCCCGCCTGGATGTCCCGGTCGCCGCGCACCGACGTCAGCACGTCGGCGGTGATGCGCCGGATCAAGGCGTCCGGCCCTATCCCCTGCGCGGACGCGGGCGCGACGGCCAGGAACACGACCAGCGCGCGCAATGCGGCGGCAAGGCCCTTGGCATACATGCGTACGTCCTCCGAACTCACGCCAGGCCCAGTAGGCGGCTACTCGCGCAGGTCATCAATTTGGGCGCGATCCAGGCCGATGTCCCTGAGCATGTGGTCGCTCAAGGCATGCAGGTTCCGCTGCGCCCGCGCCGCGGCCCGCTCCCGCAGGATCGCTTGCCATGCGTTCGCGAGCGCGCGCACGACCCTGGCGGAGAGCTTCATCTAGCTACCCGTGCGCTCGAACCTGAGCGAGGCGTGGTCCAGCACCTGCACGAGCGCCAGGCCCAGCTGAGCGAGCCTGAAGCGCTCGCCCGGCCGCAGCAGCACGTCGCGCGGGCTGTCCTGCTCGGTGATCCAGATTTCGCCCCGAAGCGCGGTGATCGCCACGCCTGCGCCATCGCGCACGCGCAGCAGCGTCCCCTGGGGCAGCTCGATTGTCGTGTGAAAGTTCTTTGCCATGCCGCGATCATCCGCGGCGGGCGCTGCGTGACGGTTACCGGCCGGCGCGCGGCCGTTACAGGTGAAATCCGCCGAGGCTCAGGCGCGCTTGAGCGCGCGCGCGACCGCGCCGGCGAGCTCGCGCGATTGCACCGGCTTTTTCAGGACCTCGCTGACTCCGGCGCCGAACGCGCGTTCCGCCAGCTGCGGCCCCGTGTAGCCGCTCACCAGGACGAACGGAAGGTCGGCGCGCCGCCTGCGCAGCCGGATCGCCAGCTGCGTTCCGCTCAGGCCGGGCATCACCTCGTCGGCGACGACCGCGTCGACCCGGCCGGTCTCGAACGCCGCGATCGCGGCCGCGGCATCGGTGCAGGCTACGGGCTCGTAGCCGGCGCGCTTGAGGATCTCGACGGTCACGGCGACGAGCAGCTCCTCGTCGTCGACCACCAGCACGCGCTCGCCGTTGCCGCGCGCGAGCGGCTCCGCCGCGAGGTCTTCGACGAGCGCCGGCGTATCGACGCGCGGGAGATAGATGTTGAACCGGCTGCCGCGGCCCGCGGTGCTGGCGACGTCTATGGCGCCGCCCGAGTCGGTGACGATGCCGTACACGAGCGCGAGGCCGAGGCCGGTGCCCCGGCCGACCTCCTTGGTCGTGAAGAACGGCTCGAAGATGCGCGCCTGAGTGGCTTCGTCCATTCCGCCTCCCGTGTCCTCCACCATGAGGCGGGCGTAGCTGCCGGCCCGCAGCAGGCCGTGCGTGAGCGTGCGCTCCGCGGTGACCTGCACCGATTCCAGGGCGACGCGCAGCGTGCCGCTTCCGTGGACCGCCTGGATCGCGTTGGTGCAAAGATTCATAGCGACCTGGTGCAGCTGGGTCGGATCGCCGACTACGTAGAGCGACGACGACGACAGCGCGGCTTCGAGGCGAACGCCCTCGGGCAGCGAGCCGCGAACCAGCTCGAGCGTCTCGGCCACGATGCCGCGCAGGTCGATCGGGGCGCGCTGGCCGCGCTGGCTCTGGCTGTAGGAAAGAATCTGCTCGACCAGGCCGCTCGCGCGGTTCGCTCCCGTGAGCACGTTGTCCGCATAGCGCTTGAGCGGCGAGCCGGGCGGCGCGTGCTCCGCAAGCATCTCGGCATAGCCGAGGATGCCGCCCAGGATGTTGTTGAAATCGTGGGCGATGCCGCCTGCGAGGCGCCCGATCGCCTCCATCTTCTCGGCCTGTCGCAAGCGCTGCTCCAGGCGGGCGCGCTCGGTCTCGGCGTCCTTGCGCTCGCCGATGTCGCGCAGGTTCATTACGACCGCGCGCACGCTCGCCTCGTTCAGCAGGTTCTCGCGCGTCAGCTCGATCCACCGGTAGGAGCCGTCCTTGTGGCGCAGCTGCACCTCGTCGACCGCGAGCTTGCCCGGCGTGCGCAGCAGCTCGTCGCGCAATCTCACGGCCAGCTCGCGTGTGTCGGGATGCACGAGCTCGAGCACCTCGCGGCCGCGCAGGTCCTCCAGGCGGTAGCCGAGCGCGCGCTCGATCGCCGGGCTCGCATACACGATTCCTCCCGCGCGCGGCCGCGTGAGGATGATCGCGTCCGAGCTGTGCTCGATCATCGCCTGGTAGCGCTGCCAGCTCTGCGCGAGCGCCCGCTCGCGTCTCGCCAGGCCCCAGGCGGCGAGCGCGATCAGCGTCAGCATCGCACCGGAGGTGAGCACCGTGCGGTCGAACGCGCGCCTCGCTTCGTCGCGCCAAGGCGCGAACACGGCGTCCTCGGTCGCTCCGCTCACCACGAACAGCGGGAAGCCGCGCACCGACAGGCCGTGCAGCAGCACGCGCTGCTTGAGGATCGGGCTCGTGGTCCAGCCCTGCCAGTTGCCGTCGCGCAGCACCTGCTCGCGGATACCGGCGTCGGGCAGCCTCCGCCCGCGGGCCTCGGGCAGATCCGGAACCCGGGCGACCACCGAGCCGCTGTTCGACATCAGCGTGATGAACGAGCCCCGGCCGAGGTCGATGCTCCTGTACAGGAGGTCGAAGCTTTCGAGCTCGATCGCCGCGGCGACCACGCCGCCGTTCCCGCCGATGCGCCGCGACAGCAGCATGCGCCACTCCTTGCCGCCCTGGGCCGGATAGGGGTCGCTCAGGTGTACTCCGCTCGGTCCGGCGTCGCGGCTCAGCGCGATGCTCGCGGGCTCGAAGCCGTCGGCGTCGGTGCCCGCGACGAGCCGCCCCTTTTCGTCGAATACCAGCACCGCGGCGACCTGCGGCATGTGCTGCAGTTGGTCGCGCAGGCGCGCGACGTTCGCGGCGACCTTTTGCGCGCTGCCGGCTTGCGCCGCGTCGCGCAGCACCAGGTCGACCGCTTCGAGCGTGGCCGCGGTCTGCTCGGCGATGACGCGCGTCACGTTCGAGAAGCCGCGCGCGGCGCGCTGCTCGGTGCGCTGCCGTGCCGTTCGCAGGGCCCACACCGTGGAGGCGACGTCGATCGCGACGAGCACCAGGCCGAGCGCGACGATCGCACGGCCGAGCGGGATGCGGGAAAGGGCCGAACGGACGCGCGCGGCGCTCATCGACCGCCGTTCGAGCTCACGCTGCGGGCCCGAAGGGACCGGCGGCCTGCGGCGTCTGTCTAGGCGCCTTTCTCGCGTGCGAAGTGGTCACGAGAGTCATTTGCCATCTTCTCGGTACACCAACGTGCATAGGAACGACCAAAAGCCTTCCCAAGCCAGCGCCCGACTCCGGAAGCCGGGAGCATATAGTCGATAAAGACTCGGAGCTGGCAGTCTGTTTCGCTCGGCTTTATATGCACGCCCATCCGATAGGGCCCAACCACGAGCAGTTGCGGCACTCCTATCGTCTCCCAGATCTTGCGCGATGGAGGAGAACGCTCTATCACGGTCTCGTCCAAACCAAGGGTTAACCCAAGTATGGAGCCAGACATGCGTATTGTTGAGCCAACCGCCTTGCCAAGCCGAGCGTCTGTCTGCACCGACATACGGCCGCCCACCATCATCCAGGAGCGCTTGTTCATATGCGCCGACAACTTTGCATGGTCATCTACGAATGCAAAGACGTCCTCGGCAGAGGCTGGAATCTCGACGGTGGTTTCGTAATGGTGCGTGTACACAAGCGGCTAGCCGCGCGGAGGACCGATCAGCTCGGCGACCGCGCCGAGCAACTCCGCGCGCTTGACGGGCTTGGCAAACGCGCGCGCCGCGCCTGCCTGCATCGCTTCGCGTTTGCTGCAGCCTTGCCCGGAGCCGAAATGGCCCGACACGGCGATGACCGCGACCTCGGGATGCATCTGCCGCAAGCAGCGGATCGCCTCGGCGCCGCGAGGGCCCGGCATCCACAGGTCGCTCACCACCAGCGCCGGCGCGCCCGCCTCGAGTTGCGCCGCCGCCGCGTGGCAGTCGCTTGCCCTGCGCACCGCGTAGCCAGCCGACACGAGCCAGTCGCAGATGAGGTCGCGCATGATCGCGTCGTCGTCGACGACGAGAATGTCCTTACCCTTATGGGGGACTTCGCTCACGCGCCCATTCCACGACGGAGGGATTGCGTGTAATTTACATGACGCACGGCGCCACGTTACACCTGTAACCTCGTTGTGCGCCGCGCGGGTACATTTCTCCTGCCGTGAGCGACCCGTTGACCGTCAGTCCGGACCTCCGCGCGGCGGGGCCCGTGGCCCTGCCGCATATCGTCGCGGTCGATGACGATGCGACCGTGCGCGCGCTGATCGCGGACTACCTCGGTCAGAACGGCTTTCGCGTGAGCTCGGTCGCGGACGGCCGGGCGATGCAGTCGGTGCTGGAGATGGAGGTGGTCGACCTGATCGTGCTCGACCTCAAGCTGCAGCTGGAGGACGGCATGACGCTCGCGCGCCGCCTGCGCGACGAATCGGCGATCCCGATCATCATGCTTACCGGCCGCAGAGACGAAGCCGACCGCGTCATGGGTCTCGAGCTCGGCGCGGACGACTACCTGACCAAGCCGTTCAGCCCGCGCGAGCTGCTGGCGCGCATCCGCACAGTGCTGCGCCGGCGGCACGCCGAGGTCCGGCAAGGGCGGCCCGAAGGCGTGCGCGCGTACCGCTTCGACCGCTGGGAGCTCAACCTCAACACCCGCCGCCTGAGGGCGCGCGGCGGGGAGCCCGTGCTGCTTAGCAACGGCGAATTCAACCTGCTGGTCGCGCTGCTCGGCGCGCCGCAGCGCATCCTCAGCCGCGATCAGCTGCTCGACCTCTCGCGGCTGCACAACGACGAGGTGTTCAACCGCTCCGTCGACGTGCAGATCATGCGCCTGCGGCGCAAGATCGAGGCCGACCCCGCGCAGCCGCGCTTCATCAAGACCGAGCGCGGCGTCGGCTACGTGTTCTCCGTTCCCGTCGAGACCGTCTACTAGGAAAAAAGGCGTCCCCGACGTCACGGTCCGCGGTAGGGAGGAGAAGGGAGGAGAAGGGACCCTGATACTGCCGTCGGGGAGCGCAACCCCAATCCTGCAGAACGCCGGTCTTCGATTCGTTTCAGTTCCGCGCCCCCCTGTTACAGCTGAAACATGAAGGTCGATCGTTCGCTCCGCGACGAAGCATCTTCGCTCTCTTGGCGATCAAACTTCGCCCATTGCAGTTGCGTAGGGAGACATCGCCATGGGTGCTGCAGAGCCGACGGTTTCGAAACAGGACATCGTGCTTTCCGAGCGGGGCCAGCCCACGCTCGCACTGCAGCTGCAGCGGCCGGCTTCGCTCGCAGCGGGCGAGGTGGTCTACGTGCACGGCGGGACTTTCGGCGCGGACCTGTCGATCTTCTACCGGTTCGACGGCCGCTCGTGGGCCGATGCCCTCAACGACATCGGCTTCGCCGTGTGGGGGTTCGACTTCCCGGGTTACGGGCGCTCGGAGCGTTATGCCCCCGACCTGGAGCGGCCCGCCGGGCGCATCGGCGACTCCATCGCGCATCTGCGCCGCGTGGTCGCCGCGGTGCGCGGACGCAACGGCGACCGGCCGGTTTGCCTGGTGGCGCATTCGTGGGGCGGGTCGGTCGCGGCGCGCTACGCGGGCTCGTATCCGCAAGACGTGAAGGCGCTGGTCCTGTTCGCGCCCATCGTGGCCAGGGCGCCGCGCGCCGCGCCGGCGGGCGCAACGGCGCAGCGGTCGCACTATCCGCTCACGCAGTGGGCCCAGTACCGGCGCTTCGTGGAGGACGTTCCGCGCGGCCAGCCGCAGCCGCTGAGCGAGGCGCACTTCGAGGCCTGGGGCGCAGCCTTCCTCGCGAGCGACCCGCGCGCCGCCGAGCGCGTACCGCCGTCGGTCGCCACGCCCTACGGCCCGCTCGCCGACATCGGCGCGCTGTGGTCCGGCGAGGAGCTGTACGATCCTTCGCTCGTCGTCGCGCCGACGCTGCTCGCGCGCGGCGAGTGGGACTCGCTGTGCACCGACGCGGACGCGCAGCGCCTGCTCTCCGCCCTGGGCGCCGCGCTCAAGGAAGACGTAAAGATCGAGCGCGCGACGCACCTGATGCACCTTGAACTGCAGCGCACCGTGCTCCATGATCGGGTCAACCGCTTTCTGGAAAGGACCGCGCAATGATCGCCGTGATCTTCGAGGTCGAGCCGGCCGCGGACGGCTACGACGCCTATCTAGAGCACGCCGCGCGACTGCGGCCGATGCTCGAGAAGATGGACGGCTTCGTCTCGGTCGAGCGCTTCCAGAGCCTGACCGATCCGGGCAAGCTCGTGTCCCTCTCGTTCTGGCGCGACGAAGCGTCGGTGCG
>Ga0187774_10000672_pt1 | contig 11909 bp, 10 predicted proteins | sample 0216_BV02_MP05_2_FD_133152 | JGI IMG/M metagenome (GOLD analysis project Ga0187774, IMG submission 133152) | Tropical peat soil microbial communities from peatlands in Department of Meta, Colombia - 0216_BV02_MP05_20_MG | ecosystem: Environmental > Terrestrial > Soil > Wetlands > Peat | place... | reverse complement strand
GTTCGCGCAGCTTGACGGATTCGATCATGTAAGACCAGCAGGCCCAGATCATGACCGCGATGTACAGGAGAAAGGCGAAATAGGTCAGGCAGTCCACCAGGGCTTTTCTCCGGCGCGACAGCCCGTGGTAGAGCATGTCAACCCGCACATGGCCGTCCTGCAACAGGGTCCAGGCACCGCCGAGCATATAGACCAACCCGCACCCGAAAACCGTGCCCTCGGCCACCCAGACCGTCGGTTTGACGAAGAGTTGGCGCATAAGGATTTCGTAGGTGATGATGAAGGCCACCATCAGGGACAGAATGCTCACGATCTTGCCGATCCGGGTGTTGGTGGCATCAATCAGATCCAGGATTTTTCTCATCTTCTCCACCCATACGCGGGCGGGAGGGGAATGCCTTCCCTCCCGATCCCGAATTCATTGCGAGCCAAATCACAGGTGGGCTGATTTACTTAATGCGCCCCAACTCTCTCAGCCAGGCTTCCTGCATTTCGATGGCCCGCTTGGTCTGCTCATTCTTGCTCTTCCAGCCCTGCCAGATCTGCTGGGCGATCTGGCGGGCCTTGGCCTTTTCCTCCTCCGTCCAGGCTATGGGGATCGGCTTGCCTTTCGCCTTGGCCTCAGCCACCAGTTTGATGTCCTCCGTGGCGATGCGCTCTACGCTGTCCCAGCACCACTCGCGGCAGGCGGTGGTAAGGATCTGCTTGATGTCCGCGGGTAATTTCTCCCACTCCGCCTGCCGGACGGTGAAGTCGCCGACGGGCATGGAATGGAAGCCGGGGTACGTGAAATAAGGGGCTACCTGGTGGAAGCCGGTTTTGTCATTAATGGAGGCAGTGGCCCAGTTGGTGGCGTCCACCACGCCCTTGTCCAGAGCGGAGAAGATTTCCGTCCCGGGGAGGACCACTACGGAGGCACCCGCCTTGGCCATGAATTCGGCCTCCATGCCCTGGGGTTCCCGGATCTTCAATCCCTTGAAGTCCTGCATGTTGCGGATGGGCTTCTTGGAAGGCCAGGATTCCACGCCCCAGAACATGTAGCCCACGGTATAAGCGCCGAAGGGCTTGTAAAGTTCCCGGAGCAATTCCAACCCCCCCTTGTACTCCATGAAGATATCCAATTCCCAGGGGTGCTCATAGGCGAAAATCAAGTCGCAGAGGGCGGCAAACGCGGGATTTTTGCCGCTGGCATAGCCGGGCCAGACATGGATGGCCTGAAGCACGTTTCCCTGCAAGGCGGTTAGGGTTTCGTTGGTGGGCACGATGGCGCCCGCGGAGAAGGGTTCGATCTCCAGGCGGCCATTGGTCAGAACCTTCACCCGCTTGCAGAAATCCTCGAAGGTCTTCTGCGGGGTTTCCTGTGGATTCCACAGGGTCTGGGCCTTCCATTTAATCGGCGCACCCTGGGCATGGGCCTTCCGGGTCCCAGCCAGGACGGCTGCTGCACCGATGGCCGCCGCCCCCGTGTTCTTCAAAAAATCTCTTCGCGTCTTTTTCATATCCAGCTCCTTTCTAAAATTTAATCAGGGGGGCTGCGGAATCTCCCCCCCGTCTTGAAAATTCACCTCCGCCCAAAAAGCACTTTCCATTTTTAACGGATATAGCTCGCTAGTCAAGAGTCTTTCTCGCCCCTCCGGGTATCGCGTCCCGGAAACAAAGACAAAATCTGATCCTCCTCTCCACCTGGAAATTTATTCCTGCTATTTTTAAGCTGCGATCCTGGCCATCAAGGATTCTCCCCTTTCCCCGCGATCTTCACCCACCGCATAGAGGACGAGCATTAATATCCCCATGGACATGTCCATTCCCCATATCCTCCTTTATCGAGATTGTCGGGCCTGTACCGCGGCCTGTTCCCTATTCTCCGGTGGGTGTCAAGTTAGAGCCGAATTGTATCCCCGGGGTAAGTCCAAACTTCACGGAAATTGGGCATTTCCCGCCTTAGAAGCATCGCCCCGAGCCAAACTTCCTTGTTATGCGGGAAGTCCTTGTAGCTCTTCCAGGAGATGCCAAGCGTACTCCTGGTTGTGATGGTGAATGGTAATGAACTGAATGACCCGGGGGGGCACCTTGAGATCGAGCACGATCTGAGCAAAACGGTCGGCGGCAATTTCGCCCAGGGATGGAAGACCCGTGCGCAAGCGAATCGGGCCAAGAGTCAGAGTCGGGACCCGATATCCGCAGGTCCCTTCGGTCAGCTTTTTGGCCTCCAGATGATGATAGAGCTCGTGCGCCACATGCACGGGGGTAACATCCTCTAATCCCAAGGCCTTCGCCAAACCGTTCTCCCGGATCAGGCGGTTGGTTTCCTCCACGGAGCGGCTGTAGATGGTAATCGTTGGAGGCCGGTCCCTGTACTCCGAGAAGAGGACCGCTTTCCCGGCTACCATGGCCGTCTCGGCACGGGTTACCCGGACCTGGAGCTTAGAGGCGATCCGTTCTGTTGACCGCCCATACTCAGTTGTGATTTTTTGGGCTGCGGCCTGACCGGCGGCAAAGGCCCATTCGATCGCTTCCCCCTCTTTGGCTGAGGGGAGGCGGCGAAAAAAGGGGTCGTCCCTGAGCATCAGGCAAGCACATCTCCGCTCGGTCGCCTCGACGATGACTTCCGCCATGAAGGATGCCAGGGACTCATTCATCACAGGCCCCGCTGGCCGCGAATCCCTACCACGGCCACAGGCTGGTCCGGGGGGATTCCCTCCAGCTCCGTGGAAACCACCCCCAAGGCTTGATCGACGCTCTGCACCCCGGTCAAGTCCAAAATGTGCCTGCCCACGATGAGAAATAGATCGGGATAGATGATGCTGTCCCCGTTGTAGATGGTCAAGTTCCCCCAGGTTTCCTTCAGCCCCGCGATGGCGCCGGCTCCCGAAAACTGGAATACGGAACCGTCGGACCGTTGCACTTTCACGAAGCCCTGGTTATCAAGCACGCGAACCGGAAAGCGCCTGCTATTAAAGAACTTCCATCGCTTTTCCTCCACCGTCCCCTGGTAAACATGAACCAGACCGGTGCTGGCCTTGAGCGAGACTTTTTCCTCGGGTAGGTTCATCGACTGGGAAGCAATGCGTCGGCGTTCCTCCGGGCTCAGGATTTGGCACATATTCTGCGAGCGCATCTCCATCGTGCCGATGGCCGTCGCCCGGACCCTTCCGGTCTGGGGATTGATTTCTACGAACACTTCGATCGATTCCGGGTTGGCGCAGGCTTTCATGACCAACTGGCGAGCCTCCTGCTTGATCGCCGCGATGTCTTCCACCGAGGGGTTCAGGATCACCCGCTCCACCACGTCCCGGACCATAGCCAGGGCCACCCCGATGGAAGACATCACCTCCGCATCCTGGGGTATGCGGAACTCGAAGCCCATGCGCTTGGCACTGTGCGGGATGAGGGCCGCGGCCCCGCCCCCGCCCCCGACCAAGACGACCTGGTCACGGTCCAGCGCATATTCGGAAATCAGGACATTGATGACCGGGATGACTTTGTCCGTGGCCACGTCGAGGATGCGTCGCGCCGTCTCCTCGGCCGAAACCCCCATCTGTGCGGCCAAAGGCGCAATCGCGCGCCTGGCCGACTCGGGATTCCCGTAGGAGTAGTGTTCAGGCTCGACGATTCCCAGGGCATTGGCGGCGCAGGTATTGGTGAGGGCGTACACTTTTCCGTTCTTCACCCGGACCGCCACAAAGTCGGAGGGGTCTTCCTCTTTGGGTTGGATGAAGACCAGTTCAGGGTCCTCGATCTCGTCGGGCTGGGCGAACGCCGAGTATGGCAATCCCGCGATGTGGGCGCTGCGCGGCCCCACGTCGATAATCTCTTTGCCTTTCACCCGCACCATGCTCCCGCCGGCAATGCCGAGAACCCTTATGTCGAGGGAATTCACGTAGGTACGGTGCCCTCCGACCTCGGCCGATTTAATCGTCGGCCGACCATTGCGGATCACGCCGATGTTGGTGCTCGTGCCCCCGACTTCAAAGAATACCCCGTCCGACACCCGCAGATACATCAGCGCCCCGGCCACGGTGGCCGAGGGCCCCGATAGCATGGTCAGGATGGGGCGCTTGCGCATCTCGGTCACATCCATGACCCCACCGTCTCCCCGCATGATCATGAGCGGGGCCTCAATGCCCGCTTTGCGCACGCTGTCCTCGGTCATGTTGGCCGTTTCCAGCATTTTGGGCAGAATGCCGGCGTTGATCACCGCGGTCCGCGTCCGGATGGTGAGGCCGTAGAGCTTCGAAATGTCATGCCCTCCCGTTGCCGGTACCCCCAGTTGCTGCGCCGTTTCCATTACCACGAGTTCGTTACGGGGGTCGTCGACGCTAAAGGAGTCGGAGGCCACAATGACTTTTGCGCCTCGGCTCAGCAGGTCCTCGATCGACCGTCGAGCCTCCTCCCGGGTCAATTTCCGGGTGTTCAGAAAGGCATGGCAGGTTTTGAGAAACCGGCCGGTCACCAGCGGTATATCGCCGATGAAGGTTTGGTTCTTGGCCAGCAGGCCGCCCACCCCCCCGCTTCCCATCCCGATGATGCCCACCGGGGCCAGGTCCCCCTCGAGCAGGGCATTGGTAGCCTGAGTCGTGCTGTGGGCCAGGAAGACCACGTCACGGGGATCGACGTGGAAATCGGCCAGCGCCCGCTGAAAAACGTGAATCACCCCTTTGGCCACCCCTTCGGCGGCGGCATGGGTCGTAAGAACAGAGGATTTGCCGATGATCTGGAGGGTGTCGTTATGGATGACCACTGCTTTAGTAAAAGTGCCGCCCACGTCAATCCCGATGCGAACTTTGAAACCGCCCATCATTTTTATCCTTGCTGTGACTGAATTTGCCGGCGCCTTTCCCCCGGGGACCATGGGAGGGGAAGTCAGCGTCACCTTCCGGCTCTCCCCTCAGGGTTCGGGTCAGGCCGGTTGCCCATCTTAAGACCAGGGAACCATGAGATAAGCCAGGAAAGCGTTAATAGCCACCATGAGCCATCCCCACGGCAGCGCCGTTTGGAGGAACTGGCGATGGGTCACTTTGGTGTAGCCGATGGTCCATAGAGTCCAGGAGTTGGTAGGGTCCTGGCTGCCTTGAAGGCACAGCGCCCCCCGCCATACGCAGTAGAGGTAAACGGGATTGATCAATTTTGCGTTTAGGAACATGGCCAGAAGTGCCGCCCCCGTTCCCACCGCCGCGAAGGGGCCCCGGTAGATGGCCAGCGGGGCCAGAGCAGCGAAAAAGATGGAGAGGGTTAACGGGGCCTGCGGCAGGAAGGGGGTGAAGACTGGGCTCAGCACCTTTTGCACCTGGGGCAGCTGGCCGCCGATGATCAACATTCCACAGATGATCCACAGGGCGGCAATGGTGGCGATGTCCGGAAAGGCATCATAGAAGGCCCGGTGAAAAAGGTCCACGCTCTCGCGCAGGGTCCGTTTTCCGATGTGCGTTGATACCAGGGCATAAAATACGCCCGCGATGAAGGCCGGGATCATCGACCACTTGAAGAGGATCACCAATAAAACCGGAATGGCCGGAGAAATGTAGGCATACCAGGGGATGGGGACCCTCGCCGCTTGCGGGGGGGCAACGTTTATCGCCGAGAGCTTTCGCACCCCCCGAATCTTCAGTTGATAGAATGACATGGCGCAGGCGGCCAAGATGTACACCGCCCATCCGGTGAAGAAAAAGGTGATATAGGGCTGCTTGTAGGAAATTCCCGGGAACATGGGAACGAAGATGTTGAACTCCACCAGGTTGACGTAATTCCCGGCTCCGATAGCCATGGTGAAAGCGGGCGCGGCAACCCACGGCGGAATGCCCATAGACATCATGATCGGCAGGGCAATCACTCCGATGGAGATGGCCGCCCCGACCCCGTAAATCGAGGTGAAAAGAAGTCCGGTGGTGATGGATACCACCATGGCTACCACCATCGGCCGATCGCCGGCCAGTTCGATTGCCCCCCGAATGATGTTCTCCGCGATGTGGGTTTTAACCAGGGTTTGACCGAACCAGGCACCGAAGACGATGATGACGATCGCCGAAGCATACGCCGTGCCGCCCCTTTCCAGGACCCCCGAGAGGATGTCTTTCCCCGCCTCCCCTTTCCACGGCACCCCGGCCATAACAGCCCATAAAATGGCGAGCACGAGGAGGGAGATGATCGGGCTCTCTCCCTTCATGATGAGTACCACCGCCAGAATATAAATGGCCAGCATCAGGATTCCGATCATTGCATCCATTTCTCGTCTCCCCCTTTCATTGTTGACTCACTCCCTCGAGGATAGGTTCCGGGAGAAAGACCAGGGCCGGCTGCCTCTCCTGGAGGGAAGGATCCTTCTTTCTTCCGGCTTACACTGGGATGGGATAGCGGCCGTATTCAAAGGTTGCTTCGCGCATGGCGTTGAAATTCGCGAGAGGAACGTATTCGGGAATCGAGTTTGCCGAGGCCACGGCATACCCGCCGCCTGGAGCCAGATCGTGGATTCGCTGGCGCACCTCCGCCCGCACCTCCTCGGGAGTTCCCCGGGTCAGGGTATAGATCAGGTCGATATTCCCCAGCAGGGAGAGCCGGGAACCATACTTCTTTTTGACCTCGTTGATGTTCATGGCCTTGGGCTCGATGGGATTCAGTCCGTCGAACCCGCAGGCGACGATGTCATCCAGCACCTGTTGCAGCGCCCCGTCGCTGTGAAACACCGCCAGACGGCCCTTTTCATGAGTAATCCGATTCATCTCCTTGTACCAGGGGAAGAGATGGCGGCGCAGGATTTGGGGACTAACCATGAGGGCGGTGGAAAAGGCGATGTCATCGGCGTGCCAGACCGCGCCGACCCAATCATAGCGAAGCATGTTTTCAAAAACCCGGAACTGGAACTTTCCCACTTTTTCAAACATGCGGGGGACCAGCTCTGGCTCATCGGCCAACGATAGACTCATCCCTTCCAAGCCCATGAGCCACCAGACGTTTGTGAAAATCTTCCCCAGGATGGCCACCACCTTGACCTTAGGAGGCAATAGGGACCCGATCTTTTCAAAGGCGCTGTAGTCCAGGGCATCCGGGTCCGGCCATTGGAATTTCTCGAAGTCCGCTAGGGTGGTGATCAGGCCTTTTCCTTCAGTCGCCCAGGATCGAGCGGAGGTCTCTTCTCGGTCTAAGGCGTAATGAGCTTCGATGGTATGCATGGACTGCTTGCGGATCACATCGGCCAGCTGAAGTCCCTGTTCCAGGGGAACATGGTCGTAACCCGCTCTCCCCCAGAAGCCAACTTCATCCTCCAGCGTGCGAAGCGGCCGACCCAGAATGGCCTCCTTCAAAATCGGATGCACGCTGATATCTCCTAGGGGGACATAATCCGGTTCTCCATTGCGGAGCAATACCGTCCGGAAACGTTCAAAATCTGGCGTTCGCATGGGCGTCCTCCTCAGCTGGAAAGTCAGGTTTGGCTCCCTCTTTCTTTTTCCAGTCTTTCGATTCTGGCCTTCAGCTCGTCTATCTCTTTCCGGGTGGGAATCTTCAGCTTCTGCAAAGCCTCTTCCATCATCTTTTCTACCCTTTGCCCCAGTTCATGACGGGCGTTGCGCGACCTTTCCTTGAGGTCCTGGACAAGTTCCCGCCCTTGCTTTTCGGTAATTTCCCCCTTCTTTACGATCTCCGCTACCGCTTCTTCGATCTTCTCTGCGGTCATGGACGCCAGGCCGGCTCCGAAGTAAATCGTCCTTTTGATGAATTCGAACATAGAACCTCCTCGTAGAACCCGTTCTTTACAAGAAAAGGCATGATCCTTCTCCCGGATCATGCCTTTTCTGAAGCCTCAATCCAACTGTTTTCAAGAGTATTTTACCCGTGGACGACGCTGTCCACGATTTGCCTGAATTCCCCCTCGGTGAGCAGCCCCTTCTTTTCGATGGAGAATTGTTTCACCTTCTGTACGATCGCCTCGCGCTGCTCCGGGGAGGCATCTGCGTTTATGATTTCCAGCCATTCGGCTACGCAATCGATTCCACTGCTTTTTCCCATGACAATCTCAACCGGTTTTTGTCCCACAAGGGAAGGAAGGAAGGGCCCCAGCTCCAAGGGATTCTCAGCCCGGCACCGCCGGACCCAGCTGGCCACGATCCCGGATTCCACGTCCAGCAGGGTCTCCCCCACGATGGGGCGGTTGGAGGGAATCGTGGTGCGGGAGAGCTCTCGCACCAGCTTGGAGAGGGAATAGAATTTTTCGGTCTTGATCCCGATGTCGATCCCGTACATGGTCAGGAGAGCCAGGACCAGCTCCTCCATGGCCGCGTTGCCCGCTCGCTCGCCGATGCCGGTGACCGTGGTATGAGCGACCGTGCATCCGCACCCCAGAGCGATCAGGGTGTTGGCCACGCCCATGCCGAAGTCATCGTGGAAATGGGGTTCCAGGGGCTTCTTCACCCGCTCGCGGATCTTCTTGATCAGGTAGGGGACGGCATGGGGCGAAATCCCCCCGAAGGTGTCCACCACGGCCAGGGCGTCCATATGCCCCTTGGTGGCGATCTCTTCGATCAAGTCCAGGAACCAGTTCAGGTCTGCCCGGGAGGCATCGATGGGGAACCAGACCGTGTAAAGCCCCAATTCCTTGCACAGCAGGGTGGCTTCGATGGACAGGTCGATGGCCTTCTGCAGCTCCCACCCGTAGGCATGCTTGATGATGTGCTCGCTGGAGGGAATCTCCACCACCACCCCTTTGACCCCGCAGTCCTTGGCCAGTTTCACGTCCGCGGCCATGCAGCGGGAGAAAGCGAAGATCTCCGGGCCGAAATTGGCCTGGACGATTTCTTTGATGGCGGCCTCGTCCTCCTTGGAGACCGCGGGCATTCCCGTTTCGATCCGGTGGACTCCCGCCTCGGCCAGAGCCTTCGTGATCCTCAATTTATCTTCCCTCGTGTAAGCAATGCCCGCCTGCTGCTCCCCGTCCCGCAGGGTAATATCGTGGATTTTGATATCCTTGGCTGGGGGAAACTTGAACTGCTTCACCACTTCCGGCGCGTAGTTCCAGGGGCTGACAAACCATTTGTCCGTCTTCCAGGGAGTTCCTTTGATTTTCGGCGCATTCGAGGCCTTCGCTGTTCTTTGAGTCTTGGTGATTTTCGGAGCCTTGGAAGATTTCAAGGCCTTCGGCGCTTTGGTTTTCTTTACTGCTTTCTTTGATCTCTTGGCCGCCTTACTTTTCATTGCCATCCCTTTGATCCTCCTCATGTCGTGTAGTGGTCAGTCCTAAATGTTCAGCAATCAGCGGTCAGCTTTCAGGTACGGGCTGCAGGTCTTTAGCCTTGCCCTGTGCTTATTGCTTGATGCTTATTTCGATTTTTTCCCCTTTTTTTGACTGGCCGTCCATTCCTTGAACTTGGCCAGCTCCTCGGGAATCATGGGGTAGATGTGCTTGGGCTCCGGGAACCTCTTGGCTCTCACATCCTCAACATAATTCGTCAGAGCTTCCGTACAGACCTTGGCCACTTCCGCATAGCGCTTGACGAATTTCGGGGTGAAAGCCTCGAAAACCCCGAGCATGTCGCTGACGATCAGCAGCTGGCCGTCGCAGTGGGGCCCAGCTCCAATGCTCAGGACCGGAATTGTAAGGGTGTCCCGGATATAGCCGGAAACCTCCGGGGGGATGGCTTCCAGAAGAATCAGGGCCGCTCCCGCCTCCTGAACCGCCAGGGCGTCTTCCACCTGGGCTCTGGCGCTGTCCAGGGTACGCCCCTGGGCTTTGAACCCGCCCAGCTGAGAGGAACTCTGAGGGGTCAGCCCGATATGCCCCATAACCAGCATGCCCGCATCTACGATCGCCTTAAGCCGGCTGGCCACGCGCACGCCGCCCTCCAATTTGACGCAGTCCACTCTGGCCTCTTTGTAAAAGCGTCCGGCATTCTCCACCGCCGCCTCGTCGGTCGTCTGGTAAGAAAGGAAGGGCATGTCGCCGATCACGAAGGTGTTTGGGGCTCCGCGGCGGACGGCCTCGGTGTGCCAGATCATCTGGTCCATGGTCACGGGCATGGTTCCTTCGTAGCCGTATACGCACATGCCCAGGGAATCCCCTACTAAGATCATGTCGATCCCCGCCCTTTCGGCGAAAGTCGCGGTGGGATAATCATAGCTGGTGATATAGGTGATCTGCTCGCCTTTCTCCTTCATGGCATAAAAATCTTGTATGCTTTTTTTCTTCTTCACAGCTCCTCCTATCGAAAAAAGAAATATGGGATGATCTATTCTAACCCTGCTTCTATTTCCCTGCAAGGGAGGGATTTAACGATTCCCGCTCAAAGCGGCTCAGTTCTTTTTCCCATCCCTGGCTCTATTTCTGATAGACCCGGATGATATCCTTTAGGATGGCAGCGGCGGCACCCATCGGATTGGACTTTCCCCCGGAGACGGTAATCCGGTCCATGGTGTCAGTAAGGTAGGAGATGGCCTTTTCCGTTCCCCGCACGCTGGCCAAAGGATGGTCCAGGGGTAAAGCCATGGGCGCTACGGAAGCGACTACTCTTCCATCTTTTTTTTCAACCTTGCCGATCAGTTTGATGACCTGGCTCTTCTTCTTGGCTTCTTGAATATCCTCCGGGGTTACGCGGGTAATCCCCTCAACGGGGATATCCTTCAGGGACAGGCCGGCCTGGAAGACCTCGTTGGCGATGAGGAGGATTTTGTTGGCCGTGTCCCTTCCCTCCACATCCAGCGACGGGTCGGGCTCGGCCACGCCCATTCTCTGGGCTTCGGCCAGCGCGTCCTTGTAGGGCGTCCCTTCTTCGTACATCCGGGTCAAGATGTAATTGGTGGTTCCGTTGAGGATCCCTTCGGCGTTCAAAACCTCGGTCCCGGCCAGGCAGGTGAGGCCCACGTCCAGGGTGGGCAGCGCGGCGGCCGTAGCCGCGCTGATCATCATCTTGACCTTCGATTTCTTGGCCAGTTCTTTAAGCCCATGATAGTCGACCACCAGCGGCCCCTTTGCCGCGGTAACTACATGCCGGCTATAGGTCAGAGCTGTACGCAGATGAGTCATCCCGGGCTCTCCATCCTTGATGTTGGTAGGGGTCGTCTCCACGAGCAGGTCCGCCGGGATGGAGGAAATAGCGTCTTTGCCCGAAAGTCCCCTTTTTCCGAAGCCGCGCATTTCCTCCACCCGCCCTCCCTTTTTCAGATGGGCGATCAGGTCTTCCAGGGGCAAGCCGGAGGTGGAGGCCGCCCCCCCTCCGATATCCACTGCGGCGACCACTTTTAGGTTCAGGTCATACCGCTTCTGCAAATCTTTGTTCTTCTGGATGAGCAGATTCACAAAAGCCTGCCCAACCCTTCCCATGCCGCATATGATGATTCGAACATCCATGGATGACTCCTTTTTTCCGCTAGGATTTTCAAATTCCGGGTAAGACTTTTATCTATCAGATCAGAGATATTTTCGCAAGGGTGACTCTCGAAGTGAAAATTGACAACCTAACAGGTTGTGCTATATTTTCATTCCAGTTCCTATCTCCTTCCCAAAAGGAAGAAAGGAAGCATGGGCAACACCCATTCGATTTTACTGAAGACCAAAGGAACCAGGCCCGGTTGGGAGGAATGTTGCGATAGGAGTTCATGCCCCAAAAAGGGACTTTCTTTTCCATTTGGCTATTTAGAGACCATTTGAATGGAAAAACATATCCCAAACTAGTTACGGAGGTAGACCATTGGGAGCCACCATTAAGAGACATCTGGAAGGTGTTCGGGTGATCGATTTGACCGCTTGGCTGGCGGGCCCTTTTCTCACCATGCAGTTGGCTGCCCTGGGGGCCGAGGTGATCAAAATCGAGAGGCCCGGAAGCGGGGACCCTACCCGGGCGAGCGTGCCCTTTGCCGGGCCCAGAGGCGTCGGGTTTGGGAAAAAGGCGCCCGAGGATATTTCGCTCATCAATTTGAAACGGAAC
>Ga0187774_10000671_pt1 | contig 11915 bp, 23 predicted proteins | sample 0216_BV02_MP05_2_FD_133152 | JGI IMG/M metagenome (GOLD analysis project Ga0187774, IMG submission 133152) | Tropical peat soil microbial communities from peatlands in Department of Meta, Colombia - 0216_BV02_MP05_20_MG | ecosystem: Environmental > Terrestrial > Soil > Wetlands > Peat | place... | reverse complement strand
TCGGCTGTGAATCGCCCGAAGTTTTCGGACTGTTCGGTCATTTCTATTTTAGGGACTAATAGCGCAGCCAACGGACTGCCTCCTTTTATGTTACCGCGAGTAATATTCGATAACCGCTTTGCCGTCGAACCGGGCATCCACTTGGTCCGGCGTCGGCAGGGAAATGACCTGTCCGGTAAGAGTCGCCCGGTCAAGGCTCAGCCAGTTCAGCACGGTCTTGGCTTCAATTTCCTGAGAAATGCGTTTAAAATACTCGGTCTTTTTACTACCTTCGCGCCAGGTAATAGTATCGCCTTCTTTCACCAGCGAGGACGGGATATTGGTTCGGCGGCCGTTCACCATGATGTGCCCGTGTCGCACCAGCTGGCGGGCCTGCGGACGGGAATCGGCGAAGCCCAGGCGGTAGACGACGTTATCGAGTCGCCGCTCCAGCAGCACCAGCAGGTTTTCGCCGGTGATGCCGGTCTGCCGCTCGGCCAGCCGGAAGGTCTTTTTAAACTGCCTTTCGAGAGTGCCGTAGGTGTAGCGGGCCTTCTGCTTCTCGCGCAGCTGCAGAGCGCGGTCGGAGAACCGCCGCCGTCGGCGTGCTCCGCCGGCCTGCCCCGGTGCTTTCGGCCTTTTATCCACGGCGCACTTAGGCGTAAAGCAGCGGCTCCCCTTGAGGAAGAGCTTTTCGCCATTGCGCCGGCATAATCGACAGACGGCTCCTGTATATCTCGCCATATTTTACCTCTTTAGACCCGCCGCCTCTTGGGAGGACGACAGCCGGCGTGCGGGATGGGGGTGACGTCCCTGATTCCTGTAATGTATAGTCCCGAGCCCTGCAGGGAGCGTATCGCTGCCTCGCGGCCGCTGCCCGGCCCTTTAATATAGACCTCGACCTGGCGCAGACCGTGAACCATCGCCTTGCGGGCGGCATCGCGGGCGGCCATCTGGGCGGCGTAGGGCGTGCCCTTGCGCGAGCCTTTAAATCCCGCCGTCCCGGAGCTGCCCCAGCCCAGGGCGTTCCCCTGGGGGTCGGTGAGAGTGACGATAGTATTATTGAAGCTGGACTGGACGTAAGCCCGCCCGACCGGGACGGCTTTGCGTTCACGCTTCCTGGCTTTGGCTTTCTTTTTCTGTGGCAACTTTCCTCCTTAATTAAGGCACCAGTCTATTTCTTAGTAGCACCGCGCTTCTGGCCGCGGCCGGCGACCGTTTTGCGTTGACCGCGCTTGGTGCGGGCGTTGGTACGCGTCCGCTGCCCCCGCACCGGCAGGCCGTGGCGGTGCCTGAGCCCGCGGTAGCTCCCGATTTCAATCAGGCGCTTGATGTTAAAGTTTATCTCTTTCCTCAGTTCGCCCTCGACCCTATATTGCTTATCGATAATTTCCCTTATTTTATTGACTTCTTCTTCGGTGAGGTCTTTGACCTTGGTATCCGGGGCGATTTTCGCTTTATCTAATATCTTATAGCTCAGCGACGGTCCGATGCCGTAAAGATACTGCAGCGAGACCCAGGCCTGCTTGTTGACCGGTATGTCTATTCCAGCTACACGCGGCATAATTCCTCCTTTAACCCTGCCTCTGCTTGTGCTTGGGGTTGGTGCAGATAATCCGGACTACTCCGTGCCGCCGTACTACACGGCACTTTTCACATCTTACTTTGATTGACGCTTTTACTTTCATATTATAAGCCTCTTGCCTAATCCGGGTAATCTGTTATCTTTTTTCCTATTTTTAATTCGTTTGCCCTATCCCTTTTATCCCTTTCCCCTGAGGGGAAGGGAGGTATTTATGGAAGAGGAGCTGCGCCCCTCTTAGACGCCCTGTCCTGCTTTTTAATCGTCATTTTAGCCGGTAGGTAATTCTACCACGTTTGAGGTCGTAGGGCGATAGCTCAATCAATACCTTATCGCCGGGCAGGACCCGGATATAGTGCATCCTTATCTTGCCCGAAATATGGGCCAGCACTTCGTGCTTGTTAGGGAGCTCGACGCGGAACATGGCATTGGGCAGCGCCTCAATTACCGTTCCCTCGACCTCGATGGCCTCCTTTTTAGTCATACATTCCCCCGGTCAACACCTCCGCCTCGTTAGTGTTAATAGCGATGGTATGCTCGAAGTGCGCCGCCAGACTACCATCGGCGGTATGCACCGTCCAGTTGTCCGCGGCGACGCGGGTGCGCCAATCGCCGGCGGTGAGCATTGGCTCCAGCGCGAGAGTCATGCCTTTCTTTAAGATAGGGCCGGTACCAGCTTTAAGTCCGTAGGGCGGCTCGGTGCAGTTGGGTATCTGCGGGTCCTCGTGCATCTGCCGGCCGATGCCGTGTCCGGTGTACTCGCGTACTACGGAGAATCCAAGCGATTTGGCGTGATTTTCCACAGCTGTGGAAATATCCCCCAGCCTCCCTCCGGCGCGGGCGGCGGCGATGGCTTTTTGCAGGGCGCCACGCGTAGCTTCGATGAGTTCTGAAGCCCCCCGGCTGACCTTACCGCAGGGGACAGTCACGGCGGCGTCGCCATGAAAGCCGTTATAAATCGCGCCGAAATCAATGGAGACGATATCGCCTTCGTGCAGGGCGCGCTCGCCCGGAATCCCGTGGACAATTTCATCGTTCACCGAAACGCACACCGTAGCCGGATAGCCATGGTAGCCCTTGAAGGAGGAAACCGCCCCCACCCTTTTCAGCTCCCTTTCGGCGATAATATCCAACTCTTTCGTTTTCAATCCTGGCTCAACGCGGTCGGCCAGCTTTTTCAAAATCGTGGCGACGATAACGCCTGACTGCTTCATCGCGGTAATTTCCCCGGCGGACTTGATATAAATGCCCTCGTAGCGCGGGGGATTTTCATCCGTCCTAGCTTCGGTCCGTCCCGATTCTATTTTACGTCCGGCAAATAGTTTTATCATGGCATTTTTCTATCTCAGGGCAGCGACTATCCGGCGGTTCACTTCGGTAGCGCTCCCCTCTCCGTTAATTTCCAGCAATTTCCCGGCTTTTTTATAATAGTCGATAAGCGGGGCTGTCTCCGCAAAATATACTTCCAGCCGCTTGTTTACCGTCGCCGGATTATCGTCGACGCGCTGGTAGAGTTCGCCGCCGCAGCGGTCGCACGCACCTTTTACCTTTGGCGGGCTGTCCACCTCGTGGTAGGGCGCCTGACAAACCCGGCAGATCCAGCGTCCGCTCAGTCTTTTCAGCAATTCTCCTTCCGGGACTTTAATGTATATCGCCTTAGCGATGTCTTTACCCTGTTTCGCCAGGGCTTTATCGAGCGCCCCCGCCTGCCTTATATTCCGGGGAAAGCCATCGAGTATCGCCCCCTTCGCCGTGTCGAGTTCCGCCAGCTTCTCCAGCACCATCCGTATCGTTATCTCATCGGGGACAAGCTGTCCCTTCTCCATAAAGGACGTGGCCTTTTTCCCCAGTTCCGTCTCTTTCTGGAGTGCCTGCCGGAAGAGGTCGCCGGAGGCCACCGGCGTCAGTTTGAGCCTCTCGGCCAGCATCACGGCCTGAGTACCCTTCCCCGCCCCTGGAGCCCCCAGTAAAATAATATACACCTTCGTTCCTACTTAATAAAGCCCTCGTAACGCCGCATGACAAGCTGCGCCTCAAGCTGTTTCATCGTGTCCAGGACGACGCCGACGACGATCAACATGCCCAGGCTGGACAGCTGTATCTGCTGGACGTTAGTTACCGTCTGCGCTAGGAAGGGCATGATCGCCACGAGGGCAAGGAACAGCGCCCCGGCCCAGGTTATCCGGTTGATAACGCCGTTAAGGTAAGTGGCGGTATTTTTACCCGGCCGTATCCCGGGGATGAAGCCGCCCTGCCTCTGTAATGTACCAGGCAAGTCCTGCTGCTGATAAGTGACCATGGTATAGAAAAAGGTAAAACCAATAGATAGCACGAAGTATAAAATCCAGTAAAACCCGAAGGGTGAGGTCGTGGGGGTGAACCAGCGATGGATGGTATCGGCGAAGCTGGTCTGCCCGGATTTTATAAAATAGCTGGCGACGATGCCGGGGAAAATCACCACCGACATGGAAAAGATGAGGGGTATCATGCCGGCGCTATTGACTCTCATGGGGATATGCGTGGAACCCGATTGCCGGTACATGCGACCGCCGCGGAAGACGCTACGGGCGTACTGTACCGGGACACGGCGGTGTGCCTCGGTGAAGAGGACGATGAGCACGATGGTGGCAATCATGATGAGGGCATAGGCGGTCAGGCCTATGGGGTTGCTTCCGGCCAGAGCGCCCTGCCGGATAAGCGTCGGATAGCCAGCGACGATACCGCCGAAAATGATGATAGAGACGCCGTTGCCGATGCCGTATTCGGTAATGAGTTCGCCGAGCCAGACCAGGAAGATGGTCCCGGCGATGAGTGAAATAACGATAGCCGCGGTGGGCATCGCAGAGGTGGTGCTGACGACGCCCGCGTTCCGCAGTATTATCAATTGCCCGTAGCCGGAAAGGCCGGCCAGGGGCACCGTCAACCAGTGCGTGATTAAATTAATCTTGTTACGGCCGCTTTCGCCTTCCTGTGATAATGCTTGAAGGCGGGGGATGATAGGTACCATGAGGGTGATGATAATCGAGGCGGTAATATACGGATAAACACCCATCGAGGCGATACTGAACTGCCTCATGGCGCCGCCGCTGAAGAGGTCGAGCATGCCCAGCAGGGCGTTACTCGCGAAGAGATTACGCAGCGCGTCGAGGTCAACGCCGGGCAACGGCACGTGGGCGATGAATCGGAAAACCACCAGAATGCCGAAAGTTATCAGGATGCGGCGGCGCAGGTCGGGCAGGCTGAAGGCATCAATCATGGCCTGCAGCAGCCGGGGCCTAGTCGTCCTTTGCTGCATGCGCTACCTCCTCCGCAGTACCGCCGGCGGCCTCTATTTTAGCTTTAGCCGAAGCCGAAAATTTATGCGCCCGGACCTTCAGGGGGCGGTCGATATCGCCATCACCCAGCACTTTAACCGGATTTTTTAACGATTTAATAAGGCCGGCAGCCAGCATATTTTCCGGTGTGACTTCGCTGCCGGCTTCAAAGATATTGAGGGCGGCGGTATTGACGGTGCTGTACTCCGTGCGGAAGATATTGGTAAAGCCGCGCTGCCGGGGCAGGCGCTTAATCAATGGCAACTGCCCGCCTTCGAAGCCAGGGCGCATCTTATTATTGCCTGCCCGCGCCTTCTGGCCCTTGCAGCCTCGGCCGGAGAAAGTGCCGTGCCCGCTGCCGTTGCCGCGACCCACCCGCTTGGTGGCATGCCGCGAGCCGGGCGCCGGGGCGATATTATCCTGTCTGACCAATCTCTTCCTCCACTTTGACCAGATGCCTGACCTTGTTAATCATGCCCCTCAATGAGTTAGAATCTTCGTGGACAACGCTCTGGTGGAGTCGGTGAAAACCCAGCGACCGCAGGGTCTGCCGCTGGCTCTTTTCGTAGCCGATGCCGCTTTTAATCCAGGTGATGCGCAGTTTACTCACCGGTCTTTACCTCTGCGGCGCCGGCGACCGCCTTTCTTTTGGCGATGACTTCCTGCGGTATTTTAAGCTGGCTGAGGGCTTTAATGGTCGCCTTGGCGACGTTGATATTGTTGGACGTGCCGAGCGATTTCGTTAAAATGTCCTTCACGCCGCAGGCTTCCAATACCGCCCGTATGCTGCCGCCGGCGATGACGCCGGTGCCCGGCATGGCCGGTTTGAGTAGGACGGTGGCCGCGCCGAAGCTGGTCTCAATCTGGTGCGGGATGGTGCTGCCGGCGAGCGGCACTTTGATTAAATATTTCCTGGCCTGAGCGCCGCCCTTGCTTATCGCCGTGGGGACTTCATTGGCTTTACCTATCCCCACCCCGACATGCCCCGCGCCATCGCCGGTGACCACCAGGGCGCTGAAGCGGAGACGCTTGCCGCCCTTCATCACCTTGGCGACGCGGTTAACGGCGATGAGCTTATCGTTCAGGTTCAGCTCGGTCGGGTCAATTCTACTTAGTGGTTGCTTCATAAGTCCTGCTGTGTCCTCTCTTAGAACTTGAGTCCGCCCTTCCGGGCAGCCTCCGCCAGCGCCTTGACGCGACCGTGGTAGAGGGAGCCACCGCGGTCGAAGGCGACCTGGCCGATGCCTTTCTCTATAGCGCGCCTGGCCAGCAGAGCGCCGACCATTTCCGCCTTGCCGGTCTTCTTTTTACCCTTGGAATCGGCGGCTATCTCCGCATCGAGGGTCGAGGCGGTGACCAGGGTGTGTCCGCGCGAGTCGTCGATTACCTGGGCATAGATATGGTTGAGGCTGCGGAAAACGCAAAGTCGCGGCCGGTCTGCGGTGCCGCTGACCTTCTGCCTCACGCGTCGGTGCCTCCGATTACGCGCTTCGATATTGGTCGACTTGCTCATGCTTCCTTCCTGCCGACGATCTTGCCGGCTTTGCCCGGCTTGACGCGGATTATTTCGCCGGCATATTTAATGCCCTTGCCTTTATAGGCATCCGGCGGGCGTAAGGCCCGGATATTCGCCGCCATTTCGCCGACATCTTCTTTATTGATGCCGCTGACCTTTATCCTGTTGGTGCCCTCCACGCTAAGAGTTATCCCGGGCGGCGGCTTGAGCTCCACCGGATGAGAAAGCCCCACGCGGAGGTTTATTTTGTCTCCGGATTTCTCAGCGCGATAGCCCACTCCCACTATTTCCAGTGTCTTCTCAAAGCCTTTGGATACTCCCTCGACCATATTGGCCAGGATAGTCCGCGTCATCCCATGATAGGCACGGTGTTTACTGCTATCGCTGGGCCGGGAAACGATGAGCTTGCCGTCCTCTATCTTAACGAGCATTTCCGCGGGAATGGTGCGGCTCAACTCGCCTTTGGGCCCTTTGACGCTGATATTTTCGCCTTTAATGTTTACCGTCAAGCCGGACGGCAAGACTATTGGCATTTTACCTATTCGGGACATTTTTTAATCCTACCAGACATAGCATAATATTTCGCCGCCGGAGCCCTGTTTCCAGGCCTGCTGCCCGGTCTTGAGGCCGGTGGACGTGGAAAGAATCGAGATACCCAGCCCGCCGTAAACGCGCGGGATTTCCTTCTTGTGCACATATATCCTCAGGCCGGGCTTGCTGATACGCCTCAGCCCCGATATGGCGGGTCGGTTATTTTCCATGTAGCGGAGCTGTATTTTAATGGTCCGGTGCGGTTTGCCCCGTACCACCTCGTAGTCGGTAATAAAGCCTTCCTCCTTGAGAATCTTGGCGATGGCAAGCTTTATCCTTGAGGCGGGTACGAGGACGCTGTCATGCCTCACCATGATGGCGTTACGTATCCGGGTCAGCATATCGGCGATGGGGTCGGTGGCGATCATACCTGTCATCTTACTTCTTTACCTTACCAGCTTGACTTTCTTACCCCCGGGAGCTGGGCTTCCAGGGCCAGTTTCCGAAAACATATCCGGCAAACGCCGAACTTACGGATATAAGCGCGCGGCCGCCCGCATATCCGGCAGCGGTTGTGTTTTCGTACCGCGAACCTGGGCGTACGCTGCGATTTTATTACCAACGATTTTTTGGCCATATTTAGCTTTCTCCATCTTTGGCGAAGGGCATGCCGAGCAGTTCGAGCAGACGTTTGCCGTCCTCATCATTTTTAGCAGTAGTGACTATAGATACCTCCAGCCCGCGTACCTTATCGATTTTATCATATTCGATTTCCGGGAAAAGTATCTGCTCCTTGAACCCCAGGCTATAATTGCCGCGTCCATCGAAGGAGTCCGGAGATACCCCCTGGAACTCGTGCATGCGGGGGAGCACCGCGTTGACCAGTTTATCGAGGAAATCATACATGCGGTCGCCCCTCAGCGTTACCGTCAGTCCTATTGGCATCCCCGCCCTCAACCGGAAGGCGGCGATGGACTTCTTGGAACGAGTGACGACCGCGTGCTGGCCGGCGATGGTTTGCAGGTCCGCCTGCGCCGCTTCCAGCGCCTTGGCGTTGGTAATCGCCTCGCCCAGGCCGATATTGAGCACGATTTTCTCAAGGCGCGGCACCTGCATAACGTTCCTGAACCCGCCGGTTTCCATCATGCGGGGCACGACTTCCTGTCGGTACTTTTCCTTTAGTCTGGACATTTATTCGACCACCTCGCCGCAGGCGCGGCAGAACCTTACTATCCGGCCGTCTTCGAGCTTTTTATAGCCGATGCGCCCCGGCTTATTGCACTTGTTGCAGAGGAGCATCAAGTTGGCGACGTCCATCTTCGCCTCCAGGTCGATGATGCCGGCTTGCCGGGCGACGCCCCTGGCTTTGGAGTGCTTTTTCACGATGTTGATGCCTTCCACGATTACCTTCTGCTCGCGGGGATAGGCGAAACGCACCTTGCCCTTTTTTCCGCGGTCTTTTCCTTTGATGACCAGCACCGTATCGTCTTTGTGTATTTTCATTTTCTGCCTTTATAAAACCTCCGGTGCCAGCGAGATGATTTTGGTATACTGCTTGTCCCGCAGCTCTCTGGCTACCGGCCCGAAGATGCGCGTCCCCTTGGGGTTGTTTTTATCGCTCAGGATGATGGCCGCATTTTCGTCGAACCTGATGTAGGAGCCGTCGGGGCGGCGGTAGGGGTGGGCAGTGCGGATAATGACCGCCCGTACTACATCGCCCTTCTTGGTGGCGGCGTTGGGTATCGCCTTTTTCACGGAGGCGACGATGGTATCCCCGATATAGGCGTAGCGGCGCCGGGAACCACCGAGCACGTTAATGCACATGATTTCCCGCGCCCCGGAATTGTCCGCCACTTTGAGTCGACTCTGCATCTGTATCATAATTCTTCACCAGAAATCTAGTTCGTGATTTCCCCCGGTTTTATCTCCGCTACCTCTCCCTTAATGATTATCTCCACGACACGCCAGCGCTTTAATTTCGAGAGCGGGCGGGTCTCCTCGATACGCACCTTATCGCCTATTTTGCATTGCTTCTTTTCATCGTGGGCGTAGTATTTCACGATTCTCCGGATGGTCTTTTTATAAATCGGGTGTTTCCTGGGCGTGTCCACGGCGACGATGACGGTCTTATCCATTTTGTTGCCGATAACCTCGCCGACCCTGGTCTTGCGCTTTGTTTCCATATCTTCAGGCCTGCCTTATCCCCAGTTCTCTTTCGGTAAGCAGGGTATTCAATCGAGCGATATTTCTCTTGACCCGCCGCACCTCGCGGTGGTTGACAAGTTGCTTGGTACTAAGGCGAAAGCGCAGGTTAAAAAGTTCCTGGTGCGCTTCTTCCAATTGTTTTTTAAGCTCTTCGGTACTGAGGACTCTAATTTCCTTTGTCTTCGCCATAATTATTTCCTATCCGGCCGTTTCGCTCAAGGCGACCGACTCTTTCTGGACGAAGCGTGTTTTCAGGGGCAGTTTATGGGAGGCCAGGCGTATCGCTTCCTTGGCCACCGGTTCCCCGACCCCTGCCATCTCGAACATCATGCGGCCCGTCTTGACGACGGCCACCCAGTGGTCGGGCAGGCCTTTACCGCTGCCCATACGGGTCTCCGCCGGTTTCTTGGTGACCGGTTTGTCCGGAAAGATGCGTATCCAGACCTTGCCGCCGCGACGTATATAGCGCGTGATGGCCCGCCGGGCTGCCTCGAGCTGGGCGGCGGTCACCCAGGCCGATTCGAGCGCCTGCATCCCGAAATCGCCGAAGCTAAGAGTATTACCGGCCGTGGCGTTACCGCGACGACGGCCCCGCTGGGCTTTGCGATATTTAACGCGTTTGGGTTGCTCCATGACTGGTGCCTCTTATTTTCCCTTCGCTTTCGACTTGGTTGTTTTCTTAGCCGCCGTCTCCTTGGCTTTAGCTTTAGCTTCAGGTTTGGCGGCCGCTTTTTTACGGGGTTTTGGCGGCACCGCGGGTGCAGCGGCGGCTTTGGCAGCTGGCTTTTTAGTCGCGGGAGCCTTGGCTTCTTCGGGTTTCGCCTCTGCTGCCTTAACTTTCTTTTTCGCCCTGGGCCTGGCCGGTTTTTCTTGCGGCTTAGCTTCGGTTACCACTTTGGCCGCTGCCTTTACCGGTTTTTCTTTCGGTGTAGCTGCAGGTACTGCCTTGGCCGCCGCTTTAACCGGCTTTTCTTTTACTGCGGCCGTAACTATTTCAACAGGTTTCTTCACCGGTTTTTCTTCCGGGGTGACCGTTTCGACAAGTTTCTTGAGTTTCTCTTCGATGACTGCCGGTTTTTCTTCTACCGCAGCCGCAGGAGCTGCTTCCGCCGCGGCCGGTTTCTCTTCGGCAGCCTCAACTTTAAGCTCGGGCATGACCTGTCCTTTATATATCCAGACTTTCACGCCGATGCGCCCCAGCGTAGTATGCGCCTCGGTGAAACCGTAATCGATATCCGCCCTTAAAGTATGCAGGGGCACCTGTCCCTGGTGTGAAGTCTGGCGGCGGGCGATTTCCGCATTGCCCAGCCGGCCGGCGGTGCTGACCTTGATGCCTTTGGCCCCGGCTTGGATGGTGCGGAAAATGGCCTGTTTCATGGCCCGCCGGTAGGCTACGCGCCGCTCGATCTGTTCGGCGATGGACCTGGCCACCAGGTAGGCATCCAGTTCCGGCTGGCGGACTTCCTGTATGTTTAATCTTATCTTTTTGCCGATAAGTTTCTCTAGGAACTGCCGCATCTCATCAACGCGCTGGCCGCCCCGCCCGATAACGATACCAGGCCGGGCCGTATGCAGGGTAATGGTCACGTCCTTGGCCTGGCGGTCGATTTCTATCAGGGAGATGGCGGCCTCAGGATATTTATGCCTGATGGCCTCCCGGAGCGTATTATCTTCCAGGACGAACTCGGCATAATGAGTCTCGCTGTACCACTTGGACTGCCAATCTTTAATAATGCCAAGCCGGAAACCTATCGGGTGAACTTTATGGCCCAATTAAACCTCCTCCGATATGATAACAGTGATGTGGCTGGAATGTTTCTTGATAGGGCTGGCCCGCCCCCGCGAGCGGGGCCGATAACGCTTCATGACGCGCGCTTCATCCACATAGATTTTCACAATCTTTAAATCGGCGGGGTCCATCTGGAAATTATTCTCGGCGTTGGCCGCCGCCGATTTCAACAGCTTGGAGAGATACTTCGCCTTGGGCGTCCGGGTGAAGTGGAGCAATGTCAGGGCTTCGTTGACTTTCTTGCCCCGCACCAGGTTCACCAGCGGTCGCATCCTCTTGGTGGACAGGCCGGTATCTTTGGCTACAGCTTTGACTTCCACTTTAACTCACAATTCTCGTTTATTCCGCCGGCGCTTCCACCGGTTTCTTCTTGGCGGTCTCGGCCTTGGCCACATGGCCGCGGAAGGTGCGCGTCGGGGCGAATTCGCCGAGCTTGTGGCCGACCATATTTTCGTTGATATAGATGGGCACGTGCCGACGCCCGTCATGGACGCCGATGGTCAGCCCCACCATCTGGGGCAGTATCGTCGAGCGGCGCGCCCAGGTCTTGATGACGGTCTTCTTGCCCGAGCGTATGGCCGCGTCCACGTGCTTCATCAGCTTGGCGTCAATCGCTGGTCCTTTTTTCGTTGACCTTGACATTTTCCCTCGCTAGCCGCCCTTCTTACCGCGGCGTTTCACAATCATTTTATCGGAAGCCTTCGGCTGGCGGGTCTTATAGCCCATGGCGGGTTTGCCCCAGGGTGTTTTGGGCCCGGGCATGCCGATGGGGGTGCGCCCTTCGCCGCCACCATGGGGATGGTCGCGCGGGGACATGGCGGAGCCCCTCACTGTAGGCCGCCAGCCCATGTGACGTCTTCGTCCCGCTTTGCCCAAGCTGATGTTCTGGTGTTCCAGGTTGCCAATCTGTCCGACGGTCGCCATGCAGTCGCCCCGCACACGGCGGATTTCCCCGGAAGGCAGCCTCAGCAGGACGTACTCGCCTTCTTTGACCATCAG
>Ga0187774_10000670_pt1 | contig 11926 bp, 9 predicted proteins | sample 0216_BV02_MP05_2_FD_133152 | JGI IMG/M metagenome (GOLD analysis project Ga0187774, IMG submission 133152) | Tropical peat soil microbial communities from peatlands in Department of Meta, Colombia - 0216_BV02_MP05_20_MG | ecosystem: Environmental > Terrestrial > Soil > Wetlands > Peat | place... | reverse complement strand
GTGCGCGACCTGATCGTCGACATGACGCAGTTCTTCGACCAGTACCATTCGATCAAGCCGTACCTGATCAACCACGACGCGCCGCTGGAGCGCGAGCGGCTGCAGTCCCCGGAGGAGCGCGAAGAGCTCAACGGCCTGTACGAGTGCATCCTGTGCGCCTGCTGCTCGACCTCGTGCCCGTCGTTCTGGTGGAACCCCGACAAGTTCGTCGGGCCGGCCGGGTTGCTGCAGGCGTACCGCTTCATCGCGGACTCGCGCGACCGGGCGACCGCCGAGCGCCTTGACAACCTCGAGGACCCGTACCGCCTGTTCCGTTGCCATACGATCATGAATTGCGTCGACGCATGCCCGAAGAATCTCAATCCGACGCTGGCGATCGGAAAGATCAAGGAGCTCATGGTTCGGCGCGCAGTGTGATGGATCGACTGACGCACGATCGTCTGAAGTGGAAATGCCGCCGCGGGTTGCTCGAGCTCGATCTGGTGCTGGAGCGGTTCATGCAGGGCCAGGCGGGCCGGCTGGACGCCGAGGAGCTGGCGCGCCTGGACGAGCTGCTCGAGCTCGCGGACAACGAGCTGTGGGACATCGTGAACGGCCGCAGCGACGGATACGAAGCGCATCTGTGCGGCGTCGTGCAGCGCCTCAGGGCGAGTTGACAAGGAGATGACCGTGGACAAGCAAGCCAACCTCAAACTGCCCGACGGGCGCAGCATCGAATTCCCGATCCTGTCCGGATCGGTCGGACCGGACGTTGTCGACATCCGCGCGCTGTACGGCAAGCTGGGCGTGTTCACCTACGACCCGGGCTTCCTGTCCACCGCGAGCTGCGCCTCGACGATCACCTACATCGACGGCGACGCTGGCGTGCTGCTGTACCGCGGCTACCCGATCGAGCAGCTCGCGCAGCACTGCGATTTCCTCGAGGTGTGCTACCTGCTGCTGAACGGGGAACTGCCGAACCAGCAGCAGAAGAAGGAATTCGACGGAATTGTCACGCAGCACACGATGGTGCACGACCAGTTGAACCGCTTCTTCACCGGCTTCCGGCGCGACGCGCATCCGATGGCGGTGCTGGTCGGTGTGGTGGGCGCTCTGTCGGCCTTCTACCACGATTCGCTCGACATCGCGAACCCGGATCATCGCAAGATCTCGGCATTCCGCCTGATCGCCAAGCTGCCGACGATCGCGGCGATGGCCTACAAGTACAACATGGGCCAGCCGTTCATGTATCCGCGCAACAACCTCTCATACACCGCGAACTTCATGCGCATGATGTTCGCCGTGCCCTCGGAGGATTACGTCGTCAACGACGTGCTGGTGCGCGCGCTGGACCGCATCCTCATTCTGCACGCCGATCACGAGCAGAACGCCTCGACCTCGACGGTGCGGCTGGCGGGCTCCTCCGGCGCCAATCCCTTCGCCTGCATCGCGGCCGGCATCGCCTGCCTGTGGGGTCCGGCGCACGGGGGGGCGAACGAGGCGGCGCTGCAGATGCTCGACCACATCGGCGACGTCTCCAAGATCGGCGAATTCATCAGGCAGGTGAAGGACAAGAACTCGCACGTCAAGCTGATGGGCTTCGGGCACCGCGTCTACAAGAACTACGACCCGCGCGCGAAGCTCATGCGCGAGACCTGCCACGAGGTGCTCGCCGAGCTCGGACTGGAGAACGACCGGATGTTCAAGCTCGCCATGGCGCTGGAGAGGATCGCGCTCGAGGACGAGTACTTCGTGTCGCGCAAGCTCTACCCGAACGTCGACTTCTACTCCGGCATCGTGCAGCGCGCGCTCGGCGTTCCGGTGAGCATGTTCACCTGCATCTTCGCGCTGGCGCGCACCGTGGGCTGGATCGCGCAATGGAACGAGATGGTCGCAGACCCGGATCAGAAGATCGGACGGCCGCGCCAGCTGTACAAGGGTGCGACGCGCCGCGACGTGCAGCCGATCGACAAGAGGTGAGCGCCATGATGAAGGAACTGCTCGGCAACTCGTACCTGTTCGGCGGCAACGCGCCGTTCATCGAGGAGCTCTACGAGCAGTACCTGTCCAATCCTGGGTCGGTGCCCGGGGAGTGGCGCGAATACTTCGACCAGATGCAACAGCTGCCGGGGGCGGCTGGCGCGGCGCGCGACGTGGCGCACGCGCCGGTGGTCGAATCGTTCGTGCAGCGCGCGCGTACGGGCGAGCTGGCCGGTCGCGGCGCGCCGCAGATCGACGTTGCGCACGAGCGCCTGCAGGTTTCCGCGCTCCTGCTCATCACCGCTTACCGCATCTCGGGCGCGCGCTGGGCGACGCTCGATCCGCTCAAGCGCATGACGCGCCCGGCGGCGCCCGAGCTCGAGGCCGCCTACTACGACCTGAAAGAGGCGGATCTGGACCGGGAAGTGAACGCCGGTTCCTTCGTCGGCCTGGACCGCACCACACTCAGGAACCTCATCCAGGCGCTGCGCGAAACCTACTGCGGCAACGTGGGCTACGAGTACATGTTCATCAGCGAGCGCGTCCAGCGCGACTGGATCCAGCAGCGCGTCGAGCCGCTGCGCGGCACGCCGCGCTTCGCTCCGGAAGTGCAGAAGCGCCTGCTGCAGAAGCTCACCGAGGCCGAGCAGCTCGAGCGCTATCTGCACACGCGCTACGTCGGGCAGAAGCGCTTTTCCCTCGAAGGCGGCGAGAGCCTGATCCCGTCGATCGACGAGCTGATCCAGCGCGCCGGGGGGACCGGAGTGCAGGAGTTCGTGATCGGCATGGCGCACCGCGGGCGGCTGAACGTGCTGGTGAACGTCCTCGGCAAGACGCCGCAGGAGCTGTTCCTCGAGTTCGAGGGGAAGGCGGCGCACGAGCTCACGGCTGGCGACGTCAAGTACCACAACGGATTCTCCTCGGACATCTCGACTCCGGGCGGGCCGGTGCACATCTCGCTCGCCTTCAATCCCTCGCACCTGGAGATTGTGAACCCCGTGGTCGAGGGCTCGGTGCGTGCGCGCCAGCGCCGGCGCGACGACAAGACCGGCGCGGAGGTGCTGCCGATCCTGATCCACGGCGACGCCGCATTCGCGGGCCAGGGCGTGGTGATGGAGACGCTCAACCTCTCGGGGACGCGCGGCTACGGCACCGGCGGCACTGTGCACATCGTCGTCAACAATCAGATCGGCTTCACGACGTCCGATCCGCGCGACACGCGCTCGACCATCTACTGCACCGACGTGGCGAAGATGGTCGAGGCGCCGATCTTCCACGTGAACGGCGACGATGCCGACGCGGTGTTGTTCGTGACGCAGCTTGCGCTCGACTTCCGCCGGCAGTTCAAGAAGGACGTGGTGATCGACCTGGTGTGCTTCCGAAAGCTCGGCCACAACGAGCAGGACGAGCCGTTCGTCACGCAGCCGCTCATGTACAAGAAGATCGCCCAGCACCCTGGCACGCGCAAGCTGTACGCAGACAGGCTGGCGGCGCAGGGCGTGATCCAGGCCGGCGAAGCCGAGGAGATGATCAAGAAGTACCGCGGAGACCTGGACGCGGGCAGGCTGAGCGCCAACCCGGTGATCTCGAACTTCAAGAGCAAGTTCGCGGTCGACTGGGCGCCGTTCCTGAACACCAAGTGGACCGATGCGGCGGACACGCACGTGCCGCTCGCCGAGCTGCAGCGCCTGGCCGAACGTGTCACGTCGGCGCCCGACGACTTCAAGCTGCACCCGAGCGTCGAGCGGGTGATGCAGGCGCGCAAGCAGATGGCCGAAGGCAAGCTCCCGGTGGACTGGGGCATGGCCGAGACGCTCGCCTACGCGAGCCTGCTGTCGAATGGCTACGACGTGCGCTTGTCCGGGCAGGACAGCGGCCGCGGCACCTTCGCGCACCGCCACGCGGTGCTGCACGACCAGGACCGCGAGCGCTGGGACCAGGGCACTTACACGCCGCTGTCCAACATCTCCAAGGACCAGGGCTCGTTCGTGGTCATCGACTCGGTGCTATCGGAGGAGGCGGTGCTCGGCTTCGAGTACGGCTACGCGACCGCCGAGCCCAACGCGCTGGTCATCTGGGAGGCCCAGTTCGGAGACTTCGCCAACGGCGCGCAGGTGGTGATCGACCAGTTCATCAGCTCGGGCGAGGCGAAGTGGGGTCGGGTCTGCGGCCTGACTTTGTTGCTGCCGCACGGCTACGAAGGTCAGGGGCCCGAGCACTCTTCGGCGCGACTCGAGCGCTACCTGCAGCTGTGCGCCGAGCACAACATGCAGGTCTGCGTGCCGTCGAACGCCTCGCAGATCTTCCACCTGCTGCGCCGCCAGATGCTGCGCCCGTTCAGAAAGCCGCTGGTGGTGCTTACGCCCAAGTCGCTGCTGCGCAAGAAGGAAGCCTCGGTGCCGATCAGGGAGCTCGCCAACGGGTCGTTCCTCACGGTGGTGCCGGAAATCGATGGGCTCGATCCCAAGGAGGTGACGCGCGTCGTCGCCTGCTGCGGCAAGGTGTACTACGACCTGCTCGCCGCGCGGCGCGAGCGGCGTCACGACAGCGTGGCGATCATCCGCGTGGAGCAGCTCTATCCATTCCCGCACAAGCAATTCGCGGCCGAGCTCAAGCGCTATCCGAACGCGCGCGAGGTCGTCTGGTGCCAGGAGGAGCCGCAGAACCAGGGGGCCTGGTACCAGAGCGCGCATTACTTCAACGAGAACAAGCGCCCGGAACAGAAGCTGCACTACGTGGGTCGGCCGCCGTCCGCCGCGCCGGCCGGAGGGTACCTGGCCAAGCACCAGGCGCGCCAGGTTGCGCTCATCGACATGGCATTCGGGAAATTCAAATAGCAGGCAGAATCTGACGCATTGCCCGGCGCGTTACGCGCTGGTTTTTCGCCAACCCGGGCGAGGCTAGGCCGAACCCGGGGAAAAATCGAACGGGAGAGTGAAGTGATCGTCGAGGTGAAGGTGCCGCAGCTCTCGGAGTCGGTCTCCGAGGCGACGCTGCTCGAGTGGCACAAGAAGGAAGGCGAGCCGGTGTCGCGGGACGAGAACCTGATCGACATCGAGACCGACAAGGTGGTCATGGAGCTGCCGGCGCCCGTCGACGGCGTGCTGATCAAGATCATGAAGCAGACCGGCGGCGCGGTGAGCGCCGGCGAGGTGATCGCGACCATCGACACAGATGTGCGCGCGAGCGCCGCGCCGCCTGCGGCCGCGCCGGTGGCGAAGCCGGCGCCCGCGCCGCACGCGCCCGCGCCGAGCGCCAGGCAGGCGCCGCCGGTCATGCCCGCGGCGCAGAAGCTCGCGGCCGAGCAGGGCATCGACACCGCGCGCATCCAGGGCAGCGGCCGCGACGGGCGGGTGACAAAGGCCGACGTGCTGGCGCATGTAGGCAAGCCGGCCTCCTACGCGACGGCTCAGGTTGAAGCACCGACTCCCCCGAAAATCCCGTTGACGCAGCCCGCGACACCCATCGATGTGGAACGCATTCTCGGCAACCGGCCGGAGCAGCGCGTGCCGATGTCGCGGCTGCGCGCGCGCATCGCCGAGCGGCTGGTGCAGTCGCAGTCGACGGCGGCGATCCTGACGACCTTCAACGAAGTCAACATGCAGCCGGTGATGGACCTGCGGCGCAGGTACCAGGAGCGCTTCGAGAAGGAACACGGGGTCAAGCTCGGCTTCATGTCGTTCTTCGTCAAGGCGGCGGTTGCCGCGCTGAAGAAGTACCCGGTGGTGAACGCCTCGGTCGACGGCAGCGACGTCGTCTACCACGGCTACTTCGACATCGGAATCGCGGTCGGCAGCCCGCGCGGGCTCGTGGTCCCGATCGTGCGCGACTGCGACCAGCTGTCCTTCGCCGCGATCGAGAAAAAGATCGCCGATTTCGGCAGGCGCGCGCAGGACGGCAAGCTCGGCATCGAAGAGCTGACCGGCGGCACGTTCTCGATCTCGAACGGCGGCGTGTTCGGCTCGCTGCTCTCGACCCCGATCATCAATCCGCCGCAGTCCGCGATCCTCGGCGTGCACGTCACCAAGGAGCGCCCGGTGGTGGAGAACGGGCAGATCGTGATCCGGCCGATGAACTACCTGGCGCTCTCTTACGACCACCGCATCATCGACGGCCGCGAGGCGGTGCTGTTCCTGGTGGCGCTCAAGGAGGCGCTGGAGGACCCGGCGCGGCTCGTTCTGGAGATCTGACGCCATGTCGCTCGCCGACGAGATCGCCAAGCTTCACGAGCTGCTCGAAAAAGGCGCGCTCACGAATGCTGAATTCGAACGCGCCAAGGCGCGCTTGATCGACGGCGCCGCATCGGACACGGGCGCGGGCCCCGCGATCAACGGCTTGCGGTTATCGCGGACGGACCGGTGGATCGCGGGCGTGTGCGGCGGGCTTGGGCGCCTCACCGGTGTCGAGAGTTGGGTGTGGCGCATCCTGTTCGTGCTCGGCCTAGTGCTGGGCGGCTTCACCTTGTTCGCATATGTCGTTCTCTGGATCTTCGTGCCGCGCGAGCGGCAATAGGGAAGATAGCCATGGCGCAAAGTTTCGACGTGGTGGTCATCGGCGCGGGGCCGGCGGGCTACATCGCGGCGATCCGCGCCGCGCAGCTCGGGCTCGCGACCGCATGCATCGAGAACTGGAAGACGCCGGACGGCCAATACGCGCTCGGCGGCACCTGCCTGAACGTCGGCTGCATTCCATCCAAGGCGCTGCTCGAGTCCTCGGAGAACTACGAGCGGGTGCAGCACAAGTTCAAGGTACACGGCATCCACGCAAGCGGCGTGAAGCTCGACCTCGCCGCCATGCAGGCGCGCAAGGAGAGAATCGTGCGCAAGATGACCGGCGGCATTGCCGGCCTGTTCAAGAAGAACAAGGTGACCTGGCTGCAGGGCCACGGCAGGCTGCTGTCGGGCGGCACCACCTGGAAGGTGGAGGTCAAGGGAGACAAGGACGCCGAGACCGTCGAGGCGAAGAACGTGATCATCGCCACGGGGTCGAAGGCGCGCCACCTGCCCGGCGTGCCGGTCGACAACAGGCTCATCTGCGACAATGACGGCGCGCTCGCCTTCGATGCGGTACCGGCGCGCCTGGGCGTGATCGGCGCCGGCGTGATCGGGCTGGAGCTCGGCAGCGTGTGGCGCCGGCTGGGCGCGCAGGTCAAGATTCTCGAAGCGCTGCCCGGCTTCCTCGCCGCGGCCGACGAGGCCATTGCGCAGGAGGCGTGGAAGATCTTCACGCAGGAGCAGGGCCTCGACGTCGAGCTGGGGGTCGTCGTCGGGCCCGTGAATCAAACAAAGAAAGCCATTACTATTCAGTATACTAAGTCTGATAGTTCATCCAGAACATTGGAAGTGGACCGGCTCGTCGTATCGGTCGGGCGAGTACCGAACACGGACGACCTGGGTGCCGAGAACGTCGGCCTGAAGATCGACGCGCGCGGCCTGATCGAGGTGGACAAGAATTGCCGCACCAGCCTGCCGCGGCTGTTCGCGATCGGCGACGTGGTGCGCGGGCCGATGCTCGCGCACAAGGGCGAGGACGAAGGCGTAATGGTCGCCGAGATCATCGCCGGGCAGCACGGCCACGTGAACTACGACGCGATTCCGTGGGTGATCTACACCGCGCCGGAGATCGCCTGGGTCGGCAAGACCGAGAAGCAGCTGAAAGACGAGGGCGTGAACTACCGGGCCGGGCGCTTTCCGTTCGCCTACAATGGTCGCGCGCTCGGCCGCGACGAGCCGGAGGGCTTCATCAAGGTGCTGGCCGACGCCACGAGCGACCGGGTGCTGGGGGTGCACGCGATCGGCGGGCAGGCCTCGGAGCTCATCGCGGAGGCGGTGATGGCGATCGAATTCGGCGCCTGCTCGGAGGACATCGCGCGCATCTGCCACGCGCATCCTTCGATGTCTGAAGTGATGCGCGAGGCTGCGCTCGCGGTCGACAAACGCGCCTTGAATGGGTGATCTATGCTGCGCGCACATTTCTTCGTATTTGTCCTTGCCCTGCAAAGCCTCACGCTTTCTGGCTGCGTGGTCTACGGGCCTTACCCGGCGACGCAGCCGGCGAACTTCGACCATGCCTGGCACGCGGCGCTCGGCGGCGTGCAGGACGCGGGCGTGCAGGTGACCGCGGCGGACCCGGCGACGGGGCTCATTCGCGGCACCAAGGATGGCATCGACGTGACGGTGGTCGTCGCGCGGCAGCCCGATGGCAGCGTACGCGTCCAGTTCGACGCGAAAGGCCCGACGCAGCGCGACCCGGGGCTCAGCCAGCGCTTCTCGCAGGCCTACGACCGGCGCATGGGCCGGTGAGCCGGCCCCGGTCGCGCAGGCCTCGATGAACGCTGCGACGGGCCTCGACGTCGTCTCGCTCTACCGCCAGCAGGTCGCGAGCCGCGGGTTTGTTTCGGACGCCGCGCAATGGCGCGCGGTCGAGCGCCTGCAGCGCCTGTACGAGGAATGGCGCGCGTACAAGGCGCGCCGCAGCACGGCGCTCAGGCGCCTGCTGGTCAAGCCGCCGCTTCCGCGGGGCGTGTACCTGTGGGGTGGCGTGGGGCGCGGCAAGAGCTTTCTGATGGACAGCTTCTTCCTGTGCGTGCCGCTGGTGAGGAAGCGCAGGGTGCATTTCCATCATTTCATGCGCGAGCTGCACCGCGAGTTGGACCAGCTTAAGGGCACCGAGGACCCGCTCGCGGCCGCCGCCGCGCGCACCGCGCGCCGCTGGCGCCTGATCTGCTTCGACGAGTTCCACGTCTCCGACATAGCCGACGCGATGATCCTCGGGCGCTACCTCGAGCAGGTGATGGAGCGCGGCGTGGTGATGTGCATGACCTCGAACTACGCGCCGGGCGCGCTCTATCCGAACGGCCTGCAACGCGAGCGCTTCCTGCCGGCGATCGAGCTGCTTGAGTCGCGCATGGACGTGCTCGAGGTGGACGGCGGCGTGGACTACCGTCGCCGCAAGCTCGAGCGGCTCAGGGTCTATCACACCGGGCCGCAGGCCGAGGCCGAGCTGGCCCGCATCTTCGAGGAGCTCAGGGACGTGGAAGAGGAACGGCACGCGCTAGATGTCGAGGGCAGGCAGATCGCCTACCGCAAGCGCGCCGGCGGCCTGGCGTGGTTCGACTTCAGGGCACTGTGCGAGGGGCCGCGCTCGTACGCCGACTACGTCGATCTCGCGCGCCGCTTCCACACCCTGATCCTGTCGGGCGTGCCGCGTATGTCGGCGCGCAACGCCGACGCTGCGCGCCGCTTCACGTGGCTGGTCGACGTGCTGTACGACGATCGCGTCAAGCTGGTCGTCGCCGCCGAGGCGCGGCCCGAGGAGCTGTTCGTGGAAGGCGAGCACAGCGCCGAGTTCGCGCGCAGCGTGAGCCGGCTGCACGAGATGCAAGCCGCCGAGTACCTGCAAAGCGAGCGCGCGCGGCGTTAAGATCGCGTGCGGAGGACGAGATGGCCAAGTTCAAGGCATTCAGGATCAGCGAAGTCGACAAGAAAGTGCAGGCCGGATTCGTCGAGTACGGGCTGGACGATCTCGATCCGGGCGAGGTGGTCGTCAAGGTCGCCTACTCGGACGTGAACTACAAAGACGCGCTGGCCGCGACCGGCAAGGGACGCATCCTGCTGCGCCCGTCGTGTATCGGTGGAATCGACTTTTCGGGCACCGTCGTATCCTCGAGCGACGCGCGCTTCGCGAAGGGCGACGCGGTGCTCGCGACCGGGTTCGACATCGGCGTGAAGCATCACGGCGGCTACGCGGAATACGCGCGCGCGCCGGCCGACTGGCTGGTGAAGCTGCCGAAAGGCCTCACGCTATGGGACGCAATGGCCTTCGGCACGGCGGGATTCACCGCGGGCCTGGCGATCGTGCGCATGGAGCAGAATGGCCTCAAGCCCGCGAACGGTCCGGTGATCGTCGACGGCGCCACGGGCGGCGTCGGCTCGATTGCCGTCGACGCGCTCGCGCGCCTGGGCTACGAGGTCGTGGCGCTCACCGGCAAGGCGAACGAGGCCGACTACCTGAAGAAGCTCGGCGCGAAAGAGGTGCGGCTGCGCAGCGAGCTCGATCTCGCCAAGCTCCGCCCGCTGGACAAGGCGACCTGGGCGGGCGCGGTGGACAATCTCGGTGGCGAGGTGCTCGCCTGGATGGCGAGCACCATGAAGGTCGGCGGCTGCATCGCCTCGATCGGCCTGGCGGCGGGCACGGCGCTGAACACCACCGTGCTGCCGTTCATCCTGCGCGGCGTGAGCCTGCTGGGAGTGGACTCGGTGAATTGCCCGATGCCGCTGCGCGAGGAGGTGTGGCGCCGCCTGACGGGCGACATGCGCCCGGCGCACCTCAAGGAACTGGCGCGCACCATCGCGTTCGCCGAGCTGCCGTCGGTGTTCGAAAAGTTTATCGCGGCGCAAATCCGCGGCAGGGTCGTGGTCGACCTGAACGCGTAATCTGGCGTCCGGCAAGGAGGCGGCATGGCCAACTACCGCGATTTCCACCGCCGCTCGATCGACGAGCGCGACGCGTTCTGGGCGGAGCAGGCGAAGCTGGTGCACTGGCACAAGCCCTTCGGCAAGGTGCTCGACTACTCGCGCCCCCCCTTCGCCAAGTGGTTTGTCGGCGGCGAGACGAACCTCTGCTACAACGCCGTCGACCGGCATCTGGCGGCGCGCGCAAAGCAGAAGGCGCTGGTGTACGTCTCGACCGAAGTGGACGAGGAGAAGAGCTTCACCTTCGAGGAGCTGCACCGCGAGGTGCAGCGCACGGCGGCGATGATGCAGTCGCTCGGCGTGAAGAAGGGCGACCGGGTGATCATCTACATGCCGATGATCCCGGAGGCCTGCTTCGCGATCCTGGCCTGCGCGCGGCTCGGGGCGGTGCATTCGGTCGTGTTCGGCGGCTTCGCGGCGGCGAGCCTGGCCGCGCGCATCGACGACGCCAGGCCCAGCCTGATGGTCACGGCGGACGGCGGCAGCCGCATGGGCAAGGCGGTGCTCTACAAGGCGCTGGTGGACGAGTCGATCAGGCTCGCCAAGCATCCGCCGCGGAAGGTGCTGATCTACCGGCGCGGCCTCGATCCGAAGATGCGGGCCACGCCGGCGCGCGACGTCGACTGGAAGGAGCTCGCCGCGAAGCACGAAGGCGCGCAGCTGCCCTGCACCTGGCTCGAGTCGAGCGAGCCGTCCTACATCCTGTACACCTCCGGCACTACTGGCAGGCCGAAGGGCGTGCAGCGCGACGTCGGCGGCTACGCGGTGGCGCTCGCCTCGTCGATGAAGCTGATCTACTGCGGAAATCCCGGCGAGACGATGTTCACCACCTCGGACATCGGCTGGGTGGTCGGGCACTCGTACATCATCTACGGACCGCTCATCGCCGGCATGACGACCATCATGTACGAGGGCGTGCCGATCCGTCCCGACGCAGGCATCTGGTGGAAGCTCGTCGAGAAGTACAAGGCGAGCGTCATGTTCTCGGCGCCGACCGCGATCCGCGTGCTGAAGAAGCAGGACCCGGCCTACCTCAAGATGTACGACGTGTCCTCGCTCAGGCATCTATTCTTGGCCGGCGAGCCGCTCGACGAGCCGACGCACCGCTGGATCTCCGAGTCGCTCGGCATTCCGGTGATCGATCACTACTGGCAGACGGAGACCGGCTGGCCGATCCTGTCGGCGGTGCCGGGAGTGGAGAAGACCCCGATCAAGCTGGGCAGCCCTTCGTTTCCGGTGTACGGTTACGACCTGCGCCTGCTGCGCGAGTCCGACGCGAGCGAGGCGGGCCCGGACGAGAAGGCCGTGGTGGCGATCGTGCCGCCGCTGCCGCCGGGCTGCATGACGACCATCTGGGGAGACGACGAGCGCTACGTCAAGACGTACTTCTCGACCTTCTCCAAGCAGCGCGTGTATTCGACCTTCGACTGGGGCATCCGCGACAAGGACGGCTACTATTTCATCCTCGGGCGCACGGACGACGTGATCAACGT